>Ga0136624_1000515_pt1 | contig 15104 bp, 16 predicted proteins | sample AntDrymUQ4692206_2_FD_104802 | JGI IMG/M metagenome (GOLD analysis project Ga0136624, IMG submission 104802) | Polar desert sand microbial communities from Dry Valleys, Antarctica - metaG UQ469 (22.06) | ecosystem: Environmental > Terrestrial > Soil > Desert | place: Antarctica: Dry Valley... | reverse complement strand
TCTGCTCGTAGTAGCGAGCGATCTCGGCTTCTCCTTCGCCTCGACCTTCGAGCAGACGGGTGTCGAATACTCGTTCGATCGCTGCCAGACGCCGCGCGAACTCTTCTTGCATTGGAACGTCGGGCGTCATGTTCCAGGTGGGTCTTCAGGCTTCGGGCGGGTCGCGGCAGTGGATTGGCTTCCCTTGGTCTTCAGGAGGGGAAAGTGTCGTTCATCGAGCGTGGAGGGCGTCGCGGTCGCCGTGCCCCCACGGCCAACCGAAGCCGTCAGCCGAGCCGCGCGCCCAGGATCCCAGGGGCGTTCCCTGCACCGGGCCTACCCCGGCGTCGGCGCCTCGGCCGGGCCTCACCAGGGAGCCTGCGGCTGATCAGCACGCGAGGCCGGGAGCGAACGGGCCTCGCGGCACTACCCCATTCAGGTAGTCGCACGGTTCCGCGGAACCCCGCTGAGGCTTCACGCGACACGCGAGGCCGCGTCCGGTGTCCTACAGCCCGAGAACAGCGCGCAGTCCCTCTTCGACATCGACCATGCGCGCGGGCGAGAGGCGGCCGAGGTGCTCGATCGGCTCGTCTGTCATCAGGGTGGCGAGGTCGTGGCAGACGATCCAGGAGCGTCTGGGCAGCCCCGGGACCTCGCCATCGTCCAGCGCGACCGCGGTCGGCAGGGGCCGATCACGCTTGACGCTTGTGATCCGCGCGACGACCGGACGGAGCGCCACCGAGACCACCCGCGTCGAGACGACGACGACCGGCTTGTGCCCGACGCCGGGCAGCGGGGCCCAGCCGACGTCGCCGCGCTCGCACACGGCGGGTCACTCGTCTTGTCCGAGGCTTGAGGCGCGCAGCAGCGCGCGCCGCTCTGCGTCGCCGGTCGTGTCCGAGCGGTCGAAGGCGCGCAGGTCCTCGATGAGGCGCTCCTCCTGCGTGGCCCGTTCGACTGCGGTGACGAACGCTTCGGTGAGGGCGCGCGGCACGCGCCCGAGGAGGGCGGCGCGCCCCGGCTCGCGTCGCAGCCACCGCTGCAGCTGGATCTCGAGCTCTCGGCTGATCCGCGCGGCCTTCGCCGGGTCCCGCGCGAGCTCCGCGTAGGCCTGCTCGGCGCTGCCCAGGCGCTGTGCGAGCTGCGCCGGCGCGCGGAAGGAGAACGTGCGATCGGCGAGGGCCATCCGCCGCCGAGTGTAGACGAATCGTCTACGCCGGATGTGGAGCGCCCCGCATTAGAGTCCCGCTATGCCCAGAAAGGGAGCGAAGCGCAAAGCGGCGGCGGGTGACGTGGCCACCAACCGCCAGGCCTCATTCCGCTACAACCTGCTCGAGCGCTACGAGTGCGGGATCGAGCTGCGCGGCTCGGAGGTCAAGTCGATCCGCGCCGGCGGGGTCCAGCTGAAGGACGGCTACGCCTCGCTGATCGACGGCGAGGTGTGGCTGCACAACGTGCACATCGCGCCGTACGGCCCGGCGGCGCGCGACGGCCACGAGCCCGAGCGCGCGCGCAAGCTGCTGATGCACCGTCGCGAGATCGAGCGCCTGACCGGCAAGATCGCCGAGCGCGGCTTGACGCTCGTGCCCACGCGCCTCTACTTCAAGGGCCCGCGCGTCAAGGTGGAGCTTGCGCTCGGCCGCGGCAAGGACCAGTTCGACAAGCGCCGCGACCTGAAGGCCAAGGACCAGCGCCGCGAGATCCAGCGCGCGCTGGCCGAACACGGACGGTGAGCCGGGCGGTCGTCTCACCTAGACGTCGTCGAAGTCGCGCTCGAGGAAGGTGGCGTCCATGCCGAGCGCGAGCAGCGCCGCCAGGCCGAGGTAGACGCCCGCCACGCGCAAGCGCGTGCCCCGCGACACGCGGTGGTACTCCTGCGCCCCGGGCTCCTTGCGCGCCTTCCAGCGGCGGTAGGTCTCGAACCCGCCGAGCAGCACGATCAGCAGCATGATCGGGTTGGGGTAGAGCACCATCACGGCGATCAGCAGGGCGAACCCGACCAGCCAGAGCGCGGGGGAGAGGGCGGCCATCGCCCGGCCGCCGTCGAGCGGCAGGACTGGCAGGAGGTTGAAGAGGTTGAGGAAGAAGCCGACGAAGGCCAGCGCCTGGAACAGCTCGTTGCCCGTGAGCGCGTAGATCCCGAGCGGCACGAGCGCCCCGAGCGAGCCGATCACCGGCCCGGCCAGACCGACGCGCGCCTCGGCCGCGGCGTCCTTGGGCATCTCCTTCATGGCCACCAGCGCGCCGACGAAGGGGATGAACATCGGCGCGCTCGCCTTGATCCCCTCGCGTCGCAGCTGGATCACGTGGCCCATCTCGTGCACGAGCAGGAGGAGGACAAAGCCGAGCGCGAAGCTCCAGCCCCAGATCAGTGAGTACGCCCCGATCGAGACGAGCATCGAGGCGCTCGTGGCGAAGATCTTCAGCTTCGGGAGCAGGAGCAGGAGGCCCTTGAGCTTCGCCCCGAACTTCAGCAGCAGGAGCCCGGCGGCCAGCGCGAGGCCGCCGGCGCGCTTCCACACGGGCGGCTTGTCCGCCGGCTGGGGGTCATAGCTGGGCGGCAGGTAGCCCGAGGCGGGCGACTGGGGGTCGGTGACGGGCACGTGAGGACGCTGCATCGCCCTCCCATTCTAGGAGGCGGGCTACGCGTGCACGGATGCTCTGATGCGCTGCCGCGCCTCCTTGAAGCGGGTGGCCTCGTAGGCGATCAGGCCCGAGGCGAGTGCCGCGACAAGGGCTGCCGTGGCCAGCGCGTCCAGCTGGGTGGCCGGGTAGATCAGCAGCGCGGCGAGGCCGGCGACCACCAGCCGCTGCTTGTTCAGCGTGCCGATGTTGCGCAGCCGGAAGGCCACGTGGCCGAGCAGGTAGAGCGACACGCCGCCGCACAGCGCCACCGCGGGCACGACCTTCAACGGCTCGTCTACGTGCGCGATCGTCTTCTTGGAGCCGAGAGCCACGAGCACGATGCCCGCGATCAGGATCAGGTGGATGTAGCTGTAGGAGTCGCGCGCCATCAGCGCCTGCTCCACGCGGCCGGCTTCGCTCAGCCTGCGCTCCGCCACGATCGCGACCACGTCGAAGTAGGCCCACCACAGCGCGGCGGCGACGATGATGCCGAGCACGGCCGCCACGATCACCCCTCCCGTCAGGCCCGTCCCCTCGGCGCCGACCCCCGTCGCCACGATCGACTCCCCGAACGCGACGATGATGATCAGCCCGTGGCGCTCGGCGAAGTGGGCGGGGTGGAGCTTCCACTTCTGCCCGCGGCCGACGAGGGCGGCGCTGAAGTCGATCACGATCGCGAGCCCCCAGACGATTCCCTGGGCGGCGCCGTCGAGGAACGATGCGACGACCAACAGGCTGACTGCGATCGTCACCGGCGGCGCGAAGCGCCGGACCGCCTCCTGCACGTCCGCGTCGTTGGCGGCGTAGCCGTAGAGCAGGATGTGGGCGATTCGCACGGCCGCGTAGGCCACGGCGAAGAGGAGCCCGTCGTCCCCGAACGCGCCCGGGATGGCGAGCGAGACGACGAACATCGCGGCCATCGCCCCGAAGAGGACGAGCCGCGTGCGGTCCTCCTCGGTGTCGAGCCAGTTCGTGAGCCACGAGTAGCCGACCCACGCCCACCACACGGTGGCGAGGATCATCAGGCCCCGCGTGAGGCCGCCCCAGGACGGGTCGTCGGCGATGTACTGGGTGACCTGGGTGATGGCGAACACGAAGACGAGGTCGAAGAAGAGCTCGAGCGGCATGACGCGCTCCTCCGTGGCGCCGTGCTCGATCTCGGCGGCGGCCTCCTCGGCTACCTGCTCGATGGACTTGCGGGCCGTGGCCAAGGCCAGACGATTCTCGCAGGCGGGCGGGGCGGGCCGTGACGGCGCCGGGCGCGGACGGGCCTTGCTAGCGCCGCCGCGCGGCCGGCTCGAGCGCGGGGTTCTGCCAGCCTCGGTCCGCAGGGTTCACGTCGGTGCCCGGGGCGACGATCTCGTCGATGCGGTCGAGCACGTCGTCGGGCAGGTCGACGTCGGCGGCGCCGAGCTGGGACTCGAGGTGGTCCATCGTGCGCGGGCCGATGATCGCCGCGGTCACCGCCGGGTGGCGGATCACGAACGCGAGCGCCATCTCGATCAGGCTCATGCCGGTCTCGTCGGCCAGCGTGCCGAGGGTGTCGGCGGCGTCGAGCTTGCGCCGGTTCTCGGGCTTTGACATGTCGTAGCGGCCGGGTACCAGCCGCTCGCGCGACGAGCTGGGCACGTCGCCGTCCTTGCGGTAGCGGCCGCTGAGCCAGCCGCCGGCCAGCGGGCTCCACGGCAGCACGCCCATGCCGTGGCGCTGCGCCGTGGGCAGCACGTCGCCCTCGATGCCCTTCACGAGCAGCGAGTAGGGCGGCTGCTCGGTCACGAAGCGCTGCCGGTTGCGCTTCTCGGCCACCCACTGGGCCTCGACGATCTGGCTCGCCGGGAAGGTAGAGGAGCCGATGTAGCGGACCTTGCCCTGCGTGACGAGGTCGGTGAGCGCACCGAGGGTCTCGTCGATGTCGGTGTCCTGCTCGGGGCGGTGGATCTGGTAGAGGTCGATCCAGTCGGTCTGCAGCCGCGCCAGGCTGTTCTCGACCGCTTGGACGATCCAGCGACGCGAGTTGCCGAACTGGTTGGGGTCGTCGCCCATCTTGCCGTGCACCTTGGTCGCGAGCACCACGTTCTCGCGGCGCCCGCCGGCCAGGGCCTTGCCGACGATCTCCTCCGACTCGCCGCGCGAATAGACATCCGCGGTGTCGACGAAGTTGATTCCCGCGTCGAGGGCGCTGTGGATGATGCGCACGCTGTCGTCGTGGTCGGCGTTGCCCCACGCGCCGAACATCATCGTGCCGAGGCAGAGGGGGCTGACCTTTACGCCGGTGCGCCCGAGGTCGCGATGCTCCATCGGACGAGAGTAGAGGCCGCGTGAGGCGCTACGGGCTCCTGGCGCTCTGCTCGAATCTGTCCAGCAGCTGGAAGAGCTCCCTGGCTTCCCAGCTGTCGCCCTTCCTCTTGTTCTCGTGTCGGGTCAAGACACCAGCTGCTTCCAGCTGCTTCAGACCTCGCAGAGCAGCCGGGTTGGACCTCCCGGCCAGCTTCTCGACGATCTTGACCGTGATGTACGGGAACGAAGGCAGGTGTTCGATGATGGCGAGCGACGCGGCGTCGCTTCTGACCGGGCCAAGCCGCACTTTCCACGTCGCCTGAAGTTCAGCCACCGACTGGGAGAAGTCGGCGGCTTTCGCGGCCGACCGCTCAAGCGTTCGCGCGAACTGCTCCACCCACAGGTCGAGTCTGTTCTCCTGGAAGTTCGTGAGGCCCGCGATGTAAGCATCCTTGTTCGCGCCCAAGACGAGGCTGATCGGCGGGACGTAGCGCTTGGCAAGCCCGCGCTTGCGAAGCATCACATGAATCAGGCATCGGCCCACCCGACCGTTGCCGTCGCCGAAGGGATGAATGAGCTCGAACTGGGCGTGCGCCATCGCCGCCTGGGCCACAGGCGAGAGATCGTCGCGGTTCATAAACGCGCACAGGTCATCTATCAACGGCCGAACCTGCTCATGGGGCGGTCCGACGTAGTCCGCATCCGGAGGGGCAGCGCCACCTATCCAACCCTGCTCTTCGCGGAATCGGCCGGCGATTCTGTCGAGCGGCGGCACGATCGCCAGCGCCGCGTGGATCGCCGCGACGGCCCTCGCGGTGATCGGATCTGCCGTCGTCCCGATGCGGACCGCCGCTTCCATCGCACTCATGTTCGCCAGCACCTCCTGCGCCTGGTGGTCGCCGTGCCCGTCGAGAGCGGCACGAGCAAGCTTGCGGTGCGAGAGGCTCAGGCCCTCGATCTGCGACGAAGCCAAGGCTTCAGAACGAAGCAGTTGACGAGCGAGGCCTTCGAGAGAAACCAGTCGTGTGGTGCTCTGATCCAGCTCGCGCACGGCGACGCCAGCCCGCTCAGCCAAGGCCGAGGTCGCTGAAGACAGGCGGGGTTCCTTTTCAGCGAGGCTCGCCGGAATGAACGCTTCGTACTCACCCGCGGCCGAGCGCGGTCCGCTGGTACGCGCGAAGTCAGGCGCCCAGTGGCGCGTGACGAACTGCCCTCGGCCGCCCCGACCCAATCTCAGGTGTCCTCGCAAAGCTGCTGACTCCGCATGGTGACCTAACTATAGGAACATAAAGTTAGAGCACATCCCAAAGCTTTGGCAGGGCACGGGTCCAGGAGCTCGTCGACCCGCGTTGGGGCGGTCCCCGCCTACGGCGGCTACTGGGGTCCGCGCCGGCAGCTCGCGCTGTCACCCTCGCCCCGCCGATCAGGCCTGCCAGAGGACGATCCGGTTGCCGCTCGGATCCTCAAACCGCGAGTGACGAGGAAGCCCTTCCTCGTCCATTGGGGCGAAGTGCTGCTGAGCGCCGGCCGCAACCGCGCGGCGGTGTGTCCCTTCAAGGTCCTCCACGTTGAACCCGAACGCGCTGATGTGGTCTCGATGTGGCTCGTTCGCCCCGCGTTGACGAATGTTGACGAGGCCCCGGTAGCCGTCGACGCCGTCGTCGATCTCGACCAGGCCGTCGCCGTGCCGACTGCGCAGCAGCTCGAGATGGCGCTGCTCGTGCTCATCTCCCTTCCGCGACACGAGCTCGGCGCTGTCGGGGCGCTTGGGTTTGGCGTCGAGGCGCCGGTAGGCCTTCTCGGAGTCGAGCGCCGTCAGGTGCTCGCACTCGAGGAAGTTGATCAGGTCGCTCGCGGAGAGCAGCAGGTGGTCGTCGAGGAGCTGCATCTAGATGTCGCGGCTGATCGGCGTGCGCTCAGGCCAGTCGAAAGTCGCCTCCGTCCCCATCTGCGTATCGTCGCGCACCGGATGGATCCCTCATGCGCCGTACACCTTCGCTCGCGTCGCTACCGGACGCGTAGGGCTTCAAGCCCCCTCAGCGCCTCAACTTGAGCGTCAGCGGTTGCGCTTGCGGGCCCCGCGGGCTTGCTTTCGCTTGCCGCGACGCTGCGCCTTGCTCGGTCCCGACGGCCGGGGGCGCTCTGTCGGCTCGGGGTCGCCGAGCGGCGGGACGGGGCCCATGCGTTCGAGCGCCGGCCCCACGACCCGGTCGCGCTCCTCCGGGGGGCGGGCGTTGAAGTCCTCCATCCAGGCGTCGAGCGCCGCCTGGTCCCCGAGCTCGACGCCGTCGGCCTCCATCTCGGCCACCAGCGGCTCACGGTCCACCGCCAGCTCGAGCTCCGCCGTGCGCGCGAGGGCCTTCTCGATCCGCCGCCGCACCTCGTCCAGCGAGACCGTGCGCGCGCGGGCGCCGCCCGGGCTCGGGATGAAGCGACCCGGTTCGGGCGTCGGAGCGGTGACCCCCCCGGCGAGCGCCGCGCCACCGCCGTCTTCACGCTCGAGGAAGACGGCGCCGAGCTGGTACTCGCCCGTTTCCGGGCGCTCGAAGCGCACCTGGAGCACCTCCGCCGCTCCGTCGATGACGCGGGCGGCCGCCCGCGGCTCCAGTCGGCCGACAAGGCCCTCGAAGCGCGACTGCCTGCCGCTGGCGGCAGCCACGCTCCCGACCGCGCCGCGGCCGAGCACCGAGAAGGCGGTGAGCAGGTGGGGGGCGGCGGCGGCCTCCGAGCCGCCGACGGCCTCAACCAGCGCAGACGCCAGCTCGGGAGGCGCGTCCGCCGACTGGAACGGCAGCAGCAGCTCGCAGGCCATCCGTTCGACTTCCTCGACCGATTCAAGCTCCCCCGCGTCGTGGAGGATCTCGTCGATCCGGGGTGTGAGTTCGGAGCGAAGGAGCTCCCGGGCGCGCTCGGTGAGGCCGCTGGAGGAGGACTGGGCGCGAAGGTAGCTCTGGCGGCGGATGGACGCTGGGGGGCAGAGGAGGCGAGCCCGCACCTACGGCGAGCTTCCCCGCGCGCCTCGAGCCTCGCGGACGCTACTCGCCGGTGAGCCGCAGCCAGCGCTCCAGCAGGGGGTCCACGAGCAGGAAGCCGCCGTCGCTTCGCTGTACCTCGCCTCGCTCGATCAGCGCGGTGACGGCGCTTTCGGCAGAGCCCTTCTCCAGGCCGAAGGCCGCCAGGGTACGCTGGTTGTACAGCGTCTCAGGACTGTTCGCGAGGGCCGCAAGGACCTTTCGCTGGCTCGGCTTGTCCGCCAGGCTGTCCCAGGTCTTCTCGAAGCGCTCCTTGGTTTCCCGGTCCATCGCCGCCAACGCTTGGTCGAAGGTCTCCAGGTCAGCTGCTTCTCCCGCAAGCGTGTGCTCCCACAGGTGATGCGCCATCAGCATTGCGCGCTGGGGGTGCCCCCGCACCAGGTCGAGGAGGGCGTCGAGCGCTTCGCCGGGGTCGCGATCGGACCGCTCGAAGCGCTCGCCGATGTAGTCCGCCAGGTCGTCGTCGCGCAACGGTCCGAGGAGTATCGGCCGGGCTTGTTCGAACAGGGGACGGTCGCGATCCGTGAACAGCGAGGAGAGCATTCCCGGTTCCGAGCCCGCGAAGATGTAGCTCGCTTCGTCGCGATGGAACTGGATCTTGGACCGGAGCAGCCCATCGACCTCGGAGTCGATGCGCAGAAGGTCTTGGAACTCGTCGAACACCACCAGGGTCCGGGTGGCACTCTTGCCGTGCACCCGCTTCGGGAGGTCAAGCATGTCCGACAAGCGCTGCTGCTCGCTGCGAGTGACCGGCTCGAGCTCACCACCGACCCCTCCGGGCGCGACGGAGACCTTGCCTCGCCATCGGCGCGACACCGCGGCGACGGCTCGCCGGGCCGCACCGGCGAGCCCGGCCAGATAGGCCTCCTCTATGCGCCGAGACACCTCAGCCAGGGTGACGGCGCGATAGAAGTCGACGTAGACGGTGCTCATCCCGACGTCCCCCGCCTCCTCGCGGACCTTGCCCAGGAGCGTTGTCTTTCCGTACCGCCTCGGTGCCTGGAGGCGGGTGTTGTGTCCTCCCTCGGCGAGCTCCAGGAGCTGCTTGGTCTCCGGCTCGCGATCCACAAGCTGGTCGGGCGGAAGCGGATCGTCGTACACGAAGGGGTTGAACGAGCCGGGCACCGCTCCTGAGTCTAGCGTGGTACGGCCAGGTCTTACCGCCTGGTAAGAAGAACTCTTACTGATAGGTGCGGTGGGAGCGCACCAGCCGGTGCGCCCAAAGCGCGCCGGACGAGCGGCTAACTCGGTGAGAAGGCCGGGCCGAGGATTGGTTGCGAGGGGGGATGTCCCCTCGCAACCCCTCAGTGGAGGCGGCCGGTACTGCCCCGGCGTCCGCGGAGCCTCAACCCGATGCTTGCTACGAGCGTTCCCGACGGAGTCTCATCTCGGCGCTCCGGCTCGGTCGATCCGCGGGGCACGTCGCCGGCGCCATACCCTCCTGTTGAGTGTCCCTTCGAGACCGAGGGTCCTGCCCGAAGGTGAGCCCGCTAAATGAAGCCGCGGTCCGGGTCGCGGGCTGCCCGGGGCGACTCCCTCAGACGCTGTTAAGCGGCGAGGGCGAACTCATGGTTGGAGTCCGCACTTATTTTTGTTCCGGGAAGTATTTAACGAGGCCAACCCGGAGTCCTCGACTCGCTACATCGGGACGTAGATTCCACGTCGAATCTGGTTCGCCCCCTTTGCTCACTTGGATTCTAGCGCCCGAAGAGCGCGATCAGTGCCGACTGGGCGAGGCGCGGGGGGAAGGTCATCACGGTCTCTTCGCGGTGGCGCTTGAGGAACTTGGCGGCCCAGCGCGCGCCACGAAGCCCGCGCGGGATGCCGCCCTTCATGAAGAGCCCGTCGCGGGCGGCGGCGGCGCTGTCCTCGAGGAACTCCTGGAGGTGCAGCGCGGGGTAGACCTCGCAGCGCAGGTGGGCGGGCCCCTCGACCGCAATCGAGTGCTTCGTGTGAGGCTGCACGACCTGCGCGCCGTCCGCGGGTGTGACGACGCCCCTGAAGTCGCCGTTCTGGACCGTTGCCCGACCCTCGACCACCGACCAGTGCTCCTCCTGGACCGGGTGGTAGTGCTCGGGCAGCTTCGCGCCGGACTCAAACCAGCAGTCGACGGTCAGGTTCTCGCCGCTCGGGGTGAAGGCGTAGCGCACACCGCTCACCGGGTCATGGGCCGTGGGATGCACTTCGCTCCTCTCGTTGTTACCGGCGAGTAACATATCACAGGCGGTTACTCTCCGGTAACCATGGCGGCGACGAAGGCCAAGCGCATCACCGGCGACGAGCGCCGCGAGCTGATCGCGCTCGCGGCTGGAGGCCTGTTCGCGTTGAACGGCTACGCGGGCACGCGGATGGAGGATGTGGCGGCCGCGGCGCACGTCACGAAGCCGATGGTCTACCGCCACTTCGACTCCAAGAAGGACCTCTACCTCGCCCTGCTGGCCCGGCACGAGGAGGACCTCCCGAGCTTCTTCGAGGGCGTCGACCTCACCGCGGCGGACCGCGCGGCGGACTCGCTCGTGCGGGAGATCCTCGAGGTTTGGCTGGACTACGTGCGGGCCAACTCCCACGCCTGGGGGATGCTGTTTCGCGACCACTCCGGCGACGCGGAGATCCAGGCCTCCAGGCTGCGCGTGAGCCAGAGCGCGCGGCGCGTGATGGCCTCGTTCATCGCCGCGCGCGCGGCGTCGTCGATGCCGCCCGACCAGGTGGAGCCAACCGCAGAGCTGCTCACCAGCGGGCTGGCGGGCCTCGCGATGTGGTGGATCGACCGGCCGGAAGTGCCCAAGTCCGTCGTGCTCGACGTGGCGGCGCGGATGAGCGCGCCCGCCGTGAGCTGAGCCCCTGGCGGGCTGTGCGAGTGGCGACAGCCCCGGGCCCAGGGCGCTCGGGTGCGTCAGCGCGGCAGGTCGGCTAGCTCGAAACCGCGTCGGGCAGCTCGAAGCGCACGCCGGTCAGCTCCTCCGAGACCTCCCACAGCCTGCGCCCGACCTCGGGGTCGCGGCCCGCGGGTGTCACTCCGACCTTGGTGGGCTTCCCGCGCGCCTCCATGAAGCCGTCGGGGCCGTAGTAGTCGCCGCCTCGCACGTCGGGGTCCGTGGCCGCGTAGAGGGTGGGCAGCGCGCCCTGCTCGGCGCTCTGCGCCAGGACCCGGTTCGTCACGCTCATCAGGTGCTTCATCAGGCCCGTGGGGCCCGTGCTCTGGAGGTTGGTGGCCGAGTAGCCGGGGTGGGCGAGCACGCTGATCGCGGGCACGCCCACCGCCCGCAGCCGGCGGTCCAGCTCGAGCCCGAACGTGGCGTTGGCGAGCTTCGACTGCTGGTAGGCGCGGCGCGGCGAGTAGTTGCGCTCGAGCTGGAGGTCGTCGAACTCCAGGTGCCCGCCCTTGTGCTCGATGCTCGACAGCGTCACGATCCTCCCGGCGTACGCGGCCCGCACGCGGTCGAGCAGCAGCCCGGTGAGCGCGAAGTGCCCGAGGTGGTTCGTGCCGAGCTGCAGCTCGAAGCCGTCGGCGGTCTTGCGCGCCGGGGTCATCATTATCCCCGCGTTGTTGATCAGCAGGTCGACCCGCTCGTGCCCGAGGTCGGCGGCGAAGGCCTGGACCGACTCGAGGCTTGAGAGGTCGAGTGCGCGAACCTCGGGATCTGGCCCGGACGAGCCCGCCGCCACCGACCGCGCCGCCTGCTCGCCCTTCGCGGTGTCGCGCACGGCGAGCACCACATGCGCGCCCTTGCGGGCCAGCCCGGTGGCCGTGTGCAGCCCGAGGCCGCTGTTCGCGCCGGTCACGACCGCGACGCGGCCGCTCTGGTCCGGGATGTCGTCGGTGTCCCAGGTGCTGCTGCTCATGTCGCGTCTCCAGTCTCGTCGAGGAGCTTTCGCTCCGTGGCCCACCGCGAAAGCTCGTGCCGGCTCGAGAGCTGGAGCTTGCGCAGCACCGAGGATACGTGCGCCTCCACGGTCTTGGCCGAGATCGAGAGGCGGTGGGCGATCTCCTTGTACATGTACCCGCGGGCGATGTGCTGGAGCACCTCGCGCTCGCGCGGCGTGAGGACGTCCAGCTCGGCGTCGGCCTCGCGGCCGCTCGGCGGCGGCGTCGCGCCGGCGAAGGCGTCCAGCACGAAGCCCGCGAGGCGGGGCGAGAACACGGCGTCGCCCTCGTGCACGCGGCGCACGGCGTCCGCGAGGTCGGGGCCGGAGATCGTCTTCGTCACGTACCCGCGCGCCCCGGCTCGGATCACGGCGATCACGTCCTCCGCGGCGTCGGAGACCGAGAGGGCGAGGAAGCGCACACCGGGCTGGCCGGGCGCGGCCCGCCGGATCACCTCGACGCCCCCACCGCCGGGCATGTGCACGTCGAGCAGCACGACGTCGGGCCTCGTCGACTCGATCATGGCGAGCGCGTCCTCCACGGTGCCCGCATCGCCGACGAGGTCCACGAGCTCCTCAAGCTCCGCGCGCACCCCTGCGCGGAAGAGGCCGTGATCGTCAACCAGGACGACGCGGGGGGCGCTCAAGGGCGGCCCGCCTTCAGGGTCAGCTCCACCTCGGTGCCCGCGCCGGGCGCGCTCGTGATGCGGGCCGAGCCGCCGTGGCGGCGCATGCGCCCGACGATCGACTCGCGCACGCCGCGGCGGTCGGCCGGGATGGCCTCCTGCTCGAAGCCCGCGCCCCGATCGCGCACGAAGACCTGCGTGCGCCCGTTCTCGGCCTCCGCGTAGACCGCCACCTCGCCGCCGGCGAACTTGGCCGCGTTCAGCATCGCCTCGCGCGCCGCCGCCACGAGCGCCTCGCGATCGCGGTCCAGCACGCCGTCGCCCACGGCGACCACCTCGACGGGGACGCCCTCGGCCTCCTCGATCTCCTGCGCCGCCTCCTCGAGCGCGGCCACGAAGCGCCGGGGGCCGCGTGTGGCGCGGTCGCCCGAGCGCCCCGTCAGCCACGAGCGCAGCTCGCGCTCCTGGCGGCGGCTCAGGGCGGCCACGGCGCGCGGGTCCTCGGCCCTGCGCTGGACCATGGCGAGCGTCTGGAGCACGGAGTCGTGCAGATGGGCGGCCATCTCCGCGCGCTCCTGCGAGCGGATGCGCTCGGCGCGCTCCTCGGTCAGCGAGCGCACGAGCCGCACCACCCAGGGCGCGAAGATCACGCCGAGGACGACCACCGCCACGAGCACGGCGAGCACCACGTCGCGCGCGACGCTCAGCGCCCCGGTGGCCTGGAGGAACACGAGGCCGGCGGCGATCACGAGCGCGACGCCGAGGCTCGTGCGCGACACGAGGACGGCGCGGCGGCGCACCAGCTCGGCCGACGCGTCGACAGGCACCTTCGCCGTCGCCGCTTCGGGCTCGCTCTCGTGCGTGGCGGCCGACTGGCGCCACAGCAGGGCCGCCCCGGCGGTCACGAGCACGAGCGGCCAGACCACGGCGTCGGAGAACCACAGCCCGAGCTCTCGGACCGTGAGCAGCGCGCTGAGGAGCAGCAGGCCGGCGCCGAGCGCGACCTCCACCGCTCCCCGGCCGCCGCGCAGGCGCCGTGGCGCCGCCGACCCGCCCTCGCCGAGCGGTATCGCCACCCAGGCGAGCAGGTAGACGCCGAGCCCGAGCCCTCCGGCCAGGGTCGCGACGCCGAAGCCGAGCCGGACCAGCAGCGCGTCCACGCCGAGGCGGTCGGCCAGGCCGGCGCAGACGCCGCCCACCACGCGGCGGCCGCCGTCGCGGCGCAGGCGCCGGGTGGGCGCGGCTGCGGAGGTGGGGGCGGGGCTGGCGGCCATCGCCGAGCTGGATTCTCGCAGCGCCCCGCCACCCGGGCCGGAAGGCCTCAGGCGCGGCGGCTCAGGCCGAGGGCGAACAGGATGGCCCCCAGCGCTGCGCACACGAGTGGGGCGAGCGTCCCGAAGCGCAGGTCGAAGGTCCCCACGCTGTCCAGGAGCAGCATGACGCCGAAGCCGAGGAGGACCACCGCGCCGACCAGCGACGGGGGGTCCGGCCTACTCACCGCCCGCCCTCGCCGTCGCGCCGTCCGAGCATCCGGCGTCGCCGGCATCGCGACCGTAGTCGTCGCCAACGTCGCCGAAGTGCGGGCCGGGGTCGCGCAGCCGGCGCTCGTGGGCGACCTCGAACGCGCCGAAGCCGACGTCGGCGTCCACCACGACGCGGCTGGCGCCCGGAGTCGCGCGCCTCGGGTCCTCCCAGTCGAGGTCGACGCCGGCGCTGTCACGGTCGAAGACCTCGACCGCGCCCGCGCCGATCCGCGCCGACGAGGCGACGCACACCCCGCGCGGCACGAGCAGCGTCGCCTTGCCCATCCCGACGTCCATCTCAAGCGGCGTGTCGCCGATGGGAAGCTCCGCGTTTCGGAGGTCGACCACGAGCTCGCCCATGCTCAGCTCGTAGCGATCCCTCACCTCGGCCCCCGACAGAGGGCGGTACTCGCGCTCGCCGACGCCGCCGTCGAAGTCGATCCCCGCCGCGGCGACGAGCCCCGCGCCGATGGCGAGCGAGAGCGCGGGCAGCATGACCCAGCGCAGCCCTCCGGCGAACGCCGCCGCTCCAAGCAACACCCCGGTGGCGATCACGAGCCCCGCGGCCACGGTCCCGCCGCCGGCCGCGACCGCCCACCCACCACCGAGGAGCACGAGCAGGCACAGCGCAAGCACGCCGATGCCCAGCGCGGCGTTGCGCGCCACCTCGCCGGGCTCGCCCCCGAAGCCCTGGCCCGAGGCGAGCCACCAGACGGTGAGCCCCGCGAGCACCAGCAGGGCGAAGGGCAGCGCGATCCCGGCGAGCAGGAAGCCGCCGCCGAGCAGGAACGGCCAGGTGAAGAACAGCACCACGAGCGCGCCGACGGTCACGAGCGTTCGGTTGCCGCCGGGTGCCCCCGGCGCCGGCGCCGCCGCCGCGCCCGTGCCCGCTGCGCCCGCTTCCCAGGGCTGCGGCTCGGCGGGCACCAGCAGGAGCGCCGCCAGGTAGGCGAGCACGCCGGCCCCTCCGGCGAAGATCAGCGCGACCGCCGCGATGCGCAGGATCACCGGGTCGATCCCGAGGTGCCGGCCGAGCCCGCCGCACACGCCCCCGATCAGCCGGTCCGTGCGTGAGCGCAGGAGGCGGCGAGCCCCCGGCACGGATGGGCTCTCGGGGGCCGGCGACTGAGGGCCGGGCAGCGGCTCGGTCGGCTCGGCGCCGGACGGCTCGGCGCCGG
>Ga0136624_1000514_pt1 | contig 15115 bp, 7 predicted proteins | sample AntDrymUQ4692206_2_FD_104802 | JGI IMG/M metagenome (GOLD analysis project Ga0136624, IMG submission 104802) | Polar desert sand microbial communities from Dry Valleys, Antarctica - metaG UQ469 (22.06) | ecosystem: Environmental > Terrestrial > Soil > Desert | place: Antarctica: Dry Valley... | reverse complement strand
TCTGAGCCCGGCAGAGTTCGCGGCCATTGAAGCCCTGACGGGTCGGAGTCCTGGTCCGCCAGAGCAGCTAGAATTCGTACAAAGGCTCTCATCGTGAGTGGCACAGAGAATGGGGTCCGGTCACGCCCGCCACTTTATCGCCTGTCGGTTTAGGTCCAAAACCGATCCTCGGTGGAAAGTAGTCCTTCTTGCACAGATCCTGATACCTCTTGAAGCTTTCTAACCCCACGTCTTTCCTCTCGTTTCTTTGTCCGCCACGCGATTCTTGAAGCTGCTACATGAGGAGCACGTCTTCGAGAGTGTCTATTCGAGCTAGCTCGTGCAAAGTTACCCCCTCGACGACTTTGTTCCGGGCGTGCGGTTTGTTTTCGATCCTGGCCGATATGCTCAGCCGACGGAGATCCCCTCTGAAGAAGAGCACAAGCCTCTTCGCGTCCCGGCTGCCCGGGATCGAGTCGTGGGCCTCCAGGCGGGCGTGCTCTTTGCGCGACGGCCATCGGCAGAAGCTGATGAAGGCTCGCCAGTAGATGTCCTGGTGGTTGTCGGCCCAGGGGCCTTCGGATCGGAGGATGGGGACCCTAAATAGGCCCCAGTCTGTACGGCTCTCTATGCTGATAGTGGTGCCCAGTGCCTGCTTGAGCTTTCGGCGCAGGCTTTCCTCCTCGCGGCAATCGTCGAAGGAGATCGAACCAGAGATGACCTCTTTGCGCCACGGGTGGACCAGACGCTGATGCTCCCCTATCCGTCCTCTCCGCACCTTCTCCCCGCAGAACTCGCACACGACGGACAACATTGGATTGGTCTCGTCTGGGGCTCCAGCCGGTTGCGGGTGGGTAGAGGGCCGTAGGGGCAACAGGGGTTTCTTCCTGGCGCACTCGTGAACGGGCCACGGCTCACGGAGATGATCGAAGAAGACCCTGCTTCCGCAGGAGCAGCCCCAGTGAAAGACCTCTTGCCTGCATTCCCCGCATCTGCTCGGGTAGCAGAAGATCCTCCTGCAGCGCGGGCCGTGGGTCGGTGGCGGCAAACCGGACTCCTACCTACTCTTTGGGCGCCACACGAGTTTCCAGTCGGTCTTGAGGCGACCGGCGTTGTGCTCGGCGTTGAGGGCCTTGTTGAGGGCGGTCTTTACCTTGCGGGTGAGCTTCGGATGGCCCAGCTCGCGGGCGGCGTCCTGGAGGAGGGCGTCTTTGGGGACTTTCTGGCCGTCGGGGAGGCAGGCGTTGAGCGCGAGTGCCGCATCGTAGGGGTTGGGGGCCTCGGGCGCGGGGCGGCCCGGGTGGGCCTGGCCCGGCAGGGTGGGCTGGCGTTCTTCGGGCCGGGCGGGTCCACCGTCGCCCCGATGCTCGGGCGGCAATTGCGAGAAGTCCGCGTTCTGGAGGATAGCCTCCACCAAGGCCTCTGCTTCGGTTCGGGCGCGGTCTTCGGCATGGCGCTGCGGGTTCGTGGCGTAGCGTCCCCTCTCTTCGGCCGCGATCTCGGCCGGTTGGGTTCGCTCGTCCGGGCGCTCCTCGCGGGGGCGCGGGTGGAGGCGGGTTACGGTGGCGGGCGGCTTCTCCGGCTCAGGGGTGGTCTCTGTTGCGGCTGTGGGCGTTGCGGCGGCCATCTGGTCGTAGATCTCCAGGATGACGCGCCTGGTGCGGTATTCGCCGTGGGCGGCCTCGTCCTTGCGCCTGACTATGGGGAAGGTGTTCATGATGTACTCCACGTCTTCGCGGGCTATGCTGTAGAGGTGGAAGTAGGCGGCGTCGAGTTCCGAGCGGAGCCAGAAGCGGCGCTCTGGGTCCCAGGTGAAGGGCGGGCCGTCGTAGCCGAGGTCGCAGGCGAAGGGCGCGAGGTCCCACGCCGTGTAGGTGAGTTCGAGGACGCGGGAGGAGATCCAATCGGAGAGAGTCGTTTCCGGCTCCCAAGCGGCGGGCGCGTCGTAGGTCTCGGGTGGGAGGACTGGGAGTTGTTGCGTGATGAAGTGTGCCATATTCGTGCCGCCCAATTTTTGACGCGCAACGTAGTCCAGAGACAACGAAGTCAGATTAGCTAAAAGGCCAACCTCAGTCCTTTGGCCCGTAGAATGAGGGAAGCCTAAAATACCGCTGTCTGCGAAACCCGTTCTTGTTAAGCAACCACTTATGAAAGTCCGTTCATCCGTGTTACGAGCTATCTTTCTCCATCCCAGCAACCAGGGTCGCTTCCACTTGCTTGGTACACGCGCCTCTACCTCGGCTTCGGGTATCCAGTAACGAGGTATTATGAAGGTATTCGGATCTCTCTTGTCCTCCAATGAAAGCTCCCGGGTATTACCGGAATTGGTATACGTGGCCCAACGATGATCGTAATAGTGCAGCATCTTAGCCTCGTAGAGTGGTACGTAGCGTTTGCCGCTCTTCCAAAAGACGTTGCCCGTCAGTTCCCAGTCCTCGACCTCTAGCTCCTCGCGGGTACGGAAAAGACCGGAGTCATTCGCCATGTCAAACATGCGGGAAAAAGAGATCTCCCAGAGGTTACCGTCCTTCTTGTTCTCGTCTATGAGAACGGGGACGCGGCGGTAGATCTGCTTGGTGATCTCCGCGTCGCGGCGGGTGCGGAAGATCGGACAGGTGTGGGTGTTCGGGTTGAGCAGGCGTATGTCCTCCGCCGAGAGCGGAAAGCGCCGCTCCCGGTCCTTGAGGTCGGTCATTGAATTAGCGGAGAACACAAACTCTGCAGCACTTGCCCTGACTGCGTGACCCCCGATAGTGAGCAAGCAAAAGTTGGAACGGTTGTCTGTACCGGCAAAGTGCTTACGGACCTCCCAAAAGTCGAACAGACTCACCAACGAATCCGTCTCTACGAGGTTGGCGAAGAAGTCCTTGGTGGTATTGTCGGTGGCGATGCCGGAGGGGACGATGCAGCCGACGCGGCCGGTGGCGGAGATGATGTCGCGTTTCGTCTCGGCGAAGATGGAGTAGGTGTTTATGTCTCCCCTACCGCAGAGCGGGAAGCGACCAGAGGAGCGGATCAGGTGGCTCGTGCCATCTGCCCGGCGGAGGTCGGCGAGGAACGCGGCGTGGAGGTCCGGGTCGTCCTCGACGAGGGCCTTGATCTTACGCTTGCGGGCGGCGGCGTTCGGGGCGGTGGCTATCTCGGGACTGCGGGCGGCGAATCATTCCTGCTCCTGGAGCTTGATCCTCTCCCACGGCGGGTTCCCGAGCACCACGTCGAAGCCCGGTCTCTCGACACTCTCGCCGAACACGTTCGGGAAGGCGACGTGCCAGTGGAAGAACCCGTAGTCTTTGGCGAGGCGTTCGATCTCCTTCTCGGTCTCGCGTCCGGCCGTGTAGGCGTTGAGCGCCAGGTACGAGAAGGTCTCCTGGGTGATCGGGGGCGGGGCCGCGCCCATCGAGACTTCCCTGGTCTTCGGCCAGACGAACGTGGCGCACCAGGCATCGGCGAGCCTGCGGGCGTGGAACATCTCCTCGGAGTCTTCCAGCGCGTCGTAACGGGCCTGCTTCTCACGCACCTCGCGGACCGTACCGTCGGGAGACGCTTCCAGGAGCTCGTAGCCGCGCCGGAGCTTCTCGCCTTCCTCCTCGTAACCCCGCAGGTCGAGGGTGGTCTGGCCGGACTCCCACGCCTCGCGCTCGGCCTTGTTGCGCTTGCGGTAGGCGCTCACGGTCTGTTTGTCGTCGCCCTCGATAGGCTTGAAGGCGTCGTCGGGGATGCCGGCGCGGATCAGATCCGGCGTCGTCCCGAGGAGGCTGTTGCCGACCTTTATGTGGCCCTCCAGGAAAGAGAGCGGCTTGCCCGGCGCGAGCCCTTCGAGCAGGAGGTTGAAGCGGCAGAGCTCCGCGCTCATCGGGTTCACGTCTACCCCGTAGAGGCAGCGCCCTATGACGTCCCGCAGCGCCTCGCGGTAGGGTGCCGGGGCGGGTTCGTCGTCGCCGGTGCGAGCGGCGGCGAGGCGATGGGCGATGCGGTGGGCGGCCCGGATCAGGAAGTGCCCGCTGCCCACGGCCGGGTCGCAGACCTTGAGGGCCAGGATCTCGCGCTCCGGGTCCGGTTTCCTCGCCGCCTCGTCGAGCACCGGGTCGAGGGCGGTGTCGAGGAGGCTGGTGACGAGCTGGTCCGGGGTGTAGTAGCTTCCTGTGGTCTTGCGCTCGTTGCCGCCGACGGCCTCCAGCGCGAACGCCCCGGAGTCCGGGTCGAGGACGGGGGCGAGCTCCAGCAGCGACTCGTAGACGCTCCCGAGCTCCTCGGCCCCGAGATGCTCGTAGTCTACCGGGGTCAGTCCGGCGCCCTGGTCCACGAACGCGAGGGCGCGGACGGCGTCGAGGAGGTCGCGGTTGGCGATGTCCGCGGTCGCGAGGTCCGGCGCGGCCCCCTCGTCGAAGAGGAAACCGCCGAGCGCGGGCAGGGCCAGGGCAGGGCATCCGTCGTCCTCCCCGAGCATCTTTATGACGAACGCGAGCTGGCGGTACAGGTCGGGGTGGCGGCCCCCGACGCGCTTTTCGGCGTGGCCGCGGAGCTTGCGCGTGGAGTAGAAGCGGGTGTAGCGGTCTCTGGCCTCAGGCATGGCGTTCGGGTCGAGGAGGTGGTCGCGATCCTCGGCGACGAAGAGAAAGAGCATCCGGTAGACGAGCCGGAGGAGCTGACGGTAGTAGTCCTGGACGTGGAGGTCGCCTTCGCGCAGCCTCTTCTTGAGGTCGGCGTTTTCGCGGTGGGAGAGGAAGCCGGAGCCGAGCGTGCGGATGGCCTCCTCCACGCCGTCGCGCAGCCGGTCGAGGGCGCGGGAGCCCTGCTCATGGGCGGCCTGGCTCCACTGCTCCAGCCAGCACGTCTCGGGCCGCTCACCCTCGGCGACCTCGACCCGAGACTGGTGGCAGAGCATCCAGAGTAGGACGAAGTCCGGGTAGACCTCGCCGTCCATCATGGCTTCGAGGTCGAACTCGACGTAGGACTGGCCCGTCATGCTGGCGCTGTCCCGCAGGACGCGGAGACGCAGGCCGTTCGAGACGAAGGCCCAGAAGTGCGACTCCGAGCGGTTGAGGAGCTCCTGGACGAGGCTGTGCGGGCTCATCCGCGCGGCACCAGCCCTGCCCGAGGTCCGCGCGTCGAGCGTGGCCCGGAACCCGACGAGGTGTATGGGGGTGTCTTCCCAGGCGTGCGAGACGGGGTAGGACTTGCCCTCCAACTCGGCCGCGCGGGCCGTCTGGAGGCGGCCGTAGTCAAGCTCCCGGAAGAGCGGCAGCAGCCAACGCTCGCGGGTCATCGCCGTCTCCGGCTCCGATTCGGGGAGGTTTTCGCGGCGTTCCTTGAAGGCGGTCCACACGCCGAGGAGCCGGTTCCACGAGCGGCTCACGGCCTCGTTTATCGACTCGCCGGAGAGATGGTAGTCCTCGCGGCGCAGGCCACCGAGGTCGGAGTCGTTTTCGGAGACGCGATTGAGGAGGTCGGGAGGGAGAATTCGTCCCTCCACACGGACCGTCGTGAAGTTGTCCCGGCCGCGGCTCCTCATCCCGCTCCCCGGTGCGGCAGATAGACGTACACCCCGAGCACGTCGGGCGGCAGCTTCGGCTCCACGGAGTAGCGCACACCCTTCTCCTCCAGGGCCGTCCTGACCCTGCGGTGGGCTTCGAGGAGCTCCTCCCCCCTCTTCGCGGCGACAATTCCCAGGCGTTCCTTCAGCGCCTCCCCTTCAATCATCACCCCTTTGAGGAAGTATTCCTTCCGCTCCGGCGGGACGTTTCCTTCCGGCTTCGCCAGGAGCAGTCGCTCCGCCTCTTCGGAGGGGATCCAGGCGGGGTCTCGCGGTGGGCCGGCGAAGGCGGCGAGCTGGCAGTCCTCGGCGAGCAGGGCGGTCTCGGATCCATCCGGGCGACGGGTGATGATGTGGTAGCGGTAGCGGACGAGCAGCAGGGTCGTCCGGCGCTCGACGAGCGAGGTCTGGGTCACGCCGCAGCGGCGGGCTATGGAGTCTTCGATCTGCCGGTCGAGGGCGGTGTCCATTACGTGCGATGCGAGTCCCTCGACGAACGGATGGGTCCGGCTCAGGTAGACCTCGCCCTCCTTTACCGGAAGCTCGAACTGCGCGGCGATACGGTTGGTGCCGTTGGTCCCGATGGCCTCCCTGACGGAGCGCGGGACTTCGCGGAGGTCTATGTCCATTTTGCCGTTCACGCTGACGGTCGCGCCGTAGCCGTCAAGCGCCTGGTAGATGAAACGCTCCACGTCGGCGCCGTTGCCGATGGCGGCCTGCACCGCCTCCAGTTCGCGGGCGACGTCGTCCACCTTCACGGATTCCTGGGCGAAGACTGTGCGGGAGCGTCTCTCGCGGTCTGTGACGGAGTCCCAGCGGCGGTGGAGGTCGTCGCGGTCGGGCTTTAGGTATTCGTCGAAGCCGGGGAGGCGCTCTGTGAGGTCGGCCCCGGTCTGCTCTCGTAGGAGGAGTCCCTCGAAGATCGCCTCGACGACGTCGTCCGAGCCCTCCGGGACGGGGACGGAGATACCCAGAGAGTTGCGAATAGCCTTGTGCTTGCGGAGGAGCACGTCGAGGACTATGCCGTCTATCTGGTTGTCCGTGCCGTAGTAGGTGAGGGCGCGGATTGTCCCTTTGGGCTGGCCGTAGCGGTCCACGCGGCCCTCGCGCTGCTCGTGGCGGGTGGGGTTCCAGGAGAGGTCGTAGTGAAAGACGGCGTCGAAGCCTTCTTGCAGGTTGATCCCCTCGGAGAGACAGTCGGTCGCGACGAGCACCCGCTTCGGGTGTTTCGCCAGCTCTTCGACCCGGGACTCGCGCTCCGCGGGCGGGAGCGTCCCTGTGACGGCAGCTATCTCTACGCCCTTGAGCTTCTTCCTGAGTTCGGCGGCGACGTACTCGGCGGTCGGGATGAAGCGGCAGAAGAGGATCGGGGAGAAACCCTCGTCGAGCAGTTCCCGCACCAGGTCCGCCGCCTTCTGAAGCTTGGCGTCCTCCTTCCCGGCGAGCTTGTCGGCCTCGGAGGCCATGTCCAGGAGCCTGCGGCGCGTCCGGCGGCCCTCGTCTTCGTCGCCGGTTGCGCTGGGGTCGCTCCCTGGCACGACGTCCGTGCCCTCGGAGGGTTCGTCCTCCACGAGGTCGAAGACCGTCCTCCTCCCCACCTCGTCGGCCTCTTCGACGGTCTCGGTATCCGCGGGGGCGGCGCGGTTGCGGAGGGTCGCGGCGGCAGCGGCGGGGCTGGAGGCGAGGGAGCGGAGCAGGGCGAGGGCCGACCACCACCTCACGCGCTGGCGGCGGGCCCCGCCGGAGTCGTCCTGAACGGTCTCCCTGGCGTACTTCAACACGCGGTCGAAGAGTTTGCGGTAGCGCGGCGAGAGGGCGAAGGACTCTTCGAGTTCCTCCCGGTCCGGGAACGGGGTATCAGCCTGCATGAAGTGGCGGATGTCTACGCGGCGGCGCTGGACGAAGTGGCGGGCGAGGCGCCGGCGGTGACGCTCGTTGTGGCGGCCGGAGAGGTCGTCCGGAAGGTCGGCGAAGTCCTCGTCGAGGATCTTCAGCAGGGAGCGGAAGGCGTCCTCGTTGCCGGAGTGGGGCGTGGCGGTGACGAGGAGCATGTGACGCGATGGGTCCTTCGAGAGGTCGGAGACGAGGCGGTGGCGCTGGTGTTTCGCGCCGTGCCCGCCGGCGAGGCTTTCGGCGCAGGTGTGGGCTTCGTCGACGATCACGAGCTCAGGGCAGGCGCGGAGGAAGTCGTCGCGGCGGCGGTCGGACTTGACGAAGTCGGTGGAAACGACGACGTAGGGGTAGACGTCGAAGATGGACTGGTCCAGCCTGCGGGGACGCTCCCTTTCGAGGCGGCGAACCGTGCTGGGCAGGACCTGGACGGCGTCTATGTGGAACTTTTCGCGAAGCTCCGCCTGCCACTGGGCGGCGAGCTGCGGAGGGCAGAGGACGGCGAGCCGTTCGGCCTCGCGCCGGTCGAGCAGTTCGCGGGCGATCAGACCGGCCTCGATAGTCTTGCCGACGCCGACGTCGTCGGAGATCAGGACGCGCACCGGGTCCATCCGGAGCGCGAGGATGAGTGGCACGAGCTGGTAGGGCCTCGGTTCGACGGCGATCCTGGCGAACGAGCGGAACGGCCCGGCGCTGGAGCGGAAACCTAGCCGGACGGCGTCGCGGAGCAGGCGCGAGGTGCGGTGGTCACCGCTGCGGGTCGGGTCCGGCAGGTCGAAGGTTGCAGGTTCCACGGTCTCAAGGGGCAAGAAGACCCCGGTAACTTCGTCCTCGGTGCCGCCCAGTGGCCGCAGGACGAGCATGTCCTCTTCGGACTCCGGCAGGACGACCCACTCCCGGCCCCGGGCCTTAACGAGGGAACCGATGGCGAAGTCTTTCTGGTCCTGTGTGTTGTTCAATTGGGCTCATCCTCGCTAATTGAGTCCGGCATCTCGTAGGCCAGGTTCTCTCCGCGGGCGGCGGAGAGAAGGGAACCGTCGTAGGTCATAAGCCGCACCTCCGGCGGCCACATCTCCGCCTCGCCGCGCTCGGAGGCTTCGCGGGAGTAGAGACCTCGCGCTGCCTTGAGTACCACAGCGGAAGCAAGATGTACGGCGTCGAAGCCGCGCAGGAGGTGCCGGGCGGCCAGGGCGCCGGCGATGCCCGCCACGTCTCGTGTCACGTCCACCACTTCGTAAGACGGCCACTCCCCGTCGAGTTCGGCGACGATAGCCTGGTGCTCCCCCGGTGAGAGATGGCCGTCGCGTTCGAGCCGGGCGAACGCCGAGCGGGCCTCGGGGTAGGCGACGGCTGACGCGGCGACGCTTTCGGCATCCTCCACGGCGCGTTGCACCTCGTCCGTGCCCTCCTCCTCTATGTAGAGCTTGACCAGGGCACTGGTGTCGAGGTAGAGGATCACGGCCTCATTGGGGAGGCTGGATCAGCGCCGGCCTTCCATGACCGCCGCGGCGGCCGGCGCGCCGCGCAGCCTCGGGCGCCCTTCGCGCGGCACTCTGCCCGGTTTGCCGTGTTCGGGTACGCCACGCACGCGCTCAAGGTGCTCCCTGGCGGCGCGGCGGATCTCACCCTCCGTAGACACCGTGATCTCACTGCCGGTCCTGCCTTCCATGCCTTCCTCCTTCCTGAAGTTTGCTGTCCTTCATCAATGCGTTCAGTATAGGTCACCCTCAGCTCCCGAAGACGTACGGATACTCTGCGACTACGGCGGCCCAGTCGTCCTGGTGGCCGAACCTGATGACCATGTATCCGAGGTCTTCCATCGCCTCGGCCTGGGCCGCGTCCCTCTGTTGCCGCTCGGGGTAATCGTGGTGCGGGCCATCTATGTAGACGGCCGCGCCGTAATCTCCGTCGTAGAAGAAGTCCGGGCGGGTGCCGGCCTCTGCGAAGAGGCGCTGGGCGTGGGATGGGAGCCGGTGGCCACGGTCTTCGATGAAGGCGAGCCACTTCTTCTCCAGGCTCGATCCGGCCTGGCGTTCGAGCCGTTTCAGATGCTCGGAGCGGGTACCGAGGGTCGGGGCGGCCTCAACGGTGGCTTTTGTGAGTTGCATCAAGAGATCGCGGATGCTCTGGCGGTCGAGCATGGAGTGATCCATCTGGTTCGTGTAGCTCATCAGGCAGTCGTAGCACGCGGCCTCGCAGTCCTCTCTGGCGCGGGGGGCGTGGCGGAGGTCTTCGCCTGTGTCCGGGTCGAAGTGGCAGATGCGGAGGGCTTCGGCGGCAACCTTTGCGAAGGAGCCAGGATCGTCCAGCAGGCGACGCAGGACACCGGCGCCTCCCTCAGCGGATTCGTAGAGGAGGATCAGGTGCCTGTCGTGGCGTGAGGGCAGGGGTTCTGCGGCGAGCTCGTTGTCCTCCAGCTGGTAGACGACTTGGATGGCGTTCTTGAGGGCGGACTGGAGAGACGCGAGTATTCTGTCATCTACGGTGCCTTCCAGGCGCAGCATGAGGCAGTTGCGGGTGTCCTCGACGTAGGGAATGACCCTGCTCGTGCTGGCGGAGAGTGGATCTTCTGGGTCGCCGGTGGTCTCCTGGTCGGTCCGACCCCAGAAGCCGCGCTCGGTATCCAGGACGAAGCCGAGCTGGTCCTTGTTCTTGCGACGGGTCCAGCCGAGGTTTATGCGCCAGAGGGTCGCGGCGTTGCCGTAGGTGAGGGTGGCGAGCTTCTGACCGTCGCTCTGCAGCGTAGCGTTTCGGGCGGAGAGGTCACCGGGGGTTCCCCGGCCGGCGAAGCGGACGCCGGTGCGGATCTCGTAGCCGAGGCGCTGGCGCTCCTCCTCGTCGGAGTTGATGCGGTCGCGGCGGACGGTGGAGACGTTCTGGAGGCGGAAGAGTTGGCGGAGCTGGGCTCCGAGGGCGGCGTCGCAGTTCTCGCAGAGGTCGGGACCGTCGTCCTGGCCGGGAATCGGGTGGAAGTAGCCGCAGTTCTCGCACTGCTTGGCGCGGGTGGTAAGGAGCTCCTGCTCGTCGCGCTCCAAGATCACGCGGTTTATGAGGTAGCGGGCGCCCTCGTGGTAGACGGATGCCCGTGGTCCGAATTCGGAGACGGCGAGGAAACGGGGTCTTGAGAGGAACTCCTCGCGGTTGTGACGGCGGCCGGAGCCTGGGACGAAGGCGCTGATCGGGAGCCTGGGAAAGCTGTAGCCGGGGAGGAAGCCCTCGCTGGCGAAGTAGCGGTAGCTGTAGAAGTCGGAGAAGGAGACTCCCTGGGCTTCGGAGATGAGCAGGTCCAGTTGGGCCTCGGCCTCACGACGGAGCCTGCGGGCCTGGTCCTTGTCCCTCTGGCTGCGGGAGGCGTCGCCGATGATCTTGTTCTGCGTAACACGCTGGGCGAGCGCGGCGCGGTAGAGGGTGCGCCAGCGGTCGCACGACCTGTCGAAGGCGCGCTCCACGCCGTCGAGCACCTCGTCGAGCCAGCCGTCCGTGTACCAGGGCACGCCGCGCAGCTCCTCCGCGGCGCTGGCGAGGACGCGGCCGGCCCTCTGGCGGGCGCGCCGACGGGCTCCCGCATCAGCGAAGCTGGCGTGAACCCAGTCCCTGAGTTCCAGGCTCGGGTCCTCGCCCTCCACGTCGAGGACATCCTTGAGGGAGCGACCGAGGTTCTGGCCGGTCTCGGTGAGCCAGAGGGCCTGCACGTGCGCCCGGACGAGGTCTTCGTTGGCGAGGTCCAAGCGCGGGGGGCTTACGGCTCCAGCGACCATGCGTTCGGGGCGCTTGAAGAAGTACTGGTCGTGGGAGCTACCTATTGAGCAGTAGGTGAAGACCAGGGCGGGCTGGCCGCTCCTACCGGCTCGACCGCTGCGCTGGGCGTAGTTGGCCGGGGTCGGCGGGACATTGCGCATGTTCACGGCATTGAGTTCGGAGATGTCCACACCAAGTTCCATCGTCGGGGAGCAGTAGAGGATGGGGAGGCGTCCCTCGCGGAAGCTCTGCTCGCGATCCTCCCGAACCTCGTATGGTACCTGGGCGGTGTGTTCGCGGGCTTCGAGGTCCTGCATTCCGGCGGCGGTCTCGGCGTAGAACTCGACGAAGAACGGGTTGGTGCTCCCGCCGGAGGCCGCGCGGTCGGGGGTGCGGATGGGATCTTGGAAAGGCTCGGTACCACTCCCGGCGAGCCAGCGCATGGCGGAGGCCTGGAGCTGGTAACCGGGCACCTCCTCTCCTCCATTCGGTTCGGCGACGACCTCGACGATTCCGGCTTCGGTGAGACCGTCGAGTAAGCCGTGGATGATCTCCCCGGTCTCGTCCAGGTTTAGTCTGTCGCCGTACTCTTCGAAGGTGGAGAATCGTCTGAGGTATTGTCCGAAACCCCCGCGGGCTGAGAGATAAGCGTTGTCCCGGGAGTCGAAGGGGCGCCGGGAGCGGGGAAAGAGTATGGCGGCGTACTTCATTTCCTCATTCTCGTCCACGGCCCAGGGCGGGATGAGGTTCTGGTTGCTGCGGCGCCGGATGCGCTCCTGGTAGTCGTAGTCCAGGTAGTCCACCTTTATGGCGAGCCTGCGGCGCATGTCGTCGAGGAGGACCGTTGCGACCTTCGCCCGGGTCTCGGGGGAGGAGCCCACGAGCGCCGGGTGCTTATCCTGCCAGACGTCCTCGGCGGCGCAGACCTCGTCGAGGGAATCGTAGGAAATTTTCAGGAGGCCAGACTGCTCCAAGTTCGGTGAGGTTACACGCCAGCCTCGCTCTAGGTCTCTGTAGAGGCGGTGGCCGAGAACGTCACGGAGCGCTGTCTGGGTGTCGGAGAGCTGCTTGAAACGGGCGAAGGGGTTGCTCGCGTACCGCTCGATGGAGAGATGTAGGGCGTCGAAGACCTTCCCCGTCAGCTCGTCGTGGGCCAGGCCTTCATCCCCGCCTTCGCGGGTGGCGCGGTAGAGGGCGGAACGTAGGAGACCGATCTCGACGAAATCGTTGAAGTGGCCGGCCTGCAGAGAGGCGTCCTGGCGGTTGTCCGTGAAGGAGAGGATCTTGCGGGCCTCGGGCTTGAGGTCATCCGCCTCCTTTAGGCCGCTTATGGCAGAGAGGCTCAGGATGGTCGTCGCGGTGCTACGTCCTTCCGAACCAAGGGAGGCCAGCTTCGTGAAGTCCGAGCGGAGGTTCGCGGAGTAGGAGATGCCGCAGGAGAGGCAGAACTTGAAGGGCGCCGGAACGTAGTGCCCTTCGAGGCCGTCGGTTCCATCCGTCTCGCGTCCGTCGGGTCCGACCGAGATCGGACGTGGCAGGTGTTTGCGCCGGTCCCTGCGGACGCGGGGATAGCCGCGATGCTCCTCCTGCCAGTCGTTGGGGAGCCTGTTCCAGAAGTCCTCCTCGGACTCGGAGGGCCAGGGCTCGTTGCTACTAAAGAACAGAAACCCGGCCTCGCTCTCGCCGTCGTCGTGGACGTCCGAGAGGGTGCGTGGACGGAACTCCAGGCTGCTCGCGGTATCGTACGGGAAGGCCCGGACCGGGTGGTATTCCTGGCCGCATTCGCGGCAGAATGCGAGAGGAATGAGCACCCGGCTGCGGTCTCCGGGCACGAACTGCTGGCCCGTGACAGTTATGTGGCGCTTCTCCTCGTTTTCCAGGGAGGCGTATACGGTGTCACCGCGGCTGATGAACTGGTGGAGGCGGAAAGCGAAAGGCGGACGGCCCGTGCGGGGCTCCGGCTCGCACGAGTAGCCGGCGAGGAGCCCTTCTTCTATGGACCCCGCGCAACGGTCCTCGGGGAGGCCCGTGAGCGCGGCGAGCTTCTCTGCGGCCCCATCCTTGCCTGAGATGCTGCGCGGAGTGGTGCGGACGAGGCGGCCGGTTCCCTCCTCGGGAGCCACGCCGAAGGTGCTCTCGATCCAGGCGGAGAGAGGGTCGGCCACGAAGGCGTCGTATTCCCGGGGCGGCCTGCGATCCTCCCGTACACGGGCGGTTAGCTCTGAGATGAAGGGAGGGTCGGTGAGATCTTCGTCCGGGGTGGCGCGGCGGAGCGTCTCTCCGATAACGTTCTCGGGCCTCACGTCGGCGCCGAAGAGGCGGGAGGCGACGCGGGAGATCTCGGCGCGCTGCTCGTCGTAGGTGCCGCTACCGGCGAGGGTGGCGGAGGTACCGACGCAGCGCAGGTTCTCCGCGGCCAGCAGCTCCCTGGTGCGCCGAATCAGGAAAGCGACGTCGGCGCCCTGACGACCGCGGTAGGTGTGCAACTCGTCGAAGACGAGGAAGCCGAGGTCCTGGGCTTGACTGACGAGTCCCCGCTCCTGGGAGCGGGTGAGGATCAACTCCAGCATCACGTAGTTGGTGAGGAGGATGTCCGGCGGGTTCGCGATGATGCGCCGGCGCTCTTCGTCCGACTCCTGACCCGTGTAGCGGGCGAAGGTGACGGGGCCCTTGCCGTCGGGGTATCCGTCGTTGAGGAACTTCGTGAGCTCACCGTACTGGCTGTTGGCAAGGGCGTTCATGGGGTACACGACGATGGCCTGGATACCCTTGCCCGGTCCACGCCGGAGGACGTGATCCACGATGGGGATGATGTACGTGAGGCTCTTGCCGGAGCCCGTGCCGGTGGTGAGGACGTAGTTGTGTCCGGCGCGCGCCGTGCGGACGGCTTCGGACTGGTGGCGGTGGAGCTTGAGCGTCACTCCGGGATTGGTGGAGCTCTTGCCGGCCCGGAAGATACGATCGCACTCACCGTGGAGGACGCCTTCGGCGACCAGCTCGTCGATCCGGTCGCCCGCCTCGAAGGAGGGGTTGAGCTGGATGAGAGGGTCGGGCCAGAGCAGGCCCTCGTCGATGCTCTGCTCCACCTCCGCCTCGATGCGGGGGTCCTTGATCTGGATAAAACTGCGCACGTAAGAACCGTAATCCCCGACGAGGCGGTTGCGTAACTGGAATACGTCCAAGAGTTCCCCTCTGTGCCCCACCACGACGCCCGAAGTGTTGCCATTATATGCATTGATTGATTTTCGGGCCAGTGCGGCGGGGCACGGTGTCTCTCGCCGATCACACGCTGTCTGGCATCACGGCCTCCGGGTTGGCCCCTATCCCCTTTTCCGGCCGCGCTAACGTACCAGCTCGGCCTGTATTTGACGTCCCGATGTCACGCAAGCCTTCTTACAGCGGCTCGGTCCCTTCGTTGAGGATGGCGAGGTAGCGTGTGTAGGCAAACACCCTCTGGCGCTTGCGGCCGGTGATCTCGTGCGCAATGCCAAGGTTCTCCAGCGCTTCGACCGCGCGGGCGACGGTAGGGTAGCTGGCCCCGGTGCGTTGGGTCAGGTCGTTCAGGGTAGCGAGGGGACGATCACGGAGCGCGTCGAATACCCGGAGGGCATTGGCCGCGGCGCGCCCGAGCGTCTGCACGCGGGCGGCGTCGTCACGGAACAGGGCGAGCAACCGGTGGGCGGTGTCCACGGCGGACACGGCGGTGATCTCGACGCCTTCGAGGAAGAAGTCTAGCCAGGCTTCCCAGTCGCCGTCTGCACGCACGGTATCGAGCAGGCGGTAGTACTCGGCGCGGTGCTGCTTGAAGTAGTAGCTGAGGTACAAGAGCGGCTGGCCGAGCACTCCTGCGTCGAAGAGCATCAGCGAGATCAGGAGCCGCCCGACGCGGCCGTTGCCGTCCAGGAACGGGTGGATGGTCTCGAACTGCGCGTGGGCGAGTGCGGCCTTAACGAGCGCCGGCAGGCCGTCGTCCGC
>Ga0136624_1000513_pt1 | contig 15139 bp, 14 predicted proteins | sample AntDrymUQ4692206_2_FD_104802 | JGI IMG/M metagenome (GOLD analysis project Ga0136624, IMG submission 104802) | Polar desert sand microbial communities from Dry Valleys, Antarctica - metaG UQ469 (22.06) | ecosystem: Environmental > Terrestrial > Soil > Desert | place: Antarctica: Dry Valley... | reverse complement strand
TTGCGCGCTGCATGTGCATCCCGCCCTACCCCGAGACTCGCGCCTATGTCTCGAAGATCCTCGGGCTGCTCGGCGGAGCCGGCGACGCCGCTGCCCCGACCTTCGAGGTCCGGCTCGTGGAGTGACATCGTGACCTCCGTTCGGGCTGAGCTGCTGAGCGCAGATGCCGACTCGAGGCCATCGCGAGGCACGTCCCGCTCGCCGGCGCCGCCTGACGCCCTCAAAGCCCAGGCTCTAAGGGTTCCCTAACGCGCGTGCTCGCTGTGTCTAGGATTCGCCGGACCCTTGGAGCACGACGAAGCGAGAGGTAGATGACCCAGGCGGCGGCAGCGAATCAGGAGGAGCAGGCGACGGGGACCGAGCGACCCTGGTGGCGCGAGACGCTCGCGCCGTACACCCAACCGCGCATCGGCCGTAGCGTGCTCGACCTCTTGACCTCCGTGGTCCCGTACGTCTCCCTGTTCGTGGCGATGTACCTGTCGCTAGAGGTCTCGTACTGGCTGACGCTCGCCTTGGCCCTTCCCGCGTCAGGGTTCCTCCTGCGCACCTACATCATCTTTCACGACTGCGCGCACGGGTCGTTCCTGCCGTCCAAGCGGGCGAACGCATGGCTCGGCAAGACGCTGGGCCTGATCGCCTACCACGCCTTCTACCCCTGGCGGCACAGCCACGCGGTCCACCACGCGTCGGCGGGGGACCTGGACCGCCGAGGCATCGGCGACCTCCCCACGATGACCATTGGCGAGTACCGCGCTGCGCCGCTGGGCAAGCGCTTTGTCTACCGCATGTTCCGCAACCCGCTGGTCATGTTCACCATTGGCCCGTTCTTCGCGCTGGTCATCCAGCCCCGGCTGTGGTCGAGCGACATGCGGCCCCGGATCAAGCGCAGCGTGATCTACACCGACCTCGCGGTGGCGGCGATGGTCACCGTCCTCTGCCTGCTGATGGGTCCCGTCGAGTTCCTGCTCGTCCAGGTCCCGATGGTGTTCATCGCCGGCGGGATGGGCGTCTGGCTGTTCTACGTCCAGCACCAGTTCGAAGACGTGTACTGGGAGAACACCGGCAGCTGGAGCTACGCCGAGGCCGCCTTGCAGGGCAGCTCGTACCTCAAGCTCCCGAAGTGGCTGCAGTTCTTCACCGGCAACATCGGCCTGCACCACGTGCACCACCTCAGCGCCCGCATCCCCAACTACAACCTCCAGCGGGCGCACGACGAGAACCCGGTCTTCCACGACGTGCCGACCCTGACCTTCTGGGACGGCGTCAAGTGCACCCGCCTCAAGCTGGTAGACGAGGAGAGGGGCCGGCTGGTCACGTGGCGCGAGGCGCGTGAGCCCCTCCAAGGGGCCCCCGTTCCCGCTCCGGCGACCAACTAGACCAGCGGCGATGGCCGTGGTCACCGTCGAGGGCATCGAGGAGCTCAGGGGTCTCGTCGGCCAGAGCATCGGCCCGAGCGAGTGGCGCGAGGTGGGCCAGCAGCTGATCAACACGTTCGCCGAGGTCAGCGGCGACCATCAGTGGATTCACGTGGACGTCGGGCGGGCAGAGCGCGAGAGCCCGTTCGGGAAGACCATCGCGCACGGCAACCTCACCCTTTCGATGATCGACGGCTTGCGCAGCGGCCTGCTGGCGACCGGCGGGTTCAAGCTGGGCGTCAACTACGGCTGGAACAAGGTCCGCTTCCCGGCGCCGGTGCCCGTCGACTCGAGGATCCGCGCGAGAGTCGAGGTCGTCTCGGTCGACGACGTGGGCGACGGCTGGCACCAGGTCACCCAGCGCTGGACGGTCGAGGTCGAGGGCTCCGAGAAGCCGGCCTGCGTGGCCGACAGCGTGGGTCGCGCGCTCGAGTAAGGTCCGGGGCGCTGCTCGGGGCGCTGCGTCGTCCCACCCTATCCTCGGCAGGTGGCCGCCGCACGCACCGCTGGAGACCTGAACGGCAGCCTGACCGCCCAGCGGCGGGCGCTTCCCGACTCGCCGGGCAGCTATCTCTTCCGCGACCGGCGCGGCAAGGTGATCTACGTCGGCAAGGCCAAGTCCATCCGCAAGCGGGTGGCGTCGCACTTCTCCAATCCCTCGACCAAGGGCGGCGAGGACATGGTCTCCTTGATCGACCAGATCGACTTCGTGGCCACCGAGACCGAGGCCGAGGCCTTCCTCGCCGAGCAGAACTTCATCAAGCAGTACCGGCCGCTCTACAACGTCCGGCTGCGCGACGACAAGTCCTATCCCTACATCGCGATCTCGCTCGACGAGGACTTCCCGCGCATCTACTTCACGAGGGAGCGCCACCGCCGCGGCCGCGCCTACTTCGGCCCGTTCTCGAACGCCAAGCGCGTCAGGGAGACGCTCGACCTGCTCGGCAAGGTCTTCCAGTATCGAACCTGCGACGGGTCCCAGCCCGGCCGCGCCAGCGGCAGCCCCTGCCTGGACTACTTCATCAAGCGCTGCCAGGCGCCCTGCGTGGGCTACGTCTCGGCCGAGGAGTACCGGCGCAACGTGGAGTCGATCGTGGGCTTTCTGTCCGGGCGCTACCGCGAGATCGAGCGCGAGCTCGAGAGCAGCATGCTCGATGCCGCGGCAGAGCAGGAATTCGAGCAGGCCGCGCGCTTTCGCAACCAGCTGAAGGCCGTGCGCTCGCTGCTCGAGCGCCAGCGGGTCTCCAACGAGGCCGTCGGGACCATGGATGCCGTCGCGGTCGCGGTGGAGGACACCGACGCCAACGCTCAGGTCTTTCAGGTGCGCGACGGCATCCTGGCCGACCGCCAGAGCTTCTACCTGGAAAACGCCGCCCGCCGCGACGAGGCCGAGGTGGCCGAGGAGTTCGTGCTCCAGTACTACGCGAGCGCCATGTCGATCCCGCCGCAGGTGATCGTCCCGCGGGGGCTGGAGGAGCCGCAGGTGATCGGCGACCTGCTGGCCGAGCGCCGGGGGGGCGCCGTCGAGGTCCGCCACGCCGAGCGCGGCGACAAGCGGCGCATCTTCGAGTTGGCCGAGCGCAACGCGCGGCTGGCGCTCGACCAGGACCGCCTCAGGTCCGAGCGAAGGCGCACCCAGCGCATCGAGGCGCTCGACGGCCTCCAGCAGGCGCTGGGCATGGAGGCCATCCCCATGCGGATCGAGTGCTTTGACATCTCCAACCTCGGCGAGACCCACACCGTGGCCTCGATGGTGGTCTTCGAGGGAGGGGCGCCCAAGAAGTCCGACTACCGGCGCTTTGGCATCAGAGGCACTGTGCAGGATGACTTCGCCGCCATGGGCGAGGTGCTCAACAGGCGCATGGCCCAGTTCGTGGCCCACAAGGAACGCTCGCCCCACGACCGCGCCTACGACGCGAGCTTCGGGGCGACCCCGGCGGTGATCGTGATCGACGGCGGCAAGGGACAGCTGGCGGCGGGGCTGAGGGAGCTGACCGAGTTCCGCGACCTCGGCGTGACGGTGGTCAGCCTGGCCAAGCGGATCGAGGAGGTGTTCCTGGCGGGCCGAAGCGCGCCGCTGATCATGGACCACGACACCCCCGAGCTGCAGTTGCTCCAGCGGGTGCGCGACGAGGCGCACCGCTTTGCCATCGAGTTCCACCGCGGTAGGCGCGATCGGGCGATGACACGCTCGGCTCTCGATGAGCTCCCTGGTGTGGGCCCGGCACGAAAGCGCCTGCTGATCACGCACTTCGGGACACCCGACCGGGTGATGGAGGCCGGCCGCGAGGAGCTGGAGGCCGTGCCGGGCCTGCCGGGCAAGGTGGCCCGGGACATCCACTGGCAACTTCACAAGACCGGCTGACCCCTGTCCTACCCTTGGGCGCCATCGAGGACTTCGTTGTCATAAGCGGCTTCTCGGGGGCGGGCAAGTCCCAGGCAATGGCCTGCTTTGAGGACGCCGGCTACTTCTGCGTCGACAACCTCCCGCCGGAGATGATCGGCTCCCTGGCCGACCTGTTCGAGCACGAGGGCAGCAAGGTCGAGCGCGCGGCCGTGGTCTGCGACGTGCGCGGCGGCAGCTACTTCGAAGGCCTGGTGAGCGTGCTCGACGAGCTGAGCGCCCGTGGCTCCGGCGCTCGCCTGCTCTTCCTCGAGGCCGCGGAAGACGTGCTGCTGGATCGCTACAAGGAGACGCGCCGGCGCCACCCGTTGGCCAACGGCGGTCAGGTGGTCCGGGGGATCGGCGAGGAACGCGAGCTCTTGGCGCCCCTGAAGGGCCGGGCCGACGTCTGCATCGACACCAGCGACCTTTCGGCCGCGCGGCTGCGCAAGGTGGTGGCCGACAAGATGCTGCCCCGCGGTAAGGTGGGCAAGCTCGCGGTCACCTTCCTCACCTTTGGCTTCAAGCACGGCAGCCCGCGGGAGGCTGACCTCTTGTTCGACGTGCGCTTCCTGCCCAACCCCCACTACGAGGCCGATCTGCGCCCGCTCACCGGGCTCGACCCGGAGGTGGAGGAGTTCGTGAACCGGACGGACGGCCTGGCCGACTTCTACGACCGGCTGATCCCGCTGCTCGATTACCTGCTGCCCTCCTACGAGCTGGAGGGAAAGGCCCATTTGACCGTGGGCGTGGGCTGTACCGGGGGCCGTCACCGTTCGGTTGTGGTGGCCCAGCGGCTCGCCGTGCTCTACGCCGAGCGCGACCGCTACCTGGTCGACGTGGTGCACCGCGACATCGACAAGGGGATGGCCCCGACCGGCCGAGGACAGTGACCGCGGCCGGTAGCACGGCGTGGCCCCCGACCGGCCGAGGACAGTGACCGCGGCCGGTAGCACGGCGTGGCCCCCGACCGGCCGAGGACAGTGATCGCGGCGGTAGCACGGCGCCGGCGGGCGTGGGAAGGGCTCGCCTCGGGTACATTCCGGCGGGCGCGTTCTCGCCGCAGTCGACGAAAGGACCCCTCCCATGGCCTTGAGAGCCGGAATCAATGGATTTGGCCGCATCGGCCGCAATGTGTTCCGGGCGGCCTACGCCCGTGGTGCCGACATCGAGTGGGTGGGCGTCAACGACCTCACCGACGCCGCCACGCTCGCCCACCTGCTCAAGTACGACTCGGTCCTGGGGCACTTCCCCGGCGAGGTCGAGGCCACCGACTCCGGCTTGGTCGTCGACGGCAAGGAGCTCAAGGTTTTCTCCGAGCGCGATCCCGCCGACCTGCCGTGGGGTGACACCGGCGCTCAGGTGGTGATCGAGTCCACCGGCTTGTTCACCGCCCGCGACGACGCGGCGAAGCACCTCGAGGCGGGGGCGGAGAAGGTGATCATCTCCGCCCCGGGGAAGGGCGCCGACGTGACCCTGGCCCTGGGCGTCAACGATGACGCCTACGACCCGGACTCACACCATGTGCTCTCCCTCGCCTCGTGCACCACGAACTGCCTGGCCCCGGTGGCCAAGGTCTTGCACGACGCGGTCGGCATCGAGCAGGGCGTGATGACCACCATCCACGCCTACACGGCCGACCAGAACCTGCAGGACGGCCCGCACAAGGACCCGCGCCGGGCGCGGGCGGCGGCCATCAACCTGGTGCCCACCTCCACCGGCGCGGCCGAGGCCGTCGGCTTGGTGATCCCCGATCTCGAGGGCAAGCTCAACGGCATCGCGGTGCGCGCTCCGGTCGCCACGGGCTCGGTGGCCGACCTCGTGTTCACCGCCAGTCGTGACACCTCGACCGAGGAGATCAACCAAGCCTTCGCCGAGAAGGCGGACCAGGGCGCGATGGAGGGCATCCTCCAGTACAGCGAGGAACCGCTGGTCTCAACCGACATCGTGGGATCGTCCTACTCGTCGGTGTTCGACTCCGGGCTGACCATGACCATCGGGGACCGGCTGGTGAAGGTGGTCGCGTGGTACGACAACGAGTGGGGCTACTCGAACCGGGTCGCGGAGTTGACCGAGCGCGTGCTGACCGGCGCGTCGGTCGCCTGAGAAGCCGGTACGCCGATGAACGAGGATCCGGCCGGCCGAGCAGAGCTCGGCAAGCGCAGCGTCCGCGATCTGCCCGTGGCCGAGGGAGACCGCGTGCTGGTGCGCGTGGACTTCAACGTGCCGCTGGACGACGGGCGGGTGACCGACGATGCCCGTATCAAGGCGGCGCTGCCCACGATCGAGCTGCTGCGCGACAAGGGCGCGCGACTGATCCTCTGCTCGCATCTCGGCCGGCCCGACGGCCGCGACCCCGAGACCTCGCTACAGCCCGCCTCGGACCGGCTGGCCGAGCTGCTCGAGGTGCCCGTGCACCAGGCTCCCGACGTGGTCGGTCCCCAGGTTCGAAGCGGGGCGCAGCGCCTCGAGCCGGGGGGAGTGTTGGTGCTCGAGAACACGCGCTGGGAGCGAGGCGAGACAAAGAACGACCCCGACCTGGCAAAGCAGCTGGCTTCGGTGGCCGACGCCTACGTCTGCGACGCCTTCGGCTCTGTGCATCGCGCCCACGCCTCGACCGCCGGCGTCGCGGAGCTGCTGCCCTCCGCGGCGGGACTGCTCCTCGAGCGCGAGGTGACCACGCTGCGCGGGATCATCGAGGCGCCCGAGCGGCCACTCGTCGTGGTCTTGGGCGGTGCGAAGGTCACCGACAAGATCTCGCTTATCGACCGCTTCCTCGACGAGGCCGACGCCCTGCTGATCGGCGGCGCCATGTGCTTCTCCTTCTTTCGCGCCCAGGACAAGCCCACGGGCGAGTCGCTGGTGGAAGACGAGGACGTCGAGCAGGCTCGCAAGGCGCTCGAGGGCGCCGAGGACCGCCATGCGCGCCTGCTCTTGCCGCTCGACCTCGTGGCGGGCACTGAGTTCAGCGCCGACACCGAGGTGACCGAGCTGGATGACACCGACGTCCCCGAGGGGCTCATGGGGCTCGACGTGGGAGCCCGGACCGCCGAGGCCTACGCCAAGGAGATCGCCGAGGCGGGCACCGTCTTCTGGAACGGCCCGATGGGCGCCTTCGAGCTGGAGCCCTTTGCAGCGGGGACGCGCGCCGTGGCCGAGGCGGTCGCCGAGGCGAGCGGCACCACGGTGGTGGGCGGCGGCGACTCGGCCTCGGCGATGGCCGAGTTCGGGCTGGCCGACCGTGTCGACCACCTCTCGACGGGAGGGGGCGCGGCTCTGGAGCTGCTGGAGGGCCGGGAGCTTCCGGGGCTCGAGGCACTCGACGATGCGTAGGCCCTATGTCTGCGGCAATTGGAAGCTCTGGGGCACCCGCGCCGAGGCGCGGGAGTACTGCGAGCGCCTCCCGGGTCTGCTGGGGGGCGAGCGGGCGGCCGACGTGGGCATCTGCGTTCCGTTCACGGCGCTCGCCACCGTGGTGAGCGCTCTCGAGGGCCAAGACGTGCGCGTCGCGGCTCAGAACATGTACAGCGAGGACAGCGGCGCCTTCACGGGTGAGGTCTCGGCGCCCATGCTGCTCGAGCTGGGCGTGGACTCGGTGGTCCTCGGCCACTCCGAGCGCCGCGTGCTGTTCGGCGAGACCGACGCCGCGCTGCGGGCCAAGGTTCCCGCAGCGCTGAAGGCCGGGCTGGCGCCCATCCTCTGCGTGGGCGAGACCGAGGACGAGCGCGAGTCGGGGGACACCGAGCGCAAACTCCGCCAGCAGGTCGGCGAAGCGCTGCAGGACGTGCCGTCCGAGCGCCTGCCCGAGTTGACCCTGGCCTACGAGCCGATCTGGGCGATCGGCACGGGCAAGACGGCCACGCCCGACCTGGCCCAGGAGGCCATGGCCTTTGTGCGAGCGCTCGTGGGCGACCGCTCGCAGGACGCCGCCGAGCAGGTCCTTGTGCTCTACGGCGGCAGCGTGAAGCCCGAGAACGCTGCCGAGATCATGGCCCAGGCCGATGTCGACGGCGCCCTGGTGGGCGGCGCGAGCCTCGACCCCGAGGGCTTCGCGCAGATCGTGGCCGCCGCGGGCTCTTGAGCGGCCCGGGCGCGCCGCCGGTCCCGGCGGTCTGCCTGATCATCCTCGATGGCTGGGGCCTGGCCGAGCCCGGTCGGGGCAACGCAGTCGCGCAGGCCCGCACACCGGTGTTCGACGAGCTCTGGGGATCCCACCCGCACACTCAGCTGACCGCCTGCGGCAAGGCCGTCGGCCTCCCCGACGGTCAGATGGGCAACTCGGAGGTGGGGCACCTCAACCTCGGCGCCGGCGCGGTGGTCAAGCAGGACCTCACCCGGATCGACGACGCCGTGAACGACGGGTCGTTCGCCGCCAACGAGGTCTTGGTGGACGCAGTGCGCGGTACCCCGCGCCTGCACCTGCTGGGGCTCGTCTCCCACGGCGGGGTGCACGCGAGCATGAAGCACCTGCGGGGCCTGCTCGAGCTGGCGCGCGAGCAGGGGGCGCCCGACGTAGTGGTGCACGCCTTCACCGACGGCCGCGACACCGCCCCCGACTCGGGTGCCGGCTGCCTGGCCGAGCTCGAGGGCTGGATGGCGGAGGTAGGCGGCCGGGTGGGAAGCGTCTGCGGCCGCTACTACGCCATGGACCGCGATCGCCGCTGGGACCGCACGCAGTTGGCCTACGACGCGATCGTGCGCGGCAAAGCCGTGCACCGGGCCGCCACGGGCCAGGAGGCGGTACGCGCCGCGTACGAGCGCGGGGAGACCGACGAGTTCGTCAAGCCCGTGCTGGTGGGCGGGGAGGCGACGATCCGCCCTGGCGATTCCGTCTTCTTCTTCGGCTTTCGCCCCGACCGCGCCCGTCAGCTGACCCGCGCGCTGGCCGAGCCCGAAATCGAGGAGGTCGATCGGGCCGGCGCGCCGCCGGTCGAGCGGCTGGCCACCTTGGCCGAGTATCAGGAGGATTGGCCCTACCCCGTGGCCTTCCCGCCCGCGCGGCCCGACGTCACACTCGCCTCGGTGCTTTCAGAGCGCGGCGTGGAGCAACTGCACGTGGCAGAGACCGAGAAGTACGCCCACGTCACCTACTTCTTCAACGGCGGGGAGGAGGACGAGCACCCGGGCGAGGAGCGCCGCCTGGTCGCCTCGCCGCGCGACGTGCCCACCTACGACCACAAGCCCGAGATGAGCGCCCGGGAGGCCGCAGCGGCCTTCGTCGAGCGCTGGCAGGAGGGCTCCTTCGGCTTCGGCATCATCAACTTCGCCAATCCCGACATGGTCGGCCACACCGGCGTCATCTCGGCCGCGGTAAAGGCCGTCGAGACGGTGGACGAGTGCCTGGGCGAGGTGGTGGACGCGGTGCACGGGAAGGGTGGCGCCTGCCTGATCACCGCCGACCACGGCAACGCGGACGAGATGCTCGAGTCCGACGGCAGCCCTGACACCGCCCATTCGCTGAACCCCGTCCCAGTGGTGGTCACGGCCGAGGTCGACGAGTTGCGCGAAGAGGGGATCCTGGCCGACGTGGCGCCAACGGTGCTGGAGCTGATGGGCCAGGAGCAGCCCGCGGAGATGACGGGGACGTCTCTGCTGCGCTGAACGCGCCGCGCCTAGGCTGCGCGGGTGCCCGGCTTTCGCATCGACGCCCGCGACGGGTCTGCCCGCGCGGGCGTCCTCTCTTTGGCGCACGGGGAGGTTCACACGCCGGCCTTCGTGCCGCTTGCCTCCACCGCGACGGTCAAGACCCTGCACGCCGCCGAGGTCGACGGGCTGGGCTACGAGATGGTGTTGGGCAACACCTTTCACCTCTTCATCCGTCCCGGCGCCGAGCACGTGGCCGAGATGGGTGGGCTGCACGAGTTCATGGGCTGGCGGCGGCCGATCATCACCGACTCGGGCGGCTTTCAGGTCTTCTCGTTGGGGCACGGCTCGGTGGCCGACGAGATCAAGCGAAGGCGCTCGCGTGACCAGAGCAAGGTGCTCGACATCGCCGAAGAGGGCGTGACCTTCCGCTCCTACCTCGACGGCTCCGAGCGCTTCATGGGGCCCGAGACCTCCATGGAGGTCCAAGCCCTGCTGGGCTCCGACGTCGCGCTGGCCTTCGACGAGTGCACCCCCGCCCACGTCGACCGCGACTACACCGCCCGGGCGATGCAGCGCACCCATCGCTGGCTTGACCGCTGCGTCGCCTGGCACTCCGAGCACGCGCCCGAGCACCAGCTGCTCTTCGGCATCGTGCAGGGCGGCGTCTACGAGGACCTCCGCGCCGAGTCGGCCGAGCGGGTGGCCGCGGCCACCACTCAGGGCGTGGCGGTCGGAGGCTCGCTGGGCCAGACCAAGGAGGAGATGCAGACCGTGGTCGCCTGGTCGCTGCGCGGCCTGCCCTGCGATGCGCCCCGCCACCTGCTCGGGATCGGCGACGTGGACGACATCCTCAGCGCCGTCGCTGCCGGCATCGACACCTTCGACTGCGCAACGCCCACCCGGCTCGGGCGCCATGGCACGGCGCTGGTGCCCGACCCCTCGAGCCGTTTTCGCCTCGACCTGGCCAAGGGGGCCTCACGCGGCTCACGTAGGCCCATCGCGGAGGGCTGTCGGTGTCCCGCCTGCCGCGAGCACACCCGCGGATACCTCCACTACCTCATCCGCGCCGAGGAGCTCACCGGCGCGCGCCTGGTGACCCTGCACAACCTGACCTTCATGGCCGAGCTGATGAGCGGGGTCCGGGCGGCGGTCGTCGAGGGCCGCCTCAGGGCCTACTCGGAGAGGGTGATGGAGGGCGCCGAGCCCTTCTGAGCAGGGCTCCGAGCTTCGGAGCGCCTAGCGCTCGACGCGGCCGGTGTTGCGCTCGATGAGGTTGCGCACCCCGTCGATCTGCTCCTGGACGTCGCCGCGGTCAACGGGCCGGATCGTCGTGCCGCCTCCCCCGGCGGCCAGCAGGGCACCGACCACCACGGCGGCGATTGCCAGCACTGCTACAACCGCCAGCAGCTTGCCCCAGCGGCGCTTGCGCTTAGCCGGCTTCTCGTCGCGCCGGCCCGTGGGCGCAGGAGCGGGACGCGGCGCCATCGTCGAAGGCGCTTGCGTGCGCCGCGTGCGCATGGCCTGGGTGGCCGAGGTCACACTGGTCAGCGCGCGCGTGGCATCCTCGTCGGCGGCCAGCATCGCGGTGGCCCCGGTGTCCTGGCCGTGCAGCCCCGCTTCCAGTGAGCGCGCCAGATCGAGCGCCGAGGCATAGCGGGTCTCGGGGTCGCGGCCCAGGCAGGCGCGCACCGCCTCGTCGAGCTCGCGCGGCACGTCAGGGCGGTGCACGGTGATGGGCTCGACTTGTTCGTCCTGCTGTTTGAGCGCGAGCTCGGTGAGCGAGCCGTACTCGTGTGGCAGCCGGCCGGCCAGGAACTGGTAGGCGCACACGCCGAGCGAATAGATGTCCGACCCCGGGCCGGCCTCGTCTCCGCGGGCCTGCTCGGGGGAGAGGTAGGCGGCCGTGCCGAGCACCGAGCCGACCTGGGTCACGCGGGTCTGCTCGGCCGCCTTGGCGATGCCGAAATCAGCCAGCTTGGTGGCGCCGGTCTCGTTGGCCACCAGCAGGTTGCCCGGCTTGACGTCGCGATGGACCACGCCGGCACGATGCGCGTAGTCGAGCCCGTGGCAGGCATCGGCCGCGATGCGCACCGCGTCCTCGATGTCGAGCAGCTTGTGCTCACGCAACAGATCTGCGCAGGAGGGTCCCTCCACGTACTCCATGACGATGTAGTGGCGGTGCGAGCCCGCGTCCTCGCCGGAGTCGAAGACCTGTACCACGTTGGGATGCTGCAGGCGGGCCGCGGCGAGCGCCTCGTTGCGAAAGCGGGTCACGAAGGCCTCGTCCTCGGCCAGGTGCTCGGCGAGGAGCTTGACGGCCACCTCGCGCTCGAGCACGGTGTCGGTGGCCAGGAAGACCGTGGACATGCCGCCGGCGCCGAGGCGGCGGTCCATGCGGTAGCGCCCGGCGACCTCCTGCGGAGTGCTCATCGGTCCTCCGGGGGCGTCGCCTGCGGAGCGCTTCCTCCGGTGCCCTGCCCCTGGTCGCCGGGGGTGGGCGCCGGCGTTGAGCCGCCGGTGCCCCCCTCATCGCCCTTGGTCTTGCCCTTCCCCTTGTCCTTTCCCTTGTTCTCGTCGCCCTTGTCGGGCTCGGGCGTGGTCTCGGTTGTGGGCGGAGGGGTCGTCTCGGTGGGGGTGGGCGGAGGGGTCGTCTCGGTGGGGGTGGGGGTCGTGGGCGTGGTCTCGGTCTCTGTCTTCTTGTCCTCGGCTTTCTGGCGGCGCTCGTCGCACTCCCGCTCGGAGAGCGTGCGCAGCTTGGCGAAGCTGTCGTCGAGCGCCGAGCGCAGGGCGGGATCGGTCGCCTCGGGCAGCGAGTCGAGCCTGCGCTGGATGGTGGGCACCGAGTCGTTGAGCACGTCCTCGCAGGCACCCACGCTGCCTTGGTCGAGCCTGCGCTGCACGGCTGCCAGCTCCTGGGTCAGGCCCCGGGCGGTGGCGGAGGGCAGGCCCTCGCCGGGCTCGTCTCCGCCGCAGGCGGCCAGGGTGAGAGCAAGCAGGCAGAGGCTGAGGGTCAGAAGGCGCACTGTCATTGACCTATATAGAGACGATCGGCCAGGACGGCAGGCAGTCCTGCCTGTTCTATGGCCTTGGCGGCGCGCTCGATGGCATATTCGACCCGCCGCCATGTGGCCCTCCAGGACTCGGTGTCCACGAGCAGCCAAGCTGCCCGTGGATCGCCGTCGCGGGGCTGGCCCACTCCGCCGGGGTTCAACAGCCAGCGCCCCTCGGAGAGGTCGGCGTCCGCGCCCGCCGCGGCGTGGGCGCCCACGCACTCGCCACGCCCGTCCTCGTGAAACCACAGCGCCACGTGAGAGTGGCCCACCGCCCCCACCCGCCGGCTCATGAGCGAGAGGCACTCCTCCGCCTGCCAGGTGGAGAGCACGTACTCCCACACCGGGTCGCGGGGGCTGGCGTGGTAGAGGGCCACGGCCGGCCCCTCGTCGTGGGGACGGAGCCCGCGCAGGTACTCGAGCGCCTCCGAGCCGATGTTCTCGCGTGTCCAGGTGGCCGCCGCCGCGGCGGCCGAGGAGAAGTCCGCGACGTCGATCTCCCCGGTCACCACGAGGTCGTGGTTGCCTGCGAGGCAGCGGTCGCACACCTGAGTGGCCAGCGCGACGCAATCGTCGGGCTGGGCGCCGTAGCCCACGAGGTCACCGAGGCACCAGACCTCGTCGACGCCGGCTTCGCGCACGTCGGCGACGACGGCCTCGAAGGCCGGCAGGTTGCCGTGGACATCGGAGATGAGGGCCACCCGCGTCGGCCCCCCACCGGAGTTGTCGGCTCGACTGCCCCCTGCGGCCATCCTGGCCGCAGGTACCGATGGGTCGGATGCCATCCGGGCATCTCCTAGAGTGTCGGCTGAATGGGCAGGCATCGCTCGCGGCTGTCGCTGGCGCTCGTGGCGACCGCTGTCGCTGCCGGTGTCGCCACGTTCCTCCTGCGTCCTCGCGGCGGCCTGATCGACGCAGCCGCGGTGGATCCCACAGCCTACTTCAGCCGGGCCGAGCTTCAACGCGCCAACGACTTCCGCGGTCCCCAACGCCTGATCGGGCTGGCCACACTCGGGCTCAGCGGCGCGACCCTCGCCGTGCTCGCCCTGCGTCCGCCGGCGCCCGTGCGGCGGCTGCTGGGGCGGGCGGAGGCGCGGCCGCTGCTGGGCGCCGCGGTCGTCGGCGCTGGGATCTCCCTGCTCTTGGCAGTGGTCGGGCTCCCGCTCGCTGCGGTGGCCCACCAACGCTCGGTCGACGTGGGCCTATCGACCCAGAGCTGGCCCGAGTGGCTGAGCGACGCGGCGCTCTCCGCCGCGGTCGAACTGCCGCTGACGGCGGGCGGCGGCGTGCTCGCCCTCGCGCTCGTCCGCCGCTTTCGAGAGCGCTGGTGGATACCGGGGGCGGGGGTGGTGGTGGTGTTCGGGGTGGCCAGTGTCTTCCTCATTCCGCTCCTGGTCGAGCCTCTGTTTAACAAGTTCGAGCCACTGCCCCGGGGCGAGCTTCGCTCCGAGGTGCTCCAGCTGGCCACCCGGTCGGGCATCGACATCGGTGAGGTCTTCAGGGTTGACGCCAGCAGGCGGACCACCGGCGCCAACGCGTACGTCGGCGGGCTGGGCGCCACCAAGCGGGTGGTGCTCTACGACAACCTGATCGAGGGCTTCCCGCCCGACCAGGTCCGCTCGGTGGTGGCCCACGAACTGAGCCACGTCAAGAACCGCGACCTGCCTCGCGGGCTGCTGTGGCTTGCCATCGTCGCCCTGCCCGGCGCCCTGGTCGTTCAGCGGCTCAGCGAGCGGATAACGGGTCCGGCCGGCCGCGACAGCGGCCCCGCGGTGCTGCCCGCGCTGGCGCTCTCGCTGGCGCTGGTGTCATTTGTGGTCGGCTGCGCGAGCAACGTCCTGTCGCGCCGGGTGGAGGCCTCGGCCGACACCTTTGCGCTGCGGTTGACCGAGGAGCCCGCCGCCTTCATAGCCCTCGAGCGCCGCCTGGCGGTGAGCAACGTGACTCAGCCGGACCCGCCGGCGCTCACGCAGCTGCTGTTCGCCACCCACCCGACCACCGTCGAGCGAATCGGGGTGGGCGAGGCCTACTCCCGCCGCCCGTAGCCGGCGGAGGGCCCACGTCCGCCACCCCGCGGCCGGGCCTACGTCTCGGTCGAGCTGCCCCCGCCGGGGCCGGGAGCGCCCGGATCGCGCTGGGTGCCCAGCTCGGGGAGGTCGCGGATCCCCTCGCGGGTCCTCCATTTGGAGAAGTTGTCCTCCATGGCGTCGATCAGCTCGCGCATGAAGCGCGGCGCGAGGTTCACCCGCGAGACCACGACCCCAGGGACCTCGCCCTCCTCGACCTCGTGGTCGAGGCGGATGAAGGTCACCGAGAACTCGTAGTCGGAGTGGCTGACGTTGGCGAAGTTCGCGTAGACCCCCGCCATCGTCTCGGGGTCGGCGTGTATTGAGAGCTGGCGCTCGGCGTCTTCCTCGGGCATGGGCCTAGTATCGCGAATCCCGTATATCTTCGAAGGGGCGGTGCTCGGCCGACCACGCTCGGCCTCTACACATGCGGATACTCGTGCTCGCCGTCGGCCGCCTGCGCCCGCCCTATGTGGACGACGTGCAGCACTACCAGCGCCTGCTGGCGGGCTTGGCGCGGGTGGAGCTGATCGAGGTGCGCGAGCACGAGCAGGCGCTGCGCCGCATCCCCGAACGCGCCTACGTGTGCCTGCTCCACCACGACGGGCGCACCTACGACTCGGTTGCCTTCTCCCGCTT
>Ga0136624_1000512_pt1 | contig 15141 bp, 10 predicted proteins | sample AntDrymUQ4692206_2_FD_104802 | JGI IMG/M metagenome (GOLD analysis project Ga0136624, IMG submission 104802) | Polar desert sand microbial communities from Dry Valleys, Antarctica - metaG UQ469 (22.06) | ecosystem: Environmental > Terrestrial > Soil > Desert | place: Antarctica: Dry Valley... | reverse complement strand
TTTCGTCGAGCGCGCGGCGCGGGCGCTGCCTGCCACGGCGGCCGGACTACGCGCAGCTGGCGACCCCGAAGCCCAGGTTCGGACGGTGGCCGTCTGCGGCGGTGCCGGGGACAGCCTGCTCGGCGCCGCCCGCGCCTCCGGAGCGGACGTCTATCTCACCGCAGACCTGCGCCACCACCCGGTGTCGGAGTCGCGGGAGCACGGGCCGCCCGCCCTCGTCGACGCCGCGCACTGGGCAACGGAGTGGCCGTGGCTGCACGACGTTGCCACCCTGCTGGGAGAACGGCTGTCCGCGCGCGGCACTACGGTGGAGACGCGGGTATCCCGCATCGTTACCGATCCGTGGACGGCGTACGCCGCATCCGTCACGAGGAGCAGCCGCTGAACGCCGTAGCCACCGACCAGCTCCGCCTGCTCGACGTACAGGCGCTGGATTCTCAGGTCGACCAGCTGGAGCACCGCCGCCGCGGGCTCCCGGTGCACGCTCGCATACAGCAGCTGTCGCAGCGGCTCACCGAGCTGCGCGACCTCATCGTGGGGGCGCAGACGGAGGAAAGCGACATCGCCCGAGAGCAGACCAAGGCGGAGTCCGACGTCGACCAGGTCACCGCCCGCGCTGCCCGCGACCAGCAGCTGCTGGACTCAGGACGGGTCGGGTCGGCCCGCGATCTGGAAAGCCTGCAGCACGAGATCGGTTCGCTCAACCGGCGGCAGGCCGCCCTGGAGGACATCGTTCTCGAGATCATGGAGCGGCGGGAGGCGGTGCAGCAGCGCCTCGCTGAATTCGTCGAGGAGCGTGACAAGCTGACCGACGAGCTCGCCGACGCCGAGAAGGAACGCGACGCCGCAGTAGCCGACATCGACCGGCAGGTGGACGCGGCGGCTACGGACAGGGCAGCGACGGTGCAGGAGCTGCCGGCCGACCTGCTGACGTTGTACGAGAAGCTGCGCGCGCAGCACGACGGGGTCGGCGCCGCCGCCTTGCGTCGGCGGCAGTGTGAAGGATGCCGGCTCGAGCTCAACAGCATCGAACTCAGCCGAATCCGGCAGGCCTCGCCCGACGAGGTGCTGCGCTGCGAGGAGTGCCGACGCATCCTCATCCGTACCGCCGACTCGGGGTTGTAGCTGGCTGCCATGGGACGCCGCCTGGTGGTCGAGGCCGATGGCGGGTCCAGGGGCAACCCAGGTCCCGCCGGTTACGGCGCCCTCGTCCGCGACGGCGTCACCGGCGAGGTCCTCGCCGAGGTCGCCGAGTCGATCGGGCGCGCCACCAACAACGTTGCGGAGTACCGCGGTCTGCTCGCCGGTCTGCAGGCGGCGTGCGCCATCGATGCGCAGGCCGAGCTGGAGGCCCGTATGGACTCCAAGCTCGTGGTCGAGCAGATGAGCGGACGCTGGCAGATCAAGCACCCCGACCTGCGCCCGCTGGCCCGGCAGGCGCGCGCCGCCTTTCCCCCCGAGCAGGTGCGCTACGTCTGGATCCCGCGTGAGCGCAACACGGCGGCGGACCGCCTGGCCAACGAGGCGATGGACGCCGCTGCCCGTGGTCAGCCGTGGCGGCGAACCACTCGACCGGAGGCGTCCGCGGCTGCGTCGGCCGCTTCTCCGCCGGACCGACGTGGGGGCTGGGCAGCCGACGTCGGTCCGGCGACGACGCTGCTGCTGTTGCGCCACGGCGAAACGGCGTACAGCGTCGACAAGCGCTTCAGCGGTGTACGCAGCGACCCGGAGCTCACCGACCGCGGCGTGGAGCAGGCGGCCCGTGCGGCGCGCGCGCTCGCGGCGTACGGCGACACTGCCGCGGTGGTGACCTCGCCGCTGCGCCGCTGCCGGCAGACCGCCGATGCGGTGGGGCAGGCGCTGCCGGGTGCGCCGGTGCGCCTCGACGACGACCTGCGCGAGTGCGACTTCGGCGTCTGGGAAGGGCGCACCTTCGCGGAGGTACAGCAGGGCTGGCCGCAGGAGTTGGCCGGCTGGCTGAGTTCTCCGTCGATCGCTCCGCCGGAAGGGGAGTCCTTCGACGCGGTGGCCCGCCGGGTGCGGCGCGCCCGTGATCGGGCGCTGAAGGACTACCCAGCGCAGACCGTTGTCCTCGTCACGCACGTCACCCCGGTGAAGACGCTGGTCCGGTTGGCGCTCGAGGCCCCGCCGCAGGCAGTGTTCCGGATGGAGTTGGCGCTGGCCTCTCTCAGCGAGGTGTCGTACTTCGCCGACGGCGCGACATCGCTGCGGCGCTTCAACGACACCGCACACCTCGACGGCTGATCGTCACCCCGTAGGCTCCCGGCATGCCGCGTCGCATCGTCCGCGTCGCCGATGCCGATGCCGATGCCGCCGACGATGCGACCGTTCGCGCCGGGCTCGACTCCGTCCGCGCCGAGCTCGACGTCCCCATCGAGTTCCCGGCGGAGGTGCTGGCCGAAGCAGAGCGGGCGGTACGCGAGATCCGCCCACCGGAGCGGGACGAGACCGCCGCGCCGTTCTTCACGGTGGACCCGCCAGGGGCGCGCGATCTCGACCAGGCCATGCACCTGTCCCGACGCGACGGCGGCTACCGGGTGCGCTACGCGATTGCGGACGTGGCCGCCTTCGTGCGGCCGGGTGGAGCCATAGACCGAGAGGCGCACGCCCGGGGCGTCACGCTGTACGCGCCGGACGCTGCCGTGCTGCTGCACCCACCGACGCTGGCGTACGACGCGACCAGCCTGCTGCCCGACCAGATCCGGCCAGCCGTGGTGTGGACCCTCGACCTCGACGAGGCCGGGGACGGCACTGCGGTCGAAGTGCACCGAGCGCTGATCCGCAGCCGGGCCCAGCTGTCGTTTGCCGACGTACAGCGCGCGCTCGACGGCGAGACTGCGGACGAGCAGTTCGCCTTGCTCCGTGAGATCGGCATGCTGCGTGAAGTCCGCGAACGCGAGCGTGGTGCGGTAACTCTCGGCGTACCGGAGCAGGAGATCACCCCGGCGGCGGATGGCTGGCGGCTGTCCCACCGGGCTCCGCTGCCGGTGGAGGGCTGGAATGCGCAGCTGTCGGTGATGACCGGCATCGCGGCGGCCGAGTTGATGCTGTACGGAGAAGTGGGGGTGCTGCGGACGTTGCCGGCCGCCGATCCGGCAGCGCTCGCCTCTCTCCGCCGGTCGGCCACCGCGTTGGGCGTCGAGTGGCGGGCCGAGGTCGGTTACCCGCAGTTGGTGCGCTCGCTCGACCCGACGGTTCCCACCCATGCGGCGCTGCTGGACCAGGCCACCGAGCTGCTGCGCGGGGCCGGCTACACCTCCTTCGACGGTGGCGTGCCCGAGCAGGCCACGCACGCCGGCGTCGCCGCCGAGTACACCCACGTCACGGCGCCGCTGCGGCGGCTGGTGGACCGCTACGCGAGTGAGGCGTGCGTGGCGTTGTCCGCCGGCACACCGGTGCCGGACTGGGTACGCGCGGCGCTGCCGGCGCTGCCGGAGGAGATGGCTGCGGCCGACCGGCGGGCCACCACGTTGGAGCGGGCGGTCGTCGACTTCGTCGAGGCGGTGCTGCTTGCCCCGCGAGTGGGGGATGAGTTCGATGCCGTCGTCATCGACGTTGGCAAGGACGGCGGGGTCGTGCAGCTGCGCGACCCCGCGGTGCGAGCCCGTGTGTGCGGCGAAGACTTGCAGCTTGGAGCGTCGTTGCGGGTCCGGCTGGTCACCGCTGACCCGGCCGGCCGCGAGGTGCTGTTCGCCCCGGTGTGACGAGCGCGGCGTAGGCTGGTGCGTACGGCGGACGAGCCGGCCGGGCGGCCGCGTCGGGTCCTGATCCTTGTGGTGAGGACTCGCCGAGGAAAGTCCGGGCTCCACAGGGCAGGGTGGTGGGTAACGCCCACCCGGGGTGACCCGCGGGACAGTGCCACAGAAAGCAGACCGCCGCCCCACTCCTTTGCTGGAGTGGGGCGGTAAGGGTGAAAGGGTGGTGTAAGAGACCACCAGCGTCCGGGGTGACCCGGGCGGCTCGGTAAACCCCACCTGGAGCAAGGCCAAGAGGGGAGCTTCGGCTCCCTGCGCAGGCGTTCGAGGGCGGCCCGCCCGAGTCTGCGGGTAGGCCGCTGGAGACTGCCGGCAACGGCAGCCCTAGATGGATGGCCGCCAGCACCGGGAAACCGGCGCTACAGAACCCGGCTTACAGGCCGGCTCGTCCCACCCACTTATCCACAGGTCACCGCGAGCGCCCGACACGCCTTGTGACCTGCAGTGATTACCATTTGTAGTTGACCCGTGACGACCCCTGTTGACCCCCTGTGGCCGGACTGTCACGGCCCAGAGACGGCCCAGGCGATCTTGAACGGTTGCCGACACGCCTCCCGCACGGGTGTCCGTGCGGACGTCGTAGGGCGGTGACAGACTCGGCTTGCGATGACCGATCTGAGACTGCTCGAGCGCGAGATGTATGCCGAGGCGGAGGCCGCCCGGCTGCTCGACGTTGCCCCCAGCACGCTGCACTACTGGCTCGAGGGCAAGACCGGCCGAGCCGGCAAGGTGCACCGCCCCGTGATCCGGCAGGAGTCCAAGGGGACCGGCGCCCCGGTGACCTGGGCGGAGTTCGTCGAGGCTGGATTGCTGCGGCAGTACCGACGCGAGCTGAAGGTGCGGCTGCCTGAGCTGCGCGCCTTCATCGACCTGCTTCGGGAGAGCTTCAACGTCCCGTACCCGCTCGCGGACCAGCGCCCGTACGTCAGTGGCCGCGAGCTCGTTCTGCAGGCGCAGGAGGGCCGCACAGCTGCCCGGTGAGTTCTGGCTCGTGACCGTGGCCGGCGGCCAGCTGTTGCTGACGAGCCCGTCGGAGTCCTTCCTGCGCCGGGCCCGGTGGGAGGGCGACGTCGCGACCGGTTGGCGGCCGCACGACGAGGACTCGGCCGTGCTCATCGACCCGAGCGTCCGGTTCGGTCGACCCGCGGTCGGCGGTATCAGCACCGAGGTGATCTGGGAGCACTCCGAGGACGGTGAGGACGACGACGAGATCGCCGAGGTCTTCAGCCTGACGCCCCGTGACGTGGCCTGGGCGCTGGCGTACGAGAAGCCGCGACGGGCGCCGGCGGGGCAGCGCATCGCGTGAGCCGGGCCAGGCCGGCGGCGGTCCGCTTCTACTTCGATGCAGACGTCCTCGGCCTGGCGCATGTGGTCGCCGGCTTGCGCAGCGACGCGACCTACCCCGGCGACCCTGGTGTCATCAAGCGGCGCGAGCGGCCGGCCTGCCCTATCGCCGATCCCGCTGCCAAGGACGACGTGTGGATCCCACAGGTGGCCACGCTCGGCTGGCTCATCGTCACCCGCGACAGCCGGATCCAGCAACACCGCGCCGAGATCGCCGCAGTGAAGGACAGCCGGGCCCGGATGGTCGTCCTCGCCGGTGACGAGGCGCGCGGAAGCTGGCAACAGCTGGAGATCCTCATGAGGCAGTGGCGGGCCATCGAGGCGTGTCTCGGCCAATCGGGACCGTTCATCTACAGCGCCACACGCTCGTCCTTCAGAGTCGTTACCTTGGACTGACCGATGACAACGGGCCTCGCGGGCCTTGAAACGATCTTGGCTAACGGCTCCCCTCTGTGCACGCCGCACTCGACCCGGCTGTCCAACGGTTCGCCGGGCTGGACGAGGACGGCGCCGAACAGTTCCGCGACGCGCTGACGTCGTACGTGCGCGCCTACGCCTTCCTGGGCCAGGTCGTCCCGTTCGCCGACCCGCACCTGGAGGAGCTCTACTACTACGGGAAGTACCTGCTGACCATGCTGCCCACGCGGGACCCGGGCGGCACCGTCGACCTGTCCGGCGCCGTGGTGCTCACGCACCTGCGCACCGACCTCGTCGCGGAGCGGGAAGGCCTTTCGCTCGGTGAGGGCGAGCCGGGCCCGCTGCCCGGGCTGCCCGGTGAGGGCCGGGGGCGGGAGGCCGACGAGCCCCGCAGCCTGCTTTCGCAGCTCATCGACGCGTTGAACGAGCGGTTCGGCGCCAGTCTCGGCGAGGCGGACCTGATCTGGTTCGAGCAGCAGCAGATCGAGCTGCGCAGCGACCACGACGTGCGGGCGGTCGCCCTGCACAACGACGAGCAGCAGTTCTCGGTCTTCCTCAAGCCCCGCATCGAGCAGGCCATCGTCGAGCGCCACCAGGCCAACGGCGAGCTGTTCGAGAGCTACTTCGCCAGCGACGAGCGACGCGAGCTGATCGACGAGTTCCTGATTCGAAGCCTGTACGGCGTGATCCGAGGCGAGGCGGGCTGACGCTCGCCGTCGGGGGCTCGTTGAAACTCGGTCAGTGGTGGCGCGCCTCTCCACCGTCGTCGGGATGCCGAGCAGGTCGAGCAGGCTGCTGCGGGGGACCTTGATCAGCCGTCCGAACCGCAGTAGCGGCGTCGGCCAGGCGCCGGAGCGCACGAGCTCGTAGGCGGTGTTGCGGCCGAGACCGAGCTCGTAGGACGGCAACAGACGCTGGAGAAGGCGCTGACCCAGCTGGTCGCCGACGGCGTCGCCGACCTCGAGCAGGCGCGGCTGGTCTCGCTGTACCCCAAGGAGGTCGAGGCGGCTCCGGCGGTGCCGGCGTAGGCTGAGTCGAACGGTCAGTTCGGGCGCCGGAAGTAGTCGTCAGGCGGTGTGAGACGCCCAGGGACGGCGAGAGGATCTGCCTGCGCGCGTGGGAGGCGCCATCCAGGTCACGACACCACGCCGACGGATTGATCGCCGACCAGCTCGACGGTGATCTCCAGGCCGCCCTCGGGAAAGTTGCGAGCCCGTACACCTCCGGCGTGTGAGGCGGCGACGGCGGCGACGATCGACAGCCCGAGACCGGCGGAGCCAGGGCGCGACGCCGCGCGTGTGTAGCGATCGAACAGGGCGGCCAGTGTCTGCGCCTCCACACCTGGCCCGGTGTCGCGCACGACCAGGATGGCGCCTTGCGGGCTGGGCTTGACGAAGATGCCCACCGTGCCGCCGGAGGTCGTGTGGCGCAAGGCGTTGTCGAGCAGGTTGGCCAGTGCCCGCTCGATGGACGGGGCGTCGCCGCGCACCGTGGCTGTTCCGGTCGCGTTCAGGGTGACGCCGCGTGCCATGGCGACGGTGTCGAAACGCTGGACCGCCGCTGCTGCCAGCGCGCCGAGATCCACCACCTGGCGGCGATCGAGCGTGACGGCCGCGTCCGCGCGGGCCAGCAGCAGCAGGTCCTCGACGACGGCCGCCAGCCGGTCGATCTCCTCCAGCGCGCTGTCCAAGCCCTCCCGGGCGGTCGGCTCCGCGGCGGCCGCACGCGCCAGCTCGACCTCGGCGCGCAAGATGGCCAGCGGGGTGCGCAGCTCGTGGCTGGCGTCGGCGGTGAAGTCGCGCTCCCGCTGCACTGCGGCCTCGAGCCGATCGAGCATGCGGTTGAGCGTGGACCCGAGCCGGCGGATCTCGTCGCGGCGGGCGGGCACAGGAAGACGCTGGGAGAGGTCGTAGGCGCCGATGGCGTCCGCCTCCGCAGCCATCCGCACGAGCGGCGCCAGTCCGCGGCGGCTGATCGACGCCCCAGCTATCCCGGCGAAGGCACTGCCGGCGAGGGCGACGGGCCCGAACACGGCCAGCAGCGCGCGTTCGGCGTCGGTCAGCGCTGTGATCGATGTGGCGACGACGACGATCCGCCCCGTTCCGTCGGCGACCGTGGTGCCGACGAAGCGCAGTCGGCCGTCCTGGACCATCGCGTCGCCGAAGACGGGCACGCCTGCGGCCACCCGCACCAGGCGCCCGCCGGCCACGAGCCCCTTTGCTCCTTCGAGGCCCGGCGTCATCCGCAGCACCGTGCCGTCGGACGCCAGGATCTGCGCCTCGAGATCGCCCGACCGCAGGCCGCCGTCGCGGTCAGGCGCCGGGGAGGCGAGCAGGTCCCGGTTGGATCCGGTGCCCGCGGGAGCCCTGGCGACCACCTCGGCCTGGACGGCGGCGATCTCGACCAGCCGTTGGTCGGTGGCGTCCCGCAGGTTCGCGCGGAACTCGCGGAAGACGACCGCTCCCCCCAGCAACATGAGCAGGAGGAAGGCCGAGCTGGTCATGGCGGCGAAGCGCGCGCTCGTCGGTAAGCCGCGCAGCCACACGCTCATCGCGGCGTCACGCGCCGGTCTGGTGCTGCAGCCGGTAGCCCACGCCCCTGACCGTCTCGATGACGTGGGCGTCGAAGCGCCGGTCGATCTTGTCACGGAGGTTCTTCACGTACGCGTCGATGATGTTGGAGGACTGCTCGTCGGCCTGGGCGCCCCACACATGACGGCGGATTGTCGAGCGCTGAACAACGTCACCGACGTGGTGCATGAGGTATTCGAGCAGGGCGAACTCCCGGCTGGACAGGTCGATGGACTCCTGCTCCCAGGTCACCACTCGGGTGGCCGGATCAAGCGTGAGCGGGCCGCAGACCAGGACGGCCGCCCGTGGCGGCCGGCCCCGACGGATCAGGGCGCGCAACCGGGACAGCAGCTCCTCGAACGCGAACGGCTTGGTGAGGTAGTCGTCGGCCCCTGCGTCGAGGCCGGTGATGCGATCTTCGACGTCGCCGAGCGCCGTCAACAGCAGTACCGGGGCCCAGTTCTCTGCCTGCCGCAACGCGCGGCAGACGGCGAAGCCGTCCATGCCGGGCAGCACGACATCGAGGACGAACGCGTCGTAGTCGCCTTTAGCCGCCTTGACGAGGCCCTGCTCCCCATCCGCGACCCCGTCGACGGCGTACCCGGCCGCGCGCAGACCGCGCTGCAGCACGGCGCGCATCTTGTCCTCGTCCTCCACGACCAGCAACCGCATCTCCTCCACCTCCTGCCGTGCACAGCGATTCCCGGATCGATGGCACAGAGCCTGCCACTCCCGCCGGCTGGGCCCGTCCATCAGGGGGAAAGAGATCGACCAGATGCTTGCCATTCATCAATTCTTCATGCAAGTGTCCACCACGCCGGAACGCCCAGTCGTCGCACGCAGAGGTGTGACACACCCGTAGGAGGCATCCCGATGAGCGCTGGTCACCCGTCCCACGCTGCGCCGGCGGCGCAGCGTCGCCCCGTCCCACCCAAGGACTGGCTGCCGGGGCTCGTCGAGAACGGCAAGTCCGACGTCGTCTCCGGGTTCATCATCTTCCTCATCGCGCTGCCGCTGTGCCTGGGCATCGCGCTGGCCTCCGGGGCCCCGCCGATCGCAGGCATCATCTCGGGGATCGTCGCCGGGACGCTCGCCAACCTGCTGTCGGGTTCCTACGTGACGATCAACGGCCCCGCTGCCGGCATGATCGTCATCGTCCTGGGTGCTGTCACCGAGCTCGGCTTCGCCGGCGCCCTGGCCGTCGGCGTCGTTGCCGGTGGCTTGCAGATCGTTCTCGGTTTCGCCAAGGCCGGCAAGCTCACCGGGTTCTTTCCCCTGGCGGTCATCCACGGGATGCTGGCGGGCATCGGTCTGATCATCATCTCCGGTCAGATCCACGTCGCGCTGGGTCTCCAGAACCCGCGTGAGCACGGCTTCAAGATCCTCACGGCGATCCCTCCCAGTTTCGCCGACCTCGTGCCCGAGACCGCGCTCGTCGGGCTGGCGGCAGTGCTGGTCATGGTGGTGTGGCCCATGCTGGGCGCCGTCTCCAAGATCGTCCCGGCACCGCTCGTTGCCGTTCTCGTCGGCACGGGCATCGCCCAGGCCAACGGCGCCGGCCCGCGGCTGGACCTCGGGGAGGGCGGCCTTCTCGCCGGCTTCACCTCGCCGGACTTCTCCGTTCTCCTGTCAGTCGCTGCCTTCAAGTGGGTTGTCCTGTACCTGTTCGTGGCCAGCCTCGAGTCCTTGCTCACCGCAGAGGCCGTCGACAAGCTCGACCCCTGGCAGCGTCGCTCCGACATGAACAAGGAGCTGGTCGGCAAGGGTGCCGGCAACCTGGTGTCCAGCGCCATCGGCGGCCTGCCGATGATCGCCGAGGTCGTCCGTAGCAAGGCCAACATTCTCAACGGTGCCCGCACCCGCTGGTCGAACTTCTTCCACGGGGTGTTCCTGGCGGCTTTCGTGCTCGCCGCGCCCGGTCTGCTCGAACTCATCCCCTTGGCCGCGCTGGCCGGCATCCTGCTCGTGATCGGCTTCAAGCTCGCCCACCCCCGCGACTTCGCGCACGCACTGCATGTCGGCAAGGCCGACTTCGTCCTCATGATCGTCACCGCCTTCACCGTGCTGCTCACCGACCTGCTCATCGGTGTGGCGACCGGGATCATCCTGGGTCTGATCTGGGCGGTCGTGAAGGGGACCTCGGTCGGCAACCTGTTCAAGCCCGCCGTCACGGTCGCCGATCGCGAGGACGAGACCAGGATCGTGCTCCAGAAGGCGCTAGGGTTCCACAACTTCATCCCGCTGCGTTCCAGGCTCGACACCTTGCCCCTCGGTAGAAGGGTGACGTTGGACTTCTCCGGTGTGCACTACATCGACCCCACCGTCCTGGAGCGCATCCGCGACTTCGAGCTCGGCTACATCGCCGATGGCGGCACGGTCGTGCGCGAGGGCGACGAGCAACTGAGCGCCGACTCCGACCATGAATTCGCAACGAGGACGGCTGCCAAGTCGCCCGCACAGTCCTAGCCCTGCAGACCAGAAGTCGGGAGAACTGTGCCCATCCTCACCGCCATCACGTGGCTCCCCCTCGTGGGGGCGGTGGTGATCGTGCTGCTCCCCCGTGCCCAGGCCTCGCTCGCCAGAGTCGTGGCCCTGACCGCGGCCGGGGGAAGCTTGGCGCTCTCCTGGGGTCTGCTCGCCACCTTCGACCGTTCCTCGTCCGAGCCGCAGTTCACTGAGCGGGCGACCTGGATCCCCGAGCTCGGCATGACCTACTCGCTCGGCGTGGACGGGCTCAGCTACCCGCTGGTGCTGCTCACCACTGTGCTCACGGTCATCGCGCTGATCGCCTCGCTGAAGGTGGAGCGCAGCCCCAAGGCGTACTTCGCCTGGATGATGCTGCTGGAGTTCGCGATCCTCGGCGTGTTCGTCGCGCGCGACTGGTTCCTGTTCTACGTGTTCTGGGAACTCGCGCTGATCCCGATGTTCTTCCTGATCGGGATCTGGGGTGGTCTGAAGAAGGAGCGGGCGACACTCACCTTCTTCATGTACACCCTGGGCGGCTCGATCTTCATGCTGCTCGGGATCTTCGCGATCTACCTCGCGGCCGACCCGCGCACCTTCGACATGACGGCGCTGGAGGCAGCCAGCGGCGGGTGGACGCGCAGCTTCCAGCTCCTGCCGTTCCTCGCGTTCTTCATCGGCTTCGCGGTCAAGATCCCGGTGTTCCCGCTGCACGGCTGGCTGCCGCTGGCGCACGTCCAGGCGCCCACGCCGGTGAGCATCATGCTGTCCGGCGTCCTGCTCAAGCTCGGTGCGTACGGCATCTTGCGCGTCGCCGACACGCTGCCGCTGGGTCTGCAGGCCGTCCTGCCCCTGCTGTTCGTCCTGGCGCTGGTCAACATCCTCTACGGCGCCTTCCTCGCCTTCCGTCAGACCGACCTCAAGGCCATCGTGGCGTTCTCCTCGATCAGCCACATGGGCTTTGTGCTGCTGGGCATCGCGGCGCTGAACGTGACGGGCGTGTCCGGGGCGGTGTTCATGATGCTGGCCCACGGCATCATCACCGGCGGGCTGTTCCTCCTGGTCGGCATCATCTACGAACGCACCAACACGATGGAGCTTGGGCAGCTGTCGGGCCTGGCCGGGCAGGTGCCGCGGTACGCGGGCGTGACCGTGCTCGCCCTGTTGGCGTCGATGGGCCTGCCCGGCCTCGCCCAGTTCGTGGGCGAGTTCCAGACGCTGATCGGTGCCTTCGAACGCTGGGGCCTGTACGTTCTGTTCGCCAGTCTCGGCATCCTGGTGACAGCCACGTTCACGTTGCGGGTCATCGCTGCGATGTTCACCGGCGACGTCGACGAGCGACGTGGCAGCTTGCGCGACCTCGACGCACGCGAGTTGACCGCAGCGGTGCCGCTGGCGGTCCTGACTGTCGTGCTGGGGGTCTTCCCGAGTCTGGCGCTCGGTCTGACCGATGCGACCGTTCGCGCGATGACCGCGCTCAACGGATGACGGCTCTCGTGAACGCCGCGAGCACGTCATCGAGCGCGAGGGCGCACCTGGCCCACGAGCTCGAGCACTGGGGCCACCTGCTGCCCAGCCAGGGTCCGATGACCACGTTCGTCCACCACAACACGCTGCACGGGTTGCAGCATCAGCCGTTCGAACGTGCGGTGGCCGAGGGCGAGCGGCTGCTCGGAGGCCGCGCCTACGAACCGGTCGAGCGAGGTCGCACCCGGTACCAGGCGGGCCGCATCAACGACGCGGACCTGGCCGCGGCATTCGCCTCCCGTGCCGACTTCGGCGCCGCCGAGGTGCTGGGCACCGTCGGCGGCCGCACCGTCACCGACGCCGAGATCCGCAGGCTGCACCTCCTGTACGGCGCGTCGGCCGTGCCTCCAGCCGTGCTGCGCGCCGCGATGACCGCCGGCCAGCCCGGTCGCGTCGCCGCTGACGCCCCGACGTCCGCGCGCGAAAGACTGCTCCGTCGCTCGCAGGCAGAGCTCGCCGTCCAGCTAGGGCGCGTGGGGGCCGAATGGACCTTGGCTGACTGGCTGGGCGACATGCTGGACCTGGACGCAACCGGGGAAGTGTGCGGTGACGTCGCGGCGCGACTGGGGGCAGGGGCGGCCACCGCGGTCACCTCGAGCAGTGCGCACGTCGCGCGGAAGCTGCGGGAACTCGGGATCCCTCCCCAGCGGCATGCGGGATACCTCGCGGTGGTCGACGCACGGTGCCGGGACCTTCCGGGCGCGCGTCATGACCCCGGACGCGTCAGGAGCCTGTGGCTCGAGACCGAGTCCCACGTCGTCCGGAGCCTGGCGCGCCGCCACTACGGAACTCCGGGTGCCCTCGATGCGCTCGAAGCACACTGCACGGGCGACCTGGAGGGCTACTCGGTCGCGGCCCTGTGGAGGGCATGCTTGGCCGCGTTCTCTCTCACGGATCCCCACGGGCCTACCGACCCGGTGTCCCTGGGGGAGCGGGACCTCGATGCCGTCCCCGAGCACGTGAACGAAGTCCTGCTGGACGTCGAGCGCTCCGGCAGTCCGGGCGTGCCGCTGCGCCCCGATCTGCGATCAGCGGTTCGGGTCGTCGCCGGCGCAGCGCTGGACCTCTTGCGTGCGCGCGCGGCACAGGATCCAGCCGCGGCTGCCGAGCGAGAGCTGCGCGAGGCGGCCTTCGCCGCGTGGTTCGTGCTGGCGGACACCGACCCCGAGGGGCTGTCCCGCCAGGGCGCAGATGCCTTCTACGACCTCGCGCGCGACGGCCTGGCATGCACACCGGGCCGCACTGACGCTGACCGCGGGGCCGGCGTCGAGGACGACGCGCTGAAGGCCCTGGCGGAGCAGGTCAGGGCCGTAGACCCCCGACACCGCCTCGCCGTGCACCTCCAACAGGTGGCCAGTGACCGGCTCGACGGCCTCGGGCGAGACCGGACGCACGCGGAGCTCGTTGACGCACTCGTCGGCGAGGACGTCGTCGAGCGAGTCAACCGCTATCTCGTTCGGCGCTGCGCCGCCTTCCTCGACCTCGGTCAGGCGGCCTGGCGCATGCCGGACCGCACGCTCGGGTTCTACGCGTCCTGGCGCCGCTCGGCCCCGCACGACCTGTCGCTGGACCTGGAGAGGGTGCGCAGCTGGCGTGAGCAGGTGGCGGTGCTGCCCGCGCAGCCCGAGGACGCTGTGATCGCGCTGCTCACGAGCCTGGGTGTCGACGAAGAGCACTGGGGCAGCTACGCCGGCAGGGTGCTGACTGGCCTGCCGGGCTGGGCGGGGATGATGAACTGGCGCGGCACGCATCCCAGCTTCCCCCGACAGCAGGCGCAGACGACCGACCTGATGCAGTACCTCGCCGTCCGCCTGTTCGTCGAGGTGCAACTCGTCGCGGCCGTGACGCGCCGCACCTGGGGCATCGAGCCCGCAGACCTGGTTGCGCACCTGCGTGCACGCCCGCAAGAGGTGTGGCTCCGCGCCGAGGTGTCCGAGGGGGCGCTGCCGCCGTCGGTGGCAGCCGTCGTGCGCGAGCTCGGCAGGGGCGAGGGGACAGACGCAGACGCCCGCTGGTCGCAGCTCGCCGACCACGCCTGGGCCTACCGTGAGCAGGTCGAGGGCAGCGGGCAGGCCCGCGCGCACGATCATGCATGGCGGCTGTTCCGCCTGGCGCAGCTGCACGGGTGGTCAGCGGCCGACGTGGGCGCAATTCCGGTCGCGGTCCGCGACCGCATGCTCGCCGTTCTCGACAGCTTTCCGGAGTCCGCGCACGGTCCGGTCTGGCTGGCCGCGTTCGAGCGCCACTACCGCGAGGAGATCCTCGGCGCGCTCGCGGCCAACCGCGGGCGCGGCCGGTGGCGGGACCGCCCGGTGCGGCCCAAGGCGCAGCTGGTGCTCTGCATCGACGAGCGCGAGGAGGCCATGCACCGGGCCTTCGACGAGCTCGACGACGGCTACGAGACGTTCGGTGCCGGGGGCTTCTTCGGCGTCGCTATGGACTACAGCGGGCTGGACGACCACGATGTCACGCCGCTGTGCCCGGCCGGCGTCATCCCCGCCCACCGGGTCAAGGAAGTTCCGCGTCCCGAGGGCGTCCCGTTGGCCGAGCGCCGGACGGCGCGCCGCACCTGGGAGGAGGTCTTCCACAACACCTACTGGGAGGTCAAGCGCAACGCCGTCTCGGCGTTCTTCCTCACGCAGCTGACCGGCCTGGTCCAGGCGGTGCCGCTGATCGGCCGGGTGCTGGCGCCGCGGCGGTGGACCATGCTTGCCCTTGCCACGCGCCGCCGACTCGTCCCGCAGCCGCCCACGGAACTCACCCTGGACCGCGACGAGACCGGCCGCGGCTTCGAGACCGTCGAGCAGGCCGACCGCATCGAGGCAGTGCTGCGCAACATCGGCATGACCCACCATTTCGCCCGGCTCGTCGTCTTCTGCGGACACGGGTCGATATCGGTCAACAACCCGCACGAGTCTGCACACGACTGCGGCGCGTGCGGCGGGAAGCACGGTGGACCGAACGGCCGCGCATTCGCTTCCCTCGCCAACCGCCCGGCGGTGCGGACGCTGCTGCGCGAGCGCGGCATCGACATCCCCGACGAC
>Ga0136624_1000511_pt1 | contig 15166 bp, 19 predicted proteins | sample AntDrymUQ4692206_2_FD_104802 | JGI IMG/M metagenome (GOLD analysis project Ga0136624, IMG submission 104802) | Polar desert sand microbial communities from Dry Valleys, Antarctica - metaG UQ469 (22.06) | ecosystem: Environmental > Terrestrial > Soil > Desert | place: Antarctica: Dry Valley... | reverse complement strand
CCGTCGGAGATCTGCGAGCTGTTGCCCGCGGTGATCTTGCCGTCCTCCTTGAAGGCCGGCTTGAGCGACGCCAGCTTCTCGATGTCCGTACCGGGACGGATGCCCTGATCGGTCACGTAGGTGTCGCCGTTCACGGCGAAGGGCACGATCTCGCGCTCGAAGCGCCCCTCCTCGGTGGCCTGGTGGGCGAGGGCGTGCGAGCGCACCGCCAGCTCATCGAGCTCCGAGCGGGGGATCTCCCACTGGTCGGCGATCATCTCGGCCGAGAGGCCCTGCGGGACCAGGTTGTACTTCTCCAGCAGCTGCGGCGAGAAGGGGGCGCCGTGCTCGGACATCACCTGCATGCCGTCGGCGAAGGAGATGTGGCCCATGTGCTCCACGCCGGAGCCGATGGCGCAGTCGAGCACCCCGGCGCCGATCTGGGCGGCCGCGAAGTTGATGGCCTGCTGGGCCGAGCCGCACTGGCGGTCGATCGTGGTGGCGGGTGTCTCCATCGGCAGGCCGGCCTCCAGCCAGGCGTTGCGGCCGATGTTGAAGCCCTGCTCGCCGAACTGCTGCACGCAGCCCGTGATCACGTCCTCGACCTCGGCGCCGTCGATGCCGGCGCGCTCGATGATCTCGCTGTAGACCTTGGAGAGCAGGTTGCTCGGGTGGACGTCCTTGTAATAGCCCTTCTCCTCATGGCCACGACCCACGGGGGTCCGGACGGCCTCGACGATCACGACCTCGCGGTTTCCGTTCTGCATCAGGCGCCTCCGAAGTTTTGGCTCGCGGCGGGCTCTTCTCACCCACCTGCGTCTAGATTACTTCATTGACTCGTGAGTCAATCAAACCCCCAGATCAGGCTTGGCATCGCGGGAAGCGGCGCTATCGCGTGCGGTCTGGCGCGCCTCGCGGGCGCCCACGCGGACACCGTCCTATGGGCCCGCAGCGAGGATTCCGCGGCCCGGGCGCGTGACGCGGTGGACGGCGCGGCGACGGTGGTCACCGAGCTCGACGCCCTCGGAGACCGGACGGTCGTGGTCGAGGCCGTGGCCGAGGACGCCAAAGTGAAAACCGACGTCCTCGGAGGTCTGGGCGTTCTGCTGCCCGCAGAAGCGCTGGTGGCCACGACCACCTCGTCGCTCTCGGTCGGCGAGCTGGGTGACGCCAGCGCGCGACCGGATCGCTTCGCCGCGCTTCACCTCTTCAACCCGGTGGAGAAGATGAAGCTGGTCGAGCTGGCCTTTCCCGACGCCGCGACCCCGGCCACGCGAGCATCCTTCCGGCGCCTGTGCGAGACCCTTGGCAAGACGGCCGTCGAGGTGCCCGACGTACCCGGGTTCGTGGTCAACCGCCTGCTCTTTCCCTTCGCCTTCGAGGCCGTGCGGCTGATGGAGTCGACCGGCCTCGAGCCCGAGGCGATCGACCTCTGCATGAAGCTGGGCGCCGGGCACCCGCTGGGGCCACTGGCGCTGCTCGACCTGGTGGGCCTCGACGTGTCCTCGGCGATAGGGGAGTCGATCGGCGCCGAAGTGCCGGCACGGATCACCGAGCTCGTGGCGGCCGGGCGCCTGGGGCGCAAGTCCGGCGCCGGCTTCTACCAATACTCCTAGCCGGCGCGCCCGAGGCTAGGCGCCGTCGCTGGACTCCCGGGGCTCCTCGGCCGCGGCGGCCAGTTGCTCGTCGCCGTGGTGGCGGATCCGGACGGCTTCGATGCGGTTCTCGCGCACGGACTCCACGCGCAGCGAGTAACCGTTGGCGCGCACCATGTCGCCGCGCTTGGGCAGGCGGCCCAGCTCGCCGAACACGAACCCGCCCACGGAGTTGTAGGCGTCCGAGTCGACCGGCAGGGCGATCTCGTAGTCGTTGAGGTCGGTGATCGGCACATGCCCTCGGACCCACCAGTCCCCGTTGGCCAGTCGCCGGACCCCAGCCACCGCGGGATCGGTCTCGTCGGCGATCTCGCCCACAACCTCCTCGACGATGTCCTCTATGGACACGATGCCCGCGGTGCGGCCATACTCGTCGACCACGACGGCCATGGAGGCGCGCTCGCGCTGGAGGTCGGCCAGCAGGTCGTCGAGCGGCTTGGTCTCGGGCACGATCAGAGCGTCCTTCACGCTCTGTGCGATCGAGGCATCCGGGCCCTCTGTCATCAGGCGCCGGGCCAGCGAGTTGTTGTGCACGATTCCCTTGATCCGGTCGGTGTTGCCCTCCTCGGTGACCACCAGCCGGGTATGCCCGGAGTCCACGCAGCGCCGCAGCGCCTCCTCGGCGGTCTCGGCGACGTCGACGGTGACCACGGCCGGAATGGGAGTCATCACCTGACGGGCCTGCTGCTCGTGCAGGTGAAAGACCCCGGACAGCATCCCCGCCTCGCCGGGGTCGAGCTTGCCGCCGCTCTGGCTGCGGGCGATGATCAACTTCAGGTCATCGGAGGAGGAGACCTCCTCGAACTCGGCCTGGGCGTTGACGCCTACCACCCGCAGCATGGCGTTGGACACCGAGTTGAGCGCCCAGATCAGCGGCTTGAAGGTGACGCGGAAGGCCCCGAGCAGACGGGCGGAATGGCGAGCCACGCCCTCGGCGTGAGTGATCGCGTAGATCTTCGGGACCTGCTCGCCGATCGTGATGTGCAGTGCGGTGGTGATCAGGTACGCGATCGCCAGGGCGAGGGCGAGCGTCACCCCGTGGGGCAGCGAGTCGCCGATCGCTGCCTCGAGCAGGCTTGCGATCGCGGGCTCGCCCAGAAATCCGATGCCGAGCGAGGCCATGGTGATGCCGAGCTGGCATGCGGACAGGTACTCGGCGATGTTCTCGAGCTGATGGCCGGCGAGCGCCGCGCCGCGGGCCCCCTCGTCCTCCATCTGCTCGAGCTTGGCGTCGCGAGCCCGTACGAGCGCGAACTCGGCGGACACGAAGAACCCGTTGGCCGCGACGAGGATCAGGACTCCGACGAGCAGCAGGAACTCGATCATGCGACGCTCACGGGCGTCCGTGGGAGGCCTACGGAAGGCCTACTTCGAGGAGGATCTTCGTCGCTCATCCGAGGGCCGTCGCAACGCTAGCAGAGGGCCGCGAGGGCTCTCTTACGGGAGCGCGTCGATCCGCTCGGCAAGGGTGAAGTCCTTCTGTGTGAGGCCGCCCTCCGAGTGGGTGGTGATGGTCACGGTCACCGTGTCCCAGGAGATCGCCAAATCGGGGTGGTGGCCCATCTCCTCCGCCACGGGAGCGAGGCGGTTCACGAACTCCAGGGACCCGAGGAAGTTCTCGCTTCGCTGCTCTCGCACCAGCGCCTCACCCTGACGCGACCAGCCGTCCAGCCTCGACAGTCGCTCCTCGATCTCTTCAGGTTCAAGACGTGCCATCGTGCCTCCCGTGCGGATCGCCTCCCTTGTGCCGTCCTCGACCGAGATGCTCTTTGCCCTCGGCCTGGGCGACAGCGTCGTCGCCGTCACCCACGAGTGCGATTATCCACCTCAGGCGGCCCAGCGGGCGCACCTCACCAACAGCGTGATCGAGGGCGATCTCTCCGCGGCCGAGATCGACGCCGCGGTGCGCGAGCGAACACAGCGCGGCGAGGCCCTCTACGAGCTCGACGAGGAGCTACTGGAGGCGCTGGCGCCGGACCTGATCGTGACCCAGGCGGTGTGCGAGGTCTGCGCGGTGTCCTACGAGGAGGTGAAGGCCGTTGCCTCCCGCCTGCCCTCCCCCCCGGAGGTCATCTCGCTCGACCCCACCACATTCGGCGAGGTGCTCGGCGACATCCCCCGCCTGGCCCTTGGAGCCGGTGCTGAGGACCAGGGGGCCGCACTCGTAGAGGAGGCCGGCCGCCGGATCGATGCCGTCGTACACGCGGTCGAGGGCGCCGGGCGGCCCCGGGTTGCCGCGCTGGAGTGGCTCGACCCCGTGTTCATCGGCGGGCACTGGGTGCCCCAGATGATCGAGTTGGCGGGCGGCGAGGACGTGCTGGGCTTCGCCGGCGAGCGCTCCCGCACGGCGGAATGGCCGGAGGTGCAGGCGGCACGGCCGGAAGTGATCGTGTCGATGCCCTGCGGGTACGCCACCGAGCGCGCCGCCGAGGAGGCGCTCGGGGCCCGTGAGCGTCTGGCCGGAATCGGAGCGAGGGTGGCCGCCGTCGACGCCTCCGCCTACTTCTCCCGCCCGGGGCCACGCCTGGTCGACGGCGTCGAGCTGATGGCCCACCTGCTGCACCCCCAGCGTGTCGGGGCCCCGCCCCCCGGGCGCTTCGCCTGGCTTGACGTGGGGAACCCGGCCCCGGTTACATAGCGGCCGTGGGAGTGAAACGCGCGGAACGGCAGATCGTGGTGCAGGGCACGCCGCAGCAGTGCTTCGATGCTCTGCTGGACTTCGACAGCTACCCCGACTGGCAGCAGGCGGTCACCGACTGCGAGGTGCAGTCGCGCGACGGCAAGGGCCGGGGTCAGCGGGTCTTCTTCGAGGTCGACGCGAATGTCAGACGGATCTCGTACACGCTCGACTACTCCTACGAGGAGCCGCACATGCTCACATGGGAGTTCGTAGCCGGCGACGTGCTCGACATCGAAGGTGAGCTCGTGCTCGAGGACCGGGGCGATGGCACCACGCTCGCCACCTATGGCCTGCACATCGACCCGGGCACCTGGCCGCCGGGCAAGATCGCCTCCATCCTCGACGACCAGGTGATGCAGCGGTCGATCGAGGATCTCAAGGCGCGAGTGGAGACCGCGGTCTGAGTGCCCCGCACCGTCCTCATCCTCCACTCCTCAGCGCAACGCTACGGCTCGGACTCTCAGCTGCTGGCCATAGCCCGCGGGCTTGCGCCCGAGCGCTGGCGGGCGGTGTGCGTACTCCCCGAGCGCGGGGAGCTGGCGCCGATGCTCGAGGACGCCGGGGCCGAGGTCGTGGTCCACCCACTGGCCGTGCTGCGGCGGTCCCTGTTCTCTGGCGCGGGGGCCGCCGGCCTGGCCCGGGCGGTGGCCCATGATCGCCGCGTGCTGGGCGGGCTGGCGATCGAGCGCGGCGCGGCGGTGGTGCACGCCAACACCTCGGTGGTGCTGTCAAGCGGCGCGGTGGCCCGGCGGGCGGGGGCGGCCCACCTGATCCACGTGCGCGAGATCTACGCGGGCTCCTCTGGACCCGTGGCGAGCGCGCTCTGGCCCCTGATGCGCCGTCGCCTCGAGGCCGCCGACGCCCTGGCCTGCATCTCGCGCGCGGTCGCTCGGCAGTTCGGGGGCTCGGCGCGGGCGCAGCTGCTCTACGACGGCCTCGCCGAAGCACCCGGACCCGTGGATCGGGCGGCGGCCCGCCGGTCGCTCGGCATCGCCGACAACCGTTTCGTGATCGCCCTGGTGGGGCGCGTGAGTGACTGGAAGGGCCAGGACGTGCTCGTCAGGGCGCTCGCCCAGCCTGCGCTCGTGGCCAACGGAGCGATCGCCCTGCTCGCGGGCGACGCCTACCCTTCCTCTGAGGCCCACGAGCGTCGGCTGGTCGCACTGGTGGGCAGCCTGGGCGTGACCTCGCGGGTGGTGCGCCTCGGCTTTTGCGCCGACGTGGCCAATGTGCTCGGCGCCGCCGATGTCCTGGCCGTTCCATCCACCCGCCCCGAGCCCCTCGGCCTGGTGGCGATGGAGGGCGCCGCCGCCGGGCTGCCCGTCGTGGCCTCGGCACACGGCGGCGTCACCGAGATCGTTCGCCACGGCGTGACCGGCATGCTCGTGGCGCCGGGCCACGTGGGAGCGCTTGCCACCGCCCTGCGCCTGCTCGCCGACGACCCTGCGCTGGCACGGCGCATGGGCGAAGCCGGACGCCGCGACGTGGCAGAGCGCTTTCGGCTCGACCGCATGCTCACGCGGCTGCAGGCCACCTACGACCGCCTGAGCGGCCCCGCGCCTGTCTAGACGGGCGTCGAACCGGACACCACGACCGAGCCCACCACCGCGGCCACGCCGATCGCGCCTGCGATCGCCATCGGCACGAGCTCGGGCAGGCGCACGCGGTCGCGGAGGTCGAACATAACGAAGGCGACGAGCGCGCCGCCGATCAGCCCGCCGATGTGCCCGCCGATCGAGATGTTCGGGATCGTGAAGGTGATCAGAAGGTTGAGGCCGATCCACAGCCCGAGACCGCTCTCCATCGGGTTGATCCCGCGGTTGCGCATGACCACGACAGCTGCGCCCATGAGGCCGAACACCGCCCCGGATGCCCCGACGGTCGGGGCCAGGGGCTCGAGCAGCAGCGCCCCGAAGGAGCCGGCCAGAAGCGAGACGAAGTAGATGACGCCGAAGCGAAGGCGCCCGATCGCCGGCTCGAGCAACCCGCCCAGGACGTAGAGGGCGAACATGTTGAAAAGCAGATGGATGAAGTTCACATGCAGGAAGCCCGCCGTGAGGATGCGCCAGTAGTCGCCGTTGTCGACCCCGAACCTCGACACGGAGCCTTCGGCGAGCAGCGACGAGCCCGAGAAGCCCCCACCGGTCGCGCTGGCACCGCCGAGAAACGCGCCCAGCCCGATGATCACGTTGATCGCGATCAGGGCGTAGGTCAGCGTGGGCTCGGAGCCCGACCCGATCGTCCTGACCTTCGTCTTCTGCTTAGAGCACTCCGGGCAGCGCATGCCCACCGACGTGGACGTCATGCAGTCCGGACAGATCGAGCGTCCGCAGTTCGAGCAGGACACGCCCGTCTCGCGGTCCGGGTGGCGGTAGCAGGTCTCCATCACCCTCGGAGACTAGGCGAGTGCCGGGTCAGAGCTTCACGGACAGCACGGGCTTCTCGCTCGGCGCCTTGGCTCCGCCGGCGGACTCGCGCGTGACCATCACCGCGTCCACGTCCTACAGGTCCTCGGTGACCGCCGCGGCACCGTCGCCGTTCTGCCCCACGTGGAAGAGGGATTGCGAGATCACCTCGCCGTCGCGGCGCACCCACAGCTGATAGACGGAGTCGTCCTCGAGCTCGGGCATGCCGTGCACCTGCAGCACCGCCCCTTCCTGGGGACCGTCGCGCACCGCGAGGCTGCCGCTTCCAAAGGGCACGCGCGTCTTGTCCACCTTCGCAACCACGGACCTGGTCGATTCACCGCTTGTGACGTCGTTCAGGGCGTACAGTCCCGCCGCTCCACTCACGACGCCCACGAGCAGGACCACCGACGCGGACACCCAGGCCACCGTGGGGCGCAGGCCACCAAAGGCGCTGCCGACGCCACCGAGACGCCGGCGCATCCGTGCAAACGGACTGGAGCGACGAGAGACTCCCGCGGCCTCCTCGCGTTCGCGCACGTCGCGCTCGACCTCGGCCATCAGGCCCGCCTTGAGCGAGCGCGGGGGAGCCATGGGGTGGACCGACCGCGGGAGGGCGTGCACCGCGGGACGCAGGCGCGAGACCTCGTCCTGGCACACGACGCACCCCTCGAGGTGCGCCTCGAAGCGCCGTTGCTCCACGTCGGAGAGGGCACTCAGGAGGTAGGCCCCAACATCCTCTTCGTGCATCTGATGACGCTCGACGCTCATGCCACCTTCTCCTTGAGACCTTTTCTCAGCTTTTCGAGACCGAGCCGCATCCGGCCCTTCACCGTGCCTATCGGCATGTCGAGCATCTCCGCGATCTGGCTGTGGCTGAAGCCGCCGAAGTAGGCCATCTCGATCACTCGGCACTGCTCGTCTGGCAAGTCCCCGAGCGCGGAGCGCACGTGCTGCGCGTCCTCCCTGCGGGCCGCCACGACATCCGTCCGCTCACGTTCCGGCGCCTCGTGACGCTCCTCGATGCCCTCCGCACTGCTGCGCCGGCGATCGTGCACGAGGTTGCGCCTGAGGGCGTCGATGGCCCGGTGATGGACTATCCCCAGGACCCAGGTGCGCACGCTGCCGCGGTCGGGCTGGTAGCGGTGACGGCTGCGCCAGATGGAGAGAAAGGCCTCTTGAGAGATGTCCTCCGCGACAACGCGGTCACCGACCATCCGGTAGGCGAGGGAGAAGCCGGGCCCGCCGTGACGCTCGTAGAGCAGCTCGAAGGCGCGAGGGTTGCCCTCCTGCACGAGGTGCATGACCTCCTCGTCGGCGAGGCTCTCTATGTCATCGGTGTGTCCCACGATCGCTACGCCATCTTCGCAGGCCGCACCCCACCCGGATCACTGTTTGCAGGCCAACTTCCGGGCCGTCGGGGTGTCAGCCGCCGAGACGCCGGCGCAGCCCGGCCGAAACGCCCTGCACGCCCTTCTCGACGGCACGCAGTCCTCGGGCCTGCCGCTTCTTCTGGCGCTGGCGCGCACGCACCAGGACGAGCGCTCCGGTGGCGGCCCCGCCGACCACGGCGGCGGCAACCGGACGGCCCCAGTTGCGCGGGTTCCGCATGGCGGAGAGCTCGGTGTCCGCCAGCTCCTCGGCGGCGGCGCCGGTGATCTCCGAGAGCCCCCGCTCGAGGCGGTCGCTGAGCCCCTCGGCCGGCTCGACCGGGCGCAGCGCCGAGCGCAGCAGTGACTCCACGTCGCCGAGCTCACTCATCGCCACCCTCCTTCAGCCCCTGTTCGAGCTGCTTGATCGCTCTGTGGATCAACACCTTCGTAGCGCCCTCGGTGCGGTCCAGGGCGCGGGCGATCTCCTTGTTGTCCATGCCGAGCGAGAAGCGCATGATCAGCGCTTCGCGCCGGTCCTCCGGGAGCTTGGCCACTCCCTCCAGCACGTCCTTGAGCCTCTGGCGTCCCTGCACCAGTTCCTCGGTGTCGTGCAGAGCGCTGACTAAGGCGGCGTCCTCGAGCGGGATCTGGGGACGCCGCGACCTGTCGCGGTAGTAGTTGGCAGCCAGGTTGTGGGCAATACGAATCAGCCACGGCCGCAGCGGCCTGCCGTGGGACTCGAGCTGCGCGCGCTCGAAGTGACGGTAGGCCTGCAGAAACGTCTGCTCGGTGATGTCCTCGGCGTCGTGGTGGTTGCCGATCCGGTAGTACGCGTAGCTGTAGACGTCGCGCAGGTGGCTCCGGTAGAGCTCGGTGAAGTCGCTGTCGAGCCTGCTCCTGTGGGCAACCTCGTCCACGCATGAATCAGCCTACTCTCGGCGCTCGCTCACGCTGCGCGCCGCTCTACGCCCCTGTCTGCCTCGTCTGAGGCGGGCGCGAGCGGTCCTCCGAGCCATGCCCACTGCAGTTGCACACAGCGCCAGCTTCACGGACTCCTCGTCGGACCCGCCGCGACGGACGGGGAAGGCGCCGAGGCAGTTGAGAAACCAGGCGACGAGCCGGATGTGAAAGAGCTCCTTCTTGGCCACGAAGTAGATCGGCCGCCGCAGGCAGCACCCGATCACGAAAGGGTCGAGGAAGCTGCGGTGGTTGGAGGCCAGGATCACCGCGCCCTCCGGGATGTGGTGGCAGCCCCCGCGGCGAAGCCGGAAACAGAGCTGGATCGAGGGCTTGGCGAGGGCCCGGAAGCTCCAGTAGACCAGCGGCTGGACCCCCCGCCGGCGCACCCGGTCGTGGTAGCCCGGCAGTCGCTGTTGCGCTTTGCTCGACATTCCCCCTGCTACCCGCCCCGTGCTGGGGCGTTACGCTGCGGCGCTGTGGATCTCAAGCGCAGTGTGAACGGGGCGATCGCGGGGGCAGTGGCGGCGGGTCTGTGGGCCGCCCAGCAGCCCGCCGACAAACGGGTGTTCGGCAGCGGCTACGACGATGTCGAGCTGCTCGGCAAGCTGGTCACGCGCGGGGATGCCTGGCCGGCCGCCGGGCTGGCCGCACACCTGGGCAACGGCGTCACCTTCGGCGCCACCTACGCGCAGCTGCGGCCCTTCCTTCCCGGCCCTCTCGTGCTCCGGGCCGTCACGATGGCCATGGTGGAGCATGTGGCGCTGTACCCGCTCGGCCGGCTGTCCGACCGCTTCCATCCCGCCCGTAAGGAGCTGACCCCGCTGTGGGGCAACCGCCGCGCCTTCGCCCAGGCCACCTGGCGCCACCTGCTGTTCGGGCTGGTGGTCGGCGAGATCGAGCGCCGCCTCAACGTCGAGGGCGCCGACGAGCCCCCTGAGGTTCCCGTGTCCTCGAACGGACATGGCAACATCGAAGTGGCAGTCGGCGCGGCATAGCCGGGCCGACGACCCGCCATCTGGCTCGATCCGGGGAAAAAGCCCGCCCTCGGACTCGAACCGAGAACCCCTTCATTACAAATGAAGTGCTCTGCCAATTGAGCTAGGCGGGCATCCGTAGCCGCTCACTGTAGGACGCGCGCCACGATGATCGCGTCTTCCACGTCAGGGCGCGCCCGCGGCTCGCGCCGCGGGCGCTGTCCTTCTTTAGCGGGTGGCGCTTCTGCCGCCTCCGAAGCGGCCTCCAAGGCCGAATCCGCCGCTCGGCACGCCGGCCAACAGGACAAGGATGGCGGCGATTATCGCCACGATGGACGGTAGGCCGAGAGCCACGCAGAGTGCGTAGACCAGCGCCGCGACGATAAGGGTGATGATGAGTCCGATGATGCTCATACGACCTCTCCTCCGTTGGGGGTGAGGAAGGGTTACCCCCGGGGTGAGAGCCTGAAACCTCGTGGATCTGGACGACCCGGATCGATCAGGCCAGAACGGCCCTCGAGTCGAGGTGGGCGCCGACCTTGCGCTTCACACGCTGGAGAGCGTTGTCCACCGTCTTGGTGTCGCACTCCAGGCGCTCGGCGACCGTCTCGTAGGAGTACCCGTCCAGGTAGAGAGACAGCACCGCGCTCTCCAGGTCGGACAGCACGCTCGAAAGGCACTCGACGAGGCTGTGGAGCTCCTCGGTTGAGATCGCCTGGTTGGCCGGATCGTGCGCCGTCGGTCCGGGCAGCAGCTCGTCGAGGGTGGGGTCGCCGTCGCCTCCGGAGGCCGCCGGTGTGGCCGAGAACGAGATGTACTCGTTCAGCGGGGTGTGCTTGTTGCGGGTGGAGGTCTTCACCGCCGTGATGATCTGGCGGGTGATGCACAGCTCCGCGAAGTTACGAAAGCTCGACTCGCGATCGGTCCGGAAGTCGCGGATCGCCTTGTAGAGGCCGACCATCCCCTCCTGGATCAAGTCGTCGGAGTCACCGCCGATCAGGAAGTACGAGCTGGCCTTGAGACGGACGAAGCCGTGGTAGCGCTTGAGGATGCGGTCGTACGCGTCCGGTCGCCCCTGCTTCGCCAGGGCTATCAGGTAGTTATCCTCAAGCTCAGCTTGAGCTTGAGATCTGGCGTATGTCGCCTGGGATGCTGCTGCAGCCATTGATGCTCCTTCCGGCCCTCGTTCGAGGCCCTGAAGCTCAGCTGCGCGTTACCTCCCCTGGCGCCGCGCTATCCTGGTCATCGAGCCCTAAGGCTCCACTCCAGCGTTATCTCGCTGCGAGTATGTCCCCGTTATGTGCCCCTGTCAAGTTTCTCGCCGCGAAAGTGCAAGATTCCGTACACGAGCGCCGATGCGGCGGTGGCGACATTGAGCGAGTCCACCCGCCCGCGCTGTGGCAGCCGTACGATCTGATCACAGGCGCCGGCCACTCGCGGGCGCAGGCCCCGGCCCTCCGAGCCGAGCACCAAGACGACGCTCCCGCGGTAGTCCGGCGTGTCGTAGGAGACGGCCCCGGGGGAGTGGCCGGCGCCGTAGACCCATGCGCCCGCTGCCTTGGCCTCCCCCAGCCAGTTGGCGAGGTTGCCTACGCGTGCAACGTCCAGATGCTCCACCGCCCCGGCGGAGGACTTGCAGACCGCGGAGGTGACCTCGGCCGAGCGGCGCTCGGGGATCACCACACCGGTCGCGCCCGCCGATTCCGCCACCCGGCACACCGCTCCGAGGTTGTGGGGGTCCTGCACCTCGTCGAGGCAGAGCACCAGCCCGTTCTCGTCCTCCAGCAGCCGGGCGGGATCGGCGTATGGGTAGGGCCCGGCTTCGGCACAGACGCCCTGGTGCTCTGGGGACTCGCAGAGGCGCTCGAGCTCCGCAGCCGCGAGCTCGGTCACCTCGCTGTCGCTCAGCCACTCCTCCCCCGCCGCGTTTCGCGTGGCCCAGACGGCGGTCACCGCCCGCCTGCCTCTCAGGGCCTCTCGAACGGCGTTGCGCCCGTAGACGATCATCCGCCTCGCATCAGCCGGGCGCCCTCAGAGGTGTCGCGCACCTCGTAGCCGCGGGCGCCGAGCTCCTCGCGCAGGCGATCGGCGCGCGCGAAGTCGCGCACTGCCCGGGCCTGCTCGCGCTCCGCGAGCAGGCGCTCGGCCTCCGGATCGGCCTCGTCGGCTCGTGCGTCGAGCAGTCCCTCGAGGCCCAGGGCGTACAGCATGTCCGCCAGCGCGCCCGGGGCCAGCCGTTCTCCGGTGTCGATGCGGCGGTTGGCCTCCGAGATCCACTCGAACATGACGGCACGGGCCGCGGGGGTGTTGAAGTCGTCGGCCAGCGCGTCGAAGAAGCGCTCGGCGTGCTCCGCGAGGGCCTGCGGCTCCCCGCCCCGGGGCTCGAGGCGCCGGCAGAGCTCGCGCACGCGATCCACCGCCCGCCCCGCCTCCTCGAGCGCGTCACCGGAGAAGGCGATCGGCTGACGGTAGTGCCCGGCCACGAAGTACATGACCAGGGCGTCACGGCCGTGCTCGTCGAGCGCCCCGTGCAAGAGGCGGATGTTGCCCTGCGACTTGGCCATCTTGTCCGTGCCGATCTGCACCATTCCGTTGTGCATCCAGATCCGCGCGAGAGGCCGCGCGCGCGCCGCCTCGGTCTGCGCGATCTCGTTCTCGTGGTGGGGAAACACCAGATCCGATCCGCCGCCGTGAATCTCGAAGTCGGCGCCCAGCAGCTCCTCGGCCATCGCCGAGCACTCGATGTGCCACCCCGGCCGTCCTTTCCCCCAGGGCGCCGGCCAGGACGTGTCCTCGCCATCCTTGTGCGCTTTCCACAGCGCGAAATCGCGGGGGCTCTCCTTCAGGACGGCGGCGTCGTCGCCCTCGCCCTGCTCCATCTCCTCCTGCGGCCGGTTGGACAGCTTGCCGTACCCATCGAAGCTGGCCACGCGGAAGTACACATCGCCTCCGGCGGCGTAGGCATGCCCGGAGTCGATCAGCACTCCGATCAGATCGACGATGCCCTCGACGGACTCCGCGGCCCTGGGCTCGTGGTCGGGACGGCCGAGCCCGAGACGGTCGGTGTCCGCGGTGTAGTGGGCCGTCATCTGCGCGGCCAGGTCCCCGCTGGCCATTCCCGCCTTGCGCGCGGCGTCGTAGATCTTGTCGTTCACGTCGGTCACGTTCTCCACCAGGGTGACCTCGTAGCCCTCGTGCTCGAGGTAGCGCTTGAGCAGCGCGAAGACGACGAACGGCCGCGCGTTGCCCACGTGCACGCGGCCGTAGACGGTGGGACCGCACGCGTAGACCCCGACCTGCCGGCGCTCGCGCGGCTCGACGAGCTTGGGGGCGCCGCTCAGCGTGTCGTGGATGCGGATATCGCGCACGGAGCCAGGCTATGACACGGGCGAACGGCCGTCCGCCCGCGGGCGCTCTGCCCGGCGAGCCGCCCCGGGGAAGGTGAGGTGGGCGGCGTCCATCAGTCGGCCCGCTCCACGGTCGCGAGGGCCAGGGTTGCGATGCCCTCCCCCCGTCCGGTGAAGCCCATGCCCTCGTTGGTGGTGAACTTGACGTTGACCTCGAGTGGCGCCAGGCCCACGGCCTCGGAAAGCCGCTCGCGCATCGAGTCGCGGTGCGCGCCGAGCTTTGGTGCCTCGCAGATCACGGTGGCGTCGAGGTGGCGTACGGTCCAGCCGTGCTCTGACAGGAAGCCGCACACCTCTCGCAGCAGGGCTAGGGAGTCGGCGCCGCGCCAGCGCTCGTCGGTGTCGGGATAGTGCTGTCCGATGTCCCCGAGCCCGGCGGCGCCCAGCAGCGCGTCGATGGCGGCGTGGGTGAGCACGTCGGCGTCCGAGTGACCCGTGAGGCCCCTCTCGGCCTCCGGCACCTCGACACCACCGAGCACCAGCCGCCGGCCCCCCTCGAAGCGGTGGGAGTCGTAGCCGATTCCCGAGCGTGTGCTCACCCCATCTGCTCCAGTCGCCGGCTGCGGCGCTCGAAGACCGCCAGCTCCGACACCCCGAGCTCGGAGAGCCACTCGAGCGTGGGCTCGTAGCCGTGACCCAGTTCCTCCGGGACGTGGGCGTCGCTCGAGAGGGCCACCGGGCGACCGGCCTCCAGGCACATCTCGAGGAAGGCGCGATCAGGATACACCTCCCCAACCGGCTTGCGCAGGCCGGCCGTGGATACCTCGATCGCCACGTCGGACTCCGCGATCCCGTCCATGGCCCGGTCGTAGAAGCGGCGTAGGTCACCTTCCGGGAAGGGAGCCCCCTTGCCCCACACCTTGACCAGGTCTGGGTGGGCGAGGATGTCGAACATCCCCGTGCGGGCCGCCTCTCCCAGCGTCTCGAAGTAGCGCCGCCACACCTTTTCCGGATCTGTGGACTGCCAGATGTCCCAGTCGCTGCCGCGCATGTCCACCGCGGCGTCGCCCAGGAAGTGCACCGAGCCCACCACGTAGTCCCACTCCCGAGCGTCGAGAAGGGTTGCCATCTTGTCCTCGCGCCCGGGTATGAAGTCGGCCTCGATCCCCAGGCGCAGGTCGGTCTCCTCGCGCACGAACTCGCAGTAGGCGTCGATGTCGTCACTGGCGTTGTGGCGCCACCAGGGGTGGGTCCAGACGTCCAGGGCTTGGACGAAGCGGTGCACGTGCTCGGAGGCGCCCAGCTCCTCGATCCCGCACTCGGCAGCCGCCTCCCGGTAGCGCTCGGCGTTGGCGGGCGTGAAGTACTGCGCAGCCGTGGTGTCCTCCTCGTCGGGGCGCAGGTGAACGTGGTAGTCGGTCAGCATCGGTCCGCCAGTATGCCTTCAGCCCACCGCAGGTCGGCCGCCGTCGTGACCTTGAGGTTCTCCTGCGGCGCCTCGATCACGACCACGGCGCCGCCGACCGCCTCTACGAGGGATGAGTCATCGCTTGCGGCCGCCAGGGTGGCATCGTCGACGGAAAGCGCGCGCCGCAGGATGTCGGCCCGGAACGCCTGCGGTGTCTGGATCGACCACAGCGACGAACGGTCTAGGGTGCGCACGACCCGGCCGGAGGGGTCGGCCTGCTTCACCGTGTCAGTGACAGGCGTCGCGGCGATTGCGCCGTCGGCCTCTCCGACCCCGGCGATGCATCGCCGCAGGAGGTCCGCGCTCAGGAGCGGGCGCGCCGCGT
>Ga0136624_1000510_pt1 | contig 15172 bp, 17 predicted proteins | sample AntDrymUQ4692206_2_FD_104802 | JGI IMG/M metagenome (GOLD analysis project Ga0136624, IMG submission 104802) | Polar desert sand microbial communities from Dry Valleys, Antarctica - metaG UQ469 (22.06) | ecosystem: Environmental > Terrestrial > Soil > Desert | place: Antarctica: Dry Valley... | reverse complement strand
TCACCGCCTCCCGAGCGGGCCGCAGGGCCGGGAGTCACCGCCTCCCGAGCGGGCCGCAGGGCCGGGAGTCACCGCCTCCCGAGCGGGCCGCAGGGCCGGGCTAGTTAGCGCCTACGTGGAAAGAACCTGTGGAGTTGGGCGTCTGGCCGGGCATCGGTGCGGCGGGCCTCACCGTCGTTGTCGCACCATGCGGTGATGATGGTGGTGATGGTGATCGCTGCGAGGTCCTCCGCTGCCCGGTACGGGCCGGGTCGTCTTGTGGTGGACGGCACCGCTGAGACGTTGCGGCGCAAGACCACGTTCGCGTGCCACCCCACCGCGGCGCAGGCCGACGCGCTGCACGGGCTGTTGGGGGTGTGCTGCGAGGTCTACAACGCCGGGCTGGCCGAGCGCCGCGACGCCTGGCGGTCCGCCGGGGTGAAGGTGAGCCTGTTCGAGCGGTTCGGCCAGCTCACCGAACTGCGGGGCGTGCGCGACGACGTGTTCGTCTGGGGCGTGCAGCCGCTGCGGGGCGCGCTGCGGCGCCTGGATGAGGCCTACGGCGCGTTCCTGCGGCGCTGCGCTGCCGGGCAGACGCCGGGGTTGCCGCGGTTTCGGTCCCGCCGCAGGCTGTCGCAAAATCCCGGTGGAGGGGGCGGCGGCCGGGGTTTTCTTCTTGAGGTCAGGTCTTGGGTTCCCAGCCCTCGGCGTCCTCAGCGGTGCGTAGGGAGAGGGCTTCGAGCTCGGTGAGCAGGTCGCGGAGACGGCGGGCGTTGTCGAACCAGGGCTTGTAGCGCTGGTACTGGCGTTGGTCGAGGTTGCGGGTGACGGTCTTGCCGGCGACTTTGCGGGTCCACTGGATGTAGGGGCCGTGGGGCTGTGGCGGGTCGGCCTTGCAGCGGCAGACCTGCTTGCCGCACCGGTTGTAGCGCTCGACGATGCTGCCGGGAAGGACGTAGCCGATCTGGGCGATCTCGGCGGTGAGGCGCTCGAGCGCCTCGGTGGGTGCGTGCGGTGGTGGTGGGGTCGGCATCGGCAGGCTTTCGGTACGCACCGCGCATCGTAAGCGCGCGTGGTGACATGACACCTGTTCCGCAAGTTAGTATACTTGTGGAACAGGTTGGGTGTCGGACGCGAGGAGGACCGCGGTGGCCTACCACTACATCGGCGGGGTGCGTGACCAGCAGTTCCTGATGCCCGTGGACATGGCCGACTGGCTCGACGAGAGCCATCTGGCCTGGTTCCTGATCGACGTCGTCGACCGGCTCGACACCGCCGCGCTGCATGCGCGGCATCCCAACGACGGGGCGGGACGTCCCGCCTACAACCCGGACATGATGCTGTGCCTGCTGCTGTACGCCTACTCCACCTCCACCCGGTCCTCGCGGCGCATCGAGGGGCTGTGCCGCACCGACGCGGCCTACCGGGTCATCGCCGGGGGGGTGGTGCCCAACCATGCGACTATCGCCCGGTTCCTGGTCAACCACGAGCAGGCGATCCACACCATCTTCGTGCAGGTGCGACCCTGTGCGCTGCCGCCGGGCTGCTGGACGCCTCCACGGTCGCGATCGACGGCACCAAGATCGGCGCGGACGCGGCCCTTTGACCGCAACCACACCGCCGCATGGATCCGCACCCGGGTGGACGAGATCCTGGCTGAGGCGCGCGAGACCGACCAGGCCGAGGACACCCAACCGTCATCGCTGCTCGACCTTGACCGGCTCCCCGCAGAGCTGTCCACCCGTGACGCGCGGACACGACGGCTCACGGCCGCGCTCGCGCGTGTCGAGGAGCAGGAGGCCGCCGCCCGCGAGCAGGCCGAGAAGCGTCAGGCCAAGGCGCGGGCCGAGGCGGCCCAGGGCCGGCGGCTACGGGGACGCAAACCCAAAGACCCCCATGCGGCGCTCGCCCGTGCCGAGGCCGACGAGGCCGCGATCCGCCACCAGGCCCACACCACAGCCGCCGGCCAGGCCGGCGCATCAGGGTCGGCCGCGACCACTGCGGAGGACATCCGCACCGGCGGTGGAGGCCGACCCGAAGTGGTGGCGGCCGTCGCTGCGACCGCAGCAGCCCGCGCCACCGCGCAGGAAGCGACACCGACGGCGTTCAAGGCGAACGCCACCGACCCCGACAGCCGGATCATGTCCACCACCAACGGCTGGATCCGGGGCTACAACGTCCAGGCGGCGGTCAACCAACACCAGATCATCATCACCGGCAAGGTCAGCCAGGACGCCAACGACGTCGGCCTGTACGAGCCGATGGTCGAGGCGACCGGTGCCGCACTGCATGCGGCCGGGGTCACACAGCCGGTCGGGCTCATCCTCGCCGACGCGGGCTACTGGAGCGAGGACAACGCGACCGCTGCCGGGCCCGACCGGCTCATCGCCACCCAGAAGAGCCACAAGCTGCGGGCTGCCGCCCGCGAGCTTGGCACCACCACCGGCCCGCCCCCCGACGACGCCACCCCGCTCGAGGCGATGGAGCACCGGCTTCGCACCCCCGAGGGCCCAGCCGCCTACGCCAAACGCTCCCACACCGTCGAACCGGCCTTCGCGTTCAAGACCAACCACGGCTACCAGCGGTTCCGACGTCGCGGACTCACCGCAGTCGAGTCCGAATGGTCACTGATCGCCACCGCCCACAACCTCGGCAAACTCCACCGCGCCAGCTGAACCGCCCCACCCGCCAGCCCCCAGCCCGTCCCGCCACAATGCGCAGGCGGGCACCGCCATGCCGTCAAACTCCCTGCCCTCCCCTGGCCCACCCGGGTTCATCCTGCTCAACCCGACCGCGACAACCCGACCTCCCACCGACCGCCGCCCCGCGAGATTTTGCGACAGCCTGCATAGTAGCGCTACATCTTGCCCCCACCGGTGCCGAGTAATTCATGTTTGCTCGCGGTTCCGATCGCGCAGAGAAATGCTCCAAGAAACCTATTGCTCCAGCCCTCGGCATTCGTGTAACGTCAAGATAGCGGCAGGCGGTGAACGTGGTATCGGCCAATAGTGGTGAATGGCCTACGCGGAGAGTAGTTGTCCCCATAATGTCCCGATAAGAAGGAGGGCGAGCCGATGCAAGACGAGCTCGGTGCGCTGAGCGTCATCTTCACGGAGTTCTACTACTGGGTCACCGTGGTGATGATGTTCTTGATCCACGTAGGGTTCTGCACCTACGAGGTCGGCGTGGCCCGTCGCAAGAACCTCCAGCACACACTGATGAAGAACGCGATGGTGATCCCCTTGGTCACCCTCACGTTCTTCCTCTTCGGCTGGTGAATCTACTTCGCGTTCGTCAACGGTCCCGGGATCCTCGGTGGGATCGAGTCCAACGAGTTCACCGAGGCGGCGCTCCCCTGGTCGGAGACCATGGCTCCGAACATGGCGACCGCATCAACGGCGTCTTCTGGGCGGCGTTCCTGCTGTTCTCCTGGACGGCGGCTCCATCGTCTCCGGCGCGGTGATCGAGCGGGTGCGCACCGCCGCGTTCTTCCTGATCGCCGTGATGATCGGCTCGGTCACCTGGATCATCGATGCCGCGTGGGGTTGGTCGCCCGACGGCTGGATGGTCCAGCTCATGGGCTACCACGACGCCTACGCCTCCGAGGTCATCCACGCGATCGCCGGCGGCACCGCCTTGGCGGCGGTCATCGTCCTCGGGCCGCGCATCGGCAAGTTCGGGCCCATCGGCGAGATCCGCGACATCCAGCCCCATAACGTGTGGATGACCTGCCTGGGGCTGTTCATCATCTACACCGGTTCTGGGGTTTCTACGCCGCCTGCAACGTGCCGATCCTTGACATCGGGACCGACGGCGCCCCTTCTTCTCAGCGACGAACATCTACCTCATGCCGACGACCCTGTCGGGCATCACCTTGAACTTCCTGCTGTCGCTCACCGGCGGCATGATGGCGACGTACCTCATCAGCAAGGGCGACGCGTTCTGGACCTTCTCGGGCGGGCTGGCCGGCATCATCGGCGCCTCGGCCGGCAACGACCTCTACCACCCGCTCCAGGCGCTGCTCGTCGGGGCGATCGTCGCGGTGATCGCCTACAAGCTGCATTACCTCGTGGAGCGGCGGTTCAAGCTTGACGACGCCGTCGGCGCCGTCGCGGTCCACGGTTACTCCGGCTTCCTCGGCGTGGTGATCGCCGGCTTCCTCCTTTGGGGGTACCCGGCCGCTCCGCTCGGCGAAGGGGTCTCGCCGTGGTTCACCACCGCCGAGGGCCTCCCGGCGGTCAACCCGCTCGGCAACCTCATCGGCGCCGTCATCATGTTCGGGGTGCTCGGCTTCCTGCCGGCCTTCGTCCTCTGCAAGGTGCTCGACCGCTTCGGGCTGCTGCGAGTCCCGCGTGCGGTCGAGCTGGCGGGCCTCGACACCCACGACTACGGGGACGCGTACCCGTACTTCCAGGAGCACGAGACCCCGTTCGAGACCATCGAGCGGGCGGCGGCAATCGAAGACGGCGTCGCCACACTGCCCGGCAGCATCGCCACCGAGGACGCATCACGGAGGGACGCATGAACACCGGCCTCGACTCGTTCAGCAACCCGGAGGACATCGGCGCGCTCTACCCCTTCGTCGGCATCGAGGTGGCGCTGGTCGTCATCGCCTTCGCGCTGTGGATCGCGTGGCACGTGGCGCAGACGAAGGAGGAGAACCGCGAGTACGTCAAGGCGCTGGAGCTTTACGAGCAGATCGGGCTCGAGCGGGCCATGCGCCACGGCGGCGGGGCCCACATCGACCATGGCGAGCCCGCCGTGCGGACCGGCGCCGGAGGGCCCGGCACGACGGGCCGGGCCGAGCCCGCGCCGCCGCCGCGAGGAGACGGCACGGGGGTCGGGGGCGCCTAGCGCCCCCAGTCTCACCCACCGTGCGGGGCCGCTTCCCCGGAAGGGGGGTCAGTCGAGGTCGTCCAAGGGCGTGCGCGCCATGTACTCCGCCAGGCTGTCGAGATCAGGGTCGTCGCCGAGCGGAGCCAGGATGGCCGCGTCGCGCGCGGCGATCTCCCGCCGTCTCTCTTTGGCGACCGCCCTGGCGACGACAACCGCCCGGCTGGTGGCATCACCACGGTCGATGAGCTGATCGATGAAGTCCACGAGGTCATCCGGGAGCCGGACCGCGATCTGCTTGCTCATACCAGCATGGTGCCACTTCGGGATCATCTGGATGCCGCACGGGCTGCAAGGGCGCGGTCCCAGAACCGGTCGAAGAGCCGGTGAGCCGCAGCCCTTGCCCGCGCCGCTCGTCTCCTGGTCTCGGCGTTCAGCGCGTCCACGCTCCCCCCCGCGCCCGCGATGACGTCCGCGTAGGTGCGCGCCCAGCTGGCGACGCTTGACACCGTCGCCTCGGGGTGGAACTGCACTCCGAGGTGCGGACCGTGCACGAACGCCTGCGCGGCCTGGGGGGTGCGAGCGATCTGGACGGCGCCCGGCGGGGTGATGAACGCGTCGAAGTGCCACGTGAGCCACGGGCCCGGCTCGATCAGCGCCGGCTCAGTCGTCTCCACCGCCGCCCAACCGATCTCGGGGCGTTCCATCCTCCGGACCTCGCCGCCGAGCGTCCGCGCGAGCATCTGCGCGCCGAAGCAGACCCCCAGAACCGGGACGTCCCGCTCCACCGCTTCCTTCAGCAGCGCGCGCTCAGCCTCGCCGTAGGAGAGGGTGTCGTCGTAGGCGGCGTCGGAGGAGCCGAGCGCCACCACGAAGTCGAAGTCGCAGGGGTCGGGGAACGCCCCGGCGGCTGGCGCGTGGATGACGACGTCGGCTCCGCGCTCGACCGCTCGGTCGCCGAGGTAGCCGGGATGGGCGTCGGCCTGATGCTCGATGAAGAGCCCACGCGGAGGCGACGGATCCATGGACGCGCCGCTCACGCGGTCAGGATCTGGGCTCAGCTCCAAGGGAAGGGAGACGTGCTCGTCGGGTGCAGCGCGCCCGTGGAGTACCGCGAGAGGCGGAACGGCTCAAGGAGGTCGCTGCGGTCGCCCAACAGCTCGCCGGCGACCAACGCGCCGACGCCGATCATCTTGTACCCGTGGTTCGAGTCGGCGATGACGTAGGCGTTCTCGCGGAGCGCATCGAAGATCGGGAAGCTGTCGGGCGTGAAGCAGCCGATGCCCCCCGACGGCTCCGGCGACATGAGGTGACCCTGGCCCTGCAGCCGCTTGTGGCAATGGGCCAGAGCGGAGCTCCATATCCGGCGGAACTCGGCGCCCACGACGAAGTCCGGACTGTCGGGGCCGTAGGGGTCGACCGCGACCTCGCCCGCGGGACGCGGCACCACCTGCGGGACGGCCCCGCCCTGCACCCCTCCGAAGTAGGGGTCTGGCTTGTAGTAGATGCCCCAGAGCTGGTCGGTGATGAGCGAGCCGTCGGTGTCGTCGTGCAGCGGCGCGTCGCTGTCGACGTGGACGACGGGCGGCGGCTGGTCCTCGTCGTCCACCAGGAGCCCGGGGTCGACGCGCAGGGTGCCCTCCTGCAGCGCCCAGTAGGTCCACATCGGCTGGTCGGCGCGGACACCACCGTTCGGGGCGTGGACGTCGATGCGCTCGGGCAGCTCGAGCATACGCCAGAGGTCGCGGATCCACGGGCCGACGGCGACGACGAGCTGTTCGCAGGCGATGGAGCCCTGGTCCGTCTCCACGGCGGTGACCGCGCCGCGTTCGACGGTCATGCCCGTGACGGTCACGCCGGTGCGGATCTCGACCCCCTCGCTCCGGGCCTTGTCGGCGAGGCCGTCCATCGAGGCGCGGTTGTTGGCGAAACCTCCGCGGAGCTCGTGCAGGACGGTCGTGATGCCCTGGGCCTGCCAGTCGGAGAACAGCGCCTTCATGTAGCGCCGGCAATCCGCCTCGCCCTGGATCAGCCGCGACGGGTAGCCGATCGCCTGCTGCTCCTGGGCGATCTTGACCACACCCGCCTCCATGACGTCGGGCGCTGCCTGGAGGTAGCCGACGCCCGAGTAGGCGAACGCCTCGGGGTCGGACTCCCAGATCTCCACGGAGTGGGCCATGAGCGATCGCATGGCCGGCTGGAAGTAGTTGTTGCGGATCACCCCGCAGGCGATCCCCGACGCGCCGGCGCCCACGTGGGCCTTGTCGATGACGAGGATGTCACTGCCGTCCCCGGCGCCCCGCGCCTTGAGCTGGCCTGCGAGGTGCCAGGCGGTCGACAGCCCGTGGACACCGGCGCCAACGACGAGGTAGCGGATTGACGAGCGTGACATCGCGGGTTCCTTACGGCAGGGCGACGATCGCTGGCGGAGCGGCCCGGTCAGGCGGGCCTGGGGGCGGCTGACGCCGAGAACTCGTCCCTCCTCCTGCCGTCGCCGAGGAACGTCGACATGGAGTCGTCCATCTCATCCCACCACGCCTCGTGGTGCAGGGGCGCCATCGTGCCCGTGCAGGGCGAGGCGAACGCACGGTCGCGGTAGCCGATGATGCTCTCCTCCTTGTGGTGCTCCCACGCCTTGAACGCGTCGCGGGTCACCTGGACGTCGAAGGCGGGGTAGTCCACCTCCTTGAGGAGCTCCTCCATGTGGTCGGCCTGGAAGTCGATCTGCTCGAGGGGATCGGCCAGCTCCGCCTCCCGGGCCCGCCACGCGGCGATGTCCTCCTCCATCTCCTCGCGGGGCGGCAGGAAGATGCGGCCCAGGACGTGATCGCGGGCGTACCAGGCCTCCGCGTCGAACAGCGTGAAGGTGTAGTACTGGTCCTGCATCCCCAGGTAGGCCAACCGCGGGTTGTCGAGCCAGAAGACGCCCTTGTAGAGGTTCGGCGGGTAGAGCACGTTCGTGGTGCGCAGGCGCAGGCTGTCCTCGATGTAGGGGAAGTAGTGCTGGTAGCCGGTGCAGAGGACGATCACGTCGACGTCCCTGGTGGTCCCGTCGGCGAAGTGCGCGGTCCTGCCGTCGACCTCGCGCAGCAGGGGGACCTCCTCGATCCCGTCTGGCCACTCAAAGCCCATCGGCGCGGTGCGATAGGAGATCGTCACCGACTCGGCGCCGTACTTCCGGGACTGCAGGGCGATGTCCTCCGCCGAGTAGCTGCTGCCCAGCACCAGGAGACGCTTGCCCGTGAACTCCTGGGCATCCCGGACGTCGTGAGAGTGCATGATGCGGCCGGGGAACTGCCTGAAGCCGTCGTAGGCCGGCGTGTTGGGCACGGAGAAGTGGCCGCTCGCGACGATGACGTGGTCGAACTCCTCGGTCCGGGTGTCCCGGTCGTTGAGGCGCTCGACGGTGACGCGGAAGGTCCCCCGCTCCTCTTCGAAGCTGACCCATCGGACGGCGGTGCTGAACTGGATGAAGCGCCGGACGTCGCTCTTGGCGGCCCGCCCGGTGATGTAGTCGAACAGCGCCTCGCGCGGGGGGAAGGAGGGGATCGGTCTGCCGAAGTGGTCCTCGAAGGTGTAGTCGGCGAACTCGAGGCACTCCTTGGGGCCGTTCGACCACAAGTAGCGGTACATGCTGCTGTGGACCAGCTCCCCGTACTCGTCGGTCCCGGTGCGCCAGGTGTAGTTCCACAGGCCGCCCCAGTCGCTCTGCTTCTCGAAGCACACGAGCTCTGGGACGTCCGCGCCCTTCTTGCGCGCCTCGCAGAACGCGTGCAGCTGCGCGAGGCCGCTCGGTCCCGCGCCGATGATCGCCACCCGTGATGCCATGTGCTTCCTCCTTGGCTGTTTGTTGAGCGTTGCGGTCAGGAGCGGGGTCGCTCCTTGCCGGGGTCGTAGAACGGGAAGGAGACGACGGTCGCCGGGATGCGCTTGGAGTGCCCGTCGAGCTTGCCGACCTCCACCGCGGTGCCCGGCTCAGCGAACTGCACGGCCATGCGGCACAGCGCGACGTTCTTGCGCAGCACCGGCGATCGCGTCCCGCTCGTCACCACCCCCACCTGCTGGCGACCGACGTGGACGCAGTCGCCGTGGCCAGCGGTCTCGTTGCCCGCCAGCTCGAGCCCGACGAGCGTGCGCTGCGGGCTCGCCTTGCGCGCCTGGAGGGCCTGGCGGCCGGAGAAGTCGTCCTCTTTGGACTTCAGCGGCACGGTGAACGCGATGCCGGCCTCGAAGGGGTCGATCTGGTCGTCGAACTCATAGCCGGCGAACACGAGGCCGGACTCGATGCGGAGCATGTCGAGCGCCTCCAGCCCCAGGGGCGTCAGGCCGTGCGGCTCGCCCGCCTCCCACACGGCGTCCCAGACCGCCACCGCGTCGTCGGGGTGGCACCACAGCTCGTAGCCGAGCTCGCCCGAGTAGCCCGTCCGAGACACGATCACCGCGATGCCGTCGTGCCCGCCCAGCCGGCCCACGACGAACCGGAACCAGGACAGGTCAACCAAGTCGGGACGGTCGGGCGCGGTCCAGACGATGCCGGCGAGGAGGTCCCGGCTGGCCGGCCCCTGGACCGCGATGTTGTGCAGCTGGTCGGTGGAGTCCTTGACCCAGACCCGCCGCAGCCCGCGCTGCTCGGCCTGCTCGCGCAGCCACACACCGTCGTAGTCGTCGCCCCCGACGAAGCGGAAGTTGTCCTCGCCCATGCGGAACACCGTCGCGTCGTCGATCATACCGCCCGTGGAGTTGCACACGGCCGTGTAGGAGACCTGGCCCACGGACAGCTTCCGGACATTGCGGGTCACCGCCCACTGCAGGAGCGCCTCGGCGTCGGGCCCCAGGACCTCGAACTTGCGCAGGGGGGACAGGTCCATCACGGCCACCCGCTCCCGGCACGCCCAGTACTCCGCGATCGCCCCGTGGTCGTCGTAGACCGCGGGGAGCCAGTACCCCCGGTACTCCACCATGGTGCTGCTGCGCTGGCTGGTCCGGGGATGGAAGCCGGTCCGCTTCGTCAGCCTCGGTTGCGCGTCCGGGGTGACCCGGTGGGCCACGGCGACGGAGAACGGGCGCTCGCCCGCGTACACGCGCACATGGATGTCCGTGGGGTTCCATGCGTTCGAGGGGTCGATGTCGTCCGGGCACGCCGAGGACGCGCACACGAGGTCGGTCAGGGCGCGCACGAGCACGTAGTCCCCTGGTCGGGACCACGGCTCGTCGAGGACCATCACGTGGTCGTCGTCGAAGGCGGTGTTGTAGAAGAAGTTGAGCGCGGGCCAACCCCGACGCCGCTCGATCGCGTAGCGCTCGAGCCGGGCGTTGAAGTTGTCGCTGCAGTTGGTGTGCCCGGGGTAGCCCATGTCCTCGTAGTACTTCGCGTTGCACGCCAGGGCGAAGGTGTCGTGGCGTCCCACCGTGTCGCGGACCACCTCGCACAGGGGCTGCATGTCCTGGTCGTAGAACTTGCCGTGCAACCCCGGCACGGGGTGCGCGTTGCCCATGAGCGTCCGCGTGGTGGTGGCGTCCAGGCCTCGCTGGATGCCGTCGGAGAGCTGGCGGCGATGGAAAGCCAGGAAGTCGGAGCACTGCCGGCCCTCGACATCGATGATCTGGATGTACTGGCCCTCGGAGACCTCGTAATCGCGGGCCGTGGCGCGATCGATCCGCAGATCGAGGATGGGCTCGGCCAGCGGAGGGGGCAGCTCGATCTCCCGCCGCGGGCGCGGCGAGGCCCTGGACACGTGGAGCCGCAGCTCCGAGGGGGGATCCTGCTCGTCGACCGCCATGCGCCCGCCCGGGGCCGCGACGACGCAGACCGCCTCGCGCGTCGCGGTGAAGGTCGCCGACGCGCCGGCGACCGACCACTCGCCGAACAGGTGGGCGGCCCGCGCGTCGTGGGGGTCGAGGCCACGCGCGGCGAGGGCGGCGAGGACCGCTTCGCCGTCATCGCCCGCGTGCAGCGTCAGGTTCTGGAGCACCGTGGCCGGCCCGTCGGGCTGCACGTCGAGGGCGCCGAACCCCTCGCCACCGGACGCCGCCAGGACCGTGAGCTCCGCCTGCTGACGGCCCTGCGGATCGATGACCGTAAGGACGTCGCCGCCGGTGACTGCGATGACCGTGGCGCCACCGGGTTGGACCCAGTAGCGCTCGAGCGCAGGGTCCGGCGGCAGCAAGCCCGGGACGATCAGCGAGGCATGGTCGGCGGAGATGGCCATGGACGCCGGCTCAGAGCTTCTTCACGAAGGTGCGTGCGTGGTAGAGGGCCCACAGCGGCAGGCCGACCAGCAGCACCACCGCGAGGTACGGGCCCGCGTCGTATGCCCAGAACTCGCTCATGCGTTCACCCCTGTCATCAGGCCGGACTGCGCCATGCGCTCCCGGCCGAAGTCGGTGAGCCGGAATTTGAACAGGATCTTCTCCTTGCCGAAGGACTTGTCAGGGTCGACGGTCGTCTCGACCTCGTCGATCAGCCCGCCGGAGAACAGGTCGGTGAGCAGGAGGCGGATCGTCCCGTGCCAGTAGGCCCCGGCGAGTCCGTAGTCGCGCATCACCGCGCCGGCGATCTCGTGATCCCACAGCTCGCCCCGCTCGGCGAGCATCTGGAGCATGTAGCCCTTGAAGTGCAGGGCCGTGCCGGTCGTTGTCATCGCTGCCCCCCGGTCCGCGCGGCGCCGGTCGCCGTTTTCGCGGCGGGGACCGCCCGGATGACTTCCAGCACGTCGCGCTTCTCGGTGTACATGATGAAGCTCCCGACGACCGCGAGCAGCCCTCCGAGCAGGAAGTTGGCCGCGGGGAGCTCCAGGGTGAAGATGGTCAGCCAGATGACGGCGAACGGGCCGTAGAGCGCCGCGATGGCCTGGCCGCGGCCGACCCCGATGAGGGGGAAGGACTTGTACCAGGCGACGTAGCAGAACCCGAACGTCAGGCCCATGAGCCCGAGCCACAGGAGGTTGATCGGGTTGCTCAGCGCGTCCGCGAAGACCCCGGCGACGCGCTCGCCGTTCACGAGGAGCAGGACGGGGGTGACGAGCACCACCCAGTAGAAGACCTCGGCGGTGAACCGGATGGTCAGCCCCACGTCGGGGTCGCTGACGTCGAGCGCGCGCCCGGCGATCGCCCCTTCCAGGCCCCACCCGAACATCGCCATGGCCCCGCCGAGGTAGCCGAGCCATGCGCCGTCCCCCGCGCCGGTCATCTCCGCGAGGATGCCGGGGGCGAAGATCACCACGCCACCCAGGACGACCACGCCGATCCCCATGGCCGCCCGGCGGGTGATGTTCTCGTGGTACCAGACCTTCGCCGCGATCGACCCCACGATCGGGTACAGCAGCGCCGCGACGGCACCGAACGCGGCCCCCAGGTAGCCGATCGCGAGGAAGGTGCCGAAGATCGCCATGGGACCGCCGCAGACCGCGCCACCGGCGAACCACCGGGAGATCTTGACCTGTCTCATGGTCCGCTGGTACTCGCCCATCTTCCCCAGCGTGGCGACCCAGACGAACATCGCCAGCAGCACCGCCACCGCGTTCAGGGTCGTGATGACCGCCGCCGCCAGCAGGAAGTCACCCGTGGTCTCGAGCATCGTGGCGAAGGGGGCCTCGAAGTAGATCGCCTCGCCGGGCACGTACCACGCACCCCACAGGACCGCGCACCACAACGCCCAGATGAACCCCCACCGCACCTGCTGATTCCGGTAGTCGTCGCGAAGCGCCTTCACCCGTTGCGGATCGATCTGCACCGTCATGAGGTTCCCTTCTCATTGTCGTCCAGATATCTCCCTGTCGGTGCGGTCCAGCCCTCCATCTCGGGTGGCGTCCAGTCGGTGCCGACGATGGAGGACCCGCCCCGCCAAGGTCCCAGCTCCGGCTGGGGGAACTTCGCGTGCTTGTGCTTCAGCCAGATGCCGTAGGAGTTGCCCTCCTGCAGGTGCTTGATCAGCACTTTGCGGGCGTACTCGTCCTCTCGGCCATGGGGGATGTCGAAGTAGATCTTGAGGAACGCGTTGGTGTAGCGGTCGAAGACCGAAGGGATCCCGTCCTCCTCCAGCAGGTGGATGTCCTCCAGCCAGTTGAGGTCATGACCTGGCGTGGCGGCGACCAGGTCGACGTCATCGACCAGCGAGCGGTCGTGCTGATAGGGGAAGGTCTTCCCCGTCAGCTCCTCGGTGTCGATGCCGACCCGTGTGGTCAGGTGCCCTTCGGACATCTACGCGCTCCCCTCATCCATCAGGTGCTTGGATACCAGGGACTTGATCTCCGCCAGCGTCCGCGCCTCGGTGACGCCCGGGATGTAGTCGGTGCCCGCCAGTGGCACGCGGGCCATGGCCGCCGCTTCCGTCGTCAGCGCGCACAGGTCCTCGGGTTCGAGGCTGTGGACGTTGGTCTTGCCGCACGCCCGGGCGAGCATCTGGACCTCCATCGTGAGCGTGTGGAGGAAGTTGTAGACCCGCTCCGCGGCGGAGTCGACCTCGAGGCGCTTGCGCAGTTCGGGATCCTGGGTGGTGATGCCGACCGGGCACCGACCGGTGTGGCAGTGGTAGCACTGGCCGGCTGGCACGCCGATCGTGCCTTCGTAGTCGGTGACCCCCGGGATCTCCTTGTTGCAGTTGAGCGCCATGAGCGCGGAGTGCCCGATGGCGACCGCCTTCGCGCCCAGCGCCAAGCACTTGGCGATGTCGCCGCCGTTGCGGATGCCACCGGCGACGACGAGATCGATCTCGTCGGACAGGCCGACGTCCTCCAACGCCCGCCGCGCCTCGGGGATAGCGGACATCAGGGGGATGCCGGTCTCCTCGGTGGCGATGTGGGGACCCGCGCCGGTGCCGCCCTCCGCCCCGTCGAGGTAGATGATGTCGGGGGCGCACTTGGCCGCCATGCGCACGTCGTCGTAGACGCGGGCCGCTCCGAGCTTCAGCTGGATCGGGACCTGGTAGTCGGTGGCCTCGCGGACCTCCTGGATCTTCAGCGACAGATCGTCGGGACCGAGCCAGTCCGGGTGGCGTGCCGGGCTGCGCTGATCGATCCCGGGTGGGAGCGACCGCATCTCGGCGACCTGCTCGGTCACCTTCTGCCCCATGAGGTGACCGCCGAGGCCGACCTTGCAGCCCTGGCCGATGAAGAACTCCACCGCGTCGGCCAGCATGAGGTGGTGCGGGTTGAAGCCGTAACGGCTCTGGATGATCTGGTAATACCACTTCGTCGACAGGTCACGTTCCGGGGGGATCATCCCCCCTTCGCCGGAGCAGGTCGCGGTGCCGGCCATGGAGGCGCCCTTGGCGAGCGCCATCTTCGCCTCGAGGGACAGGGCGCCGAAGCTCATACCGGTGATGTAGACGGGGATGTCGAGCTCGATCGGCTTCCTCGCGAAGCGAGCCCCCAGCACGGTCTTCGTGACGCACTTTTCCCGGTACCCCTCGATGACGAACCGCGTGAGCGTTCCCGGTAGGAACATCAGCTGGTCCCAGTGCGGCATCGGCTTGAACATCGAGAAGCCGCGCATCCGGTAGCGCCCGAGCTCGGCCTTCATGTGGATGTCGTCGATGACCGCGGGCGTGAAGATGGGGCTCTGGCCGAGGACTCCTTTGCGGGAGAGCTCGTGGGATTCCTGCGCCATGAAGTGCTCCGTGTCTACAGGACGAGCTTGCGCTCGTTCGCCTCGAGGTTGTCGTAGTTCCACAGCTTCTTTCCGCACACGAACTTCGTGAACGAGCTCGGCCGCTCGAGCCCGTAGATGCCGAACTTGCGGTCGAGCATCTCCTCGTCGTCCTCGGTCATCTCGCCCTCGACGCAGTCGACCCCGAGGGAGGCGACGGTGCCCGCGACGTAGATGGCGCCGTCGTACATCGAGTCACCGAGGCCATGGCCGGCGTCGCCGCAGATGATCTGGCGACCGCGCTGCATCATGAAGCCGGTGTTCGAGCCGGCGTTGCCACCGATGAGGATGGTCCCGCCCTTCTGGTCGATCCCGGTCCGAGCCCCCACGTCCCCGTGGACGACGAGGTCGCCGCCGCGGAGGGCGGCTCCGGTGAGCGACCCGGCGTTCTTCCGGATCACCACCACGCCGGCCATGATGTTCTCGGCGCATGACCAGCCCACGCGGCCGGTGATCTCGATCTCCGGGCCGTCGATGAGGCCGCAGGCGAAGTAGCCGAGGCTGCCCTCGAAGCGGATCCGACACCGGGTGAGGATGCCGACGCCCAGCGAGTGCTTCGCCGCGGGGTTCGCCACCGTGATGTCGTCGATGTCCTCCTCGTACGCCAGACGGCGGATCTCCAGGTTGATCTGCCGGGTGGACAGGCCCTCCGCGTCGAAGCGGGCCCTGCCGTCGGCGACCTCCGCGATCCTCGGAGCATCCGCGTCCGGCTCGG
>Ga0136624_1000508_pt1 | contig 15175 bp, 17 predicted proteins | sample AntDrymUQ4692206_2_FD_104802 | JGI IMG/M metagenome (GOLD analysis project Ga0136624, IMG submission 104802) | Polar desert sand microbial communities from Dry Valleys, Antarctica - metaG UQ469 (22.06) | ecosystem: Environmental > Terrestrial > Soil > Desert | place: Antarctica: Dry Valley... | reverse complement strand
GCTGCGACAGGCCCGCAACGAGCAGGCCGATGAGAAGCGGATCCTCACCACGCTGCTGGATGAGGTCCGCGACGCGGGCTGGCCTGGCGCGTCGGGGTATGTGCGGGCGTATGCCGGTGACCACGCCCGTGCGGCCGGGCGTCTCCCCGACCTGCTGGAAGACGCCGGTTTCCTCGCCGCGGCCACACCCGCTGAGCTGTCACCGCTGCTGAGCCAGCTCGGCGCCAGACAACGCGGCGACCCCGCCGTCGTGTATGGCCTTGCCAGCGGCCAACTCGAGGATGACGACGTCGGGCGCAACGCCGCGGTCCTGGAGATGTACGCTCGCACGCAAGGCAACAGCTCCCTGGCCGACCGCCTCGCAGCTGTCGAAGGCGTGCAACGGCCCTTCACCCCCTTGTCCGTTGGCCTGCGCCCGATGGACATCCCCATCGCCCGCTTCGACGGCCACAGCGGCGCCGTGGTCGGGGTGGCGGTGTTGGCCTGGCCGGGCCGGGACACCCCGGTGCTGGCCACCGCCTCCGATGATGGGACCGCGCGGGTGTGGGACCCCCAGCAGCCCGCGGTGGAGCTGGCCCGCTTCGACGGCCACAGCGGCGCCGTGTGGGGGGTGGCGGTGTTGGCCTGGCCCGGCCGGGACACCCCGGTGCTGGCCACCGCCTCCGATGATGGGACCGCGCGGGTGTGGGACCCCCAGCAGCCCGCCGTCGGAAGTCTGGCCGTGCCGATGTTGGGATACAGCGAATCGGTATGCGTCTGCGGGCCGGCGAGCTTCGCAGCAGGATCGATGCGCGGCTTCGCTGTAATCGACGTCCATCGACATCCACTCGGTGCACACTAGTCTGGGCTAGACCACGGCTAGACCGGTCGCAGCACCTAGTTGGCTACCTGGCGGGGCAGGTGAGGCAGATGCCAGCCCGGTTCGCAGCCGACCGAATCTGCCGAGGAAACTACGGTCCTTGGCAGCCCGTAGGTTCGCATTTGCGCAGGCCGCTTGAGGAATACGCTCGGTGATCAAGGACCGCGTCGCACTGCCGGGTGACCTCTTCGTCCAACGTTGTGAGTTCCCCGGCTCGCGTATGGCTGGCCGGGCATCGGAGGTCAACGGCGGCCACCTGACGGGAGCGGCACTCGACGTCCACGAGAACGAAGGTGAGGGGGTGCGCTCGCCCCTGGCCGACCTGCCCAACGTGGTGCTCACTCCCCACATCGGGTCGATGGCCGTCGAGGTCCAGGCCGAGATCGGTAAGCGGGTTCTGGAGATCGTCGAGGGTTTCCGATGCCGATGACGCCACCGACTGGAGATCGGAGCCGCGGGGTGAGCACCACGCCGCCTCCTTCCAGGGCTCCCTCGCTGTCGATCGGGCGGTGATGGAAGGGATCGTCCTGTTCCTCGCGGCAGCGGCGTTCACAATGCTCAACGGGGCGAACGACGGGGGCACGTTGGTCGCGGTTGGCCTGACGGTAAGGGGCATCAGCCCCATCGTCGCCGTCGTGGGTCTGGCACTCGCGGTCGCAATCGTTCCCGTGCTCATTGGCACCCGCGTGGCGACCACGCTTACGAGCCGGCTCGTGTCGCTCGATGGCGACGCGGGCCGACTGGCGCTGCTGACGGCCGTGGTCTCCGCCGTGGTGGTCACGGCCGGATTGTCGTGGCGAGGTCTGCCGACCAGCTTGACCTTGGCGCTCGTGGGTGGGATCGCCGGCGTCGGCTGGGGCTACGCTCTGCCGGTCAGCTGGCCGTTCATCGGTCTGGTGCTGCTCCTCGCCGCCGTCGCGCCGCTGGCTGGGCTCGCCGCCGCCTTCGGACTGTCCCGGATCAGCACCCGGTTGTCTGCGCCAGGCGGCATCGACCGTCGTATCCGACGCATGCACCTTGCAGTGCGTCGCCTACGGTGCCAACGAGGGCCAGAAGATGCTGGCGGTGTTCGCCGTGGCCAGCGGGCCGGTGATCGGTGCGGTCGCGACACCACCCATCCGGATGGCCGTCATCGGCCTGCTGTTTCTCGTGGGCGGGGTTCTGGGGCTGCGGCGCTTCGCCGGTTCCATCGGTGGTGGCGTGGTCCCCGTGCGCCCCCCGAGGCTGTCGCCACCGAGCTGGCCTCGGCGGGGGTAGTGCTCGGCACGGCCGCACTGGGCGCACCGGTGAGCATGACGCAGGCGATCTCCGGAGGCCTGATCGGCAGCGGAATCACGAGAGGGTATAGGAGGGTGCGGTGGCGAGCAGCGGCACAGATCGGGCTCGCATGGGCGCTGACGCTCCCGGCGTCCTTCGTGCTCGCGGCCGGACTCGGTCGACTCGGCGGCATGCTCTTGTGATCTTCAGGCGCCTGCGTGAGCTCGGCAGCGAACTGTCAGGGCGCCGACGACGAGTTCGTGAGTCGCATCATCGGGCAGCTCGACGCGACCGTACAGGGTGCGATCATCGCCCGCGATGCGGTCAGCGGCCGCCTGCCGAGGGACGAAGCACGACGGCAAATGATCGATGTCGAGCATCAAGGCGATGAAGCGCGCGCCCAACTCGTCAGCCGGCTCTCCCGGTCCCTGATGACGCCGATCGACAGGGAGGACCTGTTCCCGTTGTCCCGCTCGGTCGATGACGTGCTGGACAACCTCCGAGACTTCGTTCGTGAACTGGATCTGCTGCAGGTCCACGGTGGCGAACCATTCGTCGGGATCCTCGACGCCGTCATCGAGGGCGTCCAGGCCTTCGGCGCAGCGGTCGGCGACCTCGGCGACAATCCTGAGAGAGTGTCACGGGGAACCCTCGCCGCCAAGAAGAACAAGATCCGCGAGCGCTACCAGCTCGCTGTCGCCACGGTGCTCGACGGTGAGGTGACCATGGACAAGCTCAAGCGTCGAGAGCTCCTGCGCAGGCTCGACGTCGTGGGTCTTCGTCTCGGAGAGGCAGCCGACGCGCTGGCCGACGGGGCGATGAAGCGTAGCCATTAGCCTTGACGCAGGGCGGTGAGGCCATCGTCGAGCCGCAGCCGGCGTTCGATGACGACAACCGGCGGGTGCGCGTCGTCGTCCGCTACCTCGCCCCCGCCGGACCTGCCCATACCCGGCTGATCGTGCGATTCTATCCGGCTCAGCAGACGCAGAACTCGTTACCTTCGGGATCGGCCATCACCACGTGGTGGCCAGAGAACTCCCGCAGCGCCGTCGCGCCGGCTGCCGTCAGCTGATCGACCGCCTCGGTGATCCTGGCCCAGCGCTCGTGCGGGGTGCCTTGCCCGGCCACCCGAACGTCCATGTGCAGCCGGTTCTTCGCCGTTTTCGGCTCCGGAACCTGCAGCAGGGACAGTCGAGGGCCCGCTCCGGTCGGATCGTGCAGCCAGGCGCCGTCGTCCTCGTCGTCATCAGCCAGGTCAAACTGTTGCAGCCACTCCTCCCGGGTGGCGAACGGAGCCGGTGGGGGTTCGTCTTCGTACCCCAGCGCCAGCTTCCAGAACTCCGCCAGCCTCGTTGGATTTGCGCAATCGAGCGTCAAATCGATTCTGAATGGCACCCTGTCCTCCTCAGTCGATGGCCGGACCGTATCCCGCGGATACGACAGTCCTGCCGCCTGAGCACTACGAGGCCCCGCGATGATCCTCCCGGTCAGCGCGCGTTGCTTTGGAGGATGTTGACGGCGTGCACGGTTGCGTAGCCGCGCCACTCCAGTGCGGCGGCTGGCGAGTAGGACGCGAAGTCGACGAGCCATCCACCATCGGGCTGCTGGAGCCGGGCGAGGCGCTCGAGGTCGGCGGCGATCACCTCAGCCGAGAACAGATCGCGCACTGGCCTGTCGGGGTGTGGGGCAAAGTCAAGCGGGTCCAGCACCTCGTCGGTGGCCCCTCCCTCGACGTGCATCGAACCGTCGGCCGGCAGATACCGGCCGAGCTGCTCGATCAGGACGCGGGCATCTGGCACGTGCTCGGCCACGGCGTCGAGGAACTGCAGCGCGAACAGCAGCTCGTAGGCCTGTGGCGCGCCGTCCATGCCGCGGATCGCCTCGAGGCAGTACTCGGTCGCCATCGCGAGCCACGGGTGGCCGGCGACGTTCGGCTGGTGGCGCCCGAGAAGGTGGGCCTTGACCGCCACCTGGGCGGTCATCTGCAGCGAGGACGTCCGCGGGTCCGCCTGAACCCAGAACGGGGCGCACCCTGCCGGGTCATCGATGGGAAGGGCGAACGGGAGGCCGCCATCGGCCAAGGTGTGCTCACGCAGCCAGTCGCAGAGCTCGACAGCGCGCGACGTCGTCGCCGGAGCCGCCTCGGCGAGCACCTCCAACGCGTGCATCGCCGCCGCCGGTTGGCTCTCGGCCGACCGCAGGTCAGGCTCGAGCCCCCAGCCGTACCCCCGATCCGGGTTACGGTAGGCATCGAGCGCGGCGAGCACCTCGCCCGGGTCGGCCTCGCCGATCAAGAGCTGGAGACGGCGCCGGTCCAGGACTCTTGCGTGTATGGCCATGAACGAGACGGCGGCGTGGACGTCAATCCTCACACCGCAACAATCGGCACGCATCGACGCCTGTGAATCGTCCACGGCACTCGTGGGCGCTGACCGCCAAGGATCACCAGCGCTCCACCAGGTGCTCCCGGCCTGGTGGAGGCTCGTACGGCTCCGGCCAGAAGTCGGTGACCTTGGTGATCCGGCCGTCGTCGAACTCGAAGAAGACGATCGCCAGCGAGCTCTCGCGGTCCATCGTCCAGCGGAACAGCACGGCGCCGTGGTGGTCGTCACCGAGCACCACCCGCGGATCGATGTGCCAGTCTCCTGGGTACTCGGCGTTGAACTGGATGTAGCGGTCGCGGCCCCGGATCCGCTCCCGGCTCTGGGGGAGCTCGTAAACGACGCCGGGATGCAGCAGCTCGCCGAGGCCATCCCAGTCACGGCGCTCCAGCCGCTCGACGAAGGCGGCGGCCAGCTCGCTGCCGTCAGTCACCGCGCCGGTGCGGTGGTCGGCGGACTGATAGAAGGTCAGCAGGTTGCCGTCACAGTCCAGCGTCGCGAACTCCCGTGTTCCGAAGTCCGTGACCGACAGGCCGTTCTTCGAGACCGGGTGGAGTACCTCGCTGGCCCGCAGTTCGTCGTACAACTCCTCAACGCCCTCGACGTGGATGCGACAGCTCGCAGTCCCGGCGATGAAGGACTCGGCGCCGGAGGACACCGGATGCTCCCAGGACCTCCGCTGACGCCAGCTCGTGTCGCCGGCCTCCCACAGGTGCAACACGGCCGCGTCGCGGGTCACCACCGCGAACCCGCCGTCGTGGTGGCGGGCGCGGAACCCCAGCCGCTCCCGATAGAAGGCCACCGACGCCGTCACGTCCAGAACTGGTATGGCGGGGATGGTTTCGCCGAGCCGCATCCCGGCAGTGTGCCAACCAGGGATGAGCAGGGCGAGTCGTTCGACGAGGTCGCCTCCACCATCGGCAAGGTGGCGCTCGCCGCGGGCCACCAAGGCCTTGACACGTGACTAATAAGTCACCTATTATCGCCGGCATGGACGTGGTGTTCAGAGCTCTTGCCGATCCGACGCGGCGCAGCCTGCTCGATGAGCTGTTCCGCAAGGACGGGCAGACGTTGAGTGCGCTCGAGGAGCGCTTCTCGATGACGCGCTTCGGCGTCATGAAGCACCTGAAGCAGCTCGAGGCGGCGGGCCTGGTGGTCACCAGGCGGCGAGGGCGCGAGAAGCTCCACTACCTGAATCCGGTCCCGATCCGCCTCGTCCACGACCGGTGGGTGAGCAAGTACGCCGAGCCCTGGGTCGCTGCGCTCAGCGGCCTCAAGGACAGACTGGAGCATCCCATGGAGAAGGTCTTCGAGATCTACATCCGCACCACCCCGGAGCGCCTCTGGGAAGCGATCACCGACGCCGAGATCAGGAGTAAGTACAACTTCGGTTCCCGGGTTACCTCCGACTGGACGCCTGGCTCGCGCTTCGAGATGAACCACCCGGCCGCCGACGGACCGCTCGGCGAGGGGGAGAACCTTGAGGTCGACCCCCCGCGCCGGCTCGTGCAGAACATGGTTGCGCTCTGGAGCGACGACGTGAAGAGTGAGGGAACCTCGAGGGTCACCTGGGAGATCGAGCAGATCGACGACTCCTGCCGCCTGACCGTGACCCACGACCAGCTTCGCGAGGGCGCGAACGAGGAGCTCTACGGCGGCTGGCCGATGATCCTGTCAGGCCTGAAGACGTGGCTCGAGACCGGCGATCTGCTCACCACGCCGGGATCGCTGATGTACGGCTGAGTCGAACGTCACGGCATCAATGACGACGCCTACGCCATGCTGCATGCCGAGCCGTTCTTCAAGGAGTTCACGGCCAGCGACATCACCGAGACGTCGAAGAGCAGGGAGGTGGGTTACCTCGGCTCGGGCAATCCTTGAGCACCTGTGGCGGCGCCGAGCGGCAACGCATCAAGCTCGCTGACGAGCTGTCCGCCACCGGCAACATTTACATCCTCGACGAGTTGATCGAGACAACACCGTCGTGGTCATTGAGCACCACCTCGCCGTCATCCAGCAGGCGAACTGAATCATCGATCTGCGCCCGGACGGCGGCAAAACGGTGGCGAGATCGTATGCACCGGGACGCCGGAGATCTGGTGGTCGCAGGGTTCGCTTACGGGCGACTATCTGAGGCGCTATCAGTCGGCTTGAGTCGAGTTCGACAGCGCCGACGGCTTCGCGGCCCGCGGGTCAGCCTGCCTTGCGGAACTCCTCGTAGCGCTCGATGAGCAGCTCGCCGTCGGGCCGATCCATGCGCCGGCGGGGAATGTCCAAGCGGACGCCGTCGAGCGCCTGAAGCCCGTGACGCAGCATCGGACCGTCGACCTCGGCAAGGATGTCGGCGCGGACCTGGACGACGAGGTCTGGGCGGACGCCGATGATGTGCCGGTCGAAGGCGGCGTGGTGCAGTTTGCACAGCGCGAGCCCGTTGGACGCCGCCGTGGTACTGCGTTCGTCACGGTCGGCGAGGATGTGCGCGGCGTCCAGCAGTTCGGCGTGATGGAGGCGGCACATCGCGCAACGCGACTGGTACGCCCGCAGCACTCGGATCCGAAAGGCCGTCTGGTGCAGTCGCATGCGAGTCGGGCGCACGATGTACGCCTTGCCGGCCTCGGCGGCGATCACGTCTGAAGGCACGCTGGTCGCGCCCGCTTCCAGTGCGACCGTGAAGATCCGGTGGGCCGGGTCGTCGGCGATCACGTAGACGGGCCAGTGCGCCAGGTACCAGCCGGCCTCGACGCCGTAGAAGTACACCAGCGGCAGACGCTCTCGCATCGCGACCCGTAGGCCCTCATTCTGCCAGTGCGACGGGGCGGGTTGTCCGCCGACGTCTCGGTAGCGGTACTCCAAGCGGTCGGCAGTAACCACGTCCGGGTACGGCGGCTCGCGGCCCCGTGCGGGCGGCGCAGTGGTGATGCTGATCGGCGCGCGCAGCTGTCGTGGCTTGAAGATGCCTTGTGCACCGATCAGCTGGACCCGGTCTCCATCCAGTGGGGCGCCGCGGGTAAGGGCCGCACGCGGCAGCACACCCTCCGCTTCAACCTCGACGAGGTCCGCGAGGTAGGCGAAGGCCGCCGCCCGCGCCCGTTCCTCGCCGTTCATGTCGCGGTTCTAGCACCGCAAGACGGGCGCAGACGGAGACGAAGCCGCCCGGCGTCTGCGTTCACGGCCCAGCCGTTTGGCCGCTATATCAGTTCAGATATGGTGTTCTGCGTGGACCACGTCGGAATGTTGCTTCGTCAGGCTCGGGTACAGGCGGGCTTGACCCAGGCCGAGTTCGCTCGGAGGGGCGGCACGTCGCAGCCCACGCTCAGTGCCTATGAGCGAGGCCGCAAGACACCCAACGCCGCCACGCTGGTCCGCCTCCTGGCTGTTGCGGGTGCGACCCTGGCTACCGCCGACCCTCCCGCCACGACTCGAGACTGGCTGCGCCGCCGGCACGATCCCTCCCACACGCCACCATCGGACGCCTTCGCCGGCGCAGCGGTGAGGGTCTCGGCCGGGGAGCCGTGGAGCTTCGTGGTGCGCGAACTACTCGACGACGTCTACCGGTGGCTTCATCTGGTCGGACCCGCCGCCGTGGCGACGCTCGCACGCGGCCAGCCGGACGCCACGGGCGACCAGCGGTTCGATGCGCTGCTGGCCGGCTTGGCCGAGCATTTGGCTGCGGCCCACGGGTATGCGCCACCCCACTGGACGACAAACCCCGAGCGCTTCCTCGATAACTGGTGGTTCCCCCACAGCCGGCGAGGCTTCGATGCGTTGGCCCTGCGCGACGCGCCATCAGCGTTCCGTCGGCGCGGCGTCATGCTGCACCCGTCGATGCTCGAACGGCGATGACGCATGAACCGTGATGAGCTGGGAACGGCCCTACGGGCGCTCGGCGTCGAGCTGCAGCGGCGCGGTGTGCAGGGCGACCTCTACGTCGTCGGTGGCGCAGCCATGGCCTTGGCCTACGACACCCGGCGAAGTACACGCGACATCGACGCGATCTTCGAACCGAAGTTGGTGATCTACGAAGCGGCTGCCCGTGTCGCTGACGAGCTGGGTCTGCCCGCCGACTGGCTCAACGACGGCGTCAAGGGTTTCCTCGTCGGTGCCGACCCGTACGAAGCCCCTGTACTCGAGTTCCCCGGCGTGCGCGTCCAGATGGCCTCGCCGCAGATGCTGCTCGCCTTGAAGGTCGTCGCTGCACGGATCGGCGAGGACGACGACGACGTCGCCACGCTGGCCGCCATGCTCGGCCTCGCCAGTGCCGCCGAGGTCCTCGACCTGGTGACCGCCGTGGCCGGAGCATCGCGGCTGGGTCCGCGCTCGCAGTTCTTCGTCGAGGAGATCATGGACCACAACGCGAACGGCGGGTGAAGGCGGGTTATGGCTCCAGCCGAGGTGGCAGACCGAACAGCGGGAACAGCCTGGCGGTGTCCAGGAACGCGTTCATCCCGACGATGCGACCGGCTGACATCTCGATGACCTGCAAGGCCCACGGCTCGTGGCGGCCACCCGGACCGCTGGGCCGGTACTGACCGAACGCTGGCGACCCGTTCGCTGTGGTCGCGACCATCCGCGAGCCGCGGCACTCCGCACCCGGCCCCAGTAGCCACCGGCGGATCTCGACATGGCCCCGCAGCCACAACGCGTAGGGCGGCATCGACAGCGTGGCGTCCTCGTGCAGCAGCGCGGTCAGCGAGTCAAGGTCGTACCGCTCGAAGGCGTCGACATAGCGGGCCAACAGCGCCCGCTGCGCATCGTCCATCGGATCAGCTGTCTGCGTGGCGGTGACATCGCTGGCAACCAGCGTGGCGCGGGCGCGTTGCAACGCGCTGTTGACCGACGCCACCGTGGTATCGAGCAGCTCGGCGACCTCGCTCGCCTGCCAACGCAGGACCTCCCGCAGGATCAACACCGCCCGCTGCCGCGCCGGCAGGTGCTGCATCGCCGCGACGAACGCCAAACGCACCGTCTCGCGCGCGACCGCCAACTCAGCCGGGTCGCCCTGTGCCGACAGCACACGGCTGTCAGGCACCGGCCCGACCCACGTCGCCTCCGGCAACGCGGCGCCGATAGGGCCGTCGGCCGTCTTCGACGGCCCCAGGTCCATCGGGCGGGCGCGACGCTGCCTGGCCTTCACCATGTCAAGACACACGTTGGTGGCGATGCGATACAGCCATGACCGCAGCGCCGCGCGCCCCTCGAACCGATCGAAGCCCCGCCACGCTCGCAGCAGCGTCTCCTGCACGGCGTCCTCCGCCTCAAACGCCGAACCCAGCATCCGATAGCAGTAGCCGGTCAGCTCTAACCGATGCTGCTCCAGCCGCAGCTCCAGATCCACGGGCCCGCGCGTCGCTGTGATCTGGGCCGCTTCATCCGTTGCGAGATCAGTCATCCCGGGTCGCTCCTGTATCCCCTCGGTACCAGCGCGACGAATCCTGCACGCATGAGCATCCTAGGCGGCCCCGCGGCTGCCTACAGAAGTCACGATCAGGCCTGCCTTGCCGACCTTGGTCGCGATCGTCGTTATGCGGTGGCCTGGACCGCTGGGGCGCGTTCGATCCCCAGCATGTGATCCAGCGACGGCCGGCCGGGACCCGACAACACCACGACCAAGAAGCCCACGATGTAGGCCAGATCGCGCTCGTAGCCGACGCCGTCCTGGCCGATCAATCCGTTCGCTCCGGTCGCCACCACGATGGCGCCGATCAGTTCCAGCGTCATCAACGCCGCGATCAGCCTGGCTAGGAGGCCGACGACGAGCATCAGCCCGCCGACGAGTTCGAGCAGCGTCACCGCCCACGCCGCCACCGACGGCAGCGGTACGCCCATGCCGGTCAGGCCCTCGCCGAAACCGGACACGCCGCTGTTGAGCTTGTCCAGGCCGTGAAAGAACATCATCCCGCCGACCACCACCCTGGCGATCACTGCTGCGATGCCTGGGCCGCCGCTGGGTGTGCTGAGCCTTGTCGACATCGGGTCCTCCTCGACCGTCCGGTGGATACCCCGCGCCTTTAGCGCCACGTTGAAGCGGTGTGGGCGACGTTGATCGAGCGACACCTGGATGCATGAGCGATCCTCACCGCTCAAGCTTGACAAGTCAAAGGTGTGTATGATCCGGGAATGAGGCGTATACAGATCCACCTCGATGACACGGTCGATGACCGTCTTGCGGTCGAGGCGCGACGGCGGAGCTTGTCGAAGGCCGCCTTCATCCGCCTGCTGATCCGACAGGGTTTTCCCCAAGACCCGGAGGACCCGGTGGACGCGGTCATCGGGACGGGAGACGGTGAGGGGGTGGATGACATCGACGCCACCGTCTATGGCCGGTGACGCGATTCGCGGACACCAGCTTCTGGTTCGGTTTGCATACCCGCACTGACGCCCGGCACGAGCCGGCGGCGGGCCTGTGGCGCAAGACCACCGACCGCATCATCACGACCAACCTCGTGCTTGGCGAGACCTGGACGCTGTTGCGATTGCGCCGCACGTCGCATGGCCGAGCGCTCGCGCTGTTGGACGCTGTTCAGGGATCGCCTCGCGTCGAGGTTGCCGCTGTCGACCCAGGCGATGAGGCGCGCGCTTGGGCGTGGCTGCGCGCCCACGACGAGCGCGTCTATTCGTTCGTGGACGCGACGAGCTTCGTCATCATGCGGCGCCGGCGCCTGCAAGAGGCACTGGCCTTCGACGGCGACTTCACGGCGGCGGGCTTCATCGAAGTTCGGCCCTAGGTGCCATGACTGCGCCTTGGCCGAGCGTCGGCGGTTAGCTGTTACCAGTTGGCCGGCAGGTCTCGCGTGTGGTTATCCTGCGCGCGCCAACCGGGAAGCGACGGCGGACGCCGCGCGCCGGAGTCGGGAGCACAGAGATCAGTGAAGGGCCTGCGAGGCCGCAACGGTGCGGCGAATGGCTCTCGAAAGCTTGCCCGCTACTCGGCGTTCGACCTGGTCCGCCACGGGCTGACCTCGGCGCCGTGGCAACGGGCGTGGCGCAATAACGAGTTGCGGCCGACGTATGACGTGGTCATCGTCGGTGGCGGGGTGCACGGGCTGGCCACCGCCTACTACCTGGCCGCCAACCACGGCATCACCAACGTCGCGGTGCTGGACAAGGGCTACATCGGCAGCGGCGGCTCGGGCCGCAACACCGCGATTATCCGGTCGAACTACCTGACGCCCGAGGGGGTGCGCTTCTACGACCGGTCGGTGCAGCTGTACGCCACGCTGGCGGCCGACCTGAACTACAACGTCATGTTCTCCCAGCGTGGCCACCTGACCTTGGCGCACAACGACGGCTCGTTGCGGACCATGCGCTGGCGCGCGGAGGTCAACAAGCTCGAGGGGATCGATTCCGAGGTCATCGGCCCCGACGACGTCAAGTCGCTGGTGCCGTACATGGACACGTCCTCGGCCGCTCGCTATCCGATCCTCGGGGCGCTGTACCACCCGCCGGGTGGCATCGTCCGCCACGACGCTGTCGTCTGGGGTTACGCGCGCGCCGCGGACGCGCACGGCGTGCACATCCACCAGAACACCGAGGTCACTGCCATCGACGTCGCCGCCGGGCGGGTCCAGGGTGTTCAGACCTCGCAGGGTCGGATCGCGGCCCGCACGGTCGTCAACTGCACCGCCGGCTGGTCGACGCTGATCTCGGACATGGCCGGCGTGGTAATGCCCGTCTCGACGTTTCCGCTGCAGGCCGCCGTCACCGAGCCCGTGCGGCCGTTCCTGCGGGCGGTGGTGGTGTCGGGGACGCTGCACGTCTACGTCAGCCAGACCGACCGCGGCGAGCTGGTCTTCGGGGCCAGCGTCGACCCGTTCACGTCCTACTCGATGCGCGGCTCGCTGGACTTTGTCGAGGGCCTTGCCGGCCACGTGCTGGAGCTGATGCCGTCGCTGGCCAAGCTGCGGCTGCTGCGCCAGTGGGCCGGCCTGTGCGACATGACACCGGACTACTCGCCGATCATGGGCCTGACACCGGTGGAGGGCTTCTACGTCGATGTCGGCTGGGGCACCTACGGGTTCAAGGCCGCCCCCGTGGCCGGGGAGACGATGGCGGCGCTGATCGCCACCCAGCGGGTCCCGGAGCTCATCGCCGCCTTCGACCTGGCACGCTTCGCCGACGGACGCCTGGTCGGGGAGAAGGGTGCCGCCTCCGTTGGTCACTGAGCCGGAAGCCGCTCGGCCATGATGCTGGTGCCGTGCCCGTGGTGCGGGCCGCGCAACGTCGCCGAGTTCCGTTACGTCGGAGAACGACGGGCGCGCCCTGACCCCTTGACTGCCGACCCGCCGGCGTGGCGGGAGTATCTGTACCTGCAGGCCAATCCTGCCGGCTGGGTCGAGGAGAACTGGTATCACCGCGCCGGCTGCCGCCAGTACTTCGTCGCCGAGCGCCACACCGTGGACAATCAGATCCGGGCTTCAAGGCCACCGGACGCCCAGCTGCAAGGCCAGGACGCCGAGCAGACCGCCGGTCGCGGTGGCGAGCACGACGCCGGAGCGCAGGCATGAGCTCGCCGTCGACGTCGACCGCCACCGTGCTGCGCCTGGGACCCCAGCCCGGTGAGGTGATCGACCGCGACCGGCCGCTGCGCTTCACCTGGAACGGCCGGTCCTATCCCGCCTTCGCGGGCGACACGATCGTTTCGGCGCTGGCTGCCAGCGGGGAACGGGTCTTCTCCCGCAGCTTCAAGTACCACCGTCCCCGTGGGGTGCTGTCCGCCAGCTACCTCGACCCCGGCTGCATGGTGCAGGTCGGCGACGAGCCCAACGTGCGGGGCGCGCACCGCCTGGTCTCCGCGGGCATGGACGTGCGCGCCCAGAACGCATGGCCGTCGCTGGACTACGACGTCAAGTCGGTCAACCAGGTGGTCGGGCGCTTCCTGACGCCCGGCTTCTACTACAAGACCTTCATCAAGCCGCAGCGGCTGTGGCCGGCCTACCAGCAGGTGCTGCGTCGCTTCGCCGCCGGCGGGGTGGTGGCGGCCGACGCAGCGGGGTCACCGCACGCCTACTTCGACAAGCGCTACGCGCATCCCGACGTGGTGGTCGCCGGGGGTGGTCCCGTCGGGATGGCGGCCGCCGTGGCGGCAGCGCAGGCCGGGGCGCAGGTGCTGCTGGTCGAGGAGGAGCACGATCTGGGCGGCCACCTGCGCTGGGGGAACCAGATTGAGCTCGCCGGGCTGAAGCGGCTGCGCGCCGAGGTCGCCGCAACACCCGGCATCGAGGTCATGACCAACTCGGTGGTCACCGGACGCTATGACAGCGGTTGGCTGGCCATCGTGCAACGCAACCTCGGCTTCGTCTTCGAGCGGCTGATCAAAGCCAGGGCCAAGGCGTTGATCGTGGCACCCGGCTTGATCGAGAGGCCGTATGTCTTTGCCGGCAACGATCTGCCCGGCGTGATGCTGTCCACCGCCACCCGGCGCCTGATCAACCTGTATGCGGTCAAGCCTGGACAGCGGGCCGTGGTGTTCACCGCCAACGCCGACGGGGACGCCGCTGCCGCCGACCTGGAGCGGGTCGGTGTGGACGTCGCCGCAGTCGTCGACGCGCGCCGTGGCGACAACATCGTGCGGGCAACCGGCGGCAGGGCCTTACAAGCTGTCGAGGTCGCCGGCGGCGCCACCGTGGCCTGCGACCTGCTGGTCACGGCCGTCGGCTGGACCGCGCCGACGTCGCTGCTCAACATGGCGGGCGACCGCCCGGTGTACTCACAACGGGCGGCGCGCTTCTTCTCGTCGCGCCTTCCCGACGACGTCCTGATCGCAGGGGGCATCGCCGGCGACGGGAGCCTCGACGAACTGCTGGTGCACGCCCATGCCGTCGGCGGCGAGGCCGCACGCCGAGCCGGGGCGGCCGGGGCCGCCGGCGTGGCAGGCGCGGGAGCTGAAGCTGGGCCGGCGCCGCGGCTGCCGATCGACGAGCACCCCTCGCTGTTCTTCTCCACCACCTCCGGCTTCGTCGACTACTCCGAGGACGTCACCTCCAAGGATCTGGTGGCGGCCGCCAAGGAGGGCTACGACTCCATCGAGCTGGTCAAGCGCTACACGACCGTCACGATGGGGCCGGCGCAGGGCAAGCTGGAAACCGTCAACGCCGTAGCGGTGCTGGCGGCGGCGACCGGTCGCACCATCTCCGAGACCGGCACCACCGTGTGGCGCCCGCCGTACGCCCCGGTCACCCTCGGCGCGTTGGCGGGGCGAATCTTCGAGCCGGTGCGGCGCTCGCCGCTGCACGCCTGGCACGAGCGCGCCGGCGCGAGGCCCTTGGTCGCCGGCGCCTGGATCCGTCCCGACACCTACGGCGACCCGGCGGCCGAGGTCCGCAATGTGCGCGAGCGGGTCGGGATCATCGACGTCACGCCGCTGGGCAAGTTCGACCTGCGCGGCCCCGACGTGCCCAAGCTGCTCAACCAGCTGTACGTCAACAAGTGGTCCAAGCTGGCGGTGGGGTCGGTGCGCTACGGGGTGATGTGCGCCGAGGACGGCGTGGTGCTCGACGACGGGGTCACCGGTCGCCTTGACGAGGACCACTACATCCTCACGGCCACCTCCTCCGGGGCCGCGACGGTCGGCGAGTGGATCGACAGCTGGCTGCAGACCGAGCACCCGGAGTGGCGGGTCCATGTCGTGCCGGTCACCACCTCCTACGCCAGCATCAACGTCGCCGGCCCGCGGTCCCGC
>Ga0136624_1000507_pt1 | contig 15202 bp, 21 predicted proteins | sample AntDrymUQ4692206_2_FD_104802 | JGI IMG/M metagenome (GOLD analysis project Ga0136624, IMG submission 104802) | Polar desert sand microbial communities from Dry Valleys, Antarctica - metaG UQ469 (22.06) | ecosystem: Environmental > Terrestrial > Soil > Desert | place: Antarctica: Dry Valley... | reverse complement strand
CGTCGGGAGTCCGCGCATACGGATCGTCGAGGCCGTGGAGAGCAGGGAGTACTGAGACGTCGAGGCCGCCAGCGGGCCGCGCGGCCTCGGGCGTGCGAACCTGAGCGAGTGCTCGAGACGCAAAGCGGCAATTGGTCGCACGCTTTCGCGCGGCGGGCGCGCAATCGTGGCGACGCCGAGCTGACCGCCATCCTCGCCGGCGCACCCCCGGGAGTGCTGTCGATGATGGGCGGGTTCCCGAATCCGAGCACGTTCCCGACCGAGGTCCTCGACGAGATAGTCACGCGGCTCGTGCGCGACGACCCGGGCGCCGCACTCCAGTACACGGCAAGCGAGGGGATCCCGAGCGTGCGCGAGTACCTCCGCGACCGCCAGGAGCAGCTGCAGGGGCGGCGACCCGAGCTCCTTGAGCTGATCGTGACGAGCGGCGGCATGGAGGCGATCGCGCTCGCGTGCCAGAGCATGATCGACCCGGGTGACGCGATCGTGGTCGAGGCGCCGACCTACCTCGGCGCGCTGATGGCCTTCGCGGGCGCAGAGGCCGACGTCGAGGGCATCCCGATGGACGCGGACGGGATGCAGGTCGAGGCGCTCGAGCAGCGCCTCGCGGCCGGCTTGCGCCCCAAGTTCGTCTATGTGATCCCGGAGTTCCAGAACCCGACGGGCCGGACCCTGTCACTCGAGCGCCGCCAAGCGCTGGTCGAGCTCTGCCGGCGCAGCGGCGTGCTGGTGTTCGAGGACGTCGCCTACCGCGAGCTGTCCTACGACGGCACCGCGCTGCCGTCGCTGTGGTCGCTCGCGCCGGATGTGGTCATGCAGGCTGGGACGTTCTCGAAGACCTTCTGCCCCGGCGTGCGCCTCGGCTGGGCGGTCGGGCCGAGCGAGGTCATCGTCCAGATGGCGGCGGCGAAGCAGAACACCGACCAGTGCGCCGGTGGGCTCGGACAGCGGATGGTCGAGGAGTACGGTCGCGGCGGGCACTTCGAGCGCCAGATCCCGCTGGCACGAGCGCTGTACGCCTCGCACTGGGAGGCGACCGAGCGGGCACTGACGCGCCATATGCCCCCCGGCTGCGCCTGGAGCACGCCGACCGGCGGCTTCTTCACCTGGGTGACGCTGCCGGCGCACGTCGACACGATCGAGCTGCGCGCGGCCGCCACCGCGGCGGGGGTTGCGTACGTGCCGGGATCGCCGTTCCACGCCGGCTCCGAGGGCCGCAACGAGCTGCGACTGTCGTTCAGCAACCTCGCGGAGCCGGAGCTCGAGCTCGCCGTCGAGCGGCTGGCCGGCGTCGTCGAAGCGAGCGCGGGTCGCGGCTAGGCCGCGTTCGAGTCGGGCTCCATCAGGCCGAAGGTGTTGCCCTCGGTGTCGGTGAGGTAGGCGAGCCAGCCCATGCCAGGGACGGCCATCCGCGGCGCCACGACCGTCGCACCGGCGGCCGTCGCCCGCTCTACGGTCGAATCGAGGTCGTCGACCCCGACCGTGTTCACCGTCGTCGCCTCCGGGCCCTGAGGACGCATGATGCCGCCGTTGATGCCGGGCTCGTCGTCCTCGCCGGTCGTCACGAGCCAGTATTCGACCGGTCCCTCCCACTTCTCGATCGTCCAGCCGAATACATCGGTGTAGAAGCGGGCCGCGCGCTCCGGGTCCGCGGCGGGCAGCTCGAAGTGGACTGGGCGGGGCATGGCGCCTCCTTCGGCACAGGGCGACTGTGTCGCATGGACCCTAGCGCGCTCGCCGCTGCCCGCCGACGCCTTGACTGCGCTCGGCATACGATGGGATCGTGGCAATCGTGCGCGTCCGCGGCCCCCTCAGGCAGCTCGCCGGCGGCTGCTCGGAGCACGCGATCGAAGGCGCCACGGTGGCTGAGCTCCTGCGCGAGCTCGAGCGAGACAACCCCGCGATGGGCGGCTGGATCCTCGACGAGCGCGGGCTCGTGCGTCGGCACATCAACGTGTTCGTGAACGGCGAGCGCCGCGGGGCGGAGGCCGCGGTCGACCCCGCTGACCGCGTCGACGTCCTGCCGGCGATCTCGGGAGGAATGACACCGAGATGACGGAGCTTCTCGTCGGGACCCGCAAGGGGCTGTTCGCGCTCGTGGGAGAGCCGGGCCGGAAGTTCGACGTTGCGGCGCGTGCGTTCGCGGGGGAGCCGGTCGAGTACGCGATGCGCGACCCGCGCAGCGGCCGTCTGATCGCGTCGGTGACCTCGGCCTTCTACGGCCCCAAGCTGTGGTACGCCGAGGACCCGTCGGGGGCGTGGGAGCAGGCGGACGGCGTCGCGCTCCCCGAGGACGGCGGTGCGGCGCTCGAGCGAATCTGGGTGATCGTCGCGGGCGAGAGCGAGGGGTCGCTGTACGCGGGCGGCGATCCGGGCGTGCTTTTCGAGAGCGGCGACGGCGGCGCCACTTGGGAGCTGAACCACGCGCTTTGGGAGCACCCCACGCGCGAGTCATGGCAAGCCGGCGGCGGGGGCCTGTGCCTGCACTCGATCGTGCCGTGGCCCGGTGATCCCGACCGCCTCGCGCTCGCGATCTCCGCCGCGGGGGTCTGGCTGACCGAGGACGGCGGGGAGACGTGGCGGCAGGGCAACAAGGGCCTCGTCGCGCGCTACCTGCCGGAGGAGGCGCGTGAGGGAGCCACCGCCCTCTGCGTACACCGGCTACACCGCGCGCGGAGGCGGCCGGAGCGCCTGTTCCTGCAGTTCCACGGCGGGGTCTACCGCTCCGACGACTCGGGCGAGACGTGGGCGGACATCGGCGCCGGCCTGCCGTCGGACTTCGGCTTCCCGATGGTGCTTGACCCGGCAGACCCTGACAGCGCCTACGTGATCCCGCTGGAGGCCGATCTCGACCGGGTCACCCCAGACGGCCGCGTGCGCGTGTACGAAACCCGAGACGCGGGCGCCGGCTGGGCCGCACGCGGCGACGGCCTGCCCCAGCAGGACGCCTACCTGACGATCCTCCGGCACGCGTTCGATCGGGCAGGCGACGGTGAGACGCTCGAGCTCTACTTCGGCGCCACCTCTGGAGACGTCTTCGGCTCGGGCGACGCAGGCGCGAGCTGGTTCGGCGCGGCGACCCGCCTCCCGCCCGTGCTCTCGGTGACGGCTAGCCGCTGAGGCGCGCCGGTTCGCGCTACGGCTGCTCCATGTAGATCAGCTCCCAGACGTGACCGTCGAGGTCCTGGAAGCTGCCGCCGTACATCGGGCCCTCGTCCATGCTCGGCTTCCACGGCTTCCCGCCCGCGGCGACCGCCTTCGCGATCGTCTCGTCGACCTGCTCCCTGCTGTCGACCGAGAGGGCGGTGATCGCCTCCGTCGCGCTCGCGTCGGCGATGTCGCCGTTGATGAAGTCCCTGAAGCGCGCTTCCACGAGCAGCATGACGAAGATGTTCTCGTCGACGATCATGCACGCGGCGTCCTCGTCGGTGAAGTCGGGGTTGAACTCGAAGCCGAGGTCGCCGAAGAACGCGGTCGAGGCGTCGAGGTCCTTGACCGGCAGGTTCACGAAGATCATTCGCATCGAGCTCAGTCCTTTCCGCGGTAGAGGTGAACGGTCAGCGGCGCGAACACCGCGGTCAGCGCGGCGGCCTCGGCGAGCACCAGCGCGAGCGCGCCCGCCGTGGCAACGCCCGCCATCAGGTCGCGCGTCGCGGTCACCAGGTGCGTGATCGGGTTGACGCCGACAAACGCCTCCAGCGCGCCCGGGAGGGTGCTCGGGTCGACGAAGATGTTGCTCAGGAAGATCAGCGGGAAGAGCGTCATGAAGCCGGCGTTGAGCACGGCGCTCGGCGAGCGCATCAGGAGGCCGACCGTCGTGAGGCTCTTGACGAGGCCCGAGGCCTCGATGGCGAGGGTCGAGGGCACCCCGGCAGAGTAGACCGGTTGCTGGTCAGCGCCGGGGTGGCGGATCGAAGAACGCCCGAACCGTCCCTCGGGGCGCGAGCCACGGCTCGACCAGACTGCGAGCCCGCTCGGGCTCGCGGTGGAAGAGCCCCACGCGCACGGCGAAGATCAAGTCGAAGCGGCGGTCGCCGAGGTCGAGGTCCTCGAGCGTCGCGACGAGGAACTCCGCCCTGCCCGCCTCGACGTGCCCGGCGTTGCGCCGCGCGGCCGCCTCGATCATCTTCGCCGACCGATCGACCGCGGTCAGCCGGCCTCCGTCGAGCCGCTCGCACACGAGCGTCGACGCGACCCCGTGGCCACAGCCGACCTCGAGGACGCGATGGTCGGGACCGACGCCGAGCTGATCGACGACGGTCGCCAGTCTGTCGGTCATCTGCCGGATGGTGCCCGATCGCCCGGGCGGCAGGCCGGCTGCCTCGTGGCGGCCGGCCTGTGCGCCGCGGGTGCGTCTGTTCTGTGCGCTCGTGCCGCCCTCAGGCGGACGAGGCTTGGCTCGCGGCCCGGCCCTGTGTGGGTCAGGTCCCGTCTAGCCGAGCAGCTCGCAGCCGTACGCCTGGGCTACCGCCGCGACCCGCTCCATGTCTGGCGGTCCTTCCGGGGCCGGAGGGAGCGTACGGCTGCGGGCGGGCTCGCTCATGTCGACGATCAGGTTCTCGAACCCCCCAGGAGTGCAGATGAACAGCATCCGGCAGCCGGCGTCGCCGACGGTGTAGCGGTGCGGGATGTCGCGTGGGCCGAAGGCGTAGTCGCCGGCGTGAGCCTCCATCGTCGTGTCGCCGACCTCGAAGGTGACGTCGCCCTCGAGCCGTCGCCTTGATCTCAGCGCCTGCGCCTGCTCGACGTCCTGCGTCATCGTTCCTCCCCTGCGGTTGTGTGATCGAAAGCCAGCAGCGAGATCGCGTATCGCCAGGCGCCGTCGCTTCCGCGGCACACCACGTTGATGCCCCGCTCGGCTACGACGAGGGCGGTATCGCGCGCCTGGAGGACCCGTCGCGGATCGGCGACGTACGAGCCGCGCGTGCGCGACAACGAACGGCGCGTGATCGACGGCGAGCCGGTGCGCGGAGAGCCCTTCGCCGGCGACGCCGACGACGCCAGCGCATAGGGGCATGTCGAGCGGCCAGAACCAGCGCCGGAGAGCCGGCCCGGTCAGGCGGAGGACGGGCCCGGCCCGACGCGATCGAGGACACGCAGAAGGGCCTGGGCCCGCGCGCGACTCTCCTCCCGCAGGTCGTCCTGCCCCGCGGAGAGGGCCTGCAACTCCGCCACCACCTCCTGCGTGAAACGTTCGGCCCGGTGGCTACCTCTCGGATAAACCCACGCGGGTCCGCGTGTTGCTCGCGAGAGAGGCGGATCTCCTGAGAGAGGCGGATCTGCTCCCGCAATCCCATCCATGGTCCCATCCCGATCGCGCGGAGGTGTAACAGCCGTTACGAATCTCGCGGTAGATCAGGGCCGGCGCGCTTGCCGCGGCGTCGCTTTAGGGGATGGCACTCTCCAGTAGCGCGCGTGCCGACCAGCGCATGACCTCGACTGCCTGCCCTTGTGACAAGCCCGCGATGTCGGTCAGCCAGACGAGCGTGTCGATGCCGACGGCAGCTGCGATCGCCACCACGAGGCGTTGCAGCTCGGGTTCGGGAAGCTCGCCGCGAAGTGGAGCGAGGGCGTCCGCGACCCAGATGATGCGTCGTCCCGTGCGAAACGGGCGATCGCCGCGCTGGGCGGGGTCCGGCTCGAGCGAGAGGCGCAGCATGTTGCGCAGCTCCGGCTCGTGCTCCACCGCTTGGCGTGCGATCGCCTCGACCACGATCTCGAGGCGCGCCTTCGGGTCGGCCGGCGGTGACTCTCCCAGTAGCGAAGCCTCAGCCATCTCGGGGTAGGTCGCAACCAATAGGGCGCGCTGGTTGGGGAAGTAGCGATAGGCGGTGGCGCGCGCGATCGACGCGGCGCTCGCGGCCTGCTCGATCGTGGGGGTGACGCCGTCGGCCAGCAGCTTCCGTGCAGCGCCGACGAGCGCGTCGCGGGTGCGGGCTTTCTGGCTCGTGCGACCGGTCTGCTCATATGAGATGGACATACTCATGATGGTACGTTAGTCTAATGAGATTCCGGTCTCACAATCGAGAGGACGACATATGAGCAGCCCCGCCTCGACGAGCGCCTTCCACGCCGTTGCACCATTCGAGGGCGACCCCATCTGGTTCAACGGCGCGCTCCAGAACGTCAAGCTGCCGGGCGAGTGGAGCGACGATGCCCTCTCGCTGGTCGAGGTCAGCTCGACCGCCGGACGGGCCACGGGGCTGCACACCGATCCGAGCCACGAGACGTTCTACGTCCTCGAGGGCGAGCTGCTCTTCCACGTCGATGGAGAGGAGCATCGCGCGCATGCCGGCGAGACCGTCGCGATCCGCCGTGGCGTGCCGCACGCGTTCTTGATCGTCTCCGAGACCGCACGGTTCCTGGTGATGAACACGCCGGGCACGCAGGAGCGGTTCTTCCGCGCCGGCGGCGAGCCGGCGCTGACCCGTGACTTCGCCGACGCCCCACCGCCGGATCTCGAGCGCACGATGGCCGCCGCGCGCGAGTACGGAGTCCGGTTCCTCGGACCGCCGCCCTTCCCGCCTGACGCCGTCCGGAGGACGAGCGGCTAGGCGGTCGAGCATCATGCTGTGTGCTGCGCGCGGGCCCGACTTCTGATTGCGAGCCCGCCCGCGCGCTGCCTACTTCGAGGTCGGAAACCCCAGGTTCACGCCGCGGTGGCTCGGGTCGGCCCAGCGGCGCGTCACGACCTTGCCCCGCGTGTAGAAGCTGACGCCCTCGGGACCGTGGACGTGGAGGTCGCCGAACAGCGAGGACTTCCAGCCGCCGAACGAGTGGTAGGCCATGGGCACCGGGATCGGCACGTTGATGCCGACCATGCCGGCCGTCACGTCCTGCTCGAACATCCGGGCGGCGCCGCCGTCGTTCGTGAAGATCGCCGCGCCGTTGCCGTAGGGGTTGTCGTTGACGATCTCGATCGCCTCGCCGTAGCTCTCGGCGCGAACGACGACCAGCACGGGGCCGAAGATCTCGTCGTCGTAGACCCGCATCCCGGGCTTCACCTGGTCGAACAGGCACGGCCCGAGGAAGTGGCCGCGCTCGTGGCCGCTGACGACGAGCTCACGGCCGTCGGCGACGAGATCGGCGCCCTCCTCGACCCCCGCATCGACGTACCCGGCCACGCGCTCGCGGTGGCGCGCGCTCACGAGCGGCCCCATGTCGACGTCCGGGTCGGTGCCGTCGCCGATCTCAAGCGCCGCGATGCGCTCTTGCAGCTTCTCCATCAGCGGCTCGCCCGCGTCTCCGACAGCGACCGCCACCGAGACCGCCATGCAGCGCTGGCCCGCCGATCCGTAGCCCGCGGAGATCAGCCCGTCGGCGGCCAGTTCGAGGTCGGCGTCGGGCAGCACGACGGCGTGGTTCTTGGCCCCGCCGAGCGCCTGCACGCGCTTGCCGTGCGAGGTGCCGGTCTCGTAGATGTAGCGCGCGATCGGCGTCGAGCCGACGAACGAGACCGCCGCGATGCCCGGGTGGGCGAGGATCGCGTCGACGATCTGCTTGTCGCCGTGCACGACGCTGAAGACGCCCTCGGGGAGGCCCGCCTCCGCCCACAGCTCGGCGATCCGCAGCGAGACCGACGGATCCTGCTCGGATGGCTTGAGGATGAAGGCGTTGCCGCAGGCGATCGCGACCGGATGCATCCACATCGGGACCATGATCGGGAAGTTGAACGGGGTGATCCCCGCCACTACGCCGAGCGGCTGGCGCAGCGAGTAGGAGTCGACTCCGCGCGAGACCTGGCCCGAGATCGCGCCCTTCAGGATCTCGCCGACGCCACACGCGAACTCGACGACCTCGAGCCCGCGTTGCACCTCGCCGCGAGCGTCATCGAGCACCTTGCCGTGCTCGCGCGTGATGATGTGGGCGAGGTCGTCGCTGTGGGCGTTGACGAGCTCGCGGAATGCGAAGAGCACCTTGGTGCGCCCGCTGATCGAGCTCGAGCCCCACTGCTCGAAGCCCGCTGCGGCGGCCTCGACGACGCGGTCGACCACACCGGGATCGGCGAGCGGCACGCGCGCGACGACATCGCCCGTGGCCGACTCCGTGACCTCGGCGTAGCGATCGGCCGGGGTGTCGTCTGGCCGCCCCCCGATCCAGTGATTGAGCGTGGTAGCGGTGGCTATTGCCATCAGCGAATCTCCCTCTGGTCTTCGGTTGCGATCGGATCGATCCCGGCGGCGGCGAGCGGCTCGACCGCACGGCGCGCGGCGAGCGCGAACTCGGCCGGCGTCAGCTCCTCCCACAGCGCCGCGACGGGCGCCTCGACGCTGAGCGGGACGCCGGCCGGCATGGCGGCGACGAGCTCGGCGAGCGCCAGCTCTCCGTCGCCCGGCAGCAGGCGCATCGCCCGTGCCTCGAGCATCCGGTCATCGCCCTCCGTCGACTGCCCACGAGGCAGTCGCCCGGGCCGCTCGAGGTCGTCCGGCCGCTCGAGCGGAGCGTCGCAGACCTGAAGCAGCGGCAGCAGCTCCGAGGCGACCGAGCGCAGCGCCTCGAGGTCACCGCCGAAGCGGGCGAAATGAAGGGCGTCGATCTCGACTCCGCCGCCGCCGGAGCGCTCGGCGATGTCCACCGCCTGCTGGAGGTCTCGCACCGCCTTGAACGGGATCGGCTCGATCAGCGGGCGCAGCCCGTACGGGCGCGCGTCCTCCGTCAGGCGCGCGAAGGTCGCGGCGATCCGCTCTGGCTCGGGATCGTCGCCCATCACGTTGAGGAAGCGGGCCCCGAGCGCGGCGCCGGCCTCGAGCGCCGGCTCGTAGTGCTCGCGACCGGAGTCGGGCCCGAGCACCAGCACCTCGATGTCGAGCACGCGCATGCCGCTGTCCTCCAACCGGCTGAGGGTCTCCGCGAGCATCGGCGAGCCGGGCGCCATCGGCCACGGCTCCTCCCCGGGACCGGCGGTCACGACGCGGATCCAGACGGCGTCGAATCCCGCCGCGGCGGCGACAGTCACCAGCTCAGGAGGAGGGAGATGGAGCAGCGTCAGGTGGGCGATGCCCACTTCTCTTTCGTCGCTCGACACGAGACGTCCCTCCTGCGGCTACCCGATCGGCGGCCGCGGCAGGCGTGCCTCACCGGGCTCCATCACGAGCGTGTAGTCGAGCGAGTGCCACGGCTGCCGAGCTTGCTGAGGACCGCGGTCGCGGCGCGAAAACTCGTCTGTCACATCCTCTTGGCATTGGATGATCATCTGCTGCGGCTTGGGAGCACGGGCGGCCAAGATAGCTCGGTCGGCCCCTCACAGTCGGGCAGCCGCGCGGCGCGCATGTCTACGAGCCCGCCACGAAAGGGCACGCCCTCGGCCTCGAGCAGCGCGCGTTGGCGAGCGCCCTTCGCCAGCGAGCCGTCGGCGCGGACGATGCGATGCCAGGGAAGCGTCGGGTCGTCGCAGGCGGCGAGCACGGAGCCGGCGAAGCGGGGTGCGCCCGGAGAGACGTCCCCGTACGCGCGCACGAAGCCGGGTGGCGTCCCCCGGATGCGGGCGAGCACGCGGGCGGCGCCGGGAGAGGCGTCCATGGCGCCGGAATCAGCGAGCGTGCGCGCGCTCGTGGGCGGCGATCAGCTCCTCGACGGAGGTGCGCGCGATCGCCTCGCCCACGACTTCGAGCGGGACGTCGTCGAGGCGCCGGAAGCGGACGCAGCTCTTGCCCATGTCGAGCTTCTCGCCCGTCGCCTGCCACTGCTCGCGAAAGCGCGAGTCCTCGTCTCCGTAGACGCCCATCAGGTAGGGCGCCATGTGTCGCTTCTGGCTGGCGAGCGCGGCGGCGGCGAGCGGCTGGCCGTTGTAGGTGTCCGGGAAGCGCTCGAGCGGAACGTGGTAGCCGATCATGCCGTACTGCATGCCCTCCTCGAAGCGCGGCGGCAGGTGCTCGAGGATGACGGCGCGGACGGCGGCGATCGCCGCGCGCCGGTCGTCCGGCAGCTCGCTCAGATATGCGTCGACGGTGCCGGAGTCACTCTGCATGGGCGCACGCTACCGCGGGGAGCCGCCCGGGCGATAGGTGTGGACGACGACGCCGGAGTCGAACGCCTGCGAGTCCGCGAGCTGCAACACCGTCTTGTCGGGCGCCTCGGGAAAGAGGCGCCTGCCGCTTCCGATGACAAAGCTTTCTCACGGGTCTCCCTTCAAGGCAGCAGCCTCTCGATGCGGTAGGTGCGCGGGCCGCGGGGCGTCGGGACCTCGACGGTGTCACCCGCGCTGCGACCGACCAGCGCGCGCCCCACGGGCGACTCGCCCGACAGCCTTCCCTGCGCGAGGTTCGCTTCGGTCGCGCCGACGATCGTCCACGCATGGAGCCGAGCGCCGTCCACGTCGAGCACCTCCGCGGTTCGCCCGAACGCGAACGTGTCGCCCCCTCGGTCCACCTCTACGACCACTGCGTCGGCCAAGCGCCGCGTGAGGCGCTCGATCTTCGTCTCCAGGTGCGCCTGGGCGTCCTTCGCCATGTGGTACTCCGCGTTCTCCTTGAGATCCCCCATCTCGCGGGCGAACTTGATCCGGGCTGCCATCTGCCGGCGAGCGGTCGTCTCGAGCTCGTGCAGCTCTGTCCGCAGCGACTCGAGGCCCTGCGCGGTGATCGCCTCGCCGCCCGAGTCCGCGGGGCTCACCGGCCCGCCCCGTCGCGCTCGGCCCGCGACCCGACCTCGTCGTGGACCTCCTCGGCCGGTCTTGCCATAACCCGCTCGGCCAGCTCGCGCTTGAGCGCATCGAGGCGCAGTTCCTGGTCGGCGGTGCGCTGCTCTGTGCGCGCTAGATCGATGAACTCGTCGGGCACGAAGCCGTCGCGAAGGGTAAGCGTGGTGTTGCGGTCCCTGTACCGCAACCGGAAGACGAAGCGCTCGAGTGCGCGGCCGCGTTCGGGACGAGCGAGCCCAGGGTCGAGGCGGAACCGATCGCCGGTGACGGCGCGCGTCACCAGCTCGAAGGCGTCGCGCGCGCCGGGCCCGCCGAAGGCGGTCTCGACCTCGATCTCGCGACGCTCGCAGGGACCGTCCGGATCGAGCAGCGGGAGGGCGCGCGCGAGGACCTTGTAGGCGAGGGCAGCTCCGCCGGGCGAGCCCGAGCCGTGGTACTTGAGGATGTCCTCGAACGAGAACGCGATCAGCCGCCCTCGATCCACCACCTCGATCGTGTCGGTCATGGAGCGCAGCCTCTCACGCGGAGATCGATCAGCTTGGAGCCCAGGCGGTCGACCGACCTCGCACTGTTCGACAGCACGACCACCGCGACGCGCGGGTGCTGTGCAAGCGCGAGTGCCTCACACAAGCGATCAGTCGGAGGCACGAGGCACGCCTCGAGGAACGCGAGCAGGTCGCCGGCCGACGATCGCAGCGAACCCGCCGCGGGCATGCAGTCACGCAGCGGCGGGCGCGGAGCGCCGCGTCGGGAGCGGCCCTGGAGCAGCCTGGGCATCGCTTGCACGCCGACATCGATGCTGGTGTCGGTCAGCCCAAGTGGCAAGCACACACTGCGCTTCAGCAGCTGATCGAAGGGGCTATTGGCCCGCCGGGCCAACGCGTCGCCGAGCAGCCCGAAACCGAGGCTCGAGTAGCGCACCCTTCCTCCGGGCGCTCGGCGTGGGCGCGCCGCGCGCAGCATCCGGCGGTAGTCATCGTCGGTCACCCCCTCCCACGGATCGCCGCGCACCACGCCGAGCGCGGCCAGCAGCTCGCGCCGCGCCAGGGGCCGCGGCGTGTTGGGAAGCGACGACCGGTGTGTCGCGAGCTCCTCGAGCGTGGGGGCACGGCGGCGCCAGGACGGCGCATCGCGCTGCGGAAGGTGCCGTGAGAGCGGAGCGCTCAGATCGACCTCGCCTCGGAGGTGCATCTCGGCGAGCAGGCTTCCGGTGAAGACCTTCGTCAGCGAGCCGATCTCGAACAGCGTGCGGCCGCTCGGCCTCGGCGCCTTTGTGGGAGAGACGGTGCCGAGCGCCCGCGACCCAGCACGCAGGATCCCGACCACCTGGGTGTGAACGCCTCTGGCGCCGCCCTCCCTCAGGATTTGCTCGATGAACGCCGCAGACAACCGCACAGCTAGAGACGATGTCAAAGCGAACAGCGGTTAGGCACGGTGCTGATGACCGTGGAAGAGAAACTCGAGGCACTCGCCACGGGGAAAGGCGCCGGCTACCGCCGGCAGGGGAGTCGCCAGCGGCTTGAGCGCCAGAGGTTGTCCCCTAGCTCGTAGAACGTGCACACGGCAGTCCCGCGCCCCCGATCCCCCGACCGCCCAAGCGGCGCCGGCGTGATGTCAGTCGCGGTCGCGATCCCTGAGGAACGACGGGATGTCGATGTCGTCGTCGGGGATCTCGAGCGACGAGCGCTGGCGGTCGTCCATCACGGGGCCGCGCCGCCGCGGCTCCGCGCGCTCGGGATCGGCGCGCGACGGGCGCTCGCGGTCGAACAGCGGCGCCGGCGCGCCGGGCCTGTCGAAGCCGGTCGCGATCACGACGACGCGCACCTCGTCGCCGAGGCCCTCGTCGATCACGGCGCCGAAGATGATGTTCGAGCTCTGGTCTGCGGCGCTCTGGATGATCTCGGCCGCCTCGTTGACCTCGAACAGGCCGAGATCGCTGCCGCCCGTGATGTTGAGCAGGATGCCGGTGGCCCCCTCGACCGACTGCTCGAGCAGCGGGCTCGAGATCGCCTGCTTGGCGGCCTCGCCGGCGCGGTTCTCGCCGCTCGACGAGCCGATCCCCATCAGCGCCGAGCCGGCGTCCTTCATGATCGTGCGCACGTCGGCGAAGTCGAGGTTGATCAGGCCCGGGATCGTGATCAGGTCGGTGATGCCCTGCACGCCCTGACGCAGCACGTTGTCGGCCTCGCGGAAGGCGTCGAGGATGCTTGTGCGCCGCTCGACGATCGCTAGCAGCTTCTCGTTGGGGATCACGATCAGCGTGTCGACGACCTCGCGCAGGCGATCGATGCCCTCCATCGCCTGGCGCCCGCGCTGCGAGCCCTCGAAATCGAACGGGCGCGTGACGACCCCGACGGTGAGCGCGCCGATCTCGTGCTTTGCGATCTCGGCGATCACGGGCGCCGCGCCCGTCCCCGTGCCGCCCCCCTCGCCCGCCGTGACGAAGACCATGTCCGCGCCCTTAAGCGCCTCCTTGATCTCGTCGCGGCTCTCGTTGGCGGCCCCGTAGCCCACCTCGGGGTTGGCCCCCGCCCCCAGCCCGCGCGTCAGCTGACCCCCGACCTGCAGCTTGAGGTCGGCGTCGCTCATCTGCAGCGCCTGGTTGTCGGTGTTGACCGCGACGAACTCGACGCCCTTCAGCCCGGCGTCGATCATCCGGCTGACGGCGTTCGTGCCGCCGCCGCCGACGCCGACCACCTTGATCACCGCCAGGTAGCTGTTCGACTGCATCGCTCTCGCCATTTCCCCCAACCCGCCCTTCAAGAAGTGTCCGGCTTCGCCGCCTCCGCGGCTCGAGGTCAAGGCTTTACCTGAGCCTTGCCTCCCAAACAACGCCCGCAATATCCGGACTGTATGCGGCTTTTGACGCGCGTGTCAACGCCCCGCACGGCATGTTGCGAACCATAAAGCTCGACTCAAGGGTTAGCCACACGCCCAGGCTGAACCGCTACTTGAGAGTTTGTCGGCGTCGCCGTGAGCGTGCTATCGGTCGCCGGCGCCTCGGGATCGGCCGGCGGTCCGACCCCGCCTGCAGCGGGGCGGTCCGGCAGACGGACGTCGACGTAGGAGGCTCCGCGAGCCGCGGGCGTCGCCAGCACCCGGGCCGCGGCCGCCCACTTCGTGCCCAGGCGATCCGGCTTTCCGAAGAGGATCTCCGGGCCGCGCCTGAGCGAGACGACCACCCCGCGAGCGCCGTCGCGGCGCGCCTGGACGGCGCGCTCGCCGAGCGGTGCGGGCGCCGCCCCGAGGACTCCCACGAGGGTGCGGGCGCCCCGGTCTCTCAGGCGGTCCCCGCTCAGCGAGCCTTCGGCCCGCACCAGCGCCGGCGCGGGGCCCCGCCGAGCACCCCGCAGCAGCGTGCCGTCTGCGGCGACCGGGACCCCGGCGCCCGACGCCGTGCGCACGGTCGCGACGGCCCGGCGCTCGACGACCCGCACCACCAGGCGGTCGGGGAAGTCGGGGGTGGCCTTGACTTCCCGGACGACGGGGAAGCGCCCGAGCGCGAGCGCCAGCTCCCGCTCACGCACGTGCAGGGTGGTCATCCGGCGGCCCGCGGCGACCAGGGCTGCGCGCATCTCGGCCGCGTCGCGGGTGCCGAGACCGGTGACCGTGACGCGCTCGACGGCGACCAGCGAGGAGTCGCGAAGCCAGCCGAAGTACCCGACCGCCCCGATCAGCGCGACAAGCGCGAGGGCGACCAGGCGGCTCACTCGCGCAGGGCGCGCGTGTCGACGTCGCCGAGGAACTGCACCTCGGGCTCGAGCGAGACGCCGAAGCGCTCGCGCACGCGGCGGCGCCCCTCGGCCATCAGCGCGACCACGTCCGCCGTGCTCGCGTGGCCGGTGTTCTCGACGAAGTTCGCGTGCTTGTCGGAGAAGCGCGCGCCGCCGACCGCAAGGCCCCGGCACCCGGACGCGTCGAGCAGCCGGCCGGCCGACATCCCCTGCGCACGTGGGTCGTCGGGGTTCTTGAAGGTCGAGCCGAACGTCTTGATGCCCGAGGGCTGGGCGGCCCGCCGCTTCACCCGCATCGCCTCGAGCGTGCTCTTGACATGCTCGGGCGCCGCCTCGGCGAGCAGGAACGACGCGCTGGCCGCGACCTCTCCCGGCTCGAGGTTCGAGCGGCGATAGCTGAAGCCGAGCTCGTCGGGGCGGCGCCGCTCGCTGCCCTCGGCGCTCGCGACCTCGACCCATTCGAGCACGGCGGCGAGCTCGCCGCCGTAGGCGTTTGCGTTCATCTTCACCGCCCCTCCGACGGTGCCAGGGATGTTGACGCCGAACTCGAGCCCGCTGAGGCCCTCGCGGGCCGCGCGAGCCGCGGCCTGGGGCAGGCGGGCGCCGCCCCCGCAAAGGAGGCGCAGCCCGTCGCGCTCGATCGCGGCGAGCGCTCCCTCGAGCTTGATGACAAGTCCATGCACCCCAGCATCTGCCACGAGGAGGTTCGACCCGGAGCCCACCACTCCTACCTCCGCGCACGCCTCGCCGGCCCAGCGCAAGAGCTCGACCAGGCGCTCGCGGCTGTCCGCGCGGGCGAACAGCTCGGCCCGCCCGCCTGCCCTGATCG
>Ga0136624_1000506_pt1 | contig 15205 bp, 15 predicted proteins | sample AntDrymUQ4692206_2_FD_104802 | JGI IMG/M metagenome (GOLD analysis project Ga0136624, IMG submission 104802) | Polar desert sand microbial communities from Dry Valleys, Antarctica - metaG UQ469 (22.06) | ecosystem: Environmental > Terrestrial > Soil > Desert | place: Antarctica: Dry Valley... | reverse complement strand
TGAGGAGCCGATTTGATCGTTCGGAGAATCGACAAATATGAAAAGTAGCGAGCCTATCCGCGCAAGCTCTTAAGTCGTTCTTAAAATCCTCATGGAACTCAACATTTAGAAGTTCAGCACCTAGGTCTATGACCTGCAATAACTCTTCGGGCCGCCACTCATCCGCGTCAACAGCCAACACTCGTCCAGTTAAATCCCCGTTATAGACGATTAGACGATTCTCTTCTAGCCACACACCTACTACTATGAAGCACAAATCTGATGCTTCGTGAAAAGCCTTTAGAGCTACTGAAAAGTCTTTCTGCACTTCTACGGGCAAGTAGTGAAAATCTTCGACGACTATATATCTTTCAAATCCGATACGTTTTAAAGCACTGATAATGTCGTTGACATCTGACGGATCTAGCTCCAAGCCCTTAGTTTCGACGTCTAAAGTGTTTTGCTCTTCAGTCTCCGCGCCTGCGCGGGCTCCTAATCCAAATACACTTGCCGAAATAGAGGCAATTATCTTGTTCCTACCTGTTTGTGTTTTTCTTTCGGAGAGAACTATCTGATAACCAGCCTGTTTCAGGATCTGGCCAAAAATGCTCTCCAAAGTCCATCGATTGTTGCATTGGACGATTATGTAGTCTTTATCCAAAAGGCAGTGCTTTCTCAAGCACGTCTTACCTTGCTTGGAACTACCGTAGATCACGATGTGTTTGTCGAGAGACAAACTCTCGACAAAGCTCATATCTACGGAATCGCGAGCCACATAATTCAACGGCACGTCTCTAGTGATCCCATAGACGGAATCTGCCCTATGTTCTTTTAGAGGCATTCAGTTCCTCCTTGAGCCAAGTCTATGATTTCGCTCGCCCATCATTCCGCGAACATAGCCCTCACGCTCTTCTGCTGAGATATCGCTTTTCCGCGGGCGACCCCCTGCGGGTGGGCTTGCTAATAGCGTATGCTTCCATATCAGCGATCATACGGCAACACAACTCTAGAGACCATTGGGAAGTGGCGCCGGTTGAAGGTTACGAGATCGGCGCCGTTCTCTTCGGTGTTTGCAGCGATCAGAGCGTTAGCCTATCCGGCGCCGGGGACCAGCCCATATTACCGTTATCAAATGCCACGGAGGCGTTCTTCCTGGTTCTACTTGATGGATGGGATACCCAGATCCTTGCAGATCTTATTGGCCAGGATGTTACTGATTTCGGTATGGCGAGGTATGGCGGACCGCGACGGTTCTGTGCTGGGTTGCGCCACCAGGAATGATTGCCGCCCTCTCGAAGGAGCTCGCAGCCGTGACCGCGCAGGTGACGCAGCAACTGGCGGCGCTTCATAGAGCAATGCGTTCTTCCACAAACTGCTCGCCGGCGGCGGCAAGCGCTTCTTGGCGATTGAACTCGATCGCTTCGGCAAGAACTTCTCTGAGGCTGGTCAAAAGGTCAGCCTTGGTGCGTTCCTGGCAGTTGACGCCCGGAACTTCTTCTATCCAGCCGATCCACCAATCGCCGTCCTGTTTCAGCACTGCCGTGTATTCTGCGTTCATAAATAGAGTGTACGATGGCGGTTGTCCTTTTTCAGCGACATCGATGCCGAATAGCGGACTCTACTCGTGTTTAACGAACTGAAGAAGTCTCTGACGGCGGGAGAGCACGGGTACGAGGTCCACGCCGGCTTCGGTGGTTGCAGCGATCAGGGCTATGAGGCTGGCGGGGAGCCGCGGCGGCCCGTAGCGGAGCCCGGTCGCACGGCCGAATCGGCCCCGGGCGGGATCTTGACATGCCCTCCCGCAACGACTAGCCTCCCGAGCATGTCCGTCGAGTTCCTGCTGACGTCGCTCGTCGTGGTCCTCATCCCGGGCACCGGGGTAGTCTATACGGTCTCGAGCTCGATCGGCGGTGGCTGGCGACGCGGGTTATTCGCGGCCATCGGCTGTACCCTCGGCATCGTTCCCCACATGCTGGCGGCCATGCTCGGCCTGTCGGGGATCATGCAGGCCGGGTCGGCCGTGTTCGAGGTAGTTCGATACGCGGGAGTCGTCTACCTCATCTTCATGGGCGTGTCCATGATCCGCCATGCTGGCGCCTTACCGCTGGATGACAGGGCCGCTTCGATCGATCCCATGAGCCTGGTCGTGCGACGCGGGATCCTTTTGAATGTTCTGAACCCGAAGTTGACCCTGTTCTTCTTCGCCTTTCTCCCGCAGTTCCTCGACGCTTCACCAGGCCTGCTCGACACGAAACTGATCGGGCTCGGTGGGATCTTCATGCTCATGACCCTCGCTGTGTTCGCCGTCTACGCATTTGCAAGCGCCGCCGTTCGTGACCTTGTGCTCGCTGCACCCGTTGCCCGCCGGTGGATCGAGCGAGCGCTCGGCACGCTTCTGATCGGATTCGCCGCCAAACTCGCGTTCACGGATCGGTGAGCCGCAGACCTCCGGTTGCCCGACAACATCGACCACCACGCCACCAAGACACGACAAGTACGCCCCGCACCACCCAAGACAGGAGATCCGTCGCCATGTTCGCCTACGACGACGCAGTCGCCGAGCGGTACCCAACGATCCGCGCCGGAGTCATCCACGCGACCGGCACCTTCCGCTCAAACCTTCGATGAATAATCCACGCCAAGCGTTTTGAGAACCTGGGGCAAAGCGCTGCGGATGCACATGCGCGTCTATGACGAGTCGACTCACTAAACGGCTCTTTCCCTGTCTATTTGCTGGCGGTCACTCATCGAAAACCCTCCCAACGTAGTTCTCCGCCAGGGACGTCGCCGCGGCCTGGGAAGACGTCACGTAGTCCAGCTCGGCGAGCTGCAGGTTGTGCTGGAAGCCTTCGTCGTCGGGGAAGCTGTGCAGCATCGAGGTCATCCACCAGGAGAAGCGCTGCGTCTTCCACACGCGCTTCAGGCAGGTGTTCGAATAGTCGTCTAGCAGCTTTGTCTGGCCTTTTTCGTACCACGCGGTGAGGGCTTGGGCGAGGGTCCTGACGTCGCGGACGGCGAGGTTCATCCCCTTGGCGCCGGTCGGCGTCACGATATGCGCCGCATCCCCAGCAAGGTAGAGCCGACCGTACTGCATCGGCTCCACGGCAAAGCTGCGCATTCCGACGACGCTCTTCTCGATGATGGGTCCCTCGTTGAGCGTGAAGCCATCGTGGGTCTCGGTCCGTGTCCGGAGCTCTTCCCAGATCTGCTCGTCGGACCAATCGTCGGCGTCGTCGTTGGGGTCGCACTGGAAGTACATGCGTTGGACCTGCGCCGAACGCGTGCTGATAAGGGCGAAACCGCGTTCGTGGAGCGTGTAGATCAGCTCGTCCGACGAAGGTGATGCCTCGGCGAGGATGCCGAACCAGCCGAAGGGGTATTTTTGGTCGTACTCGGTGCGCTCCTCGGCCGGGATGGAAGGCCGGCTCACCCCATGGTAGCCGTCGCATCCCGCCACGAAGTCGCACCGCAGTTCGTGGTCTTCGCCGTCGTACCGGTAGCGGATGGTCGGCTGCTGCGACTCGATGTCGTGCAGGCCGACGGCCTCGGCCTCGAACACGATGCGCGCACCCGCATCGAGACGGGCGACGATGAGGTCCTTGACGACTTCGTGCTGGCCGTACAATACGATTTCGCATCCACCGGTGAGGTCGCTCAAGGGGATGCGGTGCCCCTGCCCGTCGAACCTCAACTCGATGCCGTGGTGTACCGCCCCCTCCCGGTCCATACGGTCGCCAACGCCCGTCTCCCTCAACAGGTCGACCGTGTTCTGCTCCAGCACACCCGCCCGAACCTCCGTCTCCAACCTTTCGCGGCTGCGAGCCTCTACTATCACCGACTCGATGCCCTGCAGATGCAAGAGATGCGAGAGCATTAGCCCCGCCGGTCCACCCCCGACGATCCCAACTTGCGTGTCCATGAACGTTGTTCCTCCGTCCCTACTCGCGGTTGTTGGGAAGAGCAGCGGTCACCACTGCTCGATCGACCCTTCCCACCGAGGCCGGCCGTCTCCGTTGGTTCTCGAAATTCGACCGTTGCCCCAACCGGCTTCCCCGTTGCCCGCTCTTCGTTGTTTCCCTTACTATTGTGGTCACTACCGGATTCCGGCGCAAATCGAGATCTAAGACGGTGCAACCCCGCGGCGTACGGCTTGCTACGCAGCATCCTCGGTCGCGGCGCCAATTCCTGTACATGTGTCTCGTTCGGTGCCTCCGGGCGTCCGTTCGAGCGGTGTCATTCCTGCTCGCCTTGCCGTGGTTCCGGGGGCCTGTCGTGATCGGCTAGGGCGCTCCCTGCGACGGCGAAGGCGGCGTTAGCTGCTGGTACGCCGCAGTAGATCGCGCTGTGGAGCAGTACCTCCTTGATCTCGTCTACGGTCAGACCGTTGCGCAGCGCCGCGGCAACGTGCATCTCCAACTCCTCGAGTTTCCCCAGGGCCACCAGCGCGGTCAGGGTGATGCAGCTACGCGTGCGGCGGTCCAGGCCGGGGCGGGTCCAGATCTCGCCCCACGCATAACGGGTGATGAAGTCCTGAAAGTCGGCGGTGAAGTCGGTGGTGTTCTCGAGGGCGGCGTCCACGTGGTCGTCTCCGAGCACCTCGCGGCGGACGCGCATGCCCTCGTCGCGGAGCGGGTCGCTCACGGTTTGGCTACCGGGTCCAGGTGGTCGAGCACGGCTTGTGTGATCTCCTCGGGCCGCTCGACGTTTGCCAGGTGCCGCGCTCGGGGGACGACCACGAGCCGGGCGTCGGGGACCGAGTCGCGGATGAGCTCCCCGTGGTCCGGCGGGGTGGCGGGGTCGTCGGCGCCGGAGATGACAAGTGTAGGGGCCTGGACCCTGAGAAGCCTGCCCCGCAGGTCCATGTCCCGGATCGCCTCGCAGCAGCCCGCGTATCCCTCGGCGGGCGTACCGAGCAGCATGCGCTCGGCCCACTCGAAGACTTCCGGGCGTTCGGAGGGCAGATCGGGGGTGAACCAGCGTTCGAGTGCCCCATCGGAGATCGCGCCGACGCCGTCCTCCCGAACCGTCCGGGCGCGCGTCTCCCACTGGTCGGGCGGCCCGATCAGCGCCGAGGTGCAGCACAATACGAGGCGCTCGACGCGCTCCGGGACCTCGCTCGCCAACCACATACCGACCATCCCGCCGATGGAGAGGCCCAGGAACGAGAAGCGCTCGATGCCCGAGGCGTCGATGAGCGCCAGAGCGTCCCGTGCGAGGTCCGAGATCTCGTACGGGCCGGGCGGGACGGGCGAGCCGCCGTGGCCCCGGTGGTCGTAGCGCAGCAGGCGGAAGCGCTCCGAGAGTTTGGAAGCCTGCTCGTCCCACATCTCTATCGTGGTGCCCAGCGAGTTCGCCAGCACGAGGACCGGCGCGTCCTCGGGACCTTCGAGCCGATGGTGGAGCGCGACGGTTTCGTTCGTCGTCATGCAGATACCTCCTTGCGGTAGAAGTCGAGCGCCCGATCCACGAACGCCCCCGCCGAACCGAGGTAGCCAGCCGGGTCGAGCGCCACGTCGATCTCCTCCCCCGACAACACCTCGCTCAATTGGGGCTCGTCCAGCAGCTCGTCACGGAATGGCCTGCCGCCGGCGGCGGTTCGCCGGGCAGCCGCCTGCACGAGGTCGTGCGCCTCATGCCGGCCGAGCTTCTCCGCGGCGATAGTCGTGACGTTCTCGGCGAGGAGTAAGCCTTCCGTAGCGTCGAGGTTCACGCGCATGCTGTCAGGATAAACCTCTAGGCCCTCCATCACCTCGCGCACTGCGGCGACGGCGCCGCCGGTCAGGGCGAGCGCGTCGCTCAAGGTCTCCCACTCGGCGTGCCAGGCGCCCACGGCGCGCTCGTGCTCCTGTGCCATGGCGGCCTGCAAGGTCTGCGCGAGCGGGTGTACCCGCCGGGCACACGCGGCGGCGGTAACGGCGAGCACGGGGTTGCGCTTGTGCGGCAGGGTGGAGGAGCCGCCGTTCGATGGCTCGGCCACCTCGGCGACCTCGGTCTGCGCCATAAGAATGATGTCTAGCGCCGATTTGTGCGCGACACCCGCGACCAGGGCCAGAACGTTCCCGAGCTCGGCGATCCGCAGCCGCGCGGTGTGCCAGGGGACGACGGGCTCCGCGAGACCTAGCTCCCGCGCGAACTCGCGTAGGATTTGCATACCCTCCGGACCGAGAGAGGCGAGCGTGCCGGCCGCTCCTCCAAGCTGCGCGGCCAGTCCCGACTCGCGCACGCCAACCAGCCGCTGCCGGGCCTCGATCACGGCGACCAACCATCCGGCGGCCTTGAGGCCGAACGTGATCGGTAGCGCCTGCTGGAGCAGCGTCCGGCCGGGCATGATGGTCTCACGGTGGTCGTCGGCGAGCCACGCGCACGCCGCAGCGAGCCGGTCGAGCTCGGCGAGGATGAGGCCGAGCGCCCGTCGGGCGACAAGCATCGCGGCGGTGTCCACTATGTCCTGGCTCGTAGCTCCCTTGTGTACGTGGCCGGCCGCGTCGCCAGGGACTGCCGCTGTGAGCGCCTTGACGAGGGGCGCGGCGGGGTTGCCCGCGGCGCGCCCCTCCCGTCCGATCTCCTCGGGGTCGAAGCGATCCGCGTCGCAGCATTCGGAGATCGCCCCCGCGGCATCTGCCGGGATCAAACCCGCTCGCGCCTCCGCGACCGCTAGAGCTCCCTCCGCGTCGAGCATCGCCTGCAACCACGCCCTCCCCGAGACAGCCTCCCGGATCTCGTCCGGGACGAAGATCGGCGTGAAGAGACTCTCAGACATCGAAGAAGGCGGTCTGCCGGTCGCCCTGCAGATGGATGTCGAAGCGCAACAGATCGCCGTCCATGGCGCGAGCGACGAGCGTCGAGCGCAGGTCGGGATCGCCTACCGAGGCTAGAACCGGATCGGAGGCGTTCGCTTCCTCCTCGTCGGGGAAGTAGACGCGGGTCGCCAGGCGTCTGAGCAAGCCTCGGGCGAAGACCGACACCCAGATGTGCGGTGCCTGGAGGGGCTGTCCATCGGGGCCAGGGACGGGCCCCGGCTTGATCGTCACGAACTCGTAGTGGCCTTCGTCGTCGGTGCCAAAGCGTCCGAAACCGGAGAAGCCGTCCTCAGAATGTGCGTAGCGGCCATCGGCGCCAGCCTGCCAGACCTCCAGCATCGCGTCGGGCACGACCTCGCCCGCGCCATCGTACACCGTGCCTTCGATCCTGATGGCCGAGGGGTGATCGGGGGCGACGAGATTAGAGAGGTCCTCGTCAAGCAGCGCGTAGTGAAAGAAGGGGCCGACGGTCTGCGAGGGAGTCGGAGAGAGTCTCATCTCAGTGCTCCATCGGGGTTGCGGCACGGCCATCGAGGACGATGTCGAAGCGATATCCCAGCGCCCACTCCGGCTCGGTCGTCTCCAGGTCGAAACGCGAGATCAGGCGCTCGCGCGCTTTGGGGTCGCGCACCGACTGGAAGATCGGGTCCTGGTCGAAGAGCGGATCGCCGGGGAAATACATCTGGGTGATAAGCCGGGTCCTGAAGGCCGGTCCGAAGAACGAGAAGTGTATGTGGGCCGGGCGCCAGGCGTTGTCGTGGTTGCCCCACGGATAAGCGCCGGGCTTGACCGTGACGAACCTGTAGCGCCCCTCGTCGTCGGTGAGGCAACGACCCGCGCCGGTAAAGTTGGGGTCCAGCGGCGCCGGGTGTTGGTCGCCCTGGTGTATGTAGCGGCCGGCGGCGTTGGCCTGCCAGACTTCGATCAGGCTGTTACGCACGGGCCGCCCGTCACCGTCGAGCACGCGCCCGGTAATGATAATCCTCTCCCCCAGGGGGTCGCCCCCGTGCTGGCGCGTGAGGTCGTGGTCCAGCGGCCCCACCCGTCCGTGGCCGTAAGCGGGACCGGTAACTTCCGAGAGGGACTCGGGCAGGATGACGAGCGGCTTCTCGGGCGCCCGCAGGCGTGTCGCCTTGTAGTCGGGGTACAGGTACGGGGGATGGACGTCGGCCTCGCCGTCGCGCCCGCGGCCGGTGGGTTTGCTGCTCGACTGCTGTGCCATGCGCGGTTCTACTCTTCCTTTCCTCGTTCTCGACCTTGAATTAACTTGATTCTACTGCGGTGCGGGCGCCGTCTTGTCGGGTGTCCACTCCGCCCACAGCTCCTTCGGGCCGCGGAACGACATGTTCGGGTCGAACTCGAACTCCTGATCGGGCGGGGAGAGCCGCAGATCAGGCATCCTCTGCGTCAGCAGTTCGAACGCGATGCGAGCCTCCAGCCGGGCCAGCGGCGCCCCGAGGCAGAAGTGGATGCCGTGGCTGAACGCTATGTGCTTCGCGGCGTTCTCGCGGCGTATGTCGAACTCGTCCGGATCGTCGAAGACGCTCTCGTCCCGGTTCGCCGAGGCCAAGAGCAGCATGAGCCGCGCGCCTTCGGGGACCTCGACCCCGGCGATCACTACAGGCCGGGTCGTCGAGCGGCGCCACGCGGGGACCGAGGTGTCGCGCCGCAGTATCTCCTCGACGGTGTTCTCGATCAGGGAGGGAGCCTCTCGCAGCTCGTCCCAGAGCCCAGGACGAGAGAGCAACTGACGAAGACCGTTGAGTATCAGGTTCGTCGTGGTCTCGTGGCCCGCAAAAGAGAGGCTATAGTCGATGCTGACGACCTCGTCGAGGCGCAGGTTATCCTCGTCCTCGGCCCGGATTCTCAGCAGATCGCTGGTGTAGTCGTCTTGGAGGTCTTCCGCCCGTTCGTGAACGAAGTTCTCTATGTAGTCGAAGAAGTAGGTCATCTTCTCGACCGTTTCTAGCTGTTCTTCCGGCGAAGGGCGTCCCCAGGTGATCTTCAACCGATCAAAGCACCAGCTCTTTAGCATCTCGGTGTCTTCCTCGGGGTAGCCGATCAGGCCGAACACCACCGACGCCGGCAGCGGGAACGCGAACTTGGCTACCATATCGGCGCGTCCGTCGGAGACCATCTTATCGATCAGGCCGTTCGCTATCTCGCGGATGCGCCCTTCGAGCCCGGTGACGCGCTTTGCCGAAAACGCTCTCGCGGCGTGCTTTCGCGTGCGCCGGTGTAGGGGCGGATCGGCGGTGGAGGTTGTGGGAGTTACGCGCACGCCTTTCTTGAGACGCTCCCGCGCTTCGTCGGTGAGCGGGTGGAGCGGCTCTTGCACCCTCACGTTCGAGAAGGTCTCAGGGTCTTTGACGATGTTCTGTATATCCTCGTAGCGGCTGACGACCCAGAAGTCGATCTTGGGCGCGTAGAAGACTGGGGTCTCCCGCCGGAACTTCGCGAAGTAGGGGTACGGGTCCGTCAGGTAATCCGGGTCGAGCGGGTCGAAGTCCGAGTTTACCGGGTAATCGGCACTTTGGTCGATGATCTGGCTCATGGTCTTCTCCTTCTCCTCAGGTAAGGACGAGCGTTGGTTAGCTCACCCCATCTTCTCGACGACCATGGCGATTCCCTGGCCAACGCCTATGCACATCGTAGCGAGTCCCAACTCGACCTCGTCCCTACGGTTCATCTCGTGCACGAGCGTGGTGAGGATACGCGCTCCGGAGCACCCTATGGGATGTCCCAACGCTATCGCCCCGCCGTTGGGGTTCAGGCGCTCATCCTCGGGGTCCATCCCCCACTCGTGGAGGACCGCCAGGCTCTGCGCGGCGTAGGCCTCGTTCAGCTCGACGAGCCCCACCTCATCGAGCGAAACATCCGCCCGCTCGAGCGCCTTCTTCGTGGCGGGCACCGGTCCTATGCCCATCACCCGCGGCGGCACCCCGGCCGTGGCCATGCTCCTGATCCTGGCCAACGGCTGGAGACCGTGGGACCGAGCGTACTCGGCCGAGACCACCAGGACCGCCGCCGCCCCGTCGTTGAGGGAGCTCGAGTTGCCCGCCGTGACGGATCCACCCTCCTTGAAGGCGGGCTTGAGCTTGGCGAGCTGCTCGAGGGTGGTGTCGCGCCTCGGACCCTCGTCGGCCTCGACCACGGTCTCGTCCTTACGGGTCTCGACCGTGACCGGCACGATTTCCTCCCTCATGCGCTTGTCGTCGATGGCCTGGATGGCCTTCTGGTGGCTCCTCAGAGCGAAGCGATCCTGGGTCTCCCTGGAGAGGTCGTACTCGTCGGCGAGCCCCTCCGGCTGCTCCTCTTCGGAGGTGGCCGCGTAGCGCTCCTCGACCAGGTTCTCGGCCGTCGTCCCAAGCGAGTCGGTGTGGCCCATCTCCTCCATCTTCGGGTTGACGAAGCGCCAGCCCAAAGAGGTGTCTTGCATGGTGGCGGGACCCATCGGGAAGGCGCGCTCGGGTTTGGCGGTGGCCCAGGGGGCGCGGCTCATGGACTCGACCCCGCCGCCCACGTAGACGTTCGCCTCCCCGAGCATGATCGCCCTGGCGGCGCTCGCCACCGCCTCCAGGCCCGAGCCGCACAAACGGTTGACCGTCGCCCCTCCTACCTCGACCGGGAAGCCCGCGAGGAGCAGCGACATGCGCGCCACGTCGCGGTTGTCTTCGCCGGCCTGGTTGCCGCAGCCCATGTAGACGTCCTCGACCTCTTCGGGGGAAACGCCGGTACTCTGCATGAGTTCTTTCAATACCAGGGCGCCCAGGTCGTCGGGCCGCACGGCGCTTAGTGCGCCGCCGTGCTTGCCGATAGGGGTGCGTACCGCGCCGACGATCCAGGCTTCGGTAGTTCCTTCGTAGGCCATGATCTAGCTATTCCTCTCTGGCGCGGAGCAACGGCCCGCGCAAGCAAAGTGCTCCGTCATTCCTTCGCCGCCCGGCTCTTGTGTACGAGGTCGTCGAGGACCCGCATCTCTTTATTCGCCGCCTCGGTCCTCTCGCGCAGGTCGCGCAAGGCTTGCAGTTCTTCCTCGGTCGGCGGATCGGTCGTTTCTAATTCGTCCGCCACGCGCAGGTCCCAGCCCGTGGCCTCTCGCGCCTCCTCGACGCTCGTCCCAGGATGCAGCCCCACCAACGTAAGCTCCTTCATCTCGGGGTCCGGCCTCAGGATCCCGAGGTCCGTAATGACCACCGTGGGCCCCGCGCCCAGGTAGCCGAGCTGCTCGCGCGAGTCGCCGCCGTCCAGGTACCCGACCGACGTCCTGAAGGCGAGCTCCTCGACGAAAGAGCGCGACGATTGGGGCATGACCACCATCACCTCTTTGGCTGACGCGGCGATCTCCGGCGCCCCGCCCGCTCCGGGTAGGCGCACTTTCGGCGAGTCGTAAGGCCCGATGACCGTGGTGTTGATGTTGGCGAAGCGGTCTATCTGGGCGGCCCCGAGGAAGCCGACGTCTATCCGGCCGGTCTGCAGCCAGTAGCTAAATATCTCGGGCACCGACACGACCGAGTCGGCGTGCTCGGCGAGTACGCCGTCCCCGATAGAGTGCGGTATCACCTCGGGCTTGGCGCCGATGGTCCCTGACTCGTAGATGAGCACGCAGTCCGGCGCGTGCGTCGCCCGCGCCAGGTTCGCCGCCGCGCTCGGCAGCCCTATCCCGACAAAGCACACCGTGCCGTCCTCGAACTCGCGCGACGCGGCCACGGTCATCATCTCGTCCGTCGTGTACGAGTTCTCGTCCGCGCTCATCGCTGCCCCACCGCCTCTTTCGCAACGCTCTCCAGGTACTCGCCGAAATCTTCCGTGCCGAGCACGTGTCGCTCCATCCACTCGCGGAAAGCTTCGCGCTCGCGGGCGATGGGGTCCCACGCCTCATAAAAGGCGTTGTCGCGAGGGTAGTAGTCGTGCGCGTAGGAGGGGTGGGCGCCGCCGGGGACGACCGCTATCGCCCCCACGGCGACCGACGGCAGCACGATCTGGAACGGATGCGGCTCGAACTCGTCCACGACCTCCTCGACCGTTACTATGGAGCGATGGGCGGAGAGTACGGCCTCCTTCTGGATACCGGTGATGCCCCAGATCGCCACGTTCCCCCGGCGGTCGGCCTGCTGGGCGTGGATTATCGCCACGTCGGGATTCAGGGCCGGCACCGCCATCAGCTCCTCGCCGGTGAACGGGCACGTGACCGGCGCGATCGTGTCCGTCACGTCGGGCAGATCCGTGCCGACGTAGCCGCGCAGCACGGCGAACGGCAGGTTCGACGCCCCAGCCACGTAACGACTCGCCATTCCGGCGTGGCTGTGCTCCTCGATCTCCAACGGTTGCGGCCAGCCGTTCTCGACGGCGTCCCTGAACCGGCGCAGTGAGCCCACGCCAGGGTTGCCGACATAGGAGAAGATCAACTTATCCGCACAACCCATCCCGATCATCTGGTCGTAGATCAGGTCCGGCGTCATCCTGATGAGCGTCAGATTTCGCCGCTCCTGGCGGATGATCTCGTGCGCCGCCGCGTTCGGGATCAGGTGCGTGAAGCCTTCGAGAGCGACGGAATCTCCATCGTTAACTGACTCGGCGACCGCTTCCCGCAAACTTACAACCTCAGTCACTTTGAATCCTCACCCACATCCTCGTCCTCCTTCTCCGTCCGTCGCACAAGGCCGTCGCGCACGGAGCGCGGGCACCCGGTTCGCGTCTTCGCGCGAGCTTTCCGCCTCTGGAGATCGCCCGAAATCCGATCGTTCTTCCACGTAAGCTTCTTGTTCCCCGTTCCTCGCCTCTCCTCCTTTGCCATTCTGGCTGTTGCCACGGCGTGTGTCCAATACCAAACCCGTGCCGGCAGCACCGTGCGGGGTGGCCTCAAGGTCCGGCGAAGCCCGTTCTGCAACACTCTGCGCCACTTTCTGGCACAACACGAGACTGGAGGGGTCCGCCAAACGGTAGAATTGTGGCATGAGTGCCGAGCAACCAAAACTGTATACCGAACTGGCCGGCTGGTGGCAGCTGGTTTCGCCGACCGAAGACTACGCGGACGAAGCCGCCTTTTTTGAGGCGCTTTTCCAAGCTGAAAACGCCAAGACTGTACTCGAGCTGGGCAGCGGCGGCGGCAACATCGCCTGGTTCCTCAAAAAGGACTTTACGCTCACGCTGACCGATATTTCGGGCGGGATGCTTACGGAAAGCAAGAAGCAAAACCCCGAGCTCGAACACGTCGAGGGCGACATGCGCACGTTGCGCCTTGGCAAGACGTTCGACGGTGTGCTGATCCACGACGCCATCATGTACATGACTAGCGAGGAAGATTTGCGCGCGGCTTTGGTCACGGCCTACGAGCATTGCAAGCCCGGCGGCGTGGTGGTGATCGCGCCCGACTGGGTGGCCGAAACCTTCCGGCCCCAGACCACGCACGAGGGAGTGGACGCCGGCGGGCGGGGCGTCAGGTACCTGGAGTGGACCTGGGACGCCGACCCGAACGACAGCAAAGTCAACTACGAAGTCATCCTGGCTTTGAAGGAGAACGACGAGCTCCGTACCGTCGTCGACCGCCAGATCGTTGGCGTCTTCCCACGCGCGACCTGGCTACGGTTGCTGGAAGACGTCGGCTTCGGGGCCGAGGTCGTCGAAGATCCGTCGACCAACGGCGAACGCAGCGAAGTCTTTCTAGGCCACAAACCATGACAGCCTGCCCAAGGTGCCGCGCCAATAGCAGTTTAGTGAACGAAACACCGCCCGCACGCCGTTCGCCCTCGCAAGTTCTTCGGCCGGGTTGCTTAGAGGCCAGGTATCAGGGTACCTAGCCTCTTGTATGCCTTGAGGCCGAGCGATACGAAAAGCTCTTTGGGGGTGTCAACTGATGAGACCGAGCGCTGATTTATCTTGGTGGGAGAAGGTTAGCGTCTATGCTCAGGTTCGTCACCGTCTGCGCTCAGGTATACACGGTCTTTGGGGCGGATGGTGGCAGATTCTCCAGACGGCGGTGGCAGCCGCTGTTGCTTGGTTTCTGGCGATACTGATCCTCGGACATGAACGGCCCGAGTTCGCACCGATTGCGGCGGTCATCTCACTAGGTCTAGCCGTGGGCGAGCGTGGCAGGCGCGTGGTCGAACTGACAATAGGGGTGGCCTTTGGAGTGGCGATCGCAGACCTTCTCGTGTCCGTCATTGGTGTCGGACCGGTACAGAGCGGAATCGTGGTGGCTCTGGCGATGACGGTTGCTGTATTCTTCGGTAGAGGAGAGCTCGGTGTCAACGAAGCTGCCATCACGGCAATGATCCTGATGATCACCTTCCAGCCCTCTGGTACTGGCTTCCCACCCGACCGCTTCTTCGAAGCGCTGATCGGCGGTGGCACCGCACTGCTCGTCAACGCACTGCTCCCTATCAATCCCGAGCGCATGGTCACTACGGCCGCGTACCCGATCTTCGATGAGTCGGTGGCCGTGCTCGAAGAGACGGCCGCAGCCCTCGACGAAGGCGACTTCGAGCGGGCCCAAAGTGCGCTCATGAAAGCCCGAACGATCGACGCGCGGGTGGGCAGTTTCAAAGAAGCGCTCACCGCCGGCCACGAAACCGCAAGGATCGCTCCGTCGCGCCGGCGAGCCCTCGAGCACCTCGAAGTCTACGCCGCTGCGGCCGACCAGATAGATCTGACCGTCCGCCACGTGCGGATATTGGCCCGCAGCGCGCTCGGGGTGGTACGCACCGGTGATCCGGCCCCGGAACCGCTTGCGGTAGCGGTACGCGACCTGGCTCGGGCTACGGAGGCCTTGGCCGCGTATCTTGAAGCACCCGGCGGTCCCGAAGAAGCACGCCGGCTCGCTCTCAAAGCCGCTGGAGGCGCTGCTGAGCTGCTCAAGGAGCGTGAAGACCTGGCAAAGGATCTGGCCACCAACGCGTTCATCGACGACATCTTCTCGGCAGCGTACGACCTTTTGCTGAGCACCGGCATGGATCCGGCGGCGGCCTTACGAGCGCTCGAGGAAGCCGTGGGTCGCTCCTCGGAACCCAGCTAATTTACCGAGGAGGTAGCCCAAACGGCCTCTGTTTCTACTTCTCGGGGTCGTAGTTGGCTGCTGACTAGAGCGTTATTCGTAACAACTGAGCCAGTACCGTTAGAAAGATGCTCAGAAGACCAGATGGAGATTCCTGGCATCAGCCTGGGCCTCGGAGCACTGGCTCAATCAAATTGCACACCGCTGTAGGCCTTACGTTTGGCCAGCAGAGATAAAAACACCAGTAGAGAGCAAAGGCGGCGTGAAAATGTCGCGTCTATTAGCCGGTGTTCAAAAACTCCTGCAAATAGGCATATTTTACGTATAGAATTGTTGTAAGTGTTCGCCGTTGTTCGTCCAGGTTGCTGCACACGGGCCCACCCAAAAAGCGGAGCCTTCGTCTCCTTACTTGCGATCCGGCGTCTGTCATCTG
>Ga0136624_1000504_pt1 | contig 15213 bp, 19 predicted proteins | sample AntDrymUQ4692206_2_FD_104802 | JGI IMG/M metagenome (GOLD analysis project Ga0136624, IMG submission 104802) | Polar desert sand microbial communities from Dry Valleys, Antarctica - metaG UQ469 (22.06) | ecosystem: Environmental > Terrestrial > Soil > Desert | place: Antarctica: Dry Valley... | reverse complement strand
GTCGCCCGCCTGGCGCCGGTTCGCGACGAGGTGAATGTGGCTCTTGTTAGCTACTTCGTCGATAAATCTTTGGGCCTCCTCGTCTATCTCTATTCTCTCCGTGCGCAGTTCGGTCGTGCGCCACACCCGCGAGACGAGCGAGGTGAGGATAATCGCCCCGATGAAGAACGAGGCGATTATGATGCCATCGGGCCGCTGTATCACGTTGGCCACCAGAGCATATACGAACACGAAGACGACCAACCCGAACGCGAACGCTCCTCGCTTCGATCCCCCGTGCCAGGCAGCTAGGGTCACCGCGACGCCCGCCGAGGTCATCATCGCCAAGACGCCGGTCGCGTAGGCCCCGGCCTGGGCGTCAACGTCGGCCCCAAAGATGATCGTGATCGCGACGGCGACGGCTATGTAGACCAGCACCAACGGACGAACCGCCCGCGCCCAGTCGGGGGCCATGCCGTAGCGGGGCAGGTAACGAGGCACTATGTTCAAGAGCCCGGCCATCGCCGAGGCGCCCGCGAACCACAGGATCGTGATCGTGCTCAGGTCGTAGACCGTGCCGAACACGTCGCCCAGGTACTCGTGCGCAACGTACGCGAGCGCGCGTCCGTTGGCTTCGCCGCCGGACTCGAACTCCTCGAGGGGTATGAGTACTGCCGTTACGAAGCTTGTCGTGATCAGGTAGAAGCTCATGATCAGGGCGGCGGTGGTCAGCATCTTGCCCGTGTTGCGGATACGGCCTACGGGTCGCTCCGGCTCATCCCCTTCGCCGCCGCGCACGAGCGGCATCATGCTCACGCCGGTCTCGAAACCCGAGAGCCCCAGCGCCAGCCGCGGGAATACCAGCAGCGAGACGCCAAGCATCACCAGCGGATTGCCGTAGTCGGCGAAGAGCGCGTCCCGCCAGCTCGCAAGCGTTCCGGGCACGGTGAATATCTCGTAGAAGCCGGTGGTGACGACGACCAGGTTCGTAAGCAGGAAGGCCGCGACCACGACTACCGCGATGCTTATGGCCTCCTGAAACCCTCTCAGAAAGACGGCGCCGAGCACGGCCAGCAGCACCAGGGTGATGATCACCTCCTGGTCCCGCAGCGGCTCCGGCCAGAGTGGGTTCTCGACGATGTGGGCCGTGGCGTCCGCCGCGGAGAGCGTGATCGTAACCAGCCACGCGGTCGCCACGAAGCCAAGCAACACGAGCACGAACACCTTGCCCTTCCAGAACGAGAGCAGCCTTTCGAGCATCGAGATCGAACCCTGCCCGTGCGGGCTCTCCCTGGCGACGATCCGGTACATCGGGAGCATCCCGAATAGGGTAAGCAGCACGATGAGCAGCGTGGCGATGGGGGAGAGCGCCCCGGCCGCCAGCGCCGCGATGCCGGGTATGTATCCGAGGGTGGAGAAGTAGTCAACGCCCGTGAGGCACACGACCTTCCACCAGGGGTGCTGGCCGGGCCGGCCCTCGCGGGCCTCCGGTCCCGTGACCTCCGTGATGCGTCCTTCGAGCAGCCAGCCCTTGAACCTTTCGGCGGGACGCTTTGTTGGACTTACCGAACGGGCCACGGCCCTCCCGGACGAGGTGATGGAACCGGCCTTCGCAACGACGCGGAGTGTACCACCATCACGGTCCTCTCTAAACGTACTGACCGGCTGCTGCTGGAGCAATTCGAAGCCGTCGAGGCCGGGGAGATCAGACGCGGAGCCTGGGCAACTCCGGGTACCTTTTCTTGCGCGCTAGCGTCGCCAGAACGCGGGCGAGAACAGCGCCAGGGCGGTGATAATCTCCAGCCTCCCGAGCAACATGCACAGCGTGAGGACCACCCGCCCGAAGGCGTTCACGGCCTCGAAGTTCTCGATGGCTCCGACCTGACCGAGGCCAGGGCCGACGACGTTGAGCGTCGCGGCCACTGCGGTCGCGGAGGAGACCAGGTCGAGATTCGGTTGGACCGCGACGAGGAACGTGGCGGCGGCGAAGGTCACGACCCACGCGGCGAACAGCCCGAGGACGGCGACCCGGATGCGCTCCGGGAGCAACCGGTCTCCGAGCTTGAGCGGGGTGACGGCCTGCGGATGGACGCCCCTTAGCAGGTCCGCCAGGATGGTCTTGAACACGATCATCACGCGCACCACCTTGATGCCGCCGGCCGTCGAGCCCGCGCAGCCCCCGACGAACATGAGCAGCACCAGAGAGAACTTCGCCCCGGCCTCCCACTCGTCGAAGTCCGCCGTGACGTACCCCGTGGTCGTGATAACGCTCGTCACGGTGAAAGCCGCGTCCCGCAGCGCCTGACCCGGACCTCCGTACTCGCCCTCGAACACCAGCACGCCCCACACGAAGAGGATCGAGCCTACGAGGATGCCCAGGTACGCCAGCAACTCCCGGTCCAGCAACACGTTCAGGCGCCGCTGGTTGTACAGGAGATAGTAGAGCGCGAACGACACCGCTGAGAGGGTCATGAACACGATGAGGATGATCTCTATCGCCAGGGAGTCGTAGAAGCCGACGGAAGCGTTCTTCGGGTTGAAGCCGCCGGTGGCCACGGTGGTGAAGGAGTGGTAGACGGCGTCGTAGAGGCTCATGCCGGCAAGGAGCAGCGCGATCGTCTCGGCCACGGAGAGGGCCAGGTACACGACCACCAGGGCTTTCGCGGTGTCGGCGATCCGGGGTGTCAATCGGGGCTGGCCGATGCCGGAGACCTCCGCTGAGAGAAGCCGGGCCGCGCCGAAACCGAGCACGGGGGCGACGGCGACGAAGAGGACGACGATCCCGATCCCGCCGAGCCACTGCGTGAGGCCGCGCCAGAACAGGATGGAGGGCGTCTGGGCCTCGATGTCCGGGAGCATCGTGGCCCCGGTGGTGGTGAAGCCGCTCATCGCCTCGAAGGTCGAATCTATCGGACTGCGGAAGACGCCTTCCAACAGGTACGGAATCCCGCCGAGTACGGCCGCCAGAACCCACACGAGCGTCACGGAGAGCAACACCTCCCGCGGGGCGACGTACACCAGCGCCCGGCTGGAGGCGGGCCGGGTGAGCCGCAGACCGAGCATGCCGAGCACGCTCAGCACCACCACCGGGAGCAGGAAGCTCGTCCACGAGCCGTCGCGGTAGCCCAGGGAGAGGAGGAGCGGGACCACGAGCGCCATCCCCAGGGCCAGGACCGCGCCCGAGTTGATGCGGACTATGACCCCGACGTTCACCCGGAGACCCTAGCCGCGCCAGAACGCCGGGGTCAGGATCACCAGCACCGTGAACAACTCCAGCCGTCCGAGTAGCATGAACAGCGTCAGGGCGGCCCTGGCCGTGGCTGGCAGTTCCGAGTAGAACTCCGCGCTGCCGACCGAACCGAGGAAGGTGCCCGTTATGTTCACGCACGCGAAGACCGAGCCGAAGGCATCGGCTATCGGGACCTGATGCAGCGCGATGACGAGGGTGCCCGCAACCAGCGTCGCCACGTACACGAAGAAGAAGCCGAGAACGCCCATTCGCAGCCTCTCGGGGACGACCTGGTCTCGGAGCTTCAGCGGGGTGACGGCCTGCGGGTGGAGCATGCGGAACGTCTGCTGCCGGGCGTGGCTGGTGAGGAGGACGGCTCGGATCACCTTGATCCCGCCGCTGGTGGAGCCGGCGCAGCCTCCAATAGCCATCAACAGGAGCAATATGGTGTGGGAGAGCGGGTCCCACCCGTTCCAGTCAGCCGTGCTGAAGGCCGTGCCCGTGAGGAGGCTTACGCTCTGGAAGAGCGCCTCCCGGAAGGCCAGCAAGGGCGAGTCCTGGTAATCGAGCGCGTACAGGGAAGCGGTCATCAAGACGGCGCTCCCCGCCACTATGCCCAGGTAGGCCCGGAGCTCCGGGTTTTTCCACACGAGGTCCGTCCTCCCCCGAGCGGCCTGGAAGTACAGGGCGAAGTTCGCCCCGGAGAGCAGCATCCCCGCCGTGATGGCGAGCTCCACGCCCACGGAGTCGAAGGCGGCTATCGAGTCCGAGCGGGTCGAGTAGCCGCCGGTCGCCACGGTGGTCATGGCGTGGTTGACCGCGTCGAAGAGCCCCATCCCCGCCACCAGCAGGGCGACCACGCCTCCCAGGGTCAGGGCGAGGTAGACGTAGGCCAGCGTCTTGGCCGTGTCGCGGATGCGGGGGGTGAGCCTCTCCGGCACGGGGTTGGCGACCTCGGCGGAGAGTAGCTGGGAGGCTCCGATCCCCACCAGCGGCCCCGCTGCCACGAAGAGGACGACGATCCCGATCCCGCCGGCCCACTGGCTGAGGCTTCTCCAGAGAAGGAGCGAGGGGGCGACCTCCTCCGGCGTCTGCACCGTCGTGGCCCCGGTGGTCGTGAACCCCGCCATCGCCTCGAAGAACGCATCCACCGGGTCCATGAGCCCTGAGAAGGCGTACGGCAGGGAGCCCAGACCCGCCACCAGGATCCAACCCAGAACCACGATTAGGAACACGTCCTGGACCGAGACATAGGCGTCGGGGTCCCGGGTCAGGAGGAAGGCCGCGGCCCCCGCGACCACGGCGCAGAGCGCCGGAAGCCCGAAGGCCGCCGCCGTTCCGTCTCCCGCGAGGAGCGCGTACACGGTCGGGACCAGCATCAGGGCACCCCCGGCGGCGGCGACGAAGCCCAGGGCGCTGGCTACTACCCTAGGGTGCAAAGAGGCGTTCGACCTTCTCCACGGCGGACTCGACGGTGAAGACCACGGCGTCGTCCCCGGTGCGGAGCGTGTCCCTTCCGGTCGGGATGATGACCTCCCCGTTGCGGAGCACGGCGCCCACGATCGCGCCCTCCGGGAAGCCGACCTCCGAGAGCGGGCGCCCGGCGACGCGGCACCCGTCGGGGACGCGAAGCTCTATCATCTCGGCCCCGCTTTCGAGGACGTCGACGGCGATTACCTCACCCCGCCGGACGAAGCGGAGGATGGCGCCGGCTGTTATGAGGCGGGGCGAGATGGAGATGTCCACCCCGAGCGCCTCCGAGAGCGGCGCGAACTCGGAGCGGCTGATGATCGAGACGGTTCGCCGCGCACCGAGTTGCTTGGCGTACATCGCCGCCAGCAGGTTAGCCCGGTCATCGCCGGTTGCGGCCACGAACGCGCCCGTGCGGTCCACCCGCTCCTGTAGCAGGAAGTCGCGGGAGACGCCCTCGTCATGCAATACGAGACCTTTCCTCAGACGCGAGGCCACGTACTGGGCCCGCTCCGCGTCCTTCTCGACGACCTTCACCGAGATGCCGTCCTCTTCCAATGCCAGGGCCAGCCGCAGCCCGATGCGCCCGCCGCCGAAGATCATGACCTCCTCAACCTTCGGGGCCCCGGCGACCACGGCCTCCACGACCCGGGAGACGCGCTGGCGCTCGCTGATGAGGAATACGTGGTCCCCTTTCTCAAGCACCGTATCCCCGCGGGGGATGATGGTCTCGCTCCCTCGGGATACCCCGACCACGAGGCTCCTCTCCGGCAGACTTACGTCCCGGACGGCGCGTCCCACCGCTGGGGAGTCCTCCTCGAGGACCACCTCGGCGACCTCGATGGCGTCGTCGGCGTAGGTATCCACGTTGACGGTCCCCGGCACTCGCAAGGCGTCCCGGATCTCTTCGGCCGCCGCCCGTTCGGTGTGGATGACGAAGTCTATGCCAAGAACGTCCCGGGCGAATGGCTCCCTGGTGTCGTAGTAGTCCGGATCGCGGATACGGGCGACGGTTTGCTTGACGCCCTGGGCTTTCGCCACCAGGCACGCCGTGATGTTCACCTCATCCGAATCGGTCACGGCGATCAGGAGATCCGACCTGCTCGCCCCATTCTCGGCTAGCAGCTTCGGGCTCGCGCCGTTGCCGTGCATTACCAGGGCGTCGAGTTGCTCGGAGGCGCTGTTCACCAGGTCCTCTTTCTGGTCAACCACGATCACGTCGTGCCCCTCTCGCGAGAGCATCCGCGCGGTGTTGAAGCCGACCTCTCCCGCCCCTACGACAAAGACCCGCATCGCCCGTTACCGTCCTCTCCGCCCCGGACCCGAATATGGCGACAGAGCCCGCGCCAGCTCCGCCACGGCCCCAGGATAACGATACTGGATGCCCATGTGCGTGCCCTCGAAGAGATCCAGCGTATATTCGACCCCGAGCCCATCCAACTCCTTCGCGAAGGCCGTCGCCCCGAGGTCCAAAAACCACTCGTCAGCCTTCCCGGCATCCAGGTAGATGCGCCTCATGCTGGCTAATGCGTCACCGTGCCCCGACGCCATCCGCACCGGGTCCCACGCGAGCCAACGCTCCCAGACTTCTTCGTCCAGACGCCCGGTCTCGATGTCGAAGGGCAGGAGAGCTTTACCTGGATCCGCTTCGTCCGGGGAATAGCAGGCGGCGTAGCCGTACATCTCGAAGGGCTTGCCGAAGCGGTTGAAGTCCAGCGTCTCGGCCGCCCGGAACTTCTCGAAGAACACGTCGTAAGAACCCTCGAAGTCGTCGCGCAGGTTGCGGGCGACGGCGGGGAAGTCGGGCGCGTAGCATGCCTCGAAGAGCGCGTCTCCGGCGTGCGAGGCCATGCCACCGAACACGTCAGGCCGAAGCATGGGGACGACCATCGCCCCGTATCCGCCGCTGGACTTGCCCGTGAGACCCCGGTTGTCCCGGCTCGCCGCCGTCGGGTAACGCCCGTCCACGAACGGCACGACCTCGTCGCACAGGTAGTCCATGTATCGGCCCGTCGAGGCCGAGTTGATGAACTGCGAGCCGCCGTAGCTCGTCCAGGCGTCCACGAAGACGACGACTGCGGGCGGGCATTCGTCCGAGGCGAACATTTCGTCGAGGCGTTCGATCATTGTCGGCTCGAACGCGAAGCGGTTCGTCCACATGTCCACCTGACCGGTGAAGCCCTGAATGACGTAGATGGAAGCGTACTCGCCGCCCTCCTCGATGCCCGGCGGCAAATATACGTAGAGTGGCCTGCGCGCCGGGTCGCCGAGCGGGTTGTCTTTCAGGACCTCGGATTCGACCGTGAGCGTCTCCAGCCGTCCCCGGAGTGGGCGGTTCCAGGGCGCTCCCGGCGGACCTTCGATCTCTATGAGTGCCACGGCTAACCCGGCTGCAATGCGAGGGCGATCAGGACCAGCAAGATGAGCGACACGACCGCGAAGCCCCCGAGGGTTATCAGCAAGGTCTTGTCTGAACCTTCCTGCCTCTGCCGCGTCCTCTGGGAACCCTTGCGCCGATCCCTCCTGCTGGTGGGTTTCTGGTTCCTGTACACGGCGTCCTCCTATCTGCCCAGGACTTCGGCCACTAGCGCGCCTACCTCGGTCGGGTTCGTGGCGGCCCGGATGCCGGCTTTCTGGAGGGCCTGGCTCTTGGCCTCGGCGGTCGAGTCGCCGCCCGAGACGATGGCGCCGGCGTGGCCCATCGTCTTGCCCTCGGGGGCTGTGAAGCCCGCGATGTAGGCAACGACCGGCGTCTTCATCTCGCGCTGGATGTATTCGGCGGCGCGCTGTTCGGCGTTGCCGCCGATTTCACCGACCATCACCACGCATTCGGTTTCCGGATCCTCCTCGAACTTCTCCAGGATCTCGATGAAGTCCGTGCCGATGATCGGGTCGCCACCTATCCCAACCGCCGTTGATTGACCAATATCCCTCTGTGTCAGCTCATTGACTATTTGATATGTCAGTGTTCCGCTGCGGCTGACGATGCCGACGTTGCCCGGCGTGAAGATATCGTCCGGCATGATGGAGACGTTGGATTTGCCCGGCGAGAGGACGCCGGGGCAGTTCGGCCCGATGAGCGTGGCGTCGTTCATCCGCATGTAGTTCGAGACCTTGAGCATGTCGTGGACGGGGATGCCTTCGGTGATGCAGCAGATGGTGCTCATGCCCCCGGCCAGCGACTCGAAGACGGCGTCGGCGGCGAAGGGCGGGGGGACGAAGATCACGCTCGCGTTCGCCCCGGTCTCCCGCGCCGCCTCCTCTACGGTATCGAAGACGGGCACGCCCTCGAACTCCTGGCCGCCCTTGCCCGGCGTCACGCCAGCGACTACGTGAGTCCCACCATGAAGCATCCGTCCCGTGTGGAACGCGCCCTCCCGGCCGGTTATGCCCTGCACCAGCAGGCGCGTGCCGTCATCCACCAGTATCGCCATCGCTACCGACCCCCATCCTTCGCAAGCTCCACGGCTCTGCGGGCCGCGTCAAGCATCGTCTCCTCGGTGTGTACGTTCGGCGGCGTGTTATCCGCGAGTATTTGCCGCCCCTCCTCCGCGTTCGTGCCGTCGAGCCGGACGACTATGGGCAGCCGGATCCCGGTCTGCTCTATCGCTGCGAGCAATCCGCGGGCCACCTCGTCGCCGCGCGTTATGCCGCCGAAGATGTTGAACAGCACGCTCTTCACCTGCCGGTTGGATGTCACGATATCGAGGGCGGTGGAGATCTTCTCTGCGTCCGCGCCGCCGCCCACGTCACAGAAGTTGGCCGGCTCCCCACCCGCCTGGGCCACCACGTCGAGCGTGCTCATCACCAGCCCCGCCCCGTTGCCCAGGATGCCAACGTCGCCGTCGAGCTTCACGTACTGGAGGCCCGCCTCTTGCGCCCGCTGCTCCTCCGGGTCGGCGGCTTCCGCGTCGTGCAGATCTGCGATGTCTTTGTGGCGATACAGGCTGGTGTCGTCCACCGTCACTTTCGAGTCCAGCGTCAGCACCCGCCCGTCCGCCGTGACTACTAGAGGGTTGATCTCCACCAGACTAGCGTCTAGTTCCTCGAACGCCCGGTACAGGTTGCGTACCGTCCGTCCGACGCCTTTGGCTGTATCGCCGGTCAGTCCGGCGGAGAACGTGATCTCGCGCACCTGGTATGGCTGGAGGCCGATCAAAGGGTCCACATGCAACCGCACGATTGCCTCCGGCTTGGTCTCCGCAACCTCCTCGATGTCCACGCCGCCCTCGGTGGAGAACAGGATGAGTGCCTGCTTCGCCTCCCTATCCACCGTCACGGAGAGGTACATCTCGCTTTCGATGTCAGCCCCGCCCTCGACGAGCACCTTCTTCACGGTGTGACCCCGGATGTCCATCCCAAGAATTTGCCGCGCCGCCTCCTCCGCCTCATCCGGGTCATGCACGACCTTGATCCCACCGGCCTTGCCACGCCCGCCGGTCAGAACCTGAGCCTTTATGGCGACCGTCCCGCCGAGCGTCTCAGCCGCACGCCGGGCTTCGTCCGGCGTCCCCGCCACGATGCCCGAAAGCGTCTCCAGCCCATGCTCCCGTAAAAGTTCCTTGCCCTGATGCTCGTAGAGATCCAATAGAACAACTCCCGCGACGCCCGCAACGACGCTCGGAATTATACAGACGCGGGAAGAGGGTATTCACGGGCCCCGTACATCCACCCGCCGCCACCTCCAGATCGTCAGATCGCCGTAGCCATGCTCCTCGCCGCAATGGAACATGAAAAATGCAACGCCGGATGGTCTTGCGCCGTTGGTCTGGAGAGGATGCTCGATGAAGTATCTACGCCATGTGGCCGGTTTGTTAGCCGCTATCGTGGTCGGAGTCGCGCTCGCGTTGCTGGCGGACAGCTTCGTGCTCGGCGGGATCCTGTCGGTCGTTATCCTGTCGGTCGTTATCCTGTCGGTCGTACTCTATCTGGCGTGGGAGTCGCGATCTCATGGCCGTGTGGCCGGACACCTGAGCGGCGGAGAAGAAGGCCGCTAGGAAGCGCGTTACGCCGGAGCGCATGCTGGTTCAGCCGGGCGCGGCGACACAGGGAGCGGTTGAGGCGCGAGCCCCTCGCTCCTCGCGCTATTCTGGATGCTTCACGATCTGTCGCGCGACGCCGATGAGGGCGCGCAAGGCATCATTTACCGCCCGCGAGTCGGGGAAAGCCTCGGCCACATCCGGCGACAAGACCACGACGTTGCTGCCTTCCGCGTGACGCCCGGCGTATTTGCCCCGGATGCCTCCACTGAACTCGTATTCGGACAGCATATCTTCTTTTTTGTTCAGTTCATCTTTGTTCATAGTCTCTCCTCTCCCGTCGTGTTGCCTCGCGGGCGCTGATGATGCGAATGGCGTCTTCCCGATCAGCATGGACGACAACCAGAAGCTCACGGCCCGCCGACTCGCCTACCGTGACAAAGCGTTGTTCTTCTTGAGAGTGTGAAGCGTCATAGATGGTCAACGATAGTGGGTCTCCGAACACGGTGGCGGGTTCTTGGAAAGAGACGCCATGCTTCTCGACGTTCTGCCCCGCTTTGCCTTCATCCCACTCGAACCGCAGGTCCATGCGGCGTGAGTATACAACCGCATCCAGAAACTCTCGAAAAATTCCTCGCCCCAGGTGGCTAGACCGGTCGAGCATGGGCAATACAGTAGTGACGGAAACAAAACCAACCCAAAAGGAGACCGTCATGCTTAACTGGTTCGCCAAAAGGCTCAAGGAAGGCCGCGAGAACGAGAAGGGCTTCACGCTCATTGAACTCCTGGTCGTCGTCATCATTATCGGCGTCCTCGCCGCCATCGCCATCCCTGTGTTCCTCGACCAGCGGCAGCAGGCCTTCGGGGCGACTGTCCAGAGCGACGTTCGCAACGGCGCCGCTGCGGCCCAGTCGTATGCCGCCGACAACAACGGCAGCTTCACGGGCATGGTCTTCAACGACGGCGCCGGCGGCACCAAGGGCCTTGAGGACGACTACGATTGGAACCTCAGCCCCGGTGTTACTACTCCTCCGACCGTGAACGTGATCGACGCCAACACCTTCACGCTCGTCGCGGTACACCCGCAGGCCAACGCCACGGAAGACACTTGCCCTTTCACCAGCTCAACTGGCCGGGTCACCTGCGCGTAATCTAGCCTAACCGCAATACCACGGCGCTCCTCCTTCGCGGGGAGCGCCTTCTTCGTACCCTCGTGGCGGGCTTGTGGAAGGGGACGCCATGTATCCTGCCCCGCTCTTTTCCGGTGCGGTATGATCGAGGTCGTGAAGACCACCGGCTACTTTGAGGAAGATATACTCGGCGGCAAGCGGCCCGGTATCAAGCGCGAGTGGTGCGAGAATATTCTGCGAAACCCGGAGTTCACGGAAGTACAGGAAAACGGTCGCGTCCGGTACTGGGGCTTTGTGGAAGAGATGGACAAGTACCCGCGCGTCGTCACGCTGGAGGATGGAGAAACCGTACACAACGCGATGCCGGATGGAAACTTTACCCGGAAACGAAGGAGAGAAGGATGAGGCTCAATTACCATCCGGAGACCGACTCGCTCTACATACACTTGAACGAAAGGCCCGGCGCGGACGTTGTGGAGATCTCCGGCGGCGTGGTGGTTGACGTTGACGAGCGTGGTGTACCCGTGGGAATAGACATAGACGCGAACGCCAGCCAGGTCGTTGATCTCTCGCGCCTGGAGGTTGAAGGACTGCAATTGAGCCTGAGCCTGGAGGATCTCCCCAAGAGCAAAGTCGGTTAGAGGACTAACCACTCCACTGTCCGGCGCTCCTCCATCGCGGGGAGCGCCTTTTTCGTGCGCCGGCGGGGCCGGGACGATTCGGCTCCGGTCACTGGCGCTCTTGTAGAATGAGGCTGGATTTTACGAGCGCGAGGAGACTGTTTCCGATGGATGTACGATATTTGACCGACGAGAACGGTGAGCGCGTCGGCGTCCTCCTGGGCATCGAAGAGTACGAGCGCCTGATGGAAGAGCTAGAGGAACTGGACGACATCCGCGCTTACGATGAAGCGAAGGCGGAGATCGAGAGGGAGGGAGACGAGGCCATCCCTCTGGAGCAGGCCATGCGGGAGATCAGGGAGGGGAAGGTAACGGGCGACTGATGCGCTATTCCGTAATCGTCCAGCGGAGAGCGCAAAAACGATTAGCCCGGTTTCCGACGAACATCCAGGACCGTATCGAGAGAAGTCTTCAGGCCCTCTCGGATGAACCTCGTCCGCCGGGGTCTCGCAAACTCCGGGGGAAGGAAGGCTGGCGGATCAGGGTAGGTGACTACCGGGCGATCTACGAGATAGACGACGAAGCGCGCGAAGTAATCGTCGTGGACATCGGCCACCGCCGGGACATATACCGCTGATCCATCCCCGACCCGGCCAGGTTCGCGTTCCTCCATCGCGGGGAGCGCCTTTTTCGTGCGAGGTGTCGTCTTCCCGCTTCGCTCTTTTCCGATACGGTATCATCGAGGTTGTGAAGACCACCGGCTACTTCGAGAGGAAGGTGCTGGAGAACCCGGATCGGCGTGGGATCACGGTGGAGTTGTGCGAGGGAGTCGTCAGTGAGGCGGAGCATGTCGAGGAACAACCAGATGACCGGTTCCGGTTCTGGGGCTACGTACCGGAGCGGCGACTGTACTTGCGGGTCATTACTTCTGGAGATAGGGAAGTTCTGATCAACGCTTTTTCGACGGCAACTTCACCCGCAAACAGAGGAGGAGCAGATGAAGATCGAATACTACCCTGAGACCGACAGTCTGTACATAAAGCTGAAGCCGGGTATCGAGCATGAAGGCGCGGAGGTCGAGCCGGGGATCGTCTTCCACTACACCCCCGAGAACGAAGTCACCGCTATAGAGATGGACTCGGCGGCGAGCAAGCTGGTGGACCTTTCTCGTCTGGAAGTCGAGGGGCTGCCGATCAGCGTTGCAGGCGGGGAACGACAGAAAAGCAAAGCAAGCTAACATCGGGCATTCAAAACAACAGCGTCATCGAGCGTCCCTGGCTTCTCTCGGGACGCCTTTTCATACGGTGGCACGAGGCGAGACCTACTGTACCTGCCACAACCTCCAGAACCATCCGCCAAAACATACGAAAGCGGGCAATAGGATAGCGAGCGAAAGACAAGAGAAGGAAAGCAGGCATTCAGTGGCGGTTTGCGCAAAGGGCAAAAGAGACTCGATGTAGCGAGCACGGCTTCACCCTGATCGAGCGATCGAGCTTCTCGTCGTCGTCATCATCATCGGCATCCTCGCCGCCATCGCCATCCCGGCATTCCTGGCGCAGAGGGAGCGGGCATACGATGCGGCTGCCAAGAGCGATCTCAGGAACGCCGCTCAGGCTGCCCAGTCTTGCGCCACTGCCAACGGCGGCTCTTACCTCGCGCCGGCTGACTGCAGTGACGCGACAGTCCTGGATAATAATGGCTATAACTCGACCGCCCAGGTAACCCTCACCCCCACTGCCACCGCGACCAACTGGACGGCTACCTCCAAGCATGCGCTGGGTCCCACGACCTTCAGCTACAGCGCGGCAACTGGTCGAGTCACCCCGTAACCTAGCCTGACCGCAACACCACGGCGCTCCTCCTTCGCGGGGAGCGCCTTTTTCGTGCCCTCAGTTCCGGCGTTCACATCCTCTCTGACGATAGAAAAGCCCCTGATCTCTCGGGGACGTGGGAGATCAATGACGGGCGCTCCTCTATGCGGGGAGCGCTTTTTTCATTACAGCGCGCCGCTGAACTCCTCTACGCTAAACCCCGACTTGCTAATGAGGCCGCGTAGCGTGCCCGGAGCGAGATCCTTGCCGTGATGTACCGGTAATGTGAGTGAGCTGCGCCCTGAACACTTAAGCCGGACATGCGAACCGTCCTGACGGACTATTCTGTATCCAAGTCTCTCGAAGGCTCTAACCGCTTCTTTACCCTTGCAGTTAGGGAGCACGAGAAACTTTAGATAGCCATCTCTATATCACGAACCTCCAGGGACCGGGGCGCATCCGAAGGTGGCAAGTCCTCTCCCTCTTCGACCATGGAGTCCAGGGTAAAGCGTATCGCTCTTCCCATGTTCTCGAAAGCTTCGTCCGCAGTATCACCTTGCTCCACCACACCCGGCAATGCTGGGGCGGTAGCGATGTACGCGCCGCTTTCGTCCCGCTCAATTACAACCTTGAAGCGCCTCGCCATGCTCTCTCCTAGCCCACCCTCCGTTGGACCTTATGCGGTGAGTATACCTTCTTGCGCTTAGACGACGCCACGGTGACGCTCAGGCTCCTTCTAGCGAAGCTGGGGAGCGCCTCTTTCGTGCTCGTGGCGGGGCTCGTGGGGGAGGCGGGGTGGTTGCGGGATCGCAGTTTCGAGGAGGCGTCCCCGCTCGATGGCGTATCATTGACGCCGCAAACCGGGAAAGGTGAGCGGGAGGTAGATGCGTGGGCCGCCGGAGGAAGTTGCTCGAGCGCATCCTGATCGGACGGTCGGATGCCAACATTCCATTCGAGCAAACTCGGACGCTGCTGAAGGCGCTTGGATTCTCGGAGAAGATCAGGGGCAGCCACCACAAGTTCATCGGGGAGGGCGTCGAGGAGTTGATCAACCTCCAGGAAGTCGAGGGTAAGTGCAAACCCTATCAGGTCAGGCAGATGCGCGAGGTTATTCTGAAGTACAATCTGGGGCAGGAGTTATGATGGATCAGATTAAATACGAGATCGACATTTTCTGGAGCGAGGAAGACGAAGGTTATATAGCCGACGTTCCCGACCTCAAGTATTGTTCGGCCTGGGGGGAGACCTACGAAGAAGCTCTACGAGAGGTTCGAGTCGCAATGGAGTTGCATCTCGAAGTCCTCGATCAGGCTGGCCGTCCGATCCCCGAGCCGAGAGAGCGCCAGGCTTCCTAAAACGAGCGGGACGGGCAGGACGAGCGCGGCTTTACCCTGATCGAGCTTCTCGTCGTGGTGATAATCATTGGAATCCTCGCCGCCATTGCCATACCGACCTACCTGTCTCAGAAGCAGAATGCCTACGATGCCGATGCTCAGAACGTATCGCACAACGCCGCGACCGCTGCAATGGCTTTCCAGGCACGCACCGGCAGCTACACCGGCATGACCGCAGCGGCATTGCAGAACGAGGAACAGTCTCTCCCAGGTGCGGTTGACGAGGCTCCGTACAATGCACCGGGCATGTACACGATCACCGTGCTTGCCGGCACTTCCAGATAGACGTCAGGCACTCGGGTGGAACCGCAACGTACAGGTCTTCGGACACGGGGACTATCGAGTTGCCATGAGCGAGCCGGGATTCGGGTAAGCTGGCGCTCCTCTTTTGCGGGGGCGCCTTTTTCGTGCCTGTGGCGGAGCTCGCGGGAGCATCAGGCATGGCATCCCGTTGGTTTTGTCGTTATTAGCGTTTTGCGCTAATATAGCAGTAGTCAAAGGTATTGACCTATATGCGATCATGGAGAAATGAAATCTTACTCGGAAGATCTCCGCAAGAAGATCGTTGCCGCCGTGGAGCGCGGCATCTCCAAGTCAGAGG
>Ga0136624_1000503_pt1 | contig 15229 bp, 12 predicted proteins | sample AntDrymUQ4692206_2_FD_104802 | JGI IMG/M metagenome (GOLD analysis project Ga0136624, IMG submission 104802) | Polar desert sand microbial communities from Dry Valleys, Antarctica - metaG UQ469 (22.06) | ecosystem: Environmental > Terrestrial > Soil > Desert | place: Antarctica: Dry Valley... | reverse complement strand
TCGCTAAGTACTTGACCCGGGCCGCCCTGGCAGTGCGGATCTGCAGCAGCGGGAAGACGATGCTGTCCTCGTCGTCCGGCGACGAGAAGCGCTCGACGACCGTCACCTCGGCGTCCTCGCCGATGTCGAGCACGAGCCGCGGGAACGTGGCCGTGCCTGGGCCAGGCGACGTGTGCGCGACGACGATCGGTTCGGAGATGACCGTACCGGCGGGTACGCGCAACACGGTCGGCGACATGAACGCGACATTGAGGTCGGCGAACAGATCGGGAACGTCGATGTCGGCGTCGATGACGTCGAACGTGTCGTCCACCTGCAGACCACGTCCCTCGGGCACCCCTGTGATCGCCGTAGCGGTGCGAACCGGCCTGTACCGATCGAGATCCAGCTCCTCGATCCGGCTGTATCGCCAGATCTCCTCGGCCGTGGTCGGCCGGTTAGCGGCTTCGAACCGCGAGGCGGCCTCGACACGCTCGGCGACGAACTGGTTGCCGGGGAACTGCTCTGCGAAGGCTCGCACGGCATCGGAAGTGAACGCAGACACGAGACGCCATTCTACTTGCACGGGGCGTTCCACCCCCGTGGGAGTAGACGATGGCCGGAATTTCGTGTATCCGACGGGGTGGGCGCTCACTCATTGGGGTGACATTCGGCCTGCGTCGACGAGCGGACAGTGAGACGTCCGCCGCCTGTGCCGGTCTCAGATGAAGTGACAATACGAGAGAAGGGGAGCAATGTACGAGCGCAAGAACTTCGCGCGCCGGCTGCTGTGGGGATCGGGCATCCTCGCCGCCGCGCTCATGGGAATGGGGGGCGCCAGCGTCTCCGGGCAGCCGGTCGATCGAGCACCGGCACCGTTGCAGGAAGATCAACCAGTTGACCCCCAGGACGGGCCAGCTGATGAGAGAGATGACTACGTCGGGCTGGTCGAAGAGACCGGGGCCGGCGGGACCGCCGCGACCGAGGATCCGTCGTCGAAGCCTGATTTCGGGCCCGTGAAGAAAAATCCGGCCGGAGCTCAGGACGCGCCCGGCGAGGGATCGGCCAACCAGCAGCAGGACGATGATCCGAAGACCGAGCTCGTGGCGCCGAGCGCCGCAGTCGGTGATCCGGCGAGCGAGCTGCACGCAGCCGCGGATGCGAGCAAGTCGGGAAAGACCCGGGTGATCGTTTCCATGAACGTGCCCGTGAAGGTCGAGGCAGACCTGTCGAAGTCGGCCGCCCGTCAGCAGCGAGACACCATTGATGCCTCGCTCGACACGTTGGCGGAGACGCTGGACGGGACGGGCTCCAAAGTGCTCACCCCGTACGCGGTGATCCCGGCCGCCGTGGTCGAGGTCGATGCCGACGGGCTCGATGTCCTGCTGGCCGAACCCGACGTGGCGTCGGTGACGCTCGACCAGGAGTTCGGCATGGCGCTCGACGTATCCACCGGGGTCATCGACAGTGATCTGTTGAACACGGCGGGGGTGCTCGGCAATAACTGGGAGGGTGGCCCTGGCGGCCGCTACGAGGTCGCCATCTTGGATTCCGGTGTAGACAACCAGCACAACGCCTTCACCGGGCGGATCGTGGCGCAGGCCTGTTTCTCGGCCACGTCGTGGTGCCCCAACGGAATGACATCCCAGATCGGTGGCGCATCTGGTGACAACTGCACGTACTCGACGCAGTGCGACCACGGCACCCACGTCGGTGGCATCGCCGCCGGCACAACGTATACGGGAGGGCACGAAGGTGTCGCTGGCGGTGCCGGCATCGTGGCGATCCAGATCGGACACCGGTCGACCGGAGCCGCCTGCGGCAGTGGGCCGGACCCGTGCTGGCGGTACTTCTTCAGCGATCTCGACCTGGCGCTTCAGCACACGCTGAACCTACGCACCGGTGGACGTAACATCGCCGCGCTGAACCTCAGCCTCGGCGGAGACATCTTCCTCACGGAGGCGGCGTGCGGCGCAGCCCACGTCCCGACGCAGAACCTGGCAGCGAACCTTCAGGCTGCGGGCGTGGCTGTCGTGGCCGCAGCGGGCAACGACGGGTTCAGCAATCGGACCAGCTATCCGGGCTGCCTCCCGAGCTCGTACGAGGTCGGGGCGACGAATGACACCGATACGCCGGCCGGGTTCAGCAACTCGGCCGCCAGCACCAACTGGTGGGCTCCTGGCGTCAACATCGACGCACCGGTGACGAGCGGTGTCGACGCGCACGGCAACAAGTCGGGCACCTCGATGGCCACCCCGCACGTGGTCGGCGCGTTCGCGCTCTTGCGCGAGTGCATCGGCAACGGCACCCCAGCCTCTGTGGCGACCGACCTGGACGCCACCGGCGTGAACGTGACCCGTAACGGCATCACCAGGAAGCGGATCAACGTGCTCGACGCGGCGACACGCAACGTCAACAACAACGACTTTGCGTTCGCCGAGACGATTCCGGCCGGCGGCGCCGACGACTACGACTGGAACGTGTGCGCCGACGCCGAAGCGGGAGAACCGGGTCCCGGTGCCATCGACAACAGCGTCTGGTGGAACTGGACACCGGCGGCTACGGGGACGGCCACGATCTCCACCGACGACGGTGGCGGCAACGTGACCACGTTCGACACCGTGCTCACGGCGTTCACCGGCAACTCGCTCGGGTCGCTCACGACGATCGCCCACGACGACGACAGCGGAGTGGGCAGTCGCAGCCTGGTGACGTTCCCCGTCAACGGCGGTACGACGTACCGCATCCGCGTCGACGGGTTCGGCGGCCAGAACGGCGAGCTGAACCTGCACGTCGCGAACGGAGCCCCACCGACCTGCTTCGGTGTGCCTGCGACACTCGTGGGAACCGGAGTCAACGACGTGCTGAACGGCACCGGCGCAAATGACGTCATCGTCGCCCTCGATGGCAACGACGGCATTCGCGGGCTCGGCGGCAACGACCGCATTTGCGGCGACGCCGGCGACGACAACGTGCTCGGCGGCGACGGTGAGGACTTCGTGCTGGGTGGCCCTGGCGCCGACACCATCAACGGCGAGGAGGGCAACGACACCCTCCTCGGCAACGCAGGTGGCGGCGACAACAACGACGTCGGCGACACCATCATCGGCGCCCAGGGCAACGACCACATCGACGGCTGGGTCGGCGACGACACGCTCGTCGGCAACGTCGGCAACGACCAACTCCGTGGGGAAGCAGGCATCGACACCGCTTACTACGGCACAGCGAAGGCAGGCATCGCGGCAAGCCTGGTGACGAACACGGCGACCGGTCAGGGCAACGACACGTTCGTCGCTATCGAGAACCTCAGCGGATCACCGTTCAACGATCAGCTCACGGGCAACGACGCCAACAACGTGCTGCTCGGCGGCAAGGGCGACGACGGCATCGACGCCCGAAACGGCAACGACCAGCTGCTCGGCGCTCGCGGCGACGACCGGATGAGGGGCGGGGCCGGCAACGATGTGTACTCGGGTGGACCGGGGACCGATCGGGCGAGCTGGGGCGGCTCGGCCGCAGGGGTCAACGTCATCCTCGGGGCCGGGACGGCGACGGGTGAAGGCAACGACACCCTCAGTCAAGTGGAGAACCTGCTCGGTTCCCCGAACGCAGACACGTTGCGCGGTGACAACGGGATCAACCGCGTCGAGGGCATCGACGGCAACGACATCATCCGCGGCTTCGACGGGAATGACAGCCTGCTGGGTGGCAACGGCAATGACACCGTCGAAGGCGGCAACAACAACGACGTGCTGTTCGGGGAGGCCGGAAACGATCACCTCAACGGCGGCGCCAACAACGACACTTGCAACGGCGGGTCGAACCTAGACACGTCGAGCAATTGTGAGGTGACGATCAGCATCCCCTGATAGACACGGCGAGTCAGCCGGGCCGGCGACCGATCACGGTCGCCGGCCTGCTCGCGTCAGCGGGCGCGACGGCCACGCCGACCGAACAGGCGTGCCCAGCGCGACGTGGAATCTCGCTCTCGTTCGACCTCGGTGCGCACGCGCTCGCCCACTTCGTTGAGGAAGTCCTCCGCTTCGTCCAACACCGCAGCCGCCGTACCGTCGTCGACGCCTGGAGGCTCTTCCGGTGTGGCCGGCGTGACCAGCGATCCGTGAGTCCAGGCCACATCTGCCAGTCGACGCTCGTAGCTCGGACAGTTGTCGGGGCAGCGCCATGGGGCGTCGGGCGCCAGATCCAAGTCGCACTTCCGCACCGTCTCACCGTTGCGGTACGTGCGGCTCTCGAAGTGCTTGCATTCCTGGCGCATCGGCACGCCGTCATCGTACGACGATCGGACCCTCGCCGCTCGGCGCGGCCGGTACGCCAACCCGCTCGCCGATCACGTCGGGATTGTCACGATCAGAAGGCAACAGGAACCGGACGGCACACGCCGCGCCGAGCACGAGCACGGCGCCGACCATCGCTGCGGCGCCGACGCCGTCGACGAAGGACTGGCCGGCGACAACCCGCAGCGCGTCGATCCGATCTGCCGGCACGGCGCCCTGGGCGATCAGGTTTTCGACGCCGGCGATGCTGCTCGTGGCGACGTTGCGGACCTGCTCGGAAGCGCCGGCCACGGCGCTGCCAACGCCGGCGGCGTACTGACTGGTCACGATGGAGCCGAGCACGGCGACGCCCAGGGCACCGCCGAACTCGCGGGTCGTGTCATTCATGGCCGAGCCGATACCGGCTCGGTCGCGCGGCACCGCTGACATCAGCTGATTGGTCATCGGCGACATGGTCAGCGCCATTCCAGCGGCGAGCACGACGATCGTGGCGATGACCTGGATATAAGAGCTGTCCGTCTCGAACAGCGACATCGCTGCGAGTCCCACGGCAACGAGGGTCAAGCCGACCGAGGCGACGACGTTGGCACCGAAGCGAGCGGACAGGCGCGGGGTCTGCGGGGCCAGCACCATCATCACGACAGAGACCGGGAGCAGCCGGACGGCCGCGCCGAGCGGTGAGTACCCGAGCACGAACTGCAGGTACTGGCTGAGCACGAAGAACGTGCCGAACATGGCGAAGAAGACGAGGGTGATGCCGCCCGAGGAGACGGCGAACCGACGGTCGCCGAACAGCCGCAGATCGAGCATCGGGTGACGGGTGGTCGACTCCCACCACACGAACACGGCCAGCACGGCCACGGACGCGCCGAACCACGTCAGCGACTCCGCGCTCGTCCAGCCGTGGTTCGGCCCTTCGATGATGGCGTACACGAAGGCGCTCAGCCCGACGATCGACAGCAGGGCGCCGAACGGGTCGAGCGGCGACGCCGTGGTGTCCTTCGACTTGGGCAGCAGCAGGTACCCCGAAGCCAGAGCGGCGACGATGATCGGGATGTTGACGAGGAACACCGACCCCCACCAGAAGTGCTGGAGCAGGAAGCCGGACGTCACCGGGCCGATGGCAGCGCCGGCGCCGGAGATGCCGGCCCAGATGGCGATCGCCTTGGCCCGCTCACGGCGCGGAAACACGTTGGTGAGGATCGACAGAGTCGACGGCATGACAAAGGCGGCCCCGATACCCATCACGGCTCGGGCGGCGATGAGCTGGCTCGACGAGTCCGACAGCGCTCCGAACATCGACCCGGCGCCGAAGATCAGCAACCCGATCTGCAGTGCGCCCTTGCGCCCGAACCGGTCTCCGAGGGCGCCGGCGGTGAACAGCAGCCCGGCGAAGACCAGCGCGTAGGCGTCGACGATCCATTGCAGCTCGGTGTTCGAGGCACCGAGCTGCTCGGGATCGGCCATCGTCGGCAGCGCCACGTTCAGCACGGTGTTGCCGATGATGACGATCATCAACGATGCGCAGAGCACCGCCAGCACCTTCCATCGACGTTCGTACACGTCGGGAGCAATCCCGTCGAGGTCGTCTTCAATCGCTACGCTGTCGTTGCGTTCGGGACCGGTCTCCACAGGAGCCCACCTCTCTTTCAGGTCAGAATTCCGTTAAGCTGCTTGCTCGTTTCGCTACACTAACGTATCGACAAACTGTTTTCGATGGTGACCCATGGCACGTCCCCGCAGCGATGAGGCCCGCCGCAAGGCGCTCGCAGCCGCTGCCGAGCTGATCATCGAGCGCGGTGCCGCGAACCTCAGCATCGAGGAGGTGGCGGCGCGCTCCGGCGTCGCCAAGACCACGATCTACCGCCACTGGCCGGAGCGCACGTCGCTGATGGTCGACACAGTGCGCTCCACGTTCGCACACGTCGGCGTACCCGATACCGGCACACTGCGAGGCGATCTCAGCACCTACTTCAGTGGCATGGTGCGCGCCGACCTGAGTGGCAAGGTCGGCCAGCTGATGCCGAGCCTGATCGACGCTGCGTCCCGTGATCCCGAACTCGAATCGGTGCTCGACCGGCTCACCCGTGATCGAACCGAGGTGCTGATAGCCGTGGTCCGGCGCGCCCAGGAGCGCGGCGAGCTGCCAGCAGACCTCGACGACGAAGTCTTCATCGGCACCGTTGTCGGACCGATCGTGTTCCGCAAGGTGATCCAGCGTCTGCCCCTCGACGCCCGGTACATCGAATCCTGCCTCGACGTGTCCCTCGCCGGCCTAGGAGTGCAGCCGAATTGATGCGGCCGCCGAAGCCTGGAAGCGATGGCTTCGCTACGCTCAGCCGACGCTGCCTTCCATCTGCAGCTCGATCAGGCGGCTCCACTCGACGGCATACTCCATCGGCAGCGTGCGCGTGATCGGCTCGATGAAGCCGTTGACCACCATGCCCATCGCCTGCTCCTCGGAGAGGCCTCGGCTCATCAGGTAGTAGAGCTGCTCGTCGGCCACCTTCGACACCGTGGCCTCGTGGCCGATCTGGGCGTCGCGCTCGCCGACCTCCATGTACGGGAGCGTCCGGCTCTCGGAGTTCTCGTCGAGGATCAGGGCGTCGCACTGGACGTGGCTCTTACAGTTGTGGGCGCCCTCGTCGACGCGCACCAGGCCGCGGTACGTGGTGATGCCGCCGTCCTTGCTGATCGACTTCGACACGATCTTCGACGTCGTCTCCGAGGCCGAGTGGATCATCTTGGCGCCGGCGTCCTGGTGCTGTCCGGCACCCGAGTAGGCAACCGACAGCACCTCGCCGGTGGCCTTCGGACCCATCAGGTAGACGCTCGGGTACTTCATGGTCAGCTTGGACCCGATGTTGCCATCGATCCACTCCATGTGGCCCTCGGTCTCCACCCTGGCCCGCTTCGTGACCAGGTTGTAGACGTTGGGACTCCAGTTCTGGATGGTCGTGTACGTGACACGGGCGCTCGGTTTGACGATGATCTCCACCACCGCCGAGTGCAGTGAGTCGCTGGAGTACACGGGCGCCGAGCAGCCCTCGATGTAGTGAACTTGGGAACCCTCGTCGGCGATGATCAGCGTGCGCTCGAACTGGCCGGCGTTCTCGGAGTTGATCCGGAAGTACGCCTGCAGCGGCATCTCGCACTCCACGCCCGGCGGGACGTAGACGAACGATCCGCCAGACCACACAGCCGTGTTGAGGGCTGCGAACTTGTTGTCTCCAGGCGGGATGACCGTGCCGAAGTACTGCTTCACGAGATCGGGGTACTCCCTCAGCGCCGTGTCCATGTCGCAGAACAGGATCCCCTGCTGCGCCAGGTCCTCGCGGTTGCGGTGGAACACCACCTCGGACTCGTACTGCGCGGTCACGCCCGACAGGTACTGACGCTCGGCCTCAGGGATGCCGAGCTTCTCGTACGTGGCCTGCATCTGCGCCGGGAGCTGGTCCCATTCGTCGACCTGAGGCGTGGACGGCCGTAGGTAGTAGTAGATGTTCTGGAAGTCGAGCTCTGGCATGTTGACCGAGAACCACGGCGCCATCGGCTTGCGGTCGAACGTGCGAAGCGAGCGTTGGCGCATCTTCGTCATCCACCGCGGCTCGCCCTTCCACCACGAGATCTGGTTGACCACGCCGTCGTTGATGCCCTTCTCGGGCGCGAAGGCGTACTCGACCTCGTCGCTCCAGCCGAGTTCGTATTTGCTGAGATCGAGATCGAACGTCGTCATCGGTCACTCCTCGCGATGCTGGGGGTGCTGCTCCGGGTACATTTCTACTACCGACATAGTAACAATGCACGCGGGCGCTCCGCCCCAGTGCACCCCCGAAATCCACAATTCACACGGAAGAGGGAGCGAGGGGGCGAGGGCGTCACGCAGCGTGGTCGCCGACAACTTCGACGCGAGCTGCGATGCGGGGGTTGAACGAGGCGTCGAGGTCGGCATCGGACGGGGCGTCGATCTCGATGAAGATGCACTCACCGGGACACGCCTCGGCAGCGTCGATCACGTGCGACACGAGACGGGGCCTCACCGCCGCCAGGCTCGCCGACCCACCGGGATCGTTGAGCACGGAGCCGGACTGCGCGACATAGGCGATGCCGTCCTCGAGCTGCACGAACACGTCGCCGCAATGGTCGACGCACAGCCCGTCGCCGGTGCACAGGTCTTGATCGATCCAAACGCGCATCTCGGTGCAGGCTACCGGCCATCCGCTCGCCCACAGGGTCGCCGTTTCTCCACCAGCCGCCCACGTCGCGCCGTAGCCTGCCGGGCGTGTACGACGTGTCGCAGCTCCGAATCTTCACCGAACCCCAGCAAGGAGCCACTTACAACGACCTGCTGGCCGTCGCTGGCGTTGCCGAGCGCCTCGGCTTTGGCGCCTTCTTCCGCAGTGACCACTACCTGGCCATGGGATCAGCGCTCGACGAGGGTGGCCTGCCGGGCCCGACCGACGCCTGGATCACGCTCGCCGGCCTGGCCCGCGACACGGAGCGCATCCGCCTCGGCACCCTCGTCACGTCAGCCACGTTCCGACGGCCTGGGCCGCTCGCCGTCGCAGTCGCCCAGGTAGACCACATGTCCAATGGCCGCGTGGAGCTCGGTCTCGGAGCCGGCTGGTACGAGGAGGAGCACGCCGCCTACGGCATCCCGTTCCCGGACGTGGGCGAGCGATTCGATCGACTCGAGGAGCAACTGGCGATCATCACCGGCTTGTGGACCACGGCGGAAGGCGAGCTCTTCTCGTTCGACGGCCAGCACCATTCGGTCACCGACAGCCCTGCACTGCCCAAGCCCGTGCAGCATCCGCTGCCGGTGATCATCGGCGGCGGCGGGCCGAAGCGCACACCGGCGTTGGCGGCCAGGTTCGCCACCGAGTTCAACACGCCGTTCCTCCCCATCGACGCCTTCTGCACCCAGCGCGATCGCGTGATCGCCGCGTGTGAAGCCGCGAGCCGCGACCCGTCGACCATCACGTTCTCGGCAGCGGCCGTCGTGTGCGCCGGCAGCGACCGAGCCGAGTTCGCACGGCGGGCTGCGGCCATCGGGCGCGAACCGGACGAGATTCGCGAGAACGGCGTCGCCGGCACTGTCGAGGAGGCCCACGCGACCATGCAGCGTTGGCACGAGGCCGGCGCCGAGCGGCTATATCTGCAGGTGCTCGACCTTGGCGATCTCGATCATCTCGAAACGATCGCTTCCATCACGACCTCCTGATTGCGCTCCTCGTTCCCTCACCGTCGCCGGCGATAGGTTCCCGCCGATGACTGTCCCTCCTGTTGCCGAACAACGTCCGCACACGTGGGAACGACCCACGGGTACGGTGCATGACCCGTGGGCGTGGCTCGCCGACCGCAACGACCCGGCGACGGTGGCCTACCTCGAGGCCGAGAACGTCTACGCCGCCACCTGGTTCGGCGACGACGGCCGTTCGGAGTCGGTGGAGGCCATTTTCGGTGAGATTCGCTCCCGAGTTCAAGAGGACGACCGTTCTGTGCCAGCCCCCGACGGCGGCTGGTTCTACGTTTCACGCACCCGTGAAGGGGCCGCCTATCCCATCTATTGCCGCGGTCGGCGCTCCGATGACGCTGAGCACCAGGTGTTGCTCGATGTCAACCGTGAGGCCGAGGGGCACGAGTTCATGTCGATCGGCGCCTTCGAGCCGACGCCCGATCATCGCTGCTTCGCATGGTCGAGCGACATCAGCGGCGACGAGAAGTACTTGCTCCGAGTGCGCGACGTCGGCGACGACGACGGTGGTGGTGACGGGTCCGTCGGCGCCGATCACGACGAGGTGGCCGACACGTCGGCCGCCGGTGTGGCGTGGTCGGCCGACGGTGAGTGGCTGTTCTACTGCAAGCACGACGAGCAGATGCGCCCGTTCGAGGTGTGGCGCCACCGGATCGGTACGCCGGCCGTAGACGACGTCCTCGTGCTGCGTGAGGACGACGAGCGCTTCTATCTCTCGATCGAGTCGACCCGCAGCGCCGAATGGATCCTGATCACGGCCGAGAGCCAGAACTCGAGCGAGGTGCAGGTGCTGGAAGCAGGCCGGCCCGACGAGCCACCAACCCTCGTTCGGCCTCGCGGCGACGGCCACGAGTACTACCTCGATCACTGGGGCGACGTGTTCGTCGTGCTGACCAACGAGGATGCCGAGGACTTCCGGGTCATGACGGCGCCCGTGAACGCACCCGGCGAATGGACCGAGCTGGTGCCGCACGTGCAGTCGAACCGGATCGTGTCCGTTGTCGCCTTCGAGGGACACCTCGTGCTGCACGAGTGGCATCAGGCCCAGCAGCGGTTGCGAATCCTGTTCGCCGACGGGACGGAACGCACGATCGACACCGGCGACGAGCCGCACGCCGTCGACCTCGATTCCAACCACGAGTACGTCACCGATGTACTGCGCTTGCGCATCCAGTCGCTGACGGCACCGCCCGCGGTGTACGACGAGCACGTCATGACGGGCGATCGGCGACTGCTCAAGCAAACCCCGACGCCAAACGTCGACCTGTCGAGCTATACGTCCGAGCGCGTCTGGGCCACGGCTGCCGACGGCGTCGAGGTGCCCGTCGATGTCGTGCGCCACGTCGACACGCCCGTCGACGGCACGGCGCCGTGCGCTCTGTACGGGTACGGGGCTTACGAGGCGTCGATGCCGCCGTGGTTCTCCGTCGCCCGACTGTCGCTGCTCGACCGGGGGTTCGTGTGGGCTCTCGTGCACCCACGCGGCGGCGGCGAGCTCGGGCGGCGTTGGTACACCGACGGCAAGCTGCTCAACAAGCGCAACACGTTCGTCGACACCATTGCGGCCGCCGAGCATCTCATCGCGCGGGGGACCGTGGCGCCCGGGCGGGTTTGTGTGCGAGGAGGCAGTGCCGGCGGCTTGCTCGTCGGCGCCTGCATCACCGAACGCCCCGAGCTGTTCGCCAGCGCCGTCGCCGAGGTGCCGTTCGTCGACGTGGTCACGACGATGAGCGACCCGTCACTTCCACTCACCGTCACCGAGTGGGAGGAGTGGGGCGATCCCCGCACCGAACCGTTCGCCAGTTACATCGAGTCGTACTCGCCGTACGACCGCACCGTGCCCGCCGAGTACCCGGCGCTGTACGTGACGGCTGGCATCAACGACGTCCGGGTCTCGTACCACGAACCTACGAAGTGGGTGGCGAAGCTGCGCGCCACGCAGACCAACGCCGATCGGCCGCTCGTCTACCACTGCGAGATGGGCGCCGGCCACGCCGGCCCGAGCGGTCGCTACGACGCCTGGCGTGATGAGGCCAAGGTGCTCACGTTCATCGCCACGACCACGTAGCACGTTTCGCTCCCGGCGCCCGCCGTGCCCGCCGTGCCCGCCGGGAACTGTGAGCTCACGACGTCGGCAGCAGCCGTGTGGCTCACAGATCGGGCGACGTCATGCGGTGGCGGTGGCGACGGCGATCACGGCGATGACGACGAGAATGGCGTTGCGGGCGATGTGGCGCCATGAGATCGGCGTCGTCGATGCCGCGCCGAAGCAGGCGCACGGCGGTCGCCTGCCGTGGCGCAGGTTCCACCCGATCAGAGCCGTGAAGGCGACGAGCAGACCGAGCGCGGCGGCGGCAGGAGCCGGCGCGGCCAGTTGGGTCGCCGTTGCGGCACCGACCGCCAGCTCCACGACGGGGACGACGACTGCCACCGGTCCCGGCACAGCGAGACCCGCCGCCTGCCGGCGCCAGCCGGCGACGTCGATCAGCTTGGCCACGCCGCTCCCCACGAACACGGCCCCGAGCACGAGCGAGGCGACCGCATGCACGATGTCCATCGGCGGCGGGCGCCGTCAGTGTGACGCTGGACCGACGGTGATGGTGGTGCGCTCTGCGGCTGCGAACACGTCGACCGTGGTCGCCAGCTTCTGCGCCGTGGCCAGAATCTCATCCACGCAGTCATCGTTGTGGTCGGGGTCGTGGTGGAACAGCGCCAACCGGCGGGCACCGGCCTTCTCGGCGAGCCACACGGCGAACTCGGCCGTGCAGTGGCCCCAGTCGCTCCTTCCGGCGAACTCGTCCGGCAGGTACTGAGAATCGTGGATCAGCAGGTCTGCACCTGAGCACAGCTCCAGCACGCCGTCGTCGACCGTGAACTCGGCGCCGGACGGTTGCTGGTGGTCGCTCAGGTAGGTGACCGTGACACCTCTCCACATCAACCGGTAGCCGAGCGCCCTGCCGACGTGGGGCACACGTCGGGCGAGCACCAGCACCGGCGATTCAGGGTTGCCGATCGTGAACTCCGACTCGACGACGTCGTGGAAGTGCAACGACCCTGGAATGCCGTGCAGCTCGATGGGGAACATCGGCGGCGTGATCGTGCCGTGCAACACGTCCTCGGCGCTGCGGCCGTCGTCCTGGCGCGGCGCGTACACGTGGAACTCACTCCCGTCGCGCAGCAGGGGCTGGAAGAACGGCAGGCCCTGGATGTGATCCCAGTGCAGATGACCGATCAGGCAGCTCGCCTTCAGCGGCTGGTCCTCTGGGATGGTGTGGCCGAAGTAGCGCAGGCCGGTACCGAGGTCGAGCAGTATCGGCGAGTTTCCTGGGACGTCGATGGCGACGCACGACGTGTTGCCCCCGTACCGCGCGACCTCGGGTCCGTGGCACGGGGTCGAGCCCCGAACCCCGTAGAACGTGACCTTGATGGCATCCCCAGTGATTGGGGGACTCTACCCCTGGCACTCACTCGTAGCGTTTGGGCAAGCCCCGGCCGGCGTCGGACGGTCGACCTACGGTCACGGCAGGTGTAGCTCGCCATCACGTTCGACCACCAGGCCGTCGAGGATCAACCCTTCGACGATCCGGCGGTCGAACCTTGCGGTCGCATTGGCGCCACGACCCAGTTCAGCCAGGGTCCGGCCGCGAGCCTGGCGATCGCTGCCCTCGTAGGGCGCCTGCGGGGTGCTGACGCCCGCCGATCCGGCAGCCGGGTCGGGCATCGGGTTGCCGGCCTGATGCCATCGGCACGTTGCCGCCGTCGGGCAGGCCTCACACGACGGCTTCGGACGACAGACCGTGGCGCCCAGATCCATCAGCGTCTGGTTCCACAACCAACCCTGGCCGTCGGGAACGAGAGCGTCCGCCAACGACTGCACGGTAGACCGGGTCAGCTTGGTCCCGGCTGTCCTGGCGAGGATCCTGGCGATGTTGGTGTCGACCACACCGACGTCGCGCTCGAAGGCGAAGGCCATGACGGCGCGTGCCGTGTACGGACCTATTCCCGGCAACGCCTGTAGCTGCTCCACCGAGTCGGGCACCTGCCCATCGTGTCGCTGCACCATCGCCGCGGCTGCGCCGTGGAGGTCGCGCGCCCGGCGCGGGTACCCCAGCCCCTGCCAACGACGCAGCGCATCCCCGAGCGGCACCCCGGACAGGTCGGCCGGTGTCGGATACCAGCGGCACCAGTCGTGCCACCGCCGGATCACGCGCATCGCTTGCGTCTGCTGCAGCATCACCTCGGCGATGAGGATCTTCCACGGATCGCGCGAAGCGCGCCACGGCAAATCCCGCAGCCGCGCCTCGCCCGATGACAGCACGTCCGCAACGGCGAGCATGCCCGGAACGTAGCTCGACCGATCTGGGCGTGGAATGTTCCAGCCCCCGCGAAAGATCACGCCCAGTCGGTGTAGTGGAAGGAATCACGCCCAGTTGGGCTGCGGCGGGGGGCTTGATCACTGGCACCGGGAAGCGCATGCTGGAGGATCGGGACGAGGAGGCGGGCGAATGGATCCGAAGACGATGTGGGGTGCCGGCGACTATCCAGCGGTGGCAGAGCTCATCAGCGATGTGGGTGAGCTCTGCGTCGAGCAAGCCGGCATCGGCGCAGGCATGGACGTGCTCGACGTCGCCTGCGGGAGCGGCAACGCCACGATCCCGGCGGCGCGCGCTGGAGCGAACGTGACCGGCCTCGACTTCCAACCCGATCTGCTCGCCAACGCCCGCCAGCGGGCGCAAGACGAGGGCATCGATGTGGAGTGGATCGAAGCCGACGCTCAACAGATGCCGTTCGACGATCAACGATTCGACCGGGTGATCTCCACGTTCGGCCACATGTTCGCGCCCGACCACGCCCGCACGGCCTCGGAGATGCGCCGCGTCCTGCGCCCAGACGGTCGGATCGTCATCTGCTGCTGGACGCCTGAAGGCTCGATCGGTCGCATGTTCCTCACCATCGGCACGCTGGTGCCTCCGCCTCCTGGAGGACAGATGCCCTTGCTGTGGGGTACGGAGGCCCATGTGCAGAAGCTGCTCGGCCCGGCGACGTTCGATCGACGAGAGGTGGAGTGGACTCACGAGTCGGTCGATTCGTACGCCGACTTCTTCCTCTCGAGCTTCGGGCCGATGCTGAACGCCGCCGAGGCGCTCGGCGAGCGCTCAGGCGAGCTGCGCAAGGAGTTCCTCGCCTTCCTCGCGGACGAGAACCTGGCCGACGACGGTTCGCTGCTGTTCCGGGGCGAGTACCTGGTGTCAGTTGTCGATACGCCGGGCGCTCAGTCGGCCCAGACGTCGACGCCGTCGTAAGGGCGTCGACGCTCGGGCGCCGCATCGCGGCGCCACGCCAGGAGCTTGCGGCGGAAGTAGCACACTTCCTCGCCGTCCTGATTGAAGCCCTTGGTCTCGACCGTCACCACACCCCGGTCGGGCTTCGACGACGACTCCTTCACATCGAGCACCCGCGTCTCGGCGTGAATGGTGTCGCCGTGGAACGTGGGGAACTTGTGCAGCAGCGTCTCCACCTCCAGGTTGGCGATGGCTGCGCCGCTCACGTCGGGCACGCTCATGCCCAACACCAACGAGTACACCAGGTTGCCGACAACGACGTTGCGCCCCTGCACGGACTGCGAGGCGAACCAGTCGTTCGTGTGCAGCGGATGGTGGTTCATCGTGATCATGCAGAACAGGTGGTCGTCGTACTC
>Ga0136624_1000501_pt1 | contig 15246 bp, 20 predicted proteins | sample AntDrymUQ4692206_2_FD_104802 | JGI IMG/M metagenome (GOLD analysis project Ga0136624, IMG submission 104802) | Polar desert sand microbial communities from Dry Valleys, Antarctica - metaG UQ469 (22.06) | ecosystem: Environmental > Terrestrial > Soil > Desert | place: Antarctica: Dry Valley... | reverse complement strand
TGGATGGCGGGCACGGGGAACGCTCCTTGTTCGGGAAGCTTAGAGGACTCCCCCGCATGATGGACGATCCGTGCCCGCCCTTCACGTCCCCGTGCTATTCACGCCTACTGGCGCAAGCTCTAAATTACTCGGGAAGCGTGAAGTTTAAGACCGCTTCTGGAAAAGACGAGGAACATCCTTTCTACCTTAGCGCCGAACAGTATCGGCATACTCTTGCGTACGATGAAGAGCAGCTAAAAACTCACCATCAGTTACAACAAATCCCTAAAGAGTTGAAGACGTTGAGAAACGAGATCAAACGGTTCGGAAAGCGATGACTCGGAGAAGGTGGTTCCGGCTAAAATGAAGATAGGAAGCAAGTAGTGCGCGAGAGGGCTTATTCTTGAGGTTCCTGTCCGGTTCACGTCCGGGACGATGGGGGGTGTGGGTCGTGTGCCGCGTGCTCGACAGACCGCTGCCTCTGCCCCACGCGGCGGAGTGGATGATGATCCCGGAGCACTCCGTGGATCAGGTCCTGGATACCGGCGCTCTTGCTAGCCTCTACCCCGAAGACGTCCTCGAAGCCGCCCGCCGCATGAACCGCCAGCGCCGCGAATACGACAAACGCCACGCAAACGAACCCTAGCGACGCCAACTTTTTCTACGGATCGCCCTTGACAAACTAATAACGTTAGTTTTAAACTAATGGCGTTAGTTAAACACGCAGGGCTAGCGAGAAAGAGGCAAACAATGCAGGCGAGCACGAACACAGAGCGGGAAGCGGCGCGCGTTGCGATGCGGGAGGGGCAGCAGTCTTGGCTGGCGCGGCCGGGTACGTTGCTTCGTATCGAGGGCGGCGTGTTGCTCGCGATGAGCGTGTTGCTCTACTGGGTGAACGGGGGAAGCTGGGCCTTGTTTGGGTTGCTGATCCTCGCTCCCGACGTTTCGATGTTGGGCTATCTGCTCGGGGCGAAAGTAGGGACGGCGTCGTACAACTCTGTCCACAACTACGCTCTACCTGCGGGCCTTGTTGCCTTCGGCGTGATGGGAGGTAGCCTCCTGGCGGTGAGCGTGGCGCTTGTCTGGTTCGCCCACATCGGGATGGACCGGCTTGTCGGCTACGGACTGAAATACACGTCCGGCTTCAAGGACACGCACCTGGACCGGGTGTAAGGGAGGTCTGGTGTCACCGAGAGCGGGGTTGGACCGGACGGTGGTGGTGGAGGAGGCTGCCGTCCTGGCTGACGAGGACGGCTTCGAGAACCTCTCGCTCGCCCGTTTGGCTGAAAGGCTCGGCGTCCGAAAGCCCTCGCTTTACAACCACATCGCGGGACTCGATGGGATAAGACGCGAGCTTGTCTTGAAAGGGCTGCGGGAGCTGGGGCGGGTTCTTTCCAGCGCGTCGTCCGGAGAGGACGGGGAAGCGGGGATCTTCGCGCTCGCCGAAGCTTATCGGGCCTTCGTCAAAGAGCATCCGGGCCTCTATACCGCGACGGTGATGTCCTATCGGATCTACGCACCCGGCGACCACGAACTCGGGGCGGCCGAAGGTGAGGCTCTCCGGACGGTGCTGTCCGTGCTGGCTTCTTGCGGAATTCGAGACGAGGGGGCGGTACACGCCGCCCGGGGACTGCGCGCGGTCGCCCACGGCTTCGCAACGCTCGAAGCCGCTGGCGGATTCGGCATGCCCGTCGACGTGGACGAGAGCTTCCGCAGGTTAGTGCGAGCTTTCGTAGCAGGACTGTGGAGTAGGGAGGCCGATGGGGGGCGTTAGCCAGCACGTCGACCGGTATACTCAAGCCGTGGACCTCTTCGACGCATCCGGCTCGGATAGCCTCGCCCGACGCGCCCCGCTCGCGGAACGCCTGCGCCCGAAGACGCTAGATGAGGTGGTCGGACAACCGCACCTGACGGGAGAGGGCGGGCCGCTCAGGGCGGTGGTGGAGCGGGGGCGAGTGGGCTCGCTGATCCTGTGGGGGCCGCCTGGGACGGGCAAGACGACGCTCGCCCGCGTGCTGGCCGGCACGGTCGAGGAGGAGTTCATCCCCTTGAGCGCGGTGACGAGCGGGGTGAGGGACCTGCGGGCCGCCCTGGATGGAGCCCGTGAGCGTCTGAAATACGAGGGACGCGGGACTCTCGTGTTCGTGGATGAGGTTCACCGCTTCAACAAGGCCCAGCAGGACGCACTGCTCCCCGCGCTAGAAGAAGGGCTCGTGGACTTCATCGGGGCGACCACGGAGAACCCTTCGTTCGAGGTGACGGCGCCGATGCTCTCCCGGTCCCGGGTCCTGCGGCTGCGCCAACTCTCCGATGAAGACCTGAATGCACTCCTGGACCGGGGGGTCGAGGAACTTGGCGCGGGCGTATCGGCGGAGGCGCGCGAATACCTGTTGCGGCTCTCGGGCGGGGATGGGCGCAGGTTGCTGAATGCGCTGGAGGTCGCGGCGTCCGGCACGAAGCACGTCGAGGTGGAAGACATCGAGCGGGCTGTGGGGGAGAGGGCTCTGCGGTATGGGCGGGAGGAGCATTACGATGTGATCAGTGCTTTCATCAAGAGCGTGCGGGGCGGGGACCCTGACGCGGCTCTACACTATCTGGCGCGCATGATCGAAGCTGGAGAAGACCCTGTGTTCATGGCGCGGCGGCTGGTGATCCTGGCCTCCGAAGACATCGGAAACGCCGACCCGCACGCGCTGCCTTTGGCGGTCTCCGCTGCCGAGGCGGTGCGCATGGTCGGGATGCCAGAGGGACGCATCCCGCTCGCCCAGGCGACCACCTATCTCGCCTCCGCTCCCAAATCCAACGCCGCCTACGCCGCCATCGGACGCGCCCTGGAAGACGTGCGGCGCGGTCCATCGCCCGAGGTCCCGCTCCGGCTTCGCAACTCGCGGACGGATTTGATGAGAGAAGAAGGCTATGGTGCCGGCTATCGCTACGCCCACGACGACGAGCCGGAGGGCATGAACGACCATTATCTGCCTGAGGAGATCTCGGATCGCGTCTACTACCAGCCGAAGGATCGGGGCGCGGAGGCGGAGATCCGGGACCGTCTGGAGCGGTGGCGAGCCGGCCGCGAATGGCGTGAAGGTGAACCGGACGGGTAACCCGGCCCCGCGACGCCACGAAACACAATAGCCGCGCGCTTCGTATCGGAAGGACGGTACGTTGGACAGACCATGCGAAAGGAGACGAGCATGCGAAAGTGGAGCCTGGTCCTGATCGCGGCGAGCATCGGCGCCGTTATCGTGGCTTTCCTCCGGTGGCGCGGGAACCCTTCAGCGTGTCCTTATTCACTTCGCTTTTCGCTGGAGTTGCCGCATCCGTTCGTCACGCGTTCACGGCTGCGCGAGATCCTGAGTCCCACCCCCGGCGAGCGGATGCTGGAGGTGGGGCCAGGCACGGGCTACTACAGCCTCGATGTGGCCCGGTGGGTCGGACCGGACGGTACCCTGGATGTCCTGGATATCCAGCAGGAGATGCTGGACCATACACTCCGCCGGGCGCACGAGTCGAGTGTCTCGAACATAGTGCCGGCTCGGGGCGATGCGCAAGAGCTCCCCTATCCAGATGATAAGTTCGATGCTGCTTACCTGAGCTTCGTGCTCGGCGAGGTCCCAGATCAGGACGCCGTGCTACGCGAGCTGCGCCGCGTCCTCAAGCCGGGTGGACGCCTGGTGATCGGCGAAGCGTTGCCGGACCCTCACATGGTACCCTTCGAGAAGCTTCGGGCGGAGGCGGAGGCGGCAGGTCTGCGTTTCGAGCGCCAACTTGGCGGGCCGCTCGGCTACTACGCCCGGTTCGCGGTGTGAAGACGGTTCGCGTGGATCGCGTAGCCGCAGATTCTCTTGCCCCACTTCTCGACCTCTCAATCGATCATTCGACGGCGCTTCTGCTTTGATGGGCTTCTCTGTCCTTCGCCGCGGATGGGAAGACCAGGACCGGCCCGCTCGCGGTGCGCAGTATGTCGGTGGAGACGCTTCCCAGCGCGAGGCGCCTCAAGGCATCGAGACCGCGGCTGCCGACCGCCACGAGCGTCGGCTTCTCGCTCTCTGCGGCGGTCTCCCGGATGATGATCGCCGCGTCCCCGGCGGAGACCTTGATCGCGGGCCGCTCCGTCAGCAGGCTCCCTAGCCGAACCGCGCGCCTTCTCAAGAGCTCGCCACCGTCTCCGAACATGCTCTTGGACGCCCGTACCCGCGAAGTCTCGGCATGGCTGTACACACCCGGCGAGGGGAAACCCAGCACCAGCAGCGCTGACGCATCGAAGAGCCCGCCGATGCGGGCGGCCAGCTCTCCAGCCCACTCCGCCTCGCCCGAAAAATCGTCGCCCACGACTACTGTCCGCGGCGGCCAGGCTTCTTCCCCGCCCCTCAAGACGAGGGTCGAGCAAGGCGCGATCCGCGCAACCTCCTCAGAGACGCTCCCTGATACGAGGCGCTCTATCGTCCCGGTCCCCCCTGGTACCCACCACTACCCACCACTACGAGGTCCGCGTCCAGTTTCCCGGCCAGGCTGGCGATCTCTCCGGCCGGACGGCCCATCCGCAAATGGGCGCCCTGGACCTGGCCTCCGATGCTTTCTATGCGCTCCACCTGCTCCTTCAGAAGCCGGGCGGCCTTTTCGCTGGGCAGTCCAGACTTGAGGATCGTAACCGGGGCCGGGAACAGCACCGGCGTACTCTGCCAGACGTGGACCACATGCAGTTCGGCCCCGGTCTTGTCGCAGAGGTCCACCGCCACCCGAGCGGCCAGAGCCGCGTCTTCCGAGCCGTCTGTGCCCAGCACGACCCTGGTCAAGAAATCCTTCATGAAAATCTCCTCGAGAGTTGTTTGCTTTCAGTTGTTTCTCTTCCGATGGGTCGCCCCGCAGGACCTCGCGGGCACTGCGTCGGGACGGGAGCGGCGCAAAGCGTAGACCGCCGCCCACGCGATGCACAATAGCCCCGCGACTATCTCATAGCCCATGAGCACCTCCTTCCTGTGCTGCGTTCTTGAATTAGATCTTCTCCCCGGAAGCCCTGGTTGCCGCTGGCTTGCCCTAGACGGTTTGGCGGGAGATCAGGCCGTAGAGGAACAGCAGCACGACGGCCCCGAACGTCGCAACCACGATGGACCACACGTTGAACCCCGTCGCCCCGCTCCCGCCGAGAAGCCCGACGAGGAAGCCTCCGATGGACGCGCCCGCCATTCCCAGGATCGTGGTGACGATGAGGCCACCGGGTTCCGAACCGGGCATGATCCACCTGGCCAGAAGCCCGGCTATGAGCCCGATCACTATCCACGAGATGAGTCCCATTCTTTTCTCCTTCTCTCTGGCGTTTATCTTCTCGATTGTTATTCTGGCTTCCGAGGATGTGAGAGACCTTTGCGGTTCATAAGAGTTTCCACAGAAAGGTCGGTTGGTGGTTTTCCGAATCCTTCCGTGGAGCCGTCGAACATACGCTTGCCTGGATCTGCTACAACGAAGTAATGTGCAAGGATCATGAGCAGCTTCGCGCCACCGGGGAGGCACTCGTCTGCGCGGCCATGAAACGCCTCATGGATCTAGCGGCTGGCTCGCACATGAAAGGACCCTGCCGGCTTCAGTACCGGGTCGAAGAGGTGACTCGGTGAGAACCATCGATCCGGTGAGGATTACCAACGGCGGGCTCGTGGGGGGGCTTCTGGCCGTGCTCGCGCTGTGTTGGACCGGGACCGCATTGCTCCTGGCGTTGCAGATCGTGCTGCCCACCCGTACGTTCACGCTGTGGTTCTTCACCGTCCTCGCGAAGGAGTCCAGCCTCCTGCTCGCCGCCTTCGCCTCTTTCGGCATCGTCCTGGCCGCGCTGGCGCGCTTCTCAGGCGCCCGCAGGGTAGCGATGATCGCCGCCGCGTTGGGTACAGTGGCCATCTTCCTTTCGCTCGTACCGACGGCCCAGGCGTGGATAACCGCCTCCGCGGAAAACGTCTCACTCTCCCCCTCGGAACAGTTCGCGGGCCTCTCTTCGGCCCCGGATCGCTCGCCGGAGACCGTGACATACGCCAGCCCGGACGGCGAGGAACTGGGGCTCGAGGTCTGGGAGCCGCCCGGTGATGCCGTGGGCGGGTCGCGGGAACGGCCGGCGGTGGTCATGGTGCATGGCGGCGGCTGGCATACAGGCACTCGCAGCAAGACTCCGCTGTGGGACGCCTGGCTTGCCGAAAGGGGGTACGTGGTCTTCGATATAGACTATCGGCTTACCCCGCCGCCCCGCTGGCAGGACGCCACGGGCGACGTGAAGTGCGCGGTGGGCTGGGTCAAAGAGAACGCCGATCGCTACGGCGTGGACCCCGACCGGGTCGCGCTCGTAGGGTACTCTGCCGGCGGGCACCTCGCCCTACTCTCGGCCTACTCCGAAGACGACACTGGCCTGCCGCCCAGTTGCAATGTCGAGGACACCGGCGTCTCCGCGGTGGCGGCCTTCTACCCGCCGACCGACCTTAGACGCTTCTACGAGATGGAGTGGCCGTGGTCGAACCCAAACTTCGTGGGCCTGGAAGCCACGAAACGTTTTCTCGGAGGCACGCCCGCCGCCGTCCCGGATCGCTACCGCGCCGCCTCGCCGGTCGTCCACGTCGACGCTGACGACCCGCACACGTTCCTGGTCCACGGAGGCACCGACCGGATAGTTCCGATAGAGCAGTCCGAGTTGCTCGCGCGGCGGCTGCGGGAGGCCGGAGTTTCCCACCGCCTCCTCGAGTTGCCCTGGGCCAACCACTCCTTCGACCATGCCACCGATCTCTCCTGGAGCGGCTCGGGAGCTCAGATCACACGCTCCGCCCTCGCCGGGTTTCTAGAGCGTCACCTCGCCGCGCGGAGCGACCAGGCACTTTCGCGGGGCAAGACCGATCCTCGCGGCAATGAAGGAGCAGAGTAGAGGGGCAACGGGTTCGGGGTTCCCGCGGAGGGCGATTTTCTCCTACGAACCGGTCGGATCGGGTAGCCGTTCGCCAAGCCACGGGGCAAGGGTTCGCGCGTACGTCGGCGTCAGGTGAGCGCCGTTACGGTAGACGAGGGCGTCGCCGATGACCGCCGGACACATCTGTTCGAGACACAGGACGGGCGTCGGATCTATCACGCGTACGCCTTCGACCTTCTCGGCGGCGCGGGCGTTGATCGGAGGATAGTTGAATGCTTTGCTTCGGGATACCGCGCAGTCATGCAGGTGATCTAGCGTGCGTGAGACGCACTCGGGTACGTCCTTGTCTGGGTGCGGAATATCTTTGATGACCACGACCGCGGCTCCGTTGCTGCGCAGCTTCTCGAGGGTGGAGACATACCCATCGGCCAGCGCCTCGTTGCTGGCTTTTCTGTCCAGCCGCTTTCCGTCCTCCCTCACCCGATAAGGATTCAGCATGCTCGTCACGACCAGGCTCGGGTCTTCCTTCTGCGTGATCCGCTGCAGCGCCCGTGCTCGCCATTCGTCGCACTCGCGGTACTCTCTGCGCAACGACTTGCTGTAGATGCGCACCTCGGCGGGCGGGCAGGCGCTCTTAGAGAGCCCGACGAGACGCCAATCATTCTCTTTGGCGAGCTTGTTCAAAGCGGGGAACCAGTGTAGCGCGTGGGAGTCGCCGAACAGCACCACGGTGGTCTTCGAGGAGGGGTTGCCGTAGACGCACTCGGGCGGCTCCGTCTCCGATTGCTCGAGGTGGCAGGCGTCGGCGTACATCCGGGAGCGCTGGTCCTCCGCGTCGCGAGGGACGGGGTGGACGGCGTCCGCGCTCTTCTGCAGCGAGCGGTCGCCCTGAAGCATTGCTGCAGCGCCCGCAACCTGGCTCTCCGGTGGCTCCGGAACGGTCGGCGTCACCGCGAAGAGCAGCAGACCCAGGACGACCGAGGAGGCGGTGCATGCCCCTCCCAGGGCCAGTGCCTTGCGAGGGAAGCGGGTGAGCGTTTCGGAGTGGAGGAAGGGCTTCTCCACGAGCCGGTTGGTCAGTACGGCCGGAACGTAGGAGGCTGCGAGGACGGCCACGCCTTCGAGGGGAGACAGCTTCCCCCACAGCGCGGCGGCGAAGACGAGAAAGGGCCAGTGCCACAGGTACCAGGAGTAGGAGATGCGCCCGACGTGGCGCACCGGGGACAGCGTGAGCAGGCGCGACGGCATCGCAGAGGTCGTTGCGAACCCCGCAGCGATGATCGCCGCAGTGCCCAGGGTTGGAACCAGCGCCGCATATCCCGGGAAAAGCGTGTCGTCATTAAACCGGACGGCCGAGAACGCGACCGCGGCCAGGCCCACCAACGCCAGGGCGGCGGCCGCCGGGCGGGGCAGAAGTCGCAGGTGCGACGCGGGCGCGAGGGCCAGCGCCCCGCCGAGCGCGAGTTCCCAGCCGCGGGTTAGCGTGGAGAAGTAAGCCGCCCCGGCTTCCTGGCCCGTGGAGTAGATGCTGTAGGCCAGGGACGAGATCGCGATGACCGCGCTGGCAATCGCCAGCGCCGGGCGCAGGCCCCTGCCCGTGCGGCGGCACCACCACGCGACGGCCAGGAGCAGGGCCGGCCAGACGAGGTAGAATTGCTCCTCGACCGCCAGGGTCCAGAAGTGCTGCACTGGGCTCGCTTGCAGGCCGGCTGCGAAGTAGTCGGTGGCCTGGATGGCCAGGAACCAGTTCATGACGTAGAGGCCGGCCGCGATGACGCCAAAGGAGGTTTCGTCCATGCGGACGGGGTCGAACAACAACCACGACAGCACTACGACGGTCCCCAGCACGACCACCGTCAGCGGCAGCAGGCGCTTGGCGCGCCGCGAGTAAAATCGCGCGAGCGACAGCGTGCCGGTCTTCTCCATCTCCTTGAGGAGCAAACCCGTGATCAGGAAGCCTGAGATAACGAAGAAGACATCCACGCCGACGTAGCCGCCCCGCGCGAACGGCATGCCGCCGTGGTAGAGCAGCACGGCTACCACGGCCACGGCTCGCAGGCCCTCGACGTCGGGCCTGAACCCGCTCTTCCGAGATGTTTGGAACGGCTTTGTCCCGTCGCTTTCCAACCCGCCTTACGCCTCCTCTCGACCGTGCTGGCGCTTCCCGGATTCTCGTCGGTCGAGATGGGAGAAGCCTTTGAAGACCATGTGAGTTTCCACAGAAAGGCGGGGTGGTCGGCAAGGCCCGGGATGGACAGGAGCGGCGGAGCGTCACGAGTCCCGGAGCGAGGGCTGCGCTGAGGGTCTTCAAGGGAAGCAGAGCGCGACAGGAGCACCTGCGTTGATGCTTCTCTCTGTGAAAAATCACATGTTCCTCACATTCGGGTCACAGGACCCTGCTTCAGACTCCCTCTATAAGTTATGAGTGACATGTTTGATCTCTGGGTTATACGGGAGCGGCATCACGAATTGCTGCGCGAGGCCGGGCAGGCGCGCCTGGCCCGGGAACTGGGCCGAGCGCGGAGGGATCGGGGGGTTGGACCACCGGCCGGCAATGGAAGCGCGTATGACGTGCGACAGAGAAAAGCCCGTCAAGGGGTTCCAGAGGACGCACCCCGGATCGCAGGGTTACTCGAGGTCAATGACATATCCTGCTGGGTGGCCTTCGAGGAGCGATTTCTGGTAGTCGAGGAGGCGGGGGAGATCTTGGCGGCTCTGCGCTTCCGGCAGGACTTCGAGCGGCTTTACCTGGGCTTCCTCGTCACCGTCCCCTGGATTGAGGAGCGCCCCCTGGCGATTGCTCTATACACCGGGGCACGGGACGTGGCGCGCGGGCTCGGTCTGAGGGAAATCCGGGCCCAAGCTCCACGGAACAAGACGTACCTGAAACAGGCAGGATATCGTAGGCGCAGAGGCGGTTGGCGGCTGAAAATCACCGATTATTCCCGATGATTCGCGGAACCAGCTTGCTTCCTCGCATCCAGAATGCTCGATCCAATGCACCCGGCTTCATGACGAAGAACGTGAAGCAGGCAGGGTAGCAAGTCTGCGTAAGATAGCGGGCGGTGGCGTCGCGTGGCTTGCGATCTTGCTGCCCGTGGCGATTGGCTTCGGGTACGTCGGGCGATTCGGGGTGAACGTAGTGTACTTCGACCAGTGGGAGATGGTGCCGCTTTTCGATAAGCTTTCCAGCGGAGATCTGACCTTCTCGGATCTTTTTGCCCAACACGTCCAGCACAGGATGTTCTTCCCGAAGCTCGCCATGCTCGCCCTGGGCAGCCTCACCAGCTACGATAACGTGGCGGAGATGTACCTCATACTGTGTTGCTTCCTCGTCACAGTGCTCTGCGTGATCGCGGCTTTCGGACGCCGCACGCCAGCGCTGGCGCTGATCCCCGTGGGCTTCCTGGTCTTCAGCCTGCGGCAGTTCGAGAACATGTTGTGGGGTTGGCAGGTCTCGTTCGCCTTCGCGCAGGTCTTCTCCATCCTGACCTTCTTCTTGATCCATCGCCTAAGAGGCGGCGCAGCGACCGGGGTCATGCTCCTCGCGGCCTCGGCCAGCGCTACGGTCGCCGCGTTTTCCGCCGTGCAGGGACTCTGGGCGTGGCCCGTGGGAGCCGTGCAGTTGCTGCTCGCACCGCTCGACAAGAAGACGAAGCGTTTCTCTGCCCTCGCGTGGATCTCTGGTGGAACAGGAGTATGGGCTCTGTGCTTTCTCGGGTATTCGCTGCCCGCACAGGGCCAGCCTCTAGCGTATGTCTTCGAGCAACCCGCGTCAGCGGCAAGGTTCATGCTCGCGCTGCTCGGGAACTCCCTTTTCTGGCATCAGGATCTCGCTACGACGGGCGGCGCGGTTCTACTCTTCCTCGCCATCACCGCGCTCTTCCTCATATATCGCCGAGGAGGGTGGGGAGCGTACTCGTTCTGGATAGCTTTACTCCTCTTCTCTCTGGCCACGCTCGTCACCATTGCCGCGGGACGGGCAGAGCTCGGCCTGACTCAGGCTTCCCTCTCACGGTACTCGACCTTCTCCCTGCCCACTGTGCTCGCCACATACGGCCTGCTTGTCGAACGCTTTCTCGACGATCGTGGGACTCGAGGAGTTCGGCGCTGGCTGTCGAGCGCGATCCTTCTCGGGATCCTGTGCGCCGTTATCGTTCCTAGCGTGCCGATCTCTTACGCACGCGGGATGGCGGCGGGCGAGCGGACCAGGGAGGTGAGAGAGACCGCGGCCATCGTCCTCGGCACCTACGAGTTCCAACCCGAAGAGCACATCACCGATTACCTCTACCCCAGGTCCGAAACGGTGAAAAACAGAGCACCCGTGCTCGAGCGCCTGAACTACAACGTGTTTGCCGACGGCCGGAACCCTACCAACACGTCCTCGCGTACACCCCCAAACCGGCATCGAGGCTGATCGCCTTCAAACCTTGTCCGTACACGAGTTTGACCATTCAGGGAAGCAGCGAGAAACACGAGGCCAGGAAGAGGCGCGTTGCCGGGTATCCCTGCAGTCACGGCTTTTCTCTCTCGATAGAGGCTTGTCTGCTCACCTGCCAGGTTGGGGTATGGACGCATGAGCACTCTGTGAGGACCACGGGAATTTCCACGGGAAGAGCGGACTTGAGGCCGTGATACGGTAATCTAGGAGAACGATGGCCATTATGCGGATACTCATCATAGAGGACGAGGCGCGGCTTGCGAAGCTGATCTCGCGTGTCCTCGGCGAAGAAGGCTACGATGCGGAGACGGCTCTCGACGGCAGGTCGGCGCTGGCGCGCGCCTTCGCCGAGCCCTTCGACCTCCTGATAGTTGACTGGATGCTCCCGGACCTCGATGGCATCGAGGTCGTCAAGAGGTTGCGCGCGGCCGAGATGAGCGTGCCCGTGCTGATGCTGACCGCCCGCACCCAGATCGAAGACCGCGTGGAGGGTCTCGATGCCGGCGCCGACGACTACCTGCCCAAGCCTTTCGCCTTCCCCGAGCTTCTGGCCCGGGTGCGGGCCCTCTCCCGGTGGCCGCGCGAGGAGAAGAAGGCCGAAACGGTCCTTGCCGCCGGGGACGTGACCCTCGACCCGCATCGCCACGTCGTCTGGCGCGACGGGGAGCAAGTGCAGTTGAGCGCGAGAGAATTCGCTCTGCTCGCCACCCTGCTGAGGCGTCCGGGGCAGGTCTTTACTCGTTCGATCTTGCTGGACACGGTGTGGAGCGGCTCCGCCGACGTGTACACCAACGTCGTGGATCTCTACGTTTCGTATTTGCGAAAGAAGCTCGACCGGGAGGGTGAGGCTTCGCGGATACGAACGGTGCGCGGTACAGGCTACATCTTCGATCCCCGGCCAGCACGTTGAACGAGGGTCGCATCCGTATCCGGCTCACGATCGGTTACGTGGGCGTCTTCGCGCTCACGCTTCTCCTTCTGGGCCTGGTCGCCGTGGCCGGCTTTTCCAGGGCACTCGTCATCCAGCAGGACGAGTTGCTCACCCAGGAAGCCAGGAACACGACGAAGAACCTTTTGGAGGGCAGCGAGAGCGAGGTGCTAGCTACAGGGTCCGACGAGTTCGGTTGGATAGCCCTCGAGCCAGACGGCAACGTCATGGGTCAGAACTGGACCACCAGACCTCTCGGTATCCCGGATGAAGCTCTGTTCCAGGAGACCCTCCAGGAAGAGGAGATTGTCCCGGCGACGGTTCGGGGCAAGGACGGCGGTGCGCGGGTGGTGAGCATGCCCATGTACGACGACTCGGGTGAGCTGGTCGGGGTGATGCAGTACGCGCGGTCTTTGCAGAGGGTCAGGAACATGGTCAACGAGCTTGTACTCGTCCTTCTGCCGCTGGGGATCGGGGGTCTGGGTCTGGCCGCCATCGGCGGCGCGTACATGGCCGGGTGGGCCAGGAGGCCGGTTCAGCAGGCCTTCGAGAGGCAGCGCGCCTTCATCGCCGACGCCTCCCACGAGCTCAAGACGCCGCTCACCCTGATCCGGGCCGACACCGAGGTCTTGCAGCGCAGCCTGGAGGATCCCGACGACAGGGAGCTTGCGGACGACGTGCTCTCCGAGGCCGACAGGATGAGCAACATCCTCTCCGACCTGCTCCTTACCGCCCGGCTCGACGCCGGCAAGCTCCCCGTGGACAGCAAGGACTTCGATCTAGTGCCAGTGATCCAGGACGCCACTGACCGCTTCGAGAGACGGGCCGCTTCCAGAGACTTGCGGCTGGAGATCGAGGCTTCCGACGGGCTCATGGTCCGTGGCGATCCGGCGCGGACGGGTCAGATCCTGGGCGTGCTCCTCGACAACGCCCTCGCGCACACGCCACCGGAGAGCAGCATCATCGTGGCCGCCCGCGCGCGGGACAACCGCATCGAGACCGTCGTCAGGGACACCGGGCCCGGCATACCCCCCGAACACCTGCCCCGCGTCTTCGAGCGTTTCTACCGGGTAGATAAGGCGAGGAGCCGCGCCAGCGGAGGAACGGGCCTGGGCCTCTCCATCGCCCGCGACCTCGCCCGTGCCCAGAAAGGAAATCTCGACGCAGGGAACGCCGAGAGAGGGGGGGCCGTGTTTCGCCTCGAGCTGCCGCAAGCGGACAAGCCGCGTCGCGCGAAAGGCTGACACTATTGGGATGGTGCGATGGATCGCCGGCTCCGGGTGAGGTGGACCGCGCCACTGCATGGAGCGGCTACCGTAGCAGGAGGGCCTGGCGCGTGTCGTCCACCGCAACTAGGTTCACGGGTATCACAACGGACTGCAGTCCGAGGAAGCCCGTGTTTATCTCCACGCAATCCAGACCGTTGTCCGCGCTCTTGAAGAGCCCCTTGACGGTGCCGACCTCACGCCCCTCGGGGTCGAGGACCCGATAGCCGGCGTATTCCTCCGGCGTCTCGAAGGGGTGGACGGGTCTCCTGCTTGTTGACGGGAGGGTCACGATCACCAACTCCTTTCGTTCGCTGCTCTATCGGATGCGACCGACTCTACTCTCAGACTACCGCCCGGATAGAGCGTTTCTTGGATCTGGCGGTCTGCTCTCTGGGGGCGGCCAGCGTGTCCGCCTGCTCAACAGGGATTCCACGAAAGGCTTACGCCCCATGCCGACGAGGTCCGCTGATACTCTGCCGTCCACGCCTGGCAAGGGGTCTAGTAAGACCCGGCCGACGCTGGCGCAGGGGCCAAACAGTATCGAGACGAGCTCCCCGGCCGTCGTTTCCCTGACCCGCCAGCCGCCATGCGACGCCCCGAGATCGAGGAACATCCTGGCCTCGTCTTGGAAGCTGAAGACCGGCAGCGCTTTCTCTTCTTCAGCAAGATTGGTGGTCAGCAAACCCACCCGTCCAGCTTCGACCTTTGCGATCAGCCAGAACAGTCTTGGTGCGAGGTTGTTCATGCTCAGAGAATCCTTTCTAACCGGCGTTCTTCTCGACCCTCAAGATCTTGAAAAGACGGCCGCCAAGCCTCTTTATCTCTCCGGTGGCGGTTGGCGCGTTTTTCGCGGTCCCTGCTCGCCTCTTTCACCAGGCGCTCCCGTTCAGTCTCGCACATCATCTTTTCGTGGCGTTGCCTAGCGAACTGGAGATGCATCAGCTCGTACATCTTCGATAAACCTTCCTCCCTCTACGCTTCTCGACTTCGATCTCATGCCTCGTGGTCATCCGGCGCGCATACTCCTCCTGGACTACCTCTGCAGGCGTGCTCCCTCGCCGATGCGGTGTAGAACGTATTCCAAACCTTGTCTCCACTGATCCAGCCGTAGGAGCGTCCGAAGAGCCTGGCCCAGAAAGCATTCCACTTCTCGTACACGAGAACCTCCTTTGCCGTGTTTGTCTTTGCTATCGCGGAGCTTCTTTGTTTACGCTTCTCAGTCTGGACTTCGGGCGTGTGGCCAGCGTGTGAGGATCATGAGAGTTTCCACAGAAACCTTGGCTGTTCTTCGGGGTGGCGAGCGCAGTCTCCGGGAGAGCGGCCTCCGGGCACTTTTTGGCGGAGGAGGGCGAGCCTGCTCAGGTAACCTTCCGACAAACGATGGCACATCGTCCAAGAGCGGCGGCAACGCGCTGACATTCTTTCTTGCTCCGCATCCTCTGCGGTCTTCTACGGCCGTTCCTGTGCAAACTCTCATGATCTCCACAAGCCTCTCACACACTCAATGTCAAGACTGACAAGGAGTAGGAAGAAGCCGGCCCTGTGAAGGGGCTTTGAGAGACGAACGGACGGCTACCGAAAGGAGCGTGTGATCTTGTCCTACACGGCTGCAAATCTTGTAGAGTCCACTGGACGGCTCGCGGTCCCGGAAGAGTGCGTGGGGTACGAAGTCCTGGACCCCTTGTATAGAAGGATCGGGAGCGTGGAAGAGTTGCTCGTGAACGAGGGTGGCGAACCGGAATACTTGAGGGTG
>Ga0136624_1000498_pt1 | contig 15273 bp, 13 predicted proteins | sample AntDrymUQ4692206_2_FD_104802 | JGI IMG/M metagenome (GOLD analysis project Ga0136624, IMG submission 104802) | Polar desert sand microbial communities from Dry Valleys, Antarctica - metaG UQ469 (22.06) | ecosystem: Environmental > Terrestrial > Soil > Desert | place: Antarctica: Dry Valley... | reverse complement strand
CGGCCAGATGCTGCTCGCGGGAAACGAACAGGCGACTGCCGTTGTTCGCGTGCTGGCCGTCGACGACGACGGCCAGGTCCACTTCACGATCCTGCCGGGCCCCGTGAGCACGAACCGTCACTTGCTTGAGCACGTCGGCAACTGAGCGATCCTGCAGCGGACAGCCGATGCGACAGCTTGGCTCTCCCGCCGCGACACTCTTGGCGTTCCGGAACTACTCGCTTCTGTCCAACGTCAGACTCACATGACGTCTGGCCGATTCGCGCTCGTCGCGCTGTCAAGCATGTTGCTGATGTCCTGTGGCGGCCCGTCGACGGAGAGCGCCGCAGAGCCCACAGTTTCCACTGCGCAACCAACAACACTGGTGTCTACGACCGTCGCACTGGCGCCACAGGTCGGAGACCACACTGCGGCGGCTTCGACAGATCAGGTCGTCACGAGCGCAGCGAGCTGCGCCTTCGAGTATTCGCCGGAGACCCTCGCCCAACGAGGCTGGGCGTTCGACGGAACGCTGTCCGGCACCGGCGCGATCAACGACAGTCGCCTCGGCTCCGTGCCAAGCGCAACGTTCCACATCAACCGCTGGTATCGGGGAGGAAGTGGCAACGAAGTGACGGTGCAATACGAGACGGGAGTCGTGGATGAGTTCGCCCCGTCCGTCGCCCCAGGAACACGGCTCCTCGTCGCAGGCGAACCCCGCTGGGGAGGCCAACCCCTCGACGACGCAGTCGCCTGGGGATGCGGGTCCACGCAGCCGTGGACGGCCGATGCCGCGACGGCATGGGCCACAGCGTTCGGCACAGACTGAGGCCGCCCCCTGGCACCGAACGGCGTCCAGATCTCGATGCGCCGCTCAGCCAGTCCGCCCAGCGCGGCTCAGGTGTTGCTTCGTATCGACAGCTGCGATCTGATGCCACGCGAAGTCCGCTCTTCCTGTGCACCCGGTGTGCACCTGGAAGTTCACAGCCTCACCGAGACGGAGCTGACATGCGCTTCTAGCAGGGGCTTTGGAGTGGGCGATGCGGGCCTCGATCCCACGACCTCCACGGTGTGAACGTGGCGCTCTTCCAGCTGAGCTAATCGCCCGTCAGCGGGTGAGCACGATACCAGCTCGACGAGCGACCTGTCAGGGGGCCGCAGCGACGCAGGCCCAGCCCATGCCCTGGCGGTCGCGGTGGGCGTCGGTGCCGTAAGGGCAGGTGTCGTCGAAGCCGACCAGTTCGGTGACGACGAGATCCGAGGTGCCCGAGCAGGCGACCTCGCGGGCGTCGTCGTTGCGTTCGATGACGACGCAGGCGCCCGGCGACAGCACGTTGTCCGGGCCGCGATCGGCCGGCGGACCGATCACCTGCGAGGCACCCAGCACGGCCACAGAGCCGACGGCGGCGAAGATCGCCATGCCTCGCCATGGCAGGCGCGGTCCGCCGGAGTGAACCGGCGCAGGCGCGACGTCGGGGCCACGGCCGAACAATCCATCTGTCGATGGTGGGGCGGCCGGGGTCGCCCAGGGTGAGGCGGATGGCGTGGCCGCACCATCGTGCCGGCTGGCGTCGTACACGGCGCGCCGGCCGGGGTCGCGCAGGATGCGATAGGCGTCGTTGATCTCGGCCATGCGCACGGCACCGCCAGGACCTCGGCGATCTGGGTGCACCTCATGGGCGAGCCGCCGGTACGCGTCACGGATCTCCGCTGCCGAGCTGTGGCGCTCGACGCCGAGCAGCTCGTAGGCATCCCGATGGTCAGTACCCGGCATCGGGATCGACCAGCCCGATCAACTCCCGTCGCTCGGCGAAGCGGCGGACGTTGGCGGTGATGCGCTCCGAGAGGAGGGGGATGGCCATCTCGGGCGTGTTGCCCACGTGCGGCGTGATCAGACAGTTGTCCAAGCGCCACAGCGGATGGTCAGGGGGTAGCGGCTCGGGGTCGGTGACGTCGAGCCCTGCCCCACCGATGAGACGCTGGCCGAGGGCGACGACGAGGTCTTCGGTCACCACGTGACGGCCGCGAGCGACATTGATCAGCCAGGCGTGCCGCTCCATCAGCTCCAACTCACCGAGCGCGATCAGGCCTTCGGTCTCAGAGGTGAGGGCGAGAGCCAGCACGACCAGGTCGGCGCCGGCCAAAGCATCGGCGTAGCGATCGGATTCGAGCACCTCGTCCACGCCATCCATGTGCCCCAGGTTGCGGCGCACGACCGTGATGTGGCAGTCGAACGGGGTCAGCATGCGCACGAGCGACTCGGTGATCCCTCCCCCACCAAGGATGCTGACCCGTGCGCCGATCAGGTTCTCACCCTGGGGTGCGGACCACTCTGCGGCCCGGGTGAACGTGCCGAGGCCTCGCATTCCTGCCAGGGCGAGCGTCAGCGCCAGCTCGGCCACCGGCTTGGCGTACACGCCCTTGCCGCACGTCCACGTGTGCTCGTCGTCGACGAGGTGCACGAAGTTCTCGATGCCGGCGAAGGGCAGTTGGATCCACGAGGCGTTCGGCGCGCCTTCCACTGTGGCGGCCAGCGCCCCTGCGTCACGGGGATCACCCCAGATCACACCTTCGGCGTCGGCGAGGGAGGTCAGCTCGCCGCCCCCCGCGACGATCGCATCGGACATCCACGGGGGTGCACTGGATGGGGCCACGGCAATGCGTGGCGCCGTAGGAGGTGACATGCCGTGTCGAGGTTAGGAGGCGATGTTGGCCATCACGTGCTTGACGCGCGTGTAGTCGTCAAGCGAGTACGCCGAGAGGTCTTTGCCGTAGCCCGATTTCTTGTAGCCGCCGTGGGGCATCTCGGCGACGAGCGGGATGTGGGTGTTGATCCACACGCACCCGAAGTCGAGCCGCTTGGCCATCCGCATCGCCCGGCCGAAGTCCTTCGTCCACACGCTCGACGCCAGGCCGTACTCCACGCCGTTGGCCCAGCGCAAGGCCTCGTCCTCGTCGGCGAACTGCTGCACCGTGATCACGGGACCGAACACCTCGGTTTGGATCAGCTCGTCGTCCTGGCGAAGATCGGCGATGACGGTGGGCTCGTAGAAGTAGCCCCTGTCGCCCTGACGTGCACCGCCGGTCAGCAGGCGGGCGTGGTCGGGCGTGCGCTCCACCATCCCCGACACCCGCTCCATCTGGTTGACGTTGTTCAGCGGGCCGAACAGCACATCCTCGTCGGGCATCCCGGTCTTCGTGTTCTTGGCCTGCTCGGTGATGGCATCGACGAAGTCGCCGTAGACCCCGGGGGCGGCGATCACGCGGGTCGCCGCTGTGCAGTCCTGGCCGGCGTTGAAGTAGCCGGCGACGGCGATCGTCTCGGCCGCCGCTGCCACATCGGCGTCTTCGAAGACGACGACGGGAGCCTTTCCGCCCAGCTCCAGGTGGACCCGCTTGAGTGAGGCCGCAGCGGCGGTGGCGACCTCGGTGCCGGCCCGTACCGACCCGGTGATCGACACCATCGCCGGGACGTCGTGCTCGACCATCAGGCGGCCGGTGTCGCGGTCCCCGCACACGACGTTGAACACGCCGTCGGGCAGGAACTCGGCGGCGATCTCGGCCAGCAGCGTGGTGCTCGCCGGCGTCGTGTCGCTGGGCTTGAGGACGACGGTGTTGCCGGCGGCGAGGGCCGGAGCGAACTTCCAGGTGGCCATCAGCATCGGATAGTTCCACGGCGTCACCTGGGCGCACACCCCGATGGGCTCGCGCCGCACGAACGACGTCATGTCCTTCATGTACTCGCCGGCGCTCTTGCCCTCGAGCAGCCGGGCCGCACCGGCGAAGAACCGGATCTGGTCGATCATCGGCGGCACCTCCTCGCTGCGCACCAGCTCGGTCGGCTTGCCCGTGTTCTCCACCTCGAGGGCGATCATCTCCTCCGCCCGTTCCTCCAGCGCATCGGCGATCTTCAGCAGGGCGAGCGAACGTTCCGACGGGGTGGCGTTGCTCCAACCCTCGAACGCCGAGTCGGCGGCCTTCATCGCCACGTCGATGTCCTCCGCGCCCGACCGGGCCGACTCGGCATACTTCTCGCCGGTCGACGGATTGACGATCGGGATGGTCTCACCGCTGCGGGCATCGGTCCGCTGGCCGTTGATGAAGTTCTGGAAGGTCCCCATCAGCCAAGGTGTAGCAGATGTCCCGGGCGCTGGCGATCGGGCGGGTGGGCGCGCCTACGCTTCGGCGCCATGAGCCCAGCGATCCGCACCGTCGGAGTACCGAAGGAGATCAAGACCGCCGAGCACCGTGTGGCGATGACTCCCGACGGTGTTCGCGAGCTCGAGCGAGCCGGCATCGAGGTCTTCGTGGAGACGGGCGCCGGCAGCGGCGCCTCGATCGCGGACGCTGACTACGTCGCCGCTGGCGCCGACATCGTGCCAACCGCCGCCGACGCCTGGTCCCAGGAGATGGTCGTCAAGGTGAAGGAGCCGAAGCCCGAGGAGTTCGAGTACCTGCGGGCCGACCTCACGCTGTTCACCTACCTCCACCTCGCCGCCTATCCCGACGTGGCGCGAGCCCTGATCGACGCCAAGACGACGGCACTGGCCTACGAGACGGTGCAGCTCGACGACGGTTCGCTACCCCTGTTGGCGCCGATGAGCGAGGTTGCCGGGCGCCTGGCCCCGCAGATGGGCGCCCACTTCCTGGAGCGCCACAACGGGGGCCGGGGCATGTTGATGGGTGGCGCCCCCGGAGTCCGCCCGGCCAACGTGGTGGTGCTGGGAGCCGGCAACGTGGGCTGGAACGCGGCGTGGATCGCCGCCGGCATGGGAGCCGAGGTGGTGTTGATCGACAAGAACCTCGACCGGTTGCGCTGGGTCGACCAGATCCACAAGGGCAGGATCATGACGTTGGCGTCCAACCGCGGCGCCATCGAGCGCAGTGTGGTCGACGCCGATCTCGTGATCGGCGCCGTGCTGGTGGCCGGCGGACGGGCGCCGGTGGTCGTGAGCGAGGATCTGGTGGCAGCGATGAAGCCCCGCTCCGTGATCGTCGACGTCGCCGTGGACCAGGGAGGGTGCATCGAGACCATCCGTGAGACCACGCACGAGGAGCCCACGTATGTGATGCACGACGTGGTGCACTATGCCGTCGGCAACATGCCAGGCGCCGTGCCTCACACCAGCACCTACGCGCTGACCAATGCCACGCTCTCCTACCAGCTCGACGTGGCCGTGCTCGGGGCGGCCGAGGCGGCTCGGCGCGACCCGGCGATGGCGCTCGGCGTCAACACGGTCGGCGGCCAGGTGACGAACGAACCGGTGGCCGAGTTCCTCCAGACCGACTACGTCACACCCGACCACGCACTCTCCTGACCCGATCGACCCGTCCGCTCTCGGAGTTCCGCGGAACGGTGCGTAAGGTCGTCCCCATGACAGTCACGGGCGGCACCACCGTCGATGTCGGCGACCTCGACCTTCCCTTCGTGGAACCTCGCGACGACCTGTCGCTGAAGGAGCGCAACGAACGACTCCAGGCCGCGGCTGCCGATCACTGGTTGGTGCGGTCCACGTTCGGCTACATGGTGCTGCACTACGACGATTCGGTGGCTGTGCTGCGCGACCGGCGCTGGCATTCGGCGGCCTCGATGCTGCCGGCGCTGATGGGCGTCGACGATCCCGAGTTCGTGTGCCGGCGGCGCACGTCGATCCTGTCGGCGGAGGGTGACGAGCACGTGCGCCTGCGACGCCTCGTCGGTAAGGCGTTCTCGCCCCGTTCGGCCGATCGGCTACGGCCGTTCATGCGCCAGGTGATCGACGACCTGCTCGACCACGTGGTGGAGGCCGGCCGCTGCGACGTGGCAACCGACATCTGCGATCCCTACCCGATCCCGATCATCTGCGAGCTGCTCGGCGCTCCACGCAAGGACTGGCAGTTCTTCAGTCGGGTGGCCGCCGACATCCTCCGGGTGTTCGATACCAACCTCCCCGAGGTCACCCATCTCATCGTCGAGGCCTCCGACGAGCTGGACGAGTACACCCGCCGGCTCATCACCGATCGCCGCTCGCGCCCCGCCGACGACTTGCTCACGGCGTTGATCGCCGCCGAGGAGGAAGGCGACCGGCTGTCCACCGAGGAACTGGTGATGATGGTCGAGGCCGTGATCGTCGCTGGCACCGACACCACACGCAACCAGCTCGGTTGCGCCGTGGCGCTGTTGTGTGATCACCCCGATCAGTGGGCGCTGCTCGCCCGGCAGCCCGATCTGGCGCCGCAGGCGGTGGAGGAGGTGATGCGATACTTCGGCGCCGTGCGGGCCACGATCCGCTTCGCCAGCGAAGACATCGAGTACCGCGACATCCGGTTCCCGTCCGGCACGTTCATGGTGGCTGGTCTGTCCATCGCCAACGTCGACCCGAGCGTGTTCGAGGCGCCCACCACGTTCGACATCACCCGCGAACCGGCGTCCCGGCCGCAGCTCACACTCGGCGCCGGCATCCACTCATGCCTCGGAGCCGCGCTCGCCCGGGCCGAACTCCAAGAGGCGCTACCCCTGTTGGCCCGACGGATGCCCGACATCGCCGCCGACGGTCCGGTCGTGTGGAAGCCGCCGACGACCGCCATCTTCGGGCCCCAGCACCTTCCCGTGCGATTCACGCCGGGCGCTCCCGTCCGATCCCAGCGCTGACCGCGACCTCACCTACGGTGCCAGCCATGGCAGGCGATCAGCCCAAGCTCGGCTACTCGACGGGGTACTGGTCGGCCGGGCCGCCCGGCGGCGTGCCAGAGGCAGTGCTCGAAGCCGAGCGCCTCGGCTACGACTCGGTGTGGACGGCCGAGGCGTACGGCTCCGACGCCCTGACGCCGCTGGCGTGGTGGGGCGCGGCTACCGAACGCATGCGCCTCGGGACATCCATCGTGCAGATGAGCGCCCGCACCCCAGCCGCCACGGCGATGGCAGCGATCACGCTCGACCATCTGTGCGGTGGCCGCTTCATCCTCGGACTTGGCGTCTCGGGCCCGCAGGTGGTGGAGGGCTGGTACGGCCAGCCGTATCCCCGACCGCTTGCCCGTACCCGCGAGTACGTCGAGATCGTGCGGGCCATCCTGCGGCGCGATCAGCCCGTCGAGTTCCATGGCGAGCATTACGACATGCCTTACGCCGGCGGCACCGGGCTCGGCAAGGCGCTGAAGTCGACGGTGCACCCGCTGCGAACAGACATCCCGATCTTCCTCGGCGCCGAGGGTCCGAAGAACGTGGCGCTGGCTGCCGAGATCGCCGACGGCTGGTTCCCGATCTTCTTCTCACCGAAGATGGACGACTGGTACCGCCAGCGGTTGGCCGAGGGATTCGCCGCCTCGGGTGACGCCGGCAAGGCCGACACGTTCGAGGTGGCGGCGCCGGTGACGATCATCCCCGGTGACGACGTCGAGCAATGCGCCGACTTCGTGCGGCCGATGCTTGCCCTGTACGCCGGTGGGATGGGTGCCAAGGACGTGAACTTTCACTACGAGGTGTTCGCCCGCATGGGCTACGAGAATGTGGCGGCGAAGGTGCAGGAGCTGTACCTCGATGGGCGCAAGCAGGAGGCCGCCGCCGCCATCCCGCTGGCGATGGTGGAGGACGTGGCGCTCGTCGGCCCGCCCGACAAGATTCGTGAGGAGATGACCGTGTGGCGTGAGACCTGCCTCACGACATACATGGTCAGCGGCCCGGCGCAGATGCTCGGCACCTACGCCGACCTGATCCTCGGCTGACCGCTGCCATCACCGGGATCAGATCACGGTGATGGCACCGCCAACGTCGAGCTCGAGCGCCGTCCCGACCGTGCGCAGACGAGCCGGCACCGCCTGGAGGTGATGCCAGCCATCATCGTTCGCCGGTGTTTCGACGAGTTGCTGATCCGTCGCCAGCCAGTGCCGCACGGACTTCGTGTCACGATCGATCAAGATCACCTCCGACACACCGACGGACTCGTAGTACGCGAGCTTCTGGAGCGACTCATCCCCGGGTGGTGCTCGGCGCTGGGTGGGGCACCATGTGCAGCTCGCCCTCCCACATCTCATGGAACAAGTCGAGGCCGAGCCGCTGTCGTTCTGCGAGGAGGGCGACTGGGACGTCGAGCATCACCGCACGCACAAGCCGAGCGTACCGCTGCCGCCAGCCGCGCCCGGGTCGTTGGTCAATCGTCAACCGTCGGCGCGGGGAGTGGGTCGACGTGCGTCGTCGGGAGCGGCGCCATCTCCGTCGTATACGGAACGCTCTCGGACTCGCCTCTGATGCTGCTGTCGCTCCTCGTGAGCGTGGTCCTCGCCACCTCGTCGCCGTTGGCATCGACGGCGACGGCGACGATGGTCGGCGCGTCCAGCTCCGCCACCCAACCCGTATGACCCGCCCCCGTCGCGATCTCGGCATTCCCCGCGTCGGAGCGGTCGGGCAGCCGCAGCAGCTTGACCGCAACAACGTCGTCGGACACGAAACCCGCAGCGAATGTGCGATCGTCCTGCTCGACGGTGGTGACGGCTATGAACCCGTGCTCTGCGTCGGTACCGGAGCTCGAGGAGCTCGAAGAGCTCTCAGAGAACATGTCGTCAGAACCGACGGCGACGAGCACGCTGAGTTCTGGGAACTCACCGTCATCGGATCGCCGAAGAACCCATCGGCTGCCGTCGGCGAACGTGCCCTCGCCTACCGTATCCGCAGGATCCGCATCGAGCTCGCCCAGTGCCGAGCGCTCCGCCAGATCGGCGAACTCATCAACCGACACTGGCCGCACGCCCTCGGCGATTGACAACAACTCGTCTTCCGATTCCTCGATACCCGAGAGCCGGATGAGCTCGCCTGGCCTCTCGGACCAGGTCACCATGAGCACATCGAAACCCGACGATCCCGCCCCGACGGGAGTTGGAAAGTGGACCACGAGTGCCCGATGGCCCCGAACCGTCGTCTCTTCAACGCGTTCGGCGAACAGCGTCGCAGCGAACAGCGTCGGCTCGCCTCCGGCCACCGAACCCAGCATGGTGAAGTCCTCACCGCCTTCAAGGGAATAGATGGTCCAAGGTCCCGTTCCGAAACCACGACCGAACGATGCAAGCGGTGAGACCAGCGCCATCGGATCAGGCTCGACCAGCAGGGCCCGCCAGCCGTCAGGCAGCGCGTCGTCTGGCACCGCGGAACGCAGATCATCGACGACAGTTCTCGTCGCCAGCCTGGCGAGCTCGTCACGGCTGAACTCGGGGCCGCCGGCGACAACTGCCCGATCGCCACCTATCGGCACGACGACTTGTGTTCCGACGCCTGCGCTCGGCCCGTAGACGTAAGCCTCACGCCCATCGACCTCGAATCGTTCCAGGCCGTCTACAGCGTCGCCGCCGGACCAGTCCCCGAGCACCAACACGAGGAGGCCTGGCTCCGTGTCGGCCGGGCCGTAAACCGTCGCCGGTCCGATCGGCGGTTGATCAAAGTCGGCTGGACGGCCCTCGAACGCATCGGTCATCGTCATCCCGTCTGGCAATTCGGTGGCTACGAACGGTCGGGGCTCCACCGGGGTGGGGGTCTCTGGTGTATTGGTCTGGTCAGGAGCGCTGTCGTCGCGCACGGCCACCCACCAGCCGCCGGCTCCAGCGAGGAGCACGACAGCGGCGGCGATCCCGACGAGCGGCCGCGTGAAGCGGCGCCGGCTCTGCTCGGGCAGACGTGTCAGGCGCACGCCCTCTGTGTCGAACTCGGGGATCGGGCGCCTGGCCGCTGCGGCGCGCAGGTCGGCGGCGGCGGTGGTGGCTCGTTCGTCGAGCCGCTCGAGCAGTTCGTGCTCGTTCATCGTTGCTCCTTGTTCTCGAGATCGATGACGACCGGCTCGCCAGGGTTCGTAAGTCGCCGGGCCAACGCCAGCCGGCCTCGGTGCAGATGGACCTTCACGGTGGCGGCCTTCATGTCGAGGATCTCGGCGATCTCTGCGACCGGCCGGTCCTCGAGGTAGTGCAGCGCCACGCATTGCGCCTGGCGGTCGGGCAAAGAGCGAACGGCGGCCCAGAAGACCGCGTCGGCGACCGACGCCTCGCGGGCCGTGCGGTCCTCGTCGGTGCGAGCGGCCTCGACCCGGGCTCGGGAGACCAGACGCGCCAGGCCGTTGCGCTCCACCCCGACGTGGCGGCGGTATGAGATGGCTCGGTTCGCCACGGCTCTGCGAACCCACGCGCCTGGCCGATCCAGCGCGCCGACGTGGGTCCAGCGCCGGTAGGCGTCGTGGAACGCATCCTGCGCCAACTCCTCGGCGATCACCCAACTGCCGGTCAATGACCATCCGAAGGCGGTGATGCCTGGCCACTCTTGCCGGTACAGGTCATCGAAGTGGATCGTGGCGCCTGACTCGGGACCCGGTACCGCCTCCAGATGGGGAGGGGGGTCAGCACTTGTCATGCGTTCCCTCCAGGGTTCGGCGATCGCCACCATCACCCAGACACTCGCCGTTCCCTCTGCCAAGGTTTACCGCATGCGCCGAAGGTCTGGTGCTACAGCGAGGCGGTGAGCTCCAGGTGGATGCCGTCAGGGTCGTCGAACGACAAGATGGCCATGCCGAAGGCGGTGAGTTCGTTGACCTCACCGTGCGGGATCGACGCCTCGTCGAGACGACGGGCAGCCTGATCGAGGACCGCTCGCGAACCGACGGTGAAGCTCAGGTGGTCGAGGCCGACGCGTTCGGAGTCGAATCGATCGTCGCTCGAACCCACCGGGCGCAAGCCGAACAGCATGCCGTTGGTTTGATACACGACACCGCCGTAGAGCTGCGCCGGGTCGGCGCGCACCGCTGGATCATCGACGCTTCCTGGTGACTCGGCGGCGACCTCGAAGCCCAGCACCTCCTCGTAGAAGGCACGCGACCGCGCCAGATCCGTCACCGTCAGCCGGACATGACTGAGTCCTGTCGTATCGATCAACGCCATATCGAGCTCCTCACGTCGGGTGTTCGCCTTCCGAGGTTGACCGTAGCCGCCTCCTGCGAACTGTGAGCGCTGCGGGCGGATGTCGGCCTTCTGCCTCACATCTCGCGGTCGCCTCGAGGATCGGTGAGACTCGATGCAGTGGTGAGTCGTTTGGGCTCACAGTTCCGGTCGACGGTTGTGACCGATACCCGACGGACGTGGCGGCGGGCGTTCGTAGGATTGTTGGTCAGATCAAGCATGTCGGCGCCGGTCACCCTCCCTCAGCACAACCACACCCCTGGTACGGCCAGGGCTGCACTGGCGTATCCCGCCTTCACGTGGATCTGGCTCGGGCTGTTCGCCTCGAACGTCGGCACGTGGATGCAGAACTTCACGTTGCCGGCGTACATCGACGACCGCACGGAGTCGGCGGCGCTCGTCGGACTGTTGGTGTTCATGCAGCTCGGCCCGCTGTTGCTGCTGTCGATCCCTGCCGGAGTGCTGGCCGATCGATTCCCGCGCAGGACCTTCCTGGTGACGATGCAGGGCGTGCAGATGGTGTTCACGCTGGTGCTGGCGGCACTCGTGGCCAGCGACTCGCCGTTGTGGACTTTGTACGTCACCCAACTCGTGATCGGCGTCGGCCACGCCCTCGGCGCTCCTGCCTTCCAGGCCAGCGTGCCCCTGCTCGTCGCACGCCAGGACCTCAGCGGCGCCGTGGCGCTCAACTCGGTGATGATCAACGGCAGCAGGGTGCTCGGGCCGTCGCTGGCAGCCGTGCTCGGCGTCGCCGGCGTCACCATCTCGGGGCTGTTCGTGGTCAACGCCGCCACGTACCTGTTCCTGATCGCTGCCATCGTCCTCGTGCGCATCCCCGATGTGCGCGGCCGGCATCCTGAGCGCGGCTGGCGCCGCCTGCTCAGCGGTATCAACATCGTCTCGCGTCGTCGCGTGCTGTCCCGCTCGCTGGTGACGATGGCGCTGTTCTCGCTGCTGTCCCTCGCCTACATCGGGCTGTTCCCGTCGGTGGCCCGGTTGAACTTCGGCATCGACCCCACCGGGTCCACGTACAAGTGGCTGTACACGGTATGGGGGCTCGGCGCCTGCGCCGGCGCCCTCGCCGTCGGCACGGTGCTGGCAGCGGTTGACAAGCGCCGGCTGGTCGTCGTCGGGTTCCTCGGCTTTGCCGCCAGCCTTGCCGCCTTCGCGCTGATCGACTCACCCGGCCCGGCGTTTCCCGTCGGCTTCCTGCTGGGCTTCTGCTACTTCCTCACGGCGACGGCGCTCATCACCGTCGTACAGCACAACGTGCGCGACACCGAGCGGGCCGTCGTCATGCCACTGTGGTTCATGGCCTTCGGTGGCACGGTGCCGATCGGCAACCTGATCTTCGGTCCCGTGATCGACGCCGTCGGCGCCCGTCCGGTGATGCTCGGCGGCGCAGCCGTGGCGGTGGTGCTCGCCCGATACTGCGACCTTCGCCGGCTGCCCGAGTCGGACTTCTTGACAGCGGATGAGCCCCACACCCCCACCGACGTTTCTGCCGTCAATCAGCACGGCATCGTCGCCGGCGACTGACCTCACCGTTTCCCCCTTTGTGTCACGGCATACACATCCGAGGTCGTGTTTTGTCGTGACACAGAACGTCTTACCCGGCACAGGACGTCGCCGTGCTCGACGTCCACGGCTCGCTACGGCCCCTAGGCATCACCTGCGAGCCGGCGGGCCACCCACTCCAGGCCGGCCACCCGGCTGGCCTTGACGAGCACGGCGTCGCCGGCGCCGAGAACGCCAAGCGCGTCGAGCGGGTCCTGGGCAGCCGCCACGCCGTAGAGGTCGGTCCCGACGGCCACCAGCTGCACGCCCAGCTCGGCGGCGTACGCCGCCACTTGGCGGTGCGCTTCATCCGGGTCTTCGAGCTCGGCCATCGGGCCGAGGACGGCGATGCGGCGCATGGCGTCCATGGCCGCCAGCGCGTCGAGCGCCGCCATCATCGACGTGGGGTTGGCGTTGTAGGCGTCGTTGACGACGAGCGCGCCCGCCTGCGTGCGAGTGACCTCCATGCGCATCTCGGACACACCGGTCCGCTCCAGCGATGCGGCGACGGTGTCCAGTGGCACGCCGAGGACGCCGGCAGCGGCGATAGCGGCGGCAGCGTTGCCGGCCATGTGGGCCCCGCTCACGGCCAGGCGGATCCTGGCCTCACCCCACGGTGTGCGCACCGCGAACCGCGCCCGCGCCAGCTCATCGAGTTGGAGGTCGGTGACGTGGATGTCGGACATCGACGCAGTTCCGTAGCGCAGCACGCCGGCCACGGTGTATTCGGCCATGGCGTCGACACGAGGATCGTCGGCGTTGAGGATTGCCGTCCCCGACGGGTCGAGCGCCTCCACCAGTTCACGCTTGGCCTTGGCCACGCCGTCGACCCCGCCGACACGCTCGGTGTGTGACGCCCCGACGGTCGTCACGATGCCGAGGTCTGGACGGGCGACCTCGCATAGCCGGGAGATCTCGCCCCAGCCGCGCATCCCCATCTCCAACACGAGCACCTCGGTGCGCTCGTCAGCGTTGAGGATCGTGACCGGCAGACCCTGCTCGTTGTTGAAGCTGCGCTCGTTGGCGGTGACGGCGAAGGTGGTGCCGAGCGCGCCGGCCAGCAGGTCCTTGGTGCTGGTCTTGCCGACGCTGCCCGTGAGTCCGATGGCGCGGGCGTGGAGCCTTCCCCTGGCCCATGCCGCCGCGTCCATCAGCGCCTGCACCGTGTCGGCCACCTCGATGGCCACGGCGTCGACGCCCTCGACCCGACCGCGGGCCGTGAGGTAGGCCGGCGCCCCGTGACCTACTGCGTCGGCGACGAAGTCATGGCCGTCGCGCTCGGCGACGATGGGCACGAACAGCCGGCCCGGCGAGAGCAGGCGCGAATCGAACTCGGCACCGTCGAGCTCCACGTCGGGACCGTGCATCGTGGCGCCCAACACCGACGCCAGTTCCGATGCCCCGAATCTCACAGCGGGGAACGGTACCGTCGCGAACCATGACCCGAGAGCGGATCCGGCTGTTGGTGCTGTACGGCGGCGAGTCCGCCGAGCACGACGTGAGCTGTGTCACCGCCGCCCATGTGGTGCGGGCCATCGATCCCGCCAAGTACGCGGTGACGGCCATCGGCATCGCCGAGAACGGTCGTTGGTCGATCTCGGCCGATGTCACCGCTTCGCTGGAGGCCGGATCTGCCGAGCTGCCGTCACGCCTCGACGCCTCGACAGGCACACCGTTCCAACCCAGTGCGGCGCTGGCCCAGGCGACAGGGAGCACCGAACGGGTCGTCGCCCTTCCGCTGCTGCACGGCCCACTTGGCGAGGACGGCACCGTGCAGGGCCTGATGGAGCTGGCCGACGTGGCCTATGTCGGCACCGGCGTGCTCGGTTCTGCGCTCGGTATGGACAAGGCGATGGCCAAGCGGGTGCTCGCCTCGGCCGGCATCCCACAGGCCCGCGCCATCGCCTTCGACGAGTTCGAGCGGTCGGCGGCACTCGAGCTCCGAATCGTCGACGAGCTTCGCCTGCCGTGCTTCGTGAAGCCGGCCAACATGGGGTCGTCGGTCGGTGTGTCCAAGGCCCGCTCGCCCGAGGAGCTGACTTCAGCGATCGACCTGGCGCTGTCGTACGACTCGTGGGTGGTCGTGGAGGAGGCCGTCATCGGCCGTGAGATCGAAGTCGGGGTGCTCGGCAACGAGGAACCAGTGGCTTCGGTAGCCGGCGAGATCGTCCCAGGCGACGAGTTCTACAGCTACGAGGACAAGTACGTCACCGATGGCGCCCAACTGCTCGTGCCGGCGCCGCTGTCCGACACAGAGATGGCCGACGTTCGGGAGCTCGCCGTGCAGGTTTTTCGCACGCTGCGCTGCCATGGGCTCGCCCGCGTCGACTTCTTCTACGAAGAAGGCGGGCGAGGTTTTCTTTGCAACGAGGTCAACACGATGCCCGGGTTCACGCCGATCTCGATGTACCCAAAGTTGTGGGCGGCCAGCGGCGTGCCCTACCCCGACCTGATCGACCGTCTGGTCGGCCTCGCCCTCGAACGCCACGCCCACCGTCGCCGCAACACCAAGCACTGAGCGGCGCCGTGACTGGGCCGTTCCCTTCACCCCGCCGGGGTTCCGTCCGACCGGGTCCTGCGATGATCATCGGTGCCGCCGCCATCGGCGTGCTCGCCGTTCTGGCGACATGGCTGCCGTTGTTCTCTGACTCCATCTCCGGCGAGGATCCGGGCGCTCGCCGACAGCGGCGCCGATTCGATCGTCTACGTGGTCGCCGGCGTGGTGGCGATCATCGCCAGCGGTCGGGTGTCGATGTCCGGCTCCGACGACGGTCGGCTTCGACATCCGTATGCCGGATTCGGCATCGTTGCCTCCTTCGCCGTGATCGTCGG
>Ga0136624_1000497_pt1 | contig 15282 bp, 12 predicted proteins | sample AntDrymUQ4692206_2_FD_104802 | JGI IMG/M metagenome (GOLD analysis project Ga0136624, IMG submission 104802) | Polar desert sand microbial communities from Dry Valleys, Antarctica - metaG UQ469 (22.06) | ecosystem: Environmental > Terrestrial > Soil > Desert | place: Antarctica: Dry Valley... | reverse complement strand
ATCTACTCCCGGCTGCTCAACGAGCGCATCGTGTTCCTGGGCACGCCGGTCACCGACGAGATCGCCAACCTGATCGTCGCCCAGCTCCTGCACCTGCAGGCCGAGGACCCCGACAAGGACATCTCGCTCTACATCAACTCGCCCGGCGGGTCGGTGTACGCGGGCCTCGCGATCTACGACACGATGCAGTACGTCAAGCCCGACATCCAGACCATCTGCGTGGGCATCGCGATGTCGATGGGCGCGCTGCTGCTGTCCGGTGGCGCCGAGGGCAAGCGCCTCTCGCTGCCCAACGCGAAGATCCTGATCCACCAGGTCTCCTCGAGCTTCCAGGGCCAGGCGTCGGACATCGAGATCCACGCCAAGGAGATCATCGACACGCGCAACCGCCTCGACGAGATCCTCGCCCAGCACACGGGCCAGGACCTGGAGAAGGTGGCCAGAGACACAGAGCGCGACTACTTCATGACGGCAGAAGAGGCGAAGGACTACCACCTCATCGACAAGGTGATCTCGCACGTCTGAGTAGCTGTTATGGCTCGTCCTACGGACTCCAACGAACAGCTTCTCTGCAGCTTCTGCGGCAAGTCCCAGCGACAGGTCAAGAAGCTGATCGCCGGCCCAGGCGTCTACATCTGCGACGAGTGCATCGATCTCTGTAACGAGATCATCGACGAGGAGCTCACCGGCACCTCGACCTTCGACCTCGAGAACCTCCCGAAGCCCAAGGAGATCTGGTCGGTCCTCCAGGAATACGTAGTAGGTCAAGAGCCCGCCAAGCGGGCTCTTTCCGTTGCGGTCTACAACCACTACAAGCGCGTGCAGATGATGCAGTCCGACCAGGAGCAGGACCTGGAGCTGCAGAAGTCCAACATCCTGCTGCTCGGGCCCACCGGTTGTGGCAAGACGCTGCTCGCCCAGACGCTCGCGAAGATCCTCAACGTGCCGTTCGCCATCGCGGACGCCACCGCGCTCACCGAGGCCGGCTACGTGGGCGAGGACGTGGAGAACATCCTCCTCAAGCTCATCCAGGCCGCAGACTTCGACGTCAAGAAGGCCGAGACCGGGATCATCTACATCGATGAGGTCGACAAGATCGCGCGCAAGGCCGACAACCCCTCGATCACGCGCGACGTGTCGGGCGAGGGCGTGCAGCAGGCGCTGCTGAAGATTCTCGAGGGAACCACGGCGTCGGTGCCGCCCCAGGGTGGGCGCAAGCACCCCCACCAGGAGTTCCTCACCATCGACACCACGAACATCCTGTTCATCTGCGGCGGCGCGTTCGCCAACCTGGACAAGGTCATCGAGCGCCGGATCGGCCACAAGGGCGTGGGCTTCGGCGCGGACGTGAGCTCAAAGCACGACAAGGATGCCGGCGAGCTCTACGAGCAGGTGCTGCCCGAAGATCTCGTGGAGTACGGCCTGATCCCCGAGTTCATCGGCCGCCTGCCGGTGGTGTCGGTGATCCATCAGCTGATGCAGGAGGACCTGGTCACGATCCTCACCGAGCCGCGCAACGCGCTCGTCAAGCAGTTCGAGCGCTTCTTCGAGTTCGACGGCATCGAGCTGGTGTTTGCGGAGGACTCGCTGTCGGCGGTGGCCGACAAGGCGCTGGAGCGCGAGACGGGCGCCCGCGGCCTGCGCTCGATCATCGAAGAGACGCTGATGGACGTGCAGTTCGAGCTGCCCTCGCGCCGCGACGTGAAGAAGTGCGTGGTCACCAAGGAGACGATCGTCGGGGGCCGCAACCCCACGCTGGTCACCGAGGCGGCGAAGGACGAGCCTGACGATCAGGCCGCCGACGCCGCCGAGTCGGCCTAAGCGAGCTGCGACTCCCGTCCCTCTCACCCTCGAAGGGAGGATTGAACCGTTAGGGCGGCCAGGGCTGCCCCAAGGGTTCAACCGCCGCGAAGCTACCGGCCGGCCAGTAGAAGTCGACGTCATACCCGTTCACCCGGCAGTTTCCGAGCGGCTGCCCTAGCCCTGCCCGGCGGGCGATCAGCCTGAACAAACGCTCGAGCCGCGACCTCGACAGCACGAAGGTGTGCCGGTCCATACCGGAGCTGGCCTCTCGCCAAACGGTGCTTGATGGCCGAGTCGGTGAACCCGGCTGCTCGCAACTGCGATCGTTCGACGATCCCGTGCTGGCGCGGAGCCAGTGTCCAGATGTCGCCGGGAGTCATCTGCTCCCTCCAGGCGCTGGGGCCGGGTCCTTCGCCCCCCGCCTGTTAGGCCTGACCCAGATCCCCCGTTCTAAAGGGCGGGGGCCGGCCGCCGATGGGTGAGGATGCCTGCTCGTCCGGCCCCGACCGCCGGAGTTGTCCGCTCACGCCGTTACGCGGCTTACGTTCGGATCGCCATATCCCTGTTCGGCGGAGGATTGCTGCTGGCCGACCCGGACGTGCATATGCAGACCGCCGCCGCCGCGATCGGCCTCGGCGTGATCGGCCTCACCGGCGTGGTGGAGCGTCTGGTGATGCACGAGCGGTGGCTGAAGCTCGAGGAGGCGCTGTCTTGCCTCGCCGCGATTTTCATCGTGGGGGTGGGCGCGGGGCAGGTCACCGCGATCACGATGCTGTGGCTGGTGGCGGCCGCGGTGGGCGTGCTCGCGCGCGGAGGCAGGGTGGGCGGTGTGGGCCGCGTGCTGGTGCTCGGGGCGCTGTTCTCGCCACTGTTCCTGCACGGCACGATGTCGGCTGAGAACCTCGGCCTGGCCGTGGGCTCGATCGCGCTGCTGCTGGCCACCGGTCGGATCTCGCGCGAGACCGGCGAGCTCCTGCGCCAGGCGCGCTACGACGCCGACCACGATGCGCTCACCGGCCTGCTGGCACGCGATGCCTTCCGCCGGCGCGTGGACGCCCTCGCCCTCCGCGCGGGCCCCGATGACCCGGCGAGCCTGATCATGGTGGACATCGACGACTTCGGCGCGGTGAACAAGCGCCACGGCCACGCGGCGGGGGATGCCCTGCTCGCCTCCGTGGCGGCCGCGATGCGCGGCGTGCTGCGCCCCGAGGACGCCCTCGGCCGCGTGGGTGGCGACGAGTTCGCCGCGTTCGCCTTCTGTGACGACCCCGAGCCCGTGGCACGGCGGCTGCTGGACGCGGTCAAGGCCGCGGCCGGCGAGCGCGAGGCCAAGGGAGCCGCGGGTGTGGCGCAGTGCCCGCAGGATGGCGACGACGCCGAGGCGCTGCTGGCGGCCGCCGACGTTGCCCTGCGCGTGGCCAAGCGCGGCGAGGAGCGCCGCATCTCGGTCTACTGGGGCGCCCCGCTCACCTCCAGCTCCACCCTGGGCGCGCGTTCGGCGCTGGAACGCCTCGTCCGCGGGGAGGGGCTGGCGACGGCCGTGCAGCCGATCGTGGACCTCGAGACCGGCCGCCCCCACGCTTTCGAGGCCCTTGCCCGGTTCGCCATCCGGGGGGGCGAGGGCCCGCTGCACTGGTTCTCGCTCGCTGACGAGCTGGGCATGCGCGCCGAGCTGGAGCTGGCGTGCCTGGACGCCGCACTGGAGCTGATGCCGAGCCTCCCCGCGGGCACGCGCCTGAGCGTGAACCTGTCCGCGCCTATGCTGATCGACCCACGCGCCGAGCAGCGCTTCGATGCCCAGCCCGATCTGTCCCGGCTGATCGTGGAGGTGACCGAGGAGACCCTCGTGCGCCACGGCTCGGCCGTGGAGCACATGGTGGCCGAGCTGCGCGAGCGGGGCACCCTGGTGGCCGTCGACGACATCGGCGCCGGCTACTCGGGTCTCGGCCAGCTGGCCGCGCTTCGCCCCGCCTATCTGAAGCTCGATCGGGGGCTGGTCCGCGGCATCGATCAGGACGCGGCCCGCGCGTCCCTGGTCAGGATGCTCGTGGACTACGCGCGGAGCACCGGTGGCCTGCTGGTGGCCGAGGGCGTGGAGACCGCCGCTGAGCTCGCCGAGGTGCGGCTCGCCCGCGCGCCGCTGGCGCAGGGTTACCTGCTCGGCCGGCCGGGCAAGCCCTGGCCGGAGGTGGACACCGAGCCGCTGGGGCGCACGGTGCAGCCGGTGGCCGAACCGGCCTGACGTCAGCGTTCGAGCCGGCGCTTGAGCCGCGCGATGGCCTGCAGGCGCTCGACATCGTCATGGTCCTTGGTCCTGCCAGCGGACTGCTTCATGGCAATCAGGTCATCGATGGAGGCCACCAGCACGCCGGCGGGACCCACGTCGAGTCGGATCGCTCGATTTCGCAGACTGCGGTAGGGCGGGCTGCCCCCGGGATGGGCGAGGATCTCCAGTGGTCCGAGCGTGGTATCCGTGGTGAGGATCTCGATGCCCGAGAGCGAGCGGCCGTCGGGTGTCGGGAAGCTAGGCGGTCGCGAGTGTGGTGAGGAAGCGGGATGGCAGACTGTCTGCCCTTGCCCGCCGACCGCCTCGAAGCCCTGCAGCAGCGCACGCGCTACGACCCGTCCGAGGTCGAGTCGCGTGTGTTTGCCCGCTGGGAGGAGGCCGGGGTGTTCGACCCGCAGCCCGAGGGCAGCGCGGAGGAGAACTACTCGATCGCCGTGCCGCCGCCGAACGTCACGGGCGCGCTGCACATGGGCCACGCCCTGAACTCGGCGATCCAGGACCTCCTGATCCGGAGGGCCCGGATGCACGGCCGGCGGGCAAAGTGGATCTACGGCACCGATCACGCCGGCATCGGTACGCAGGTGAAGGTCGAGCAGGCGCTCGCGGCCGAGGGCATGACGAAGGAGGACCTCGGGCGCGAGGAGTTCCAGAGGCGGGTGTGGGAATGGCGCGAGCGCTACGGCGGCGAGATCACCACCCAGTACAAGGCACTGGGCTGCTCGCTGGACTACGCGGACGAGCGGTTCACGATGGACGACGCGTACGTGAAGGCGGTCCTGCACGTGTTCACCAGCCTCTACGACAAGGGCCTGGTCTACCGCGACAACTACATGGTCAACTGGGATCCCGGCACCAGGTCGGCGATATCGGACCTCGAGGTGGTCCAGCGCCAAGTGGAGGACACGCTGTACCTGATCGACTACCCGCTGGCCTCTGGTTCCGGCTCGGTCACGGTGGCCACCGTGCGCCCCGAGACGATGCTGGCGGACACCGCTATCGCGGTGAACCCGGCCGACGAGCGCTACACCCGCCTGGTCGGCGAGGACGCGGTGCTGCCGCTGGTGGGGCGGCGGCTGCCGATCGTGGCCGACGAGTACGTGAAGACCGACTTCGGCACCGGCGCACTGAAGATCACGCCGGGCCACGACCCCAACGACTTCGAGATCGGCCGCCGGCACGGCCTCGACGAGATCACCGTGATCGGCGAGGACGGCCGCATGAGCGCCGACGCCGGCGAGCGCTTCGCCGGGCTCACCGCCCAAGAGGCCCGCCGCGAGGTGGTGGCTGCGCTGCGCGAGGAGGGGCTGGTGTCGGGCACCCAGCCCTACAGCCACGACGTTCCCCACTCCCAGCGCTCCGGCGAGCGCATCGAGCCGCTGATCTCGTTGCAGTGGTTCTGCGACATGAAGGCGCTGGCAGAGCCCGCGATCGCAGCCGCCAGGGACGGCCGGCTGCGCTTTCACCCCGCGGTGCCGCACACCAAGGTCTACCTCGACTGGCTCGAGAACATCCGCCCCTGGTGCATCTCGCGCCAGCTGTGGTGGGGCCACCAGATACCGGCCTGGTACAGGAAGGCGAACGATTCGGCATCCGTGCCAAATCCTTCCCGCGGCGAAGAGGTGTACGTGGGCGCCGAGCCACCCGAGGGCGAGGGCTGGGAGCGCGACCCCGACGTCCTGGACACCTGGTTCTCCTCGGCGCTGTGGCCGTTCGCGACCCTCGGCTGGCCCGAGGACACGGCCAACCTGCGCGCCTTCTATCCCACCGACGCCCTGGTCACCGGCCGCGACATCATCTTCCTGTGGGTGGCCCGGATGGTGATGATTGGGGTGGAGTTCACCGGCGAGCTGCCTTTCCGTGACGTCCCGATCAACTCGATCATCCAGGCGCCCGACGGGCGGCGGATGTCCAAGTCGCTCGGCACGGGCATCGATCCACTCGACGAGGTGCAGGCCCACGGCGCCGACGCCCTGCGGTTCGGGCTGCTGGCGATGTCCTCCGCCCAGGACGTGCGCTACTCGCCCGAGCGCGTCAAGCAGGGGCGCGACCTGGCCAACAAGCTCTGGAACGCCTCGCGGCTGATCCTGCTGGGGGTGGAGGAGGGGAGCGAGCCCTCGCCCGACCGCGCGGAGACGGTGGAGGACCGGTGGATCCTCTCTCGCCTGAGTCGCGTCACGGCCCGGGTGGACGAGCTGGTGGGCTCGTTCGAGCTCTCGGCCGCGGCGCTGGAGCTCTATGACTTCTTCTGGTCGGAGCTGTGCGACTGGTACCTCGAGCTGGTCAAGCCGCGCCTGTACGACGAGGAGTCCGACCGATCGGGCGTGTCGGCCACGCTGCTGTTCGCGCTAGACCGCTTGCTGCGCTTGCTGCACCCGCTGATGCCGCACGTGACCGAGGAGGTGTGGTCCTTCATGCCAGGCCCGCCCGGCTCGCTCCTCGCGGTGTCGGATTGGCCAGAGGCCGGCGGCTCGCGCGTGGACGAGCAGGCCGAGACGGATGTCGGACGCGTGATCGCCGCGGTCACCGAGCTGCGCCGCTACCGCGAGGAGGCGGGCGCCAAGCCGTCGGCAATCCTGCCCGCGCGGCTGGTGGCCGAGGGCTATGAGCACACCGCCTCCCACCTGGCCAGGCTGGCGCGCCTGGAGCTCGCGGGCCCCGACTCCGATGGCGCGGCGGCTGTGGCCGAGGTGGCCGTGCCCGGCGGTGCCGTGGAGCTGCTGGCGGACGGCGGGTTCGATCCCGCCGAGGCCGACAGGCGGATTGCCGCGCGGCGGGACAAGCTGGCGGAGGAGATCGCGCGCCTGGAGGGCAAGCTGGCCAACGAGCGGTTCGTGGAGCGCGCGCCGGCCGAGGTGGTGGAGGGCGAGCGTTCGAAGCTGCACGAGTACCGCCAGGAGCTGGCAAGGCTGGGCTGATGACCCTTCGCGAGGCCGAGGACTACCTGCTGGGCCTCGAGTTGTTCGGCATGCGCTTCGGCCTGGATCGCATGCACAAGCTGATGACCGCGCTCGGGATCCCCCAGCGCCGCTACGCCTCGATCCACGTGGTGGGCTCCAACGGCAAGTCCTCCACGGTGCGCTTCATCGCCGCGCTGCTGGAGGGCCACGGCCTGCGCACGGGCAGCTACACCTCGCCCCACCTGGCCTCGTTCCGCGAGCGGATCGAGATTGGCGGCGTGCCCACCTCTGGGGAGAATTTCGGCGCCGCCGTGGCCCGTGCCAAACACGCGGCGGAAATGGTGGAGCGCACCCTGGCCGACGACGACGGCGTGACCCAGTTCGAGGCGCTCACCGCTGCGGCCTTCCACGAGCTGGCCGCCCGCGGGGTGGAGGTGGCGGTGATCGAGGCCGGCCTCGGGGGCCGTTACGACGCCACGAACGTGATCCCGTCACGGGTTCAGGTGCTCACCGGTGTGGGGCTCGAGCACACCCGCTGGCTGGGGCCCACCGTGTCGCACATCGCCGAGGAGAAGCTGGCGGTGGTCCGCCACAACGCCACGCTCGTGGTGGGGGAGCTGCCGGACGAGGTCATGGCCCTGGCGCAGCGCACCGCGCGCGAGCGGGGCGCCAACCTGGTCGAGGGGCCCGACGACGTGTTGGTGCCGCCGCTGCGTGCGGCGGGCTCCTTCCAGCGGCGCAACTTCGCGCTGGCATGCGCGGCGGGCGAGGCGTTCCTGGACCGCCCGCTCGACCAGGAGGCGGTGCGCTCGGCCGCCACGGAGACTCTGGTGCCCGGTCGCCTCGAGGCGGTGGGCTCGGATCCGCTCACGCTCTACGACGGGGCCCACAACCCCGCAGGGGCCCAAGCGCTGGCTGGGGCCGTCCCGGAGGTGATCGGCCACCGCCACCCGCTGGTGCTGGTGCTGAGCGTCCTGGAGGACAAGGACGCCGCGGGCATGCTCGAGGCGCTGCTGCCGATGGCTGACAGCGTGGTGTTCACGCGGTGCCAGAACCCGCGCTCGCTGTCGCCGGCCACGCTGGCCTCGCTCGCGGCGAAGGTGGCCGACGTGCGAGGGGAGACGGTGGCTCAACCGCGCGCGGCGGTCGCCCGCGCGCGTGAGCTCGCCGGCCCGGGCGGGGCGGTGCTGGCCACCGGCTCGATCTACCTCATCGCAGACCTCGTGCGCGAGGAGGGCGGCGCGCGGGCCTCGGCGCTCTGATTGGCGCGAAACGTCGCGCGGACGGGCGCGGCATGGCAGGATCCCGCCCAATGGACAGTGGCGAGGGACCTGGATTCGGGCAGATGATCGGACTGGTGGCGATCGTGGTCGCCACCGTGATCCTCGTGTTCTTCGGCGTCGGCTACTTCCTCGGCCGCATATTTTTGTGACGATCCGCACGCGCGCCGGGTGCGTACGCCGCCGGGCGCGTCGTTAGACTTCCCCGCGCCCATGGGTTCCTTCGCCGTCTTCGGGATCGCTAACGACGGGTTGAACCTCGCGGTCAGCCTGCTGCTGCTCTTCCTCGTCGTGTTCTGGCTGGCGCTGGTCTACTGGACCTACGCGGACGCTCGGCGAAGGATCGACGATCCTCTGCTCGTTGGGTGCGCCACCGCGGCGTCGCTCTTCCCGTTCCTGGGAACGGTGGTCTACATGATCGTGCGGCCCCCCGAGTACACCGAGGACGTGCGCGAGCGCGAACTGGAGATCGCCGCCGCCGAGGCGCGCTTGGCAAGCGTGGAGCACCACGTGTGCCCCTACTGCTCGTACCAGGTTGAGAAGGCCTTCCTGCGCTGCCCCAGCTGCCTGCGCCGGCTGAAGGAGCCGTGCACCACCTGCGGCAAGGCGCTCGACCCCCGCTGGACCCTCTGTCCCTATTGCGAGGCCGAGGTGGGCCAGACGCCCCAGCCCTCCCGCCGCGAGCGGCCCCGGCGCCGCGAGCGCCAACCCGTGGCCGCGGGCCAGCGTCCGGCGGGCGCCGAGCGCACCGCCTCCCAGGGCAAGCGCGCCGAGCGCCCGGAGCGCACCGAGGCCACCTCGGTCGATCAGGCACGCCCCGCAGCGTCAGCCGAGGCGCCCGACGGCGCCGCCCCCGCCGAGCCGCGCCAGGCCCGCAGGGCTCGCCCCACGAGCTGATTCCCCCACCGAAAGGACCCCATGGACAGGACCCTGATCCTGATAAAGCCAGACGCCTTCGAGCGCCGCCTCACGGGCGAGCTGATCGGCCGTTTCGAGCGCAAGGGCCTCACCATCGCCGCGCTCAAGCACATGACCGTGCCGCGCGAGACCGCTGAACAGCACTACGCGGAGCACAGCGAGAAGCCGTTCTTCGGCGATCTCGTGGGCTTCATCACGGGCGGACCCCTGGTGGCGATGGTCCTCGAGGGTCACGAAGCGGTGGCCGCCGCCCGCCAGGTGATCGGCGCCACCAACCCGGTCGAGGCGGCGCCCGGCTCGATCCGCGGCGACCACGGGCTCGAGGTGCAGACCAATCTCGTGCACGGCTCGGATTCCGCGGAGTCAGCGGAGCGCGAGGCCGCGCTCTTCTTCCCCGAGCTCTAGGGCCACTGCACGTCGGACCTCTCTGGGCAAGCCCGACGTAGGGATGTCATGGAGGTCCGGCAATGAGAGGCGGCTACGCGGCGACGTTGCTGGTTCTCTCTGCGGTGGCGTGGGTGGGGTGTACCTCCTCCGAAGCTGGGCCTGAGCCGGCTGCCGACAGCGATCGCCCGGGCGGTACCTGGCAGCGACTGCCGCCGAGCTCGGGGGCACGCGAGGGCTACCAGGAACTGGAGGCCGTCCGTGCTGGGCGGCGGATGGTGATCGTCGGGGGCGTCGGGTATGACCAGAACCGGCTGGGGGGAGTGGTGTTCGACCTCGAGGGTCGTCGGTCACGCCGGATCGTCTCGCCTTTGCGCTGGCGCTTCGGCTACTCCGCCGTGGCGGCACGCGACGAGGTGGTCGTGTGGGGAGGCTGTTGCGGGCCGGGGGGCAGTGGGCGTCGAGATCAGGGGATGCGCTACCAGCCCGGGAATGATCGCTGGCTGCCGATGACGAGGTCGCCGCTGGGCCGGCGCAGGGAGCACGCGGCGGTGTGGACGGGGGAGGAGATGATCGTGTGGGGCGGCTTCGGTAACTCGCTCGAGCGTCGTGCGGATGGAGCGGCCTACCGCCCGGAGACAGATTCGTGGCGGCCCATCGCGCCCGCACCGATGGGTGGCCGCTCGGATGCGGCCGCGGTCTGGACGGGCCGGGAGATGATCGTGTGGGGCGGCGCTAAGCGACGTCCTCGCAGGGACTTCCAGCTGCTCACCGCTGGTGGCGCCGCCTACGACCCGGCGCGCGATCGGTGGCGACGGATCGCGAGAGCACCGGTTCGATCGCGGGAGGGCACCCGCGGGGCCGCCGCGCTGTGGACGGGTAGCGCGATGCTCGTCTGGAACGGCACAGCGGGAGCCGTCTACGACCCGCGAGCGGACCGGTGGCGGCGAATGCCGGACCCCCCGCTGGAGGGTGCACGCTATGACAGCACGGCCGTCTGGACCGGCCGCGAGATGATCGTCTCGGGCGGGGACGAGACCGGAGGGGTCAACGGTGCGGCAGACGGGGCGGCCTACGAACCGGGCGAGGACCACTGGCGCCGAGTTCCCACAGCGCCGATCGAAGGCCGCTACCAGCATGCCGGCGCGTGGACGGGGAAGGCGATGCTCGTCTGGGGCGGATGCTGCAAAGGAAGCCGCCAGCTGGGAGACGGAGCGCTCTACTCGCCGGGTGAGGACCCGCCGGCGAGCTCCGACACGCACATCGGCGGACTCCCCGTCGATATCGCGGCCACGCATCGATCGGTCTGGGTTCTGACCTGCACCCACCGCTGTGCGGGGGACGCGCGTCAAGCCGGCGGCGAGCTGGTCCGGGTCGACGCCGCCAGCGGCCGGGTGCGTTGGCGCTCGCGAGTCTCGAATCCGCACGCGCTCGCGGTCGGCGCGGGGGGCGTGTGGGTGATCGACTTCTGGAATGGCACCGTTCAGCGAATCGACAGTGCCACCGGTCGGGTAGAGGCGACGATTCGGCTGCGGCTCCCGCGGCCCGTTGTCCGCAGCGACCACGCCTTCCTCCCGGACCACGTCACGACCGGCGATGGGTCTGTTTGGGTCACGACAGCGAGGGGCTACGTGGCGCGGATCGAACCCTCACACAATCGCGTTTCGGCGATGTTCAGGGCGGCTTTCGACTCGGCCGGTGCGACGCTGGTCACGGGCTCGGCTCTGTGGGTGGTCGAGTCCCCTGGAGTGCGGCGCGTCGACACACGGACAGGCCGAGCGGAGCTGGTCACTGTGGAAAGGCGGGGGCGAAGCTTCATGCCTGACAGCGTGGGCTTCGAGTCCGGGTCGCTCTGGTGGCACTGCCGCGAGACGCTGATGTCGTCGGCGCCGGAGCCGGTTCGATCTGGCTCACGGCCTTCGACCGGCCGCTCGTCTACAGGTTCGACGCCGGCGCGCGAAGGATCGCCGACACCCTGCGGCTCCCGGATCGGCGGTCGCTCGTGGCTGTCGCAGGGCGGCATGTGTGGGTCGCGACGCGTGACGGACGGCTGCGACGCCTGCGCTGATCGCGTGCTCGAATCAGCGTGCGCAACACCATCCGCCGAGCGCCGGGAAGGTGCCGCGCCCCCTGCCGCCCGGGTCGAACTGACGGCTGATGTTCGAGACCGCCTCGATCTTGCGCGCGCGGGCGGACCGGATGAACAGCCACTGGTCGGCCTCGCGCCAGGCCACGAGCAGCCAGCGCCCGTCGGGCGACCAGGCCAGGTCGGTGAACCGGCCATCGCCCGCGAACGTCCTCGCGCCGGCGGCCGTGGGGTCGTTGAGCGGCAGCGAAACCACTTCGCTCCTCGCCGGGCCGAGGTCGCGGATGACCGCAACGGACTGCCCGGCGGGGCCGATGGCCATCGCTCGCGCATCGGAGCCGGCGGGCATCGCCGCACGTGCGATTGACGTTCCATCGTTGTCGAGCACGCGCAGGACGGTTGGTTCGAGCACAACGAGCCGCCGGCCGTCGGGGGTCCACGCGAGCTGAGCGGGGACTGGACCGGGCCGCGAGCGCCACAGCGTTCGCCCGCTGTCGGTGTCGGCGATGGTGACGCGTCCGCGGCTGTCAGCGAATGCGACTTCATGGCTCGCGCCCTGGCCCGGGCGCCACGAGGGCTCGGTGGATGCCACTGCACTGGCGAGGAGGGAGTCACCCGAGCCGTCCCCATTCACGACTCGCAGCGACCGGCCGGCGAGGTAGGCGACACGAAAGCCGTCGGGTGACCACGCCGGGCTGTTCACCGCCCGCGCCCGGGCCAGCGACCAGCGCACCTCTCCAACCTGGTCGAGCGCGACCAGCTGACGGCCTCGGGTAGCGATGACGAACAGCCCGCGGGGTGACCAGCGCGCGTCCGTGTAATCGCCGAGGCGGCGCATCGATCCGCCCCGCCCAACGATCCACGGACCCTCTTCGCTGTTCACGAGCAGCCTTCCCTCGGCGGGAAGCCGCAGGAGGGCGGGTCGTGCGTTCTCTTGACCTGGTCGTACGGCGTCGCGTATCCATTCCGCAACGGCCGCTCCCGGCGGGGTCAGCGCTCCTACCGCCACCGTCACGGCCACGACCGCGGCGAGTACGAGGCGCCCCCGCCGGCGGCGAGGTGGCCGGCTGTCGACCGACCGCTCGGCGAGCCCTCTCTCGATCACGCGCCATGCGCGCTGCTTGGCCGCCGCCTCATCGGGCGTGCGGTAGTCGGCCAGCCGCTCGCGCAGCCCCTCTTCGTTCACGGTCGCTCCTCCGCGAGAACGCCGGCGAGCGCGTCGAGTGCGCGACGGAGGCGCGAGTTGACGGTTCCGCGGGGGAGGTCGAGCAGCTTCGCGATCTCTCCGGGGGTGTACTCGAGCAGGTAGCGGAGCACCACGACCGCGCGCTGGTCGGGACTGAGCCCGGCGAGCGCTGACGTCACGGTGTCCGAATAGGGCGGGCCTGGCCCGAGGTCGCCGGCCGGGGTGTTCCGGCCCGCAGGTTCTTCAGAGCCAGATTCACGGCGCAAGGCCCGCGCACGCGCCCAATCGATCGCCCGATTGACCACGATCCGCGTCAGCCAGGGCCCGAACGGACGTCCTCGGTCGAAGCGGTCGAGCGCGCGCAGCGCTGCCAAGAAGGCTTCCTGGGTGATGTCCTCGGCCGCGGCCGAGTCGTGCACGATCAGGAAGGCGGCCCGGTGCGCACGCGGCCAGTAGATGCTGAAGAGCTCCTCAAAGGCCTGCGGTGAGCCGGCTTGGGCCTCACGTATCAGCGCACGCTCACGGCGCCACGCGGGCCTGGCCCGCAACTCACGATCGCCGGGCGCGACCAAGGCCAAGCCGGCGGCCGAAGCTTCCGTAGGGCTTTCGCTAACTCGGGCCACGGTCCGGAACCCGATTGTCCCGCCGTGGGCGTGCATTTGCGAACAGATACGACCGGCGAGCCCGCATAGGTCCCTACGAGTTCAAACGACATCGGCGACGGACTTCCTGGGCGCGCACCGCCGTACACCCGTTTGCATGCCAAGGGTCCGGCCACTTCCGGTAGCGACATGCCTCGCCGTCGCTGCGCTTGCTTTGAGCCAAGCCGCTTGCGGTCAGGCCGAGAGAGGGACGGATCGCCCGGCCGCAGCGACCGTGCCCGGACCCGGGCTCACGATCCACCGCGACCAGAAGCGCGGGTACGAGGTCACGTTTCCGAGTAGCTGGTTCAGGGCTCGGGAGAACCTCACGCGACGACTGCTGGTCGACCCCCGCGAGATTCTCACCGTCGCGACGTTCCCGCTGCGGCTACGCCGAAGCGAGCGCTGCTACCCACCGTTCGACGCCCCTGTCCCCGCCCTCGACCGACTCGGGCCCCGTGACGCCCTGGTGTCCGTCCAGGAACGAATCGACATCGAACATCCGGTACCCGACAGCCGGCCGCGCCGTTTCTCGCTCTCCCCGCTCGACCTCCACTACAGGGGGCGCGACTGTGCTCGCCGCACACTCGGTAGTGCCTCGTTCATCGGGTTCGCCGACCAGGGGCGGCAGTTCTACGCCTTCGTCGCCTTGGGTCGCGCGGCCTCGAGTTACACCCGCGGCGCGGTCAGGCGGATGCTCGACAGCCTGGTCGTCGAGCGCCGCCACCAGGCACCCACGAGGCGGCTCCGGTTCGGCTACAGGCGGCCCTACCTGGGCGTCTCCTGCCGGCGTCCGAACCGGTTCGAGTGCGACCGGGTGGGGCTGACCGTCTGGCTCGCTGAGCGGGCGGAGCAGGTGGTGGCCACGATCGGCGGAAGGCAGCTCACGCTCATCGATCGCTGGCGGGGGCGACGCTTCGAGGGTTTCTTACGCCCAGCCGGCCTCCTGAACGGACCCCTGCGAGTCGCTCCTCGTCCCGGGAGCCGCCGGTGGTTAGGCGATCCCCCCGTGTACGCAAGCGTTCGTATTTCGGCCACCTACCGCGACGGCTCGACGGCCACGAGCATCTTGCGAGTGCAGCTCTCAGCCGGCTACGGGTGAGTACGATCGCCCGTGATGTGGCGTCGTGGGGGACTGCTCATTGTTCTTCTCGTGATCGCCCTGGCTGGCTACCTGCTGGTTTCAGGATCGGACGGGAGCGACCCCCGCGGGCCCGTGGCGGAGGCCAACTGCTCGAATGCTGTCGAAGGCTCACCGAGGCTCAATGGGAAGAGCGACGTGGTCTTCGACCTGTTCGCCCTCATGGGTGCGCGCCGAACGGCTGGACGCCCGCGCGACGCCTTCGACGGACACGGCTACAAGGTGCCCGCGACGCTGCCCTGGGGTGTGACGGCCACGCTGTCGGTCCCGGCTGGGTTGCGTTCTCGGGTCGGTTTGGTGTACTCGCTGGACACGCAGGAGCGCGTGTTCAGAAAGGGCGTAGAAGGCGCCGACTCGGTGGTTCGCTTCACCGCATGTCCAACCGGCGGCGAACGCCAACGCACCGGATGGCCGGGAGGGCTGGTCGTCGACCGCCGGCGGTGCGTTGTCCTGGTGGTGAGGATTGCGGGTCGGGGATCGATGCGAAGGCGGGTTCCGCTCGGCCGGCGCTGCTAAGGCGAGCTGGGGGTGGCTAGGCGCGTCTCGGTCTGGCGTCCACGCAGCTTCGCGGAGCGCCCGATGCTCCAGTGCGCGGCCTCTGCCTCGTCGGCCTTCTCGACCAGGTCCGCCGAGGCGAGCACGCGGCGATCCTCTCCCTT
>Ga0136624_1000494_pt1 | contig 15327 bp, 19 predicted proteins | sample AntDrymUQ4692206_2_FD_104802 | JGI IMG/M metagenome (GOLD analysis project Ga0136624, IMG submission 104802) | Polar desert sand microbial communities from Dry Valleys, Antarctica - metaG UQ469 (22.06) | ecosystem: Environmental > Terrestrial > Soil > Desert | place: Antarctica: Dry Valley... | reverse complement strand
TTCTCCCCTCACACCACCCGCTTGGTGATGATCACTCGAGGCGGCGTGGCGGTCGTTAAGCAAGTCGAGGAGGCGATGCACAATCTCGCCCCGGACGACCTCTACTACCAGCACGATGATTTCTCGATTCGTACCGAGAACATGACCGAGGACGAACCTCCCAACGCCCCTTCGCACATCTTTCATGTCTTCGCCGGAAAGACATCGGAATGCATTCCGATCGTCGAAGGCGGACCTCTTCTGGGCCGTGACCAGCGGGTCCTCTTCGTCGAGCTCGATTCCTCGCGCGAGCGCCGCTACTGCATCCAGGTTGTGGGGGAGTAGTCGGCCGATGAGCACACGCGAGACGACATGGCTCAGCAACGATATGGATCGGGTCGAGAAACTCCTGCAGGACACCGCCGGAGCTTCGTCCCATCCGCTCGTGAGCGAGGCTTGTCTTCATCTCATCAAAGCGGGAGGAAAGCGTGTCCGACCCGCGTTGGTGCTGCTGGCCTCGCATGCGGGAGGCGCGGGGGCGGGCACCACCGACCTGTCCGCAGCGGCGGTCGAACTCGTTCACCTTGCGACGCTCTACCACGACGATGTCATGGACCAGAGCGAAACCCGGCGGGGCGTGCCGACGGCACACAGCAAGTGGGGCACCGAAGTCGCCGTGCTCGCGGGCGACTATCTGTTCGCCTGTGGTTGCGCGCTGGGGGCCGACGCGGGTGGTGAGGTGCCCGGCATCCTCGCGCGCGCGATTGCTCGGGTCTGTGAGGGACAGATCGTGGAAACGGCGTCCCTCAACGATCCCCATCGCTCGGTCGACGACTATCTCGACACGATCTCGTTGAAGACCGCTGCGCTGTTCCGCGCCTCCTGCGAGCTCGGCGCCACGACCTCGGGGGCCTCGGAAGTGGACCGCAGAGCGCTGGTCACCTACGGCGAGAAGCTGGGTCTCGCCTTCCAGGTCGTCGACGATCTCCTCGATCTCCTGGGCGATCCCGCGAGCACAGGAAAGCGGCCGGGAACAGATTTGAAGGCGGGCGTCTTCACCGCCCCCGTGCTCATCGCCTGCAACCGTGACCCTTCGCTCGCAGGCCGCCTGTCGTCGGGCCGGCGCGAGCTCGACGACGTCCTGCCGACCCTCATCAGCACTGGTGCTCTGGGGAGCGCGACCGACCTGGCGCACCGCTTCAGGACCGAGGCCCTGGACGAGCTCACGTTGCTCGATCCCGGTGCCTGGAGAGACTCACTCGAGGACCTCGTGGAGAGCGTGCTCGGCCAGATTCCCCGGGTGCCGGCCGCCTGAGGCCGCCCCTTAGCGCCATGCAGCGAGTGCTAACTCTTGTTTACGTCCTCCCTTGGGATAAACTCTTGCAAGCGCCTTAGCAACGATTGCAAGCAACTTCTTCCAGAGGAGGAACCATGGCGAGAACTCCGGCCCCCGTAGAGCGCCTCAGAGGCAGTGTCGACCAGATCATGACTCGCGCCGTCGACGCCACCGTGTACCTGCCCCTTGGGATCTACGACCGAGCGCGTGACCAGCTTACCGACCTCGACGCCCGGCGCGTGCGCAAGACGTTCGAGGGTCTCCTCGGAGATTTCATCGAGCGCGGCCAGGACCGCGTCCAGCCGCTCGAGCGTCGTCTGCGTCGAGAGGGTCGAAAGGTCGAGTCCGAGGTGTCCGAGGCTGTGACCGAGGCCAAGAGAACCACCAAGAAGACGACCCGTCGGGCCAAGAAGACCACCGCTCGGGCCAAAAAGACGACGGTGAGGACCGCAAAGAAGACTACGGCGCGTACCACGGCGGCCGCCAGCAACGCACAGCCGAAGATGCCACGCGTGACCGCTCCTCGGACCGCGAGTGAGCTCCCGATCGCCAAGTACCGTTCCCTCACGGTCGAGGAGATCATCCAGTGTCTGAGTGGACTGACGCAGACCGACCTCGCGAAGGTCTACAAGTACGAGAAGGCGCACGATAACCGCAGCACCCTGCTCGGCTCCGTCGAGGGCAAGCTTATCGATCTCCCGATTCCAACCTACGACGCGCTGAACGCGGACGAGATTCTCACGCGTCTCGAGGGCCTGAACAAGTCAGAGCTCAAGACAATCAAGTCGTACGAGTCGGGTACGAAGATGCGCTCCACCGTCACCGAGAGGATCGACGCGCTGCTCGCGTAACCACCGTGAACGATTGTCCACCTAGGTAACGAGCGAGGGTCCGGAGGGCTTCGGCTTTCCGGACCCCAGCCGTTTCGTGAACATGTCCACCAGGTGCTCGATGTAGACGTTCTCGTCGGCGGGGAGGATGTGTTTTCCGCCGAGGATCTCCTGCTCAACAAAAAACGCCAGCAACGCGTTGAAGAACAATCGGGCCGAAACCTGGGGATCTACTTGTGCGCGCGCCCGGTCGTTCATGCGGTCCTCGAGAATGTCACCCAGCTCGCGAATGGACTGTCCCACCGCGTCGGAAAAGAACGCCTCCTTCTCCTCGGGGAAGATCTGCACCTCCTGCAACAGCAGGCGCGCAAGTTCGGTGTTTTGGTGCAGGACGTCAAAAAAGCCCCGTGCCAGCACGAGCAACAAACCTCGCAGATCGAGCTGGCCGGCGAGTTCCGGAAGTGTACGCAACACCGGAAGGAACGAGTATTCCTCGATGATGGCTCGGAAGAGATCGCGCTTGCCAGCAAAGTAATGATAGATGAGTCCCTCGGTGATGTTTGCCTCGCGCGCGATGTCGCGCATCGACGTGCCGTGGAATCCCTTTGCGGCAAAGAGGTGAAGACTCGCTTTGAGAATGTCTTCGCGCCGGTCGCGACGAACGTGTTGCGGTTCGCGGCTCATGCGTTCAACGCAGAACGATCTCGGTCACGGCTTCATAAACCTTTGGTGAACGAGCTGTGGCCCCCTCGGGAGCGATCGTTGATCTGCCGAAGGATGTCCTCGCGCGCGGCCCGAACAGCTTGGCCCACCTTGGTGTGCTGTGCCTTGGCCAGAAGGTGCTGACGACCGTAGTGGAGTTCAAGCGTGACACTCTTCGAAACTCCACCGTTCTCTGCGATGCGAACCTCCGCTCGGACCAGGTCGTAACTGTCGAGTCGCTTATCGATCTTCTCGAGGTCCTTCTCGATGCGATCGATGTCCTGATCTTGCAGGTCGTCACCCGGCGCAATCACACGAAGTTCCATGGACACCCCTTTTGAAGAGGGAACGATGCTTCATGGTAGACGGTCGTTCAGCCACGCGAGAAACGGAGTGGGCAGGGAGTCGTTGGAGAACGCTTCTCTGACGTGTTCTCTACCCGCCGAACCCATGGCGCGCGCCGCCTCGGGGTTGTCGAGCAAATGGAAAACTTTGTCGGCGAGAGCATCGACGTCGCCGCCGTCGATGACGTACCCGGTGCGGCCGTCGAGGACCGCCTCAGGGGTTCCTCCCGATCGCCCCGTGACACATGGGGTCGCGCATGCGGCGGCCTCGAGCAGTACCACGCCAAGGCCCTCGATTTCGAGACCGAAGTAGCGGTCGGTTACGGGAAGTGCGAAGACGTCCGCCAGCGCGTAGAAGGCGGGTGCCTCGTCGTCGGGCACTCGTCCGGCGAAGATCACCCTGCCGGGTGTCTTATCCGCGAGCCTCTTCAGGCCTCCGAGCTCGGGACCGGTTCCTGCGATCACGACCACCGCCCCTGGTACTCGCTTGTGAATGCGGGGCAGCGCCTCGATGAGCCGGTGGATCCCTTTTCGCTTGACGAGGCGGCCGAAACAAAGGACGACCTTGTCGCCGGATGAGAGTCCAAGCCTCGCGCGGGTGGACCGGGTCTCGACCTCGGGGTGAAAACGATCGAGGTCGACGCGGGCGTGCAGACGTTCTATCGGAGGAGCGGGCAAACCGCTGCCCTCGACTAGGTCGCGGAGGACGTCGCCCGTGTATCCACTCACGGGCAGGAGCAGGTCCGCCCCCGCCATGGCGCGCGCCATCCGCCGCCTGAGGCCGGGGACCGCGCCGGGGACCAGCAGCTCGGCACCGTGCACGATGACCACGTAGTTGAGTCCCACAGCGGAGAGGTCCGGCCCCAATAGGCCGAGCGGCCACGGGGTCCCGAGCACGATCTTCGTCGTCTCGTAGCGGGCCGCAAGCTCCGCAATGGCTCTGACCACCCTGCGCGTTGGAATCAGGAGAGAGCCGCTCCTTAGGCCGTGCGTGGGGTACCGCAGCCCGCTGGGAATCGGGTTTCCATCGCGCTCGGGAGGCGCAAGCACGGCTAGCCTGGGAGCAACGAGGTTGCACAGCTCGGAAAGATAGCTCTCGATGCCTCCTCGCCCCGGCAAGAAGGAGGACGTCACCATCAGGGCCTCCGGCATGGCCGGACACTAGTGCAAGAACCTGCCCGAGACAGAGCGAAGCCCCGGGGTGGGAAGGAAAGACCCCGGGGCTTCAATACTGCCGGCCTGATAGTCGTATGTCCGCGCCGAAGAACGCTAAACGGAAAAACGAGAGGTTCTCTGAAATTTGCGACTGTCTTGGGAGTAACTACACTTGATCAGATGACCGATTCGAACGAGCTCGAAGCGCTCAAGCAGCAGGCCCGAAAGGATCACAAGCTCTTCGCCAAGGCGGCGGACGCTCTCGCGGAGATCGATCGCAACCACGGTCTCGATGACCATCACGCCGACGTGCTGGCGGCTCTCAGGATCCGAGTCGAGGGCAAACGGCGCGCATCGCTCGACGAGCTGCTCACGGTCACCGGCGACATGTCTGGCAAACGCGATCTGGGGGACGTGCTCGGCGCGCCGGACAAGAAGAAGTCGGACTGGCCCGACCCGAAGGAGCAGAAGAAGGACTGGCCCGGTCTCTAGCGACCCCCGGCTCTAGTGTTGTTGTCCTTAGTTGTTGGGGCCCTTGTCGCGCAGGAACCGTTCGAGCTCCGCAGCGATGTCGTCGCCCGACGGCATCTGGGTTGGGTCCATCTCCTCGAGATTCTCCCGCTCGTCCGTTCGGTCCTCGAGCATACGAACGTAAGCCTGCACGTCCTCGTCGCTGGACACCATCTCGGTGACGCGTTCCTCGTAGACGGAGGTCGCCCGTTGAAGGTCGTCTATCTCGGCTGCGACACCCACCAGTTGAGTAGCTCGCTCGACGAGGGCCAAAGCTGCCTTTGGGTTGGGGGTTACCGCGAGATAGTGCGGCACCGCGGCCCACAGGCTTGCGGAGTCGATGCCGGCCTGGGAGAACGCCTCGTGCAGGACGCCGACGATTCCGGTCGGACCCTCGTAGCGTGAGCGTTGCAGGTCCAGTCGTTCGATCAGCTCCGGGTCGACGGCCGTGCCCGTGATCGGGACATCTCGAGAGTGTGGGACATCTGCCAGGAGCGCCCCCAGGGTGATGACCAGCCTGACGTCGTGCGCGCGCGCCGTTTCAACGATGAGATTCGCGAAGGTCCGCCACTTCGTGCTGGGCTCGGTGCCCACGAGGACGATGACGTCATGCCCAACGCCATCCAGCTTGGCGGCCATGAACTCGTTCGAGGGCCACGTGATCTTGCGAGTCACGCCCTCGATGAGCTCGACCTGAGGCCGGACCGCCTGAAAGTCATAGAAGTCCTCCGGATCGATCGAGGCGAGCTCGGATGCAGACCAGACGCGCCCCAGATGAGCGGCTGCGAAGCTGGCGGCGTCGCCGGCGTCGTTCCAGCCGCGAAAAGCGGCGACCAAAACGGGTTGTCGCAACTCGACGTCGGCGTGGTGTGTGATCCTGTCGTCCATCGTCCTAACCTACTCTCGCTGTACCTCTACCCTTGGGGGGAACGTGCTCGGTTTACCCGTCGAAGGCGTGGTCATAGCTGTCATTCTGTCGCTGCTGATAGGAGCGGCGGGCGGCATCATCTACGCCGGGATCATGGGCTACCGCCGGAGGTAGACGCGAAGGGACGGCTGCGTCAGTCGTGGGCCTCGTTGCGCTCCGTGAGATGCCTCTGCAGCTTACGCTTGATGCGTTGGAGGGCGTTGTCAATGGACTTGACGTGGTTACCGAGGGGCCCGCGATCTCCTCGTAGGACTTGCCGTCCATTAAAGCGCGAGGACGTCCCCCTCGAGCTCCGTGAGGCTTCGACTCATCGAAGCGCGCAGGGCCTCGATCTCCTCCGCAGAGATGACGAGCTCGGCGGGATCGCTCGTTCGGGCCGGCGACATGAACTGATCTGCGACCGAGGTTGACTCGTCGTCCCCGTAGGCGGGGGCGTCAAGCGACACCGAAGAGTTCAGGGGTTGGTGCTTGTGACGATTCGCCGTCTTGATCGCGGTGAGGATCTGGCGCGAGATGCACAGCTCGGCAAAGGCCCTGAACGGAGTCTCCTGGTCGGGGTCGAAGTCCCGGATCGCCTTGTAGAGCCCGATCATGCTCTCCTGAACGACGTCCTCTCGCTCGGAGCCCGCGAGGAAGTAGCTGCGGGCTTTGCTCCTGGCGAAGTTGCGGTAGCGGGTGAGCAGAACCTCGATCTCGCGCTCTTCGCCGGTACGTGCCTGCGCGACGAGTTGAGCGTCCTCGAGTGCATCGAGTTCGAGTTCGGAGGAGTAGGTTCGCTCGGACGTACCGCCCGTGCTCATATCGCTCCCACGAGGACCATGAAGATTGAAAGGCCCTCCGCCCACGGTTGCCCGCGAGGTCGTCCTGAACCTGCTTTGTACCAAAGAACCGCGTTTAGGTTCCCGTGAATGACTGCTTCTTCCATCGGGACTCTCTTCTCGCTTCGTAGAAGGTTTCCCTTCCGGGGGCCTACTATGCGTGTCCCTGGAGGCGAATGGGGGCTGGTGTCCCTCCCGGTCTTCAAAACCGGTGGGCCGGGGAAACCCGGCCGGCGGGTTCGATTCCCGTCCGCCTCCGCCAAGCTTCGCTATGGCGCAGTCGGGCCCGCCCGAGGCCCGAGCCTTATCTCACCCGCCGGCGGCTACGCCGCCCCGTGGCGGGTTCGATTCCCGTCCGCCTCCGCCAAGCTTCGCTATGGCGCAGTCGGGCCCACCCGAGGCCTACGACACGGACGTGCTGATCGATCATCTCCAGGGCACCCGCACGTTGCCCGTGGGGGACGACCTCGCCTACTCGTGCGTTAGCCGAGCTGAGCTCTATAGCTGGGCCGCTGCCGACGAGGACCGAATCGATGCCTTCCTCGACCCGCTAGACGAGATCGTTCTTGACCGGGAGGTTGCGGAGCAGGCGGGGCGTGTCCGTAGCGGGGTTGACTTGGCGGACCGGCTGGCTTCCTCGCGAGTCGTTGTTGGCGGTTGCCGTCGACTCCGTTGACGACTCGGGCTTGTGGGACATCCACGACCTCCCGGTAGAGATCACCCATGAGAGTGCGGGCCCACTTGACGACGCCGGTGAGGGGAGTAGAACAGAGGGAACCAAGGAAGGGAGAAGTCATGTTCGTACAGGTACTCCAGGGACGGGCCACGGACCCAGCCGGCCTTAAGAAGCAGTGGCAGAGGTGGGATCAAGAGATCAAGCCATCGGCACAGGGCTACCTCGGCGGCACCGCGGGAGTCACGCCCGACGGTGAGTTCATCGCCCTGGCTCGTTTCGAGAGCGAGGAGGCCGCACGGGCCAACAGCGAGCGCGCCGAGCAGAGCGCATGGTGGGACGAGACCTCGAAGTATCTGGCCGACCCGATGTTCCACGACTGCACCGAGGTCGACCTAATCGACGGCGGAGGCTCCGACGAGGCCGGCTTCGTGCAGGTGATCCAAGGCAAGGTGACCGACGTCGCCAAAGCAAGGGAGATCGACGCCGCGATGCAGGATCAGATGGAGGAGCTACGGCCCGACGTGATCGGAGGGGTCGTCGCCTGGCATCCTCAGAACGGTCGCTTCACCAACTCCATCTACTTCACCTCCGAGGCCGAGGCGCGGGCGAAGGAGAAAGAGATGGAGTCGGCCGAGGGGTTCCAGGAGTTCATGAGCCAGATGGAGGCGATCTCGGACGGGGAGCCCAAGTTCCTCGATCTCACCGACCCCTGGATGTCGAGCAAGTAAGCGGGTTGCAGAGGATTCGCCACCCAGCTCCGTGCCGTGCGACTACTGGACCGGCTTCCCCGGCAAGACTGGTACCGCTCTAGATCTTCAGGAACAGGCTGCGGCGGTAAAGCAGGTGGGCGAGGAGCCAGCCGAGCAACACCCAGCCGAAGGCGTACGCCATCGCGCCTGCGGTGGCACTGCCCAGCGGGGCGACTTCGGGAACAACTTCGGCGTAACCGGAGACCAGAGCCCTTACCGTGATGAAGGCGACGTAGACCGCGATGGGGTTGGCTCCCAGCTCCTCGAGCGGACCAATCAATCGCCCATGGCCCCGAACATCGATGAGCCAGATGAAGAGCGCGAACCAGGCACACGAGGTGCCGAGGGTCAACAGCGTGAAAGACGGGCTCCAGAGGCGCTTGTTGATGGGGACCTCGAGCGCCAGGAGCAGCGCGAGGGCGATCAGCCACACCGCATGACCGCCGACGCGACGACCGAGGGCGCGCGGATCGGGATGCTCCCGAACGACCCGGCCCACGAACGCCCCCCCCAGCACGGTGACGGAGCTGGCGATCGTCTGCAGCACTCCCTCCGTGGCGAACCCCCCCAAGACCCAGCCGTTGACGGCGTGCGCAAACGATTCTTCCTTGCTCCACGGATCGCCTCCGCCCGCCCAGAGCAAATACCCCGCCCAGATCGCAAGCAGAATTCCGGCCGTGAGCGCGGGTTGCGCCCGCCTCGGCGCCCGGAGGACGAGCCAGGCCACCAGGTAGGAACCGGCGATGTGCTGGAGTACCCCCGGGAGCACCAGACCTTGGTGCTTTAGGGACGACAGCGCCACGCCGAGCAGGGCCAACAGGGCAACCCGCTTCAGCATGAGCCGGGGCGAACCCGACCGGCGGGACAGCGTCATGGCGATCCCCACCACGAAGAGAAACAGCGGGAAGAAGAGATCGGCGAACCTGAGCCCGTGCCACTGGGGATGCTGGAGCTGTTCCGGCATGTCCCGGCGCATGAACGGGTTTCCCGCCAGCAGCATAACGACGATGGCCAGACCTCGCACCGCATCGAGGGAGCGCAGCCGGCCCGTTTTGGACGCTGCCGGCTGCGGCCGCCGCTTTTCTTCAGCCTCCTTCACCGAGCGGTCAGCCGACATCGCTTGGTTTCCAAGCCGCTATCAAGTCGGAGACCGTGTCCAGCCGCAGGCCCTTGGCCCGCGCGCCCTCTATGATCCCCGGCAGCGCCTGGATCTCGGTCTCCCGGCGTCGCCGGAGACGTTCGCCGAAGGGTTTGCCCCGGTTGAACGTCCCCCGCCCGATCCCGTCGTGCAGGTCGATGATGTCTCCCGGGCTAAGGGAGCGAACCACGTGAGATGCGATGCTCCGGGGTTCCTTCCAGCTCAGATCGCCGCGCGTGACCGACCACACCACGAGATCCAGCGGCGAGCTTGCCAGGAGTCGAACCGCGGCCTGGCTGAAGCGCCCGTAGGGAGGGCGAAAGACGCGGAGGGGGACACCGGCCCGCTCCTCGATCATTCGGTTGCCGTATTCGATCTCCCTACTGGCTTGTTCCGGTGTCGCCTCGGACAGGTTCCGGTGGCTCCAGCCGTGGCCGCCGACCTCATGTCCGGCGGCCACGATGTCCCGCAGAAGATTGGAGTGCCGGACCGCGTTGTACCCCATGACCATGAACGTCGCCTTGGCTTCGTGGCGGTCGAGAATGTCGAGGATGTGAGGCGTGAACTCGGGATCGGGGCCATCGTCGAAGGTCAACGCGGCGATGGGCTGCTCGGTATCGACCGACCAGATGATCCGCTGCATGCCCGAGGACGTGGGGTTCTCGTCCTCCTGCTCATTCGAAACGACCGCGTCCGTCGGTGAGGAGGTCTCGGGCGAGGCGTTCGACCGGGCTAGAGAGGTCCCCGCGACACCTCCGCAGGCTCCCATCCCGAAGAGGGCGAGAAATTTTCTCCTATCCATTTGGGGGGCCTTACCCACTTTTTGCCGGCGTCATGAGCCAGATGGAAGCGATATCCGACGGGGAGCCGAAGTTCCTCGATCTCACCGATCCCTGGATGTCGAGCAAGTAAGCGCAATGAGAAAGGCCGCATAAGCGATCGCTCCACCGTTGCCTCTTGGCCGCTCCGAAGCCTCGATGCATCACAGGCACATCTAGCGCGCCCAGTCTCGACCGTCCCTGCTGTCCGTCCCCCAGCGTGGCGCCAGGAGCGCAAGGGTCAGGAACAAGACGACTATGTACCAGTCCATTTCAATCAACCTCCTTTCAGTGCGGGAATCACTTCGAGTGCCAAGCGTTCGATCTGCTCGTCAGGGTCCGGCCCGAGGGGCTGAAAGTTCATGGCGGAGAAACCGAGCTTCGTGAACCCGAGCAATCGTTCGATCACGACGTCCGGTGGCCCCGACACAACGAACGGGTCCGGATGGGACACCTCGTCCACCCGGATTTCCATGTTGTAGGCGAACGTGATGTCCTCGGGCGCGCGGCCCGCGTCACGCGCGCCCGCAAAGATACGCTCGCGCATCTCAGGGATGCGCCCCGGCGGCGCGAGCTCGAGCGATGGAATCCAGCCGTCCGCGACCCGCCCGGTAAGGGCCAGGGCGCGCGCTCCGAAGGTGCCCACCCAGATGGGGATGTGACCGTCGGGCTTTGGCTCCAGCTCCGCGGCCGCGGTCCGGTAGAGCCTGCCATCGAAGGTGAAGCCCGGTTCCGACCACAGACCACGACTGATTCGCACGGCCTCTTCCAGGCCGTCGACTTTGTCCCGAGGCGACGGCACTCGAAGCCCGAAGGCTCGGAACTCCTCGTCCGAGTAGCCGCCTCCGAGGCCCAGGATCAGGCGGCCACCCGAGAGCCGGGCGAGCGTCTCTGCCATCTTGGCCACCATCGCCGGTGGCCGGTAAGGAACTCCGAGCACGCGGCTGGCGATGCGAATCCGAGTCGTGCTCGCTGCGATCCACGAAAGCATGGTCCACGTCTCGTAGGTCGGGCGGCCGCCGGAGGGATGATCGGATGCGGAGACGAAGTCGAAGCCGAGCTCCTCCGCCCTTCTGGCGTCGGCCACGGGATCGGCTCCTGCGGCCGCAGACGTCGATACGTCCAGGCCACACAACACGTCAGTCATGTCTCATCCCTCTTTCTTTTCGCGAGCACGGGAATCATGGTGAGGGAGCTCCTAGTTCGTGGCGCCGGCCCGGTCGAGGGCGCTCACCGCGTCGGGGCCCTCGCGGTCGGCAATCGTCAGCCTGGGAAGGAGGAGGTGGACCAGCGGTCCGATGCTGACCGCGTACAACACCGTGCCGATGCCGACTGTGCCCCCGAGGAGCCAGCCGGCCGACAGGACCGCGACCTCTATCGAGGTGCGAACAAGACGGAGCGAGAGACCTCGCTTTGCCAGGCCCGTCATCAAGCCGTCGCGAGGTCCGGGGCCGAGCCCTGCGCCGATGTAGAGAGCGGTGGCTACACCGTTGATGACGATCCCTGCGACCATGAATGCGATCTGCGGAGCGAGGTGTGCGGGCTCCGGCAGCAGCACGAGGGAAGCGTCTATGACCAGCCCGACCACGACTACATTGCTGAGCGTTCCGATCCCCGGTCGCTCCCGTAGTGGGATCCACAGCAGCAACACCGCCGCGCCCACGGCGATGACGATCCAGCCGATTCGGAGCCCCGTCTGCCGGGCGATGCCCTGGTGAAAAACGTCCCACGAGTCCAGGCCCAGCCCCGAGGAGATCAGCAGGGCAACGCTCATGCCGAAGAGGATGAGACCGAAATAAAGGCTCACGAGACGTCGAGCAAGTCTGCGGTCCCGGTTAGCGGGCGCGCCACCATCCTCGTCTCCCACGTGGCGTCCTGTTTGTGAGGGCTTCTTCTTCATGATGCGTTCTCTCCGGTGGTTGACCTGTCAACCGAGTCTAATCCCTAATAACATGACATGTCAACCACTGTGCGGTAGGGTGCAAGGATGAATCATCCCCGCTGGCTCACCGAGGACGAGGAGCGCGCCTGGCGCGGGTACCGGAGAATGCGAGCCCTGCTCGACCTCCAGATCACGCGGGACCTCGCTCGGGACAGCGGGTTCTCCGACGCCGACTACGACGTCTTGTCGAACCTGTCGGAAGTTGAAGGTCGTCGCCTGCGCTTGAATCAACTGGCGGCCCTGATGCTCTGGTCGAAGAGCCGGCTGTCCCATCACGTCACGCGTATGCAGCAGCGCGGCCTCGTCACGCGGGAGGAGTGCCCGTCGGACGCGCGCGGCGCGATCATTGTGCTCACGGACGCCGGCTGGGAGGCAATCAAGGCGGCCGCCCCATCACACGTCGGCTCGGTTCGCCGCCATTTCGTCGATCTGCTCTCAGGCGAGCAGATCAAAGCGCTCGGCGACGTCGCCGAGACGGTCGTCGGTCATCTCAGCGCGTTCGAAGACGGTGCCGCCGGAAGCTCACAAACTGGGTGAGGAGCGCGGGCGCGCGTCCTTGAGGCCGAGATCAATCAAGCTATGGAGTCATGTTCAAGGAATCGAGCCGAGAAGCCGCACTCTCAGGAGGAGACGACGCGCTCGTCATTGAGACGAGCGGTCTGACCAAGGTCTAAACCGGCGGCCTCAAGGCCGTCGACGGTCTCGATCTGTCGGTGAACGAGGGCGAGATCTTCGGTTTGCTCGGCCCGAACGGCGCCGGCAAGACCACAACGGTCGGAATGCTCACGACGCGCGTGATCCCAACCGAGGGCTGGGCGAGGGTGCGCGGCGTCGACGTCGTCGCGCAGCCGACGATCGCCAAACAACTGATCGGAGTCGTGTCCCAGTCGAACACTTTGGATCGCAGCGTCAATGTGTGGGAGAACCTCTATTTCCACGGACGCTACTTCGGGATGAACGCGCGCGAGGCGCATACCCGGGCCGACGAGAGCCTCGAGCTGTTTCGTCTGACCGAGCGCGCGCATGCAGACGTTGCGACCTTGTCCGGGGGCATGGCGCAGCGACTCATGGTTGCCAGAGCGATCATGCACCGGCCGCAGGTGCTCTTCCTCGACGAGCCCACGGCCGGCCTCGACCCCCAGAGCCGGCTCGCTCTGTGGGCCATTCTCGGCGAGCTCAACGACTCGGGTCAGACGATCCTCCTCACGACTCACTACATGGAGGAGGCCGAACAACTGTGCCGGCGCGTTGCGATCATGGACCACGGCAGGTTGCTCGCGCTCGATACTACGGAGGCCCTCAAGCGCTCGATCGGCGCCGACACAGTCGTGACCGTAAGCTCAGACGAGCGGCTCGATGAGCTGGCGCGCCATATCGAAGGCATGGAGAAGGTCACTGGTGTCCACGTCGTCGACCAGCAGGTGCGAGTAGCTCTGAGCGGCTCCAACGGGATTCTGCCGCGCATCATCGGCTACGCCGAGGACGGCGGCTTTCGCGTGACTGATCTGTCGGTGGCCGAACCGACGTTGGAAATGGTCTTTATCACGCTCACCGGAAAGGACCTCAGGGAGTGAGTCCCCGAGCGCGCGCGTTGAGTCAGGTGAGGTCTCCTCGGGCGTCCTCGATAGCGGCTTTCAAAGCTCTGCTGATTCGCGACGTCAGAGTGCTTGGCAAAAGCGTTCCTCTGTTCATCGTGCGCACGATCATGCAGCCGTTGCTGTTCGCCTTCGTGTTCACGTACGTCTTTCCGAAGATCGGTCAAGGGGTCGGTGGAGCCGAGGGCCAGGAGGACTTCTCGAGCCTGCTCGTGCCCGGCGTGGTCGCGATCGCGTGCATCTTCCAGGGGATCCAGGCCGTTGCTCTTCCTCTCGTCACCGAGTTCAGCTACACGCGCGAGATCGAGGACCGCGTCATGGCCCCGCTTCCCGTGTGGAGCGTGGCAGTTGCGAAGATCACCTCCGGAGCGGTGCAGGGCATCCTTGCCGGAGTGGTGGTCTTCCCGCTTGCTACGTTCGTGCCCGCAACCGACGTTGTCCTCGATGTGCACTGGATCGAATTAGCCACACTTCTTGTTCTGTCGGCACTCGTCGGTTCGTCGCTCGGGCTTGCGATCGGGACGCGCGCCAAACCACACCAGGTTCCGCTCATCTTCAGCGTCATCGTGCTCCCGGTTACGTTTCTCGGGGCGACCTACTATCCGTGGGCAAGCCTCGATCCGATCCCCTGGCTTAAGTGGGCCGTGCTTGTGAACCCGCTCGTCTACATGAGCGAGGGCCTGCGCACGGCTCTGACCCCGCAGTTCCCTCACATGCCGGTGCCGGTCATCTACGCCGCGCTGATCGGCTTCATCGCACTCTTGAGCTGGCAGGGGATCGAGGGATTCAAGAAGCGCGTGCTCGCTTGACGGCAGCGGTCGCGACCACCAGGTCCTCGAAGGCGACCCCCACCGACTTGAAGATCGTGATGTCATCGACTCCGGATCGCCCGGCGGTCCTCGCCGAGGCGACGTCCGCCAGCTCGGTGATGTCGGAGGCCTTCAGAAGGCCCGCCTCGATCGGAAGGCGGAGGTCGCCCGCTTCGTGGAGCGCAGATGCCTTGAGCTCGACAAAGATCATTGCGCGCCTCATCGCCGCATCGTCGAGCTCGCGCGCGTTCGGTTTGTACGCCCCGATCGCGTTGACGTGAGTTCCCGGCGAGAGGAGCGAGCCGTCGAACAACGGCGTCGCGCTCGTCGTGCAAGTGCACACGACGTCGGCAGAAGCGACCGCAGTTGGGTCGGCGAGGACGCCGCGCAACCCCAGAGCCTTCGCCCTCGAGACGAGCCGTTGCGACGACTCGACACTGCGGGACACGCACAGGACTTGTTCGAGCTGGGGGAGCACCGTCACCATGGCCTCGAGGTGGGCGAGGCCCTGGATCCCTCCGCCGAAGACGACGAGGGTGCTCGAGTCGGGGCGCGCGAGGTGCTTCGTTGCGACGCCGGAGACGGCCGCGGTCCTGACCGCTGTGAGCGCGGCCCCGTCGATGAGGCCCTGAATAGCCAGCGATTCCGGCTCGAAGAGCACATACATGCCGTGGATGAGCGGGAGGCCTCGCCCGGGGTTGTCGGGTGAGACCGTGACCAGCTTCACTCCGGCACCTCGTCCGGCGCTCCACGCCGGCATGATCAGGAGCTCGCCGGGGCCGACGTCGTGATGAGAGCGTCGAGGCGCGCTGGGCAGTTGACCGGAGAACATCTCGTCGAGCGCGTCGATTGCGGCGCCCAGGGGCAGCGCCGTGCTGAGCTCTTCGGGACCGAGGTAGAGCGGCGCGCTCACGAATTTCATCGCAGGAGGAAGCCGGTGCCGAGCGGATCGTCCGGATCGAGCTCGAAGTGGTTGAAGCCGCAGACGTAAGCGCTTC
>Ga0136624_1000493_pt1 | contig 15330 bp, 19 predicted proteins | sample AntDrymUQ4692206_2_FD_104802 | JGI IMG/M metagenome (GOLD analysis project Ga0136624, IMG submission 104802) | Polar desert sand microbial communities from Dry Valleys, Antarctica - metaG UQ469 (22.06) | ecosystem: Environmental > Terrestrial > Soil > Desert | place: Antarctica: Dry Valley... | reverse complement strand
CTGGGGTGACTAACGCGCCAACCTTCTCCGATCGAGTCCGTGGGCGCAAGCCCACGGCGGGTCACACGAACGGCACCAGCGGGATGTCGTCCAGGATGGCCCAGACCACGAACCCGGCGAGCAGGAGCGCGCCGATCACTGCCGTGGCGATCTTCTGACTGCGAGGCGCGTTCTCTGCCCGCTCCTTCGCGTTGTCGGCCCACACGATCACCTTCTCGAGCAGGCGCTCTGCGCGGTCGAACTCCAGCGCGAGGAAGCTCAGGCCGACCAGGATGACGACGATGCCGGGACCCGGGATGCCGGGACCCGACATGAAGATCCCCAGGATCACCAGCAGCACACCGATCACCACCACACCGATGCGGGCGGGCAGGCCCCGCTCGGCGTGGCGCTCCTTGCGCTCCTGGAGCTTCACCAGCATCTCGGGCTTGTCGTCGTCCGGCCGCTCTGGCTGCTTGGGCCCCTGACTCTCGACTCGCTCGTCCATGCCGGCCACAGGGTAGTGGCGGCTCAGAGCCAGTCGTCGAGGGGCAGACCCGCGCCCGCCTCGGCGAGTCCCGCCGGCTCGGTGAAGGGTAGGCCGCTCACCTTCACCCCGGACAGGCGCTCGATCGTCTCGCGGTTGGAAGCGCTCAGGGTGTCGGGCTCCGCGGGCCACGGCGTGATTACCACCCCCGCCACCGGAACGCCGGCGTTGCGTGCCGCCGACACCGTGAGCAGCGTGTGGCTGATCGTGCCCAGGCCCGGTCGTGCGGCAACCAAGAGGGGAAGGCCAAGCTCCACCGCAAGATCGCGCACCACGTAGTTGCGGGCGAGCGGGACCATCAGGCCGCCCACTCCTTCGCAGACGAGCACGTCCGCGCCCTCGGCCGCGTTGCGGGCGGCGACGGCGAAGCTCTCCGGGTCCACCGACTCATCCGCCATCTCCGCGGCCAGGTGCGGGGAAACCGCAGGGCCGAACGTGCGCGGTGTGACCTCGCCGGGCTGCTGGCCGGTCTGCGCGGCCAGCAGTTCGTGGTCGGGCGGCCAGGCCCCGGGGGGATCGTCGGTGCCGGTGACCGCCGGCTTGAACGCGGCCACGCGCTCGCCCCGCTGCGCCAGCGCCGCACAGATGACGGCGGCCAGCACCGACTTGCCGACGCCCGTGTCGGTCCCCGTTACGAACAGCCCGCGCAAGCGCAGCCTCCGGCGCACGCCGGCTCAGGCGGCGTCGGCGAGGCGGTCAAACACGCGCGAGCCGTCGGCCCTGGGCTGGGCTTCCAGCGCATGGCGGGCCATCGCCTTGCGGGCCTTCGCCGGCACTGCCGCCGCGATCGTGCTCGCGGCCTCGCGCAGTTCGGACTTGGTGTGCGAAGCCATCACGGTCAGCCGCAGCCGGGAGGTGCCGGCGGGAACGGTGGGCGGGCGGATCGCCTGGGCGAACACGCCGCGCCCGAGTGCGTGTTCGGTGGCGGCCACCGCGGTCTCGGCATCCCCGATCACGAGTGGTATTACGGGCGTGATGCCCGGCAACGTGGGCAGCCCCTCTTGGTTGAGTGCTTCGCGGAGCATCGCGGAGTTTCGCTGCACCTTCTCCACGCGGCGCGGCTCGGACTGCAGCAGCTCGAGCGCGGCCATCGCGGCGGCCACGGCCGGCGGGGGAAGCGCGGTGGAGAAGATCAGCGTGCGTGCCGTGTTCACGAGGTACTTGGCGACGCGGCGCTCGCAGCACACGTAGGCGCCGTAGGAGCCAAGCGACTTGCTCAGGGTGCCCACCAGGACGTCGATCTCGTCCTCGAGGCCGGCGGCGGCGGCGGTGCCGCGCCCGCCCGGGCCGATGGTGCCGGTTCCGTGGGCATCGTCCACCATCACGCGCACGTCGTGCTCGCGGGCCAGCTCGACGATGCCCTCCAGCGGAGCGATGTCGCCGTCCATCGAGAACACGCCGTCGGTCACGATCAGGCTGCCACGCCCCTCGGCCTGCTCGAGGCCCCAGGCCAGGTGGTCGAGGTCGGTGTGGTCGTAGACGAAGGTCTCGGCGCCGGCGAGCCGGCAGCCGTCCACGATGCTCGCGTGGTTGAGGGCGTCGGAGAACACCACCTCGCCCGGCCGCGCGAGTGCCTGGATGGTGCCCACGTTGGCCAGGTAGCCCGACCCGAACAACAGTGCGCGCTCGCTGCCCTTGAACTCAGCCAGGCGTTCCTCGAGCCGGCGGTGGATGCGCATGGTGCCTGACACCAGCCTGGAGGCACCGGCGCCCGCGCCGTAACGCATCGCCGCCTCGGCGGCCGCCTCGCGCACGCGCGGGTGGTCGGCCAGGCCGAGGTAGTTGTTGGAGCAGAGCAGCAGTACGGGCTTCCCGTCGAGCAGGACGCGGGGACCCTGAGGCCCCGAGACCATGCGCATGCGCCGATACAGGCCGCGGTCGCGGAGATCCTCGAGCGCGGTCTCGATGTCGTGGCTCACGCGGCCTCCTCGCCTTCCACGTGCACGATTTCGAGCCCAACATTCGGTGCGCCGTCGGGACGGGCCGGCACCGACGCCTTGCGCACTCGGCGAAGCTGGCGCTCGGGGTTCCAGAACGGGGCCTGGTCCTGGCGGTCCACCAGATCGTCGACCGGGGTGCGGGGCGCGTCGCCCTCCAGCCAGCCCGAGCGGTTGTCGGGGCGCGGGTTGGCGCCGTTGTCGTCCTGGCGGGCCACGTTGAGGCCCAGCTCCTCGAACATAGCCCTGTCGTCCTCGGGCTCGTTGCCGAGAGTGGTGAGGAAGTTGCCCATCATCACGCCGTTGATCCCGGCCTTCACGGCCAGCTGCTGGAGCTCACCGAGGTTCTCCACGCGGCCGCCGCAGAGGCGGAACAGCGCGGCGGGGAGGATCAGCCGGAAGATCGCGATCCACTTGACCGCCTCCCACGGGTCCATGTAGTCGCGGTCGCCGAACTTGGTGCCGGGGCGCGGGTTGAGCATGTTGATCGGGACGCTCGTGGGGTCGATCTTGGCGAGCTGGAACGCCATCTCCACGCGCTGCTCGCGCGACTCGCCCAGGTTGAGAATGCCGCCCACGCAGGTCTCGAGGCCGGCTTCCTCGACGGCGTCGATCGTGCGCAGCCGGCCCTCGTAGCGGACGGTGCTGGTGACCTCCGGGTAGTAGCTCTCGGCGGTCTCCACGTTGTGGTGCACCCGCTGGATGCCAGCCTCCTTGAGCGCCTTGGCGCGCTTGACCGACATGTGGCCAATCGACGCGCAGCGCTTGAGGTTGGTGTGCTCGGCCACCAGCTTGGTGCCCTCGAGCACGTTCTCGAAGTCGCGCTTGGAGAGCCCCTGGCCCTGGGTGACCATGCAGAACCGGTGCGCGCCGGCGGCCTCCGCCGCGCGCGCGTGCTCGAGGATCTGCTCCGGGGTCATCATCGCGTGCATCGGCGTATCCGCCTCCGCGAAGCGTGACTGGGCGCAGAAGCCGCAGTCCTGCGCGCAGCCACCCGACTTGGCGTTGACCAGCGAGCACATGTCGGTGGAGTCGCCGAAGTTCTCGACGCGCGCCTCCCAGGCCCGCTCGATCAATGCCTCGATCTCGGCATGATCGGAGATCTCGCCGAGCTGGAGCGCTTCCTCGTAGGTGATGAGCGGCTGCATACCTGAGCGCGCAAGGTAGGTCAGGCGCCGGACGGAGCGATGTGGCTGTCGGTGGGCCTAGCGGCCCTTCCACTCCGGCCTGCGCTTCTCGCCGAAGGCGCGCACGCCCTCGCGGAAGTCCTCCGAGCGAAAGCAGGACTCGCGCAGCTCCACGAGCTCCTGCTCCACGAGTGAGGGAAGCGCGCCCTCGTGGGCGCGCAGGGTCCGGAGGACGCGCTTGTTGCCCGCGAGCGAGAGGGGGGCGTTCGCCGCGATCTCGGAGGCCATGGCCAGCGCCGCCTCCTCCAACTCCTCGGGCTCCACCACGCGGTTCACGAGGCCGATCTCGCCTCCGCGATCGGCCTCCACGTTGCGACCGTCGTAGAACAGCTCGGCAGTGTGCGCGGGGCCGCACAGCTCGAGGAACTTCCGCAGCCCGGTGTGCGAGTAGATGAGGCCGAGCTTGGCCGGCGGCATCCCCACCTTCACCCCACGGGCGGCGATGCGTATGTCGCAGGTGAGCGCCAGCTCCAGCCCGCCGCCGATGGCGTGGCCGTTGAGTGCGGCAATCGCCGGGTAGGGAAAGGCCTCGAGCGCCTCGATGGCGGCGTGGAACGGGTGGGCCACCAGCCGCGCAGCAAGTTTCTCAAACTCCTTTCCCTCCAGATTGCCGAGGTCATACCCGGCCGAGAACATCGATCCGGTCCCGGTGAGCAGCAGGCAGCGGGCGTCAAGCGAGCGGACGCAATCGGCGAGGGCATCGAGGATCTCGTGGTCGAGCGCGCCCCGCCGCGACTCGTGGTCGATGCGCAGCCGGGTGACGCCGTCGGCCGGCTCGTCCAGGACGAGCTTCCCGGAGGCGAGGTCGGTGGCCACTACTCGAGCACGACCAGAACGTCGCCCTCGCTCACCGACTGCCCCTCCTGGCACTTGATCTCCTTCACCTTGCCGTCGTCCTCGGCCTCGACCGGCATCTCCATCTTCATCGACTCGATGATGGCGACGGTGTCCCCCTCCGCGACCCCGTCGCCGACCTCGCACTCGATCTTCCACACGGTGCCGGTGATGTGCGCCTCGACGTCGGGCAAAGCTTCCTCCTGCTCTGGGGCGGGGCCTGGGGCGGCGGGACGATACCGGCGGCGGCGGGTAGGTTGCGGTTTGCGCACTCGATCGGAGGACGATGAGCGGCACCGACTACGACATAAGGCTGGACGACAAGTACGGGCACTCACAGCTGATCGACGTGGGGGCCGAGGCCGCGGCCAACGAACCCTGGTTCAACCAGACGCTGACGTCGGTGAACGACTCGGTGGTGCGGCTCGGCGTGATCGAGGGGGACTTTCACTGGCACAAGCACGACGACCAGGACGAGTTCTTCCTGGTGATCGATGGACAGCTGATGATCGACATCGAGGGAGCCGACACCGTGACGCTGGAGGTCCACCAGGGCTACACGGTGCCCAAGGGCGTGGTCCACCGCACGCGGGCCGTGCGGCGCACGGCGATCCTGATGGTGGAGTCCGCGGGCGTGGTTCCCACCGGCGACTGACGTGATCCTCGCGCTGGACCAGGGCACCACCGGCTCCACGGCCATCGTCTTCGACGAGCGAGGGGTTCCGACCGGACGCGCCTACAGCGAGTTCCGCCAGTACTTCCCGCGGCCCGGCTGGGTGGAGCACGACGCGAGCGAGATATGGGACGTGACCCAGCGCGTGGGCAACGAGGCGCTGGACTCCGCCGGTATCAGCGGCCGCGACCTGTCGGGCATCGGCATCACAAACCAGCGCGAGACCGCGGTGGCCTGGGACCGCGACAGCGGCGAGCCGCTGCACCGGGCGCTGGTGTGGCAGGACCGTCGCACCGCCGAGCGCTGCGACGAGCTCCGCGAGCAGGGTTACGAGGAGCTCGTGCGCGAGCGCACCGGGCTGGTGCTCGACCCGTACTTCTCCGGCACGAAGATCGAGTGGCTGATCCGCGAGGCGGGCGTTGACCCGGCCCGCGCCCGCTTCGGCACCGTGGACTCCTGGCTGGTCCAGAACCTCTGCGGGCGTCACGCCACCGACTACACCAACGCCTCCCGCACGCTGCTCTTCGACACGCAGAAGCTGGCCTGGGACGAGGAGCTGTGCGAGCTGCTCGGCGTCCCGGAGGACTCGCTGCCCGAGCCGTGCCCGAGCGCCCATATCTACGGCGAGACAGATGTCTTCGGCGGCAGCGTGCCCGTGGCCGGCATCGCGGGCGACCAGCAGGCCGCGCTCTACGGGCAGGCCTGCCACGAGCCCGGACAGGGCAAGAACACCTACGGCACGGGCAGCTTCGTGCTCCAGAACGCCGGCACCGAGCGCCCGCCCGTGGAGGAGGGCCTGCTCACCACCGTCGCGTGGGGCGTGGGCGACCGCGTGGACTACGCGCTGGAGGCGGCGATCTTCGTGACCGGCGCGGGCGTGCAGTGGTTGCGCGACAGCCTGGGTGTGATCAAGACCGCCGGCGAGACCGAGGAGCTGGCGCGCTCCCTGGACTCCAACGACGGCGTGTACCTCGTCCCGGCCTTCACCGGCCTCGGTTCGCCCCACTGGGATCCCTATGCGCGCGGGATGATCGTGGGCCTCACCCGCGGCTCGGGCGTGGCCCACCTCGCACGCGCGGTACTGGAGTCGATCGCCTACCAGGCGGCGGACGCCGTGAGGGCGATGGAGGAGGCGTCGGGGGTGCAGCTGGCAGAGCTGAAGGCCGACGGCGGCGCTGTCCACAACTCCTGGCTGATGGGTTTTCAGGCCGACATCCTCGGAATTCCGGTGGTGGTGCCGGAGGTGTCGGAGACCACGGCTCTCGGCGCCGGCTACCTCGCGGGTGTGGCCACGGGGCTATGGACCGAATCGGAGGTGCGCGACATGTGGCGCGAGGCCGCCCGTTACGAGCCGCGGATGGCGGAGCCAGAGCGAGAGCGCCTACTGGGCGAGTGGGCGCGAGCGCTGGAACGCTCCCGCGGCTGGGCACGTAACGAAGCTCCGGACGTTGGGTAGCAAAGGCACATGAGCGAGGAGGAGCAGGCCCCGAAGGGCAATCTGAAGCCGCAGGTCTATAAGGACGAGCGTCCCGCGGAGCACTTCACCCACTTCCACGACCGCACGCGAGCCAAGCGGCCCAACTGGATGTACGAGGCGGTGCGCCTGGTGCTCACGCCCTACCTGATGCTGTTCTTCCGCACGCGTGCGATCGACGCGGACAAGGTGCCCGCCGACGGCCCGGCGATCGTGGCTCCGAACCACTTCTCATTTCTCGATCACTTCTTCGTGGCCGTCTACCTGCGCCGAAAGGTGCAGTTCATGGCCAAGTCGCAGCTGTTCGAGTTCCCGATGCAGGTGGTCTACAAGAACGGCGGCGTGTTCCCCGTCCGCCGCGGTCACCGAGACGACGAGGCCTTCAAGACGGCCCACGCGGTGCTCGCGCGCGGGGGAATGGTCGTCATGTACTGCGAGGGAGGGCGTTCGCGCACGGGCGAACTGGGCGAGCCCAAGCCCGGCATCGGCCGGCTGGCGCTGGAGTCCGGCGCCCCCGTCGTGCCCGTGGCTCTCGTGGGCTCCGAGCGGGTGCGCGACTGGAAGCGCCTCCAGTTCCCCAAGGTCACGGTGCAGTTCAGCGATCCGATCCGTTTCGAGCAGGTGCAGGAGCCCACCCGCGACCAGTCCCAGGCGGCTTCCGAGCAGATCTTCTCCCGCATCGAGCGCCTCTGGCGCGGCCTGCGCGAGAACGGCCGCAAAGCCACGGTGAAGGCCGCTCGCGCGGCCAACCACTCGCAGCCGTCCGCCGAGGCTGGCGGGCGACGGCCGGTCGTGCGCTGAGTACGACTGCTCATTGCAATCGCATCCGCGCCGTTCCACAATGACGGCCTGCCATGCGCGCGTCCGATGACCTTCGCGAGCGCATCGTGGCCCGGCTGGGAGCGGGCTACGCGGACGGCCTGCTCGGCTTCGACACGCTCTGTCACCGAGTGGACAGCGCCTACGCCGCCCGTTCGGTGGAGCAGTTGCGCGGCTTGGTGCGCGACCTGCCCGCCCCGATCACTCTGCTCCAGCGGCTGAAGGACCGGGTGCGCCCCGACGTCAGGCTCGACGGGGCACTCGAGGGGCGTGCCTCGCTGCTCTGCCCGCCCCCCGAGCAGCCGGGCGCCTGTTATGTGATCGGCCGCGATCCGGGCTGTGACCTGAGCCTGGCCGAGCCCGCGGTCTCGCGCCGCCACGCGGCACTGCGGCGCGGGCACAGCGGCTGGACGATCGCCGATCTCGGATCCACCAACGGCACATTCGTGAACGGCTGGCGGGTCCGGGGCGACGCCCGTCTCGAGCCCGGTGACGCTCTGTCGCTGGGCGACACGGCCTGGGTGTTCGCGCCCCGGATCTGAGCGCCTACGAGTAGGAGTTCTGGAGGGTCTCCCAGGTCTCCATGTCGTGCCCCGGAATCACCAGCGCGTCGGGAGTGCTCTCCACGTAGAGCTGGATCTCACGCAACGACCGGCGGTAGCGGTGCTCGTCGGCCATCAGCAGGGGGATCCATGATTCGCGGATGGTGTCCATCGTGAACGCGGCATCGGCGGTGAGCAGCGCCTCGCGGTCGTGAAGGCGCAGGACCACGGAGCAGTGCCCGGCGCTGTGCCCGGGGGTGAAGCAGATGCGCACACTGCCGTCGCCGAACAGGTCAAAGGAGCGACCGAACGTGGCGAACGAGTCGGCGTCCGAGCTCTCGAAATCCAGCGTCCGGTAGTCGAAGGCGTGGTCGAACTGGCGCCGCAGGTAGCCGTCGCGCTCGCCGCCCTCCGAGGCTGCGTCCCACTCGGCCCGGCTCACGATGAACGTGGCCGCGGGGAACTCCGCGATGCCGCTCGCGTGGTCGGCGTGCAGGTGGGTCATCACCACGGTGCCCACGCTCGCCGGGTCCACGTCGCGGTCGCGCAGCTGGGCCACCACCGCCTGGCCTGCGTCCATCTCGAGGTCCTTGAAGATCAGCCCGCGGAGGCGGCCCATGCCCTGCTTGGGGTCCACAGCCACGGCCGTGTGGAAGCCGGTGTCGATCAGCAGAGCGCCGGCGCCAGGGTGCTCGACCAGGAAGGCGGGGATCGGCTCCCTCACGTAGTCGGACCGCGAGACACCCAGGCCGAGGGCCTTGAGCATGTCGAACCGCCCGCCCTCACGGCGGGCGACGATCGGCGGGGCGGCCATGCTCGCCACGAGCAGCGGCGTGAGCCGCACCGTGGCGTCGGGCTGTCCACCAGGGAGGGGCAGCGAGGCGGGACGGGGCTCTGCCGCTAGGGCCATCGACGCCAGGCTACTGTCAGCGCGCTACGGAGGCGGTGCTGCGCTTGAGGCGCTCGGGCGTGTCGTCGCCGAACTCGGTGAGGAACGACCCGAGCGAGTCCACTAGCTGCCCCATCGCCTCGGCCGCGTAGAGGACCGGCTGGTAGTGGGTGATGTCGTAGTCCGCCGTGCCCATCTCCAAGTAGTCGATCGGGCGTATCTCCATGGAGCGGAACTCGTCGATCTCGCCGTAGCTGGACAGGATGCCGGCGCCGTAGGCGCGCAGCTCACCCTCTTCGTAGAGCACGCCGAACTCGATCGTGAACCAGAAGACGTCAGCCAGGAACTTCAGCGCCTCCTTGGTCTCACAGCGCCGGGCCGCCCGGCCGGCGCGCTGGTTGAGCTCGGCGAACTCGGGCGAGGCCAGCAGGTTACCGTGGCCGATCACCTCGTGAATGAGGTCGGGCTCGGGGGTGTACAGGGGCGCATCGGGGTGACGGATGTACTGGGTGGAGTGGAACTTGCGGTCGGCCAGCGCCCCGTAGAACTCCGCGAGCGGCACGAGTCCCGCGGCGGGCAGATAGGTGAAGCCGGTGAGCGGCTCCAGGCTGGCGCTCACCTCGTCCACCTGTGGGATGCGATCGCGCGGCAGGTCCAGCGTGCCAACCGCTTCGCGGTATGCCCTGCATGCAAGCTGCTCGTGCTTGGGCGCCAGCTCGCGGCACACCGTGCGCCACACGTTCTGCTCGGGCTCGGTGTACTCGATCACGGGGGCGGGCGTGCCCCGCTCCCAGGCGAGCGCGGCTGCGGCGATCTCGCCGCGGCGCTCGAGGTAGTCGAGGTCATTGGCGCCCGGATGGCCGGCCACCAGGTGCACCTTCACCCCGTGCTCATCCTGGGTGACGGGCGAGTACAGCTGTCCTTCGTCAAACACTTTCGCTCCTATCCGCGGGCCGTAGCCGGCGCGCGGTCGGGGTTCCAGGACAGCGCGTACTCAGGCTTGTCGTTGTCGCGCCACTCCTCGGTGAGGCGCAGCGGACGGAAGGTGTCCCACATGATCGCCAGCTCGTCGGTGCTCTTGGCGCCGAGCGCCTTCTCCACCGCGCCCGGCTGCGGGCCGTGGGGCAGGCCGGATGGATGCAGTGTGAGGCAGCCCACGTCCACGCCCTTGCGCGCGGCGTAGTCCCCCTCCGCGTAGAACATGACCTCCTCCGACTGGATGTTGGAGTGGTGGTAGGGCAGCGGCACCGCCTCCGGGTCCCAGTCGAGCATCCGCGGCGCGAACGTGCAGATCACGAAGTTCGGGCCCTGGAAGGTCTGGTGAGCCGGCGGCGGGAGGTGAAAGCGCCCGGCGCGCGGCTCGAAGTCGTCCGCGTTGAAGGTGTACGGCCACACGTACCCGTCCCAGCCGACCACGTCGAAGGGATGGCGGTCGAGCACGTAACGCTGGAAGCCGTCGCGCACGCGCACGTCAACCTCGAACTCGCCGGTCTCGTCGAACGTCTCGATGTCCTCGGGAGGGTGAAAGTCGCGCTGCGAGAACGGAGCGTGCTCGAGGAGCTGGCCGTAGCGGTTGCGGTAGCGGTTGGGCGTCTCGATCTCGCCCGGGGTGTGGAAGCACATCCAGTGCTGGTCTGAGCCCTCGAGCTCGAACGTGTGCGTGGTGCCACGCGGGATCACCACGTAGTCCTTCGGCTTGAACGCCACCCTCCCGAACACGGTGCGCAAAACTCCGCGGCCGCGGTGGATGTAGATCACCTCGTCGCCCTCGCCGTTGCGGTAGAAGCCCTCCATCGACTCCGTGGGCTTGCACACCGACACCTCGATGTCGCCGTTGTACATCAGCAGCCGCCGCCCGCCCACAGGATCCCCGCCCGGCTCGATCGGCACGGTGTCGGCCAGCCGGTGGACGTGGGTGTCGGGCACCCACTCGGTGCGCTGGATCGGCGTGAAGTCGCCCACCGCGTCCAGCCGGCAGGGCGAGTGGAGACGGAGCAGGATCGTCTCGTTGCCCGAGAAGCCCTCGTAGCCCATCACCTCCTCGGTGAGCAGCGGGGACGCGCCGCCGTTCCGGCGGACCTGCACGTGGCGCTTGGCCGGGACCTCGCCCCGGCGCTCGTACCTCACAGGTTCCCCCTGCGGTCCTGCTCGCGCTCGATCGCCTCGAACAGGGCCTTGAAGTTCCCCTCCCCGAACCCGCGGGAGCCGTGGCGCTCGATGATCTCGAAGAAGACCGTGGGGCGGTCGCCCAGGGGCTTGGTGAAGATCTGCAGGAGGTAGCCCTCCTCGTCGCGGTCCACGAGGATCCCGAGGCGGCGCAGGTCGGCCAGGTCCTCCTCGATCTCGCCGATCCGCTCGGGCACCTCGTCGTAGTAGGAGTCCGGGATCGAGAGGAACTCCACGCCGCGCTGATGCAGCTCGGTGACCGCACCCACTATGTCGCGCGTGGCGATGGCGATGTGCTGCACGCCGGCGCCGCGGTAGAACTCGATGTACTCCTCGATCTGGGACTTGCGCTTGCCCTCCGCGGGTTCGTTGATCGGGAACTTCAGCTTGCCGCTGCCGTCGGTGACCACCTTCGACATGAGGGCCGAGTACTCGGTGGAGATCGCGTCGTCGGAGAAGTGGATCAGCTCGGTCATGCCGAACACGCGCTCGTAGTAGCTCACCCACTCGTTCATGTGGCCCAGCTCCACGTTGCCCACCACGTGGTCGATCGCAGCGAACAGGGACTCGCCGGCCTTCGGGTCGCGGGCCTCGAAGCCTGGGAGGAAGGCTCCGTCGTAGCCGGCGCGCTCGACGAAGAGGTGGAGCGTCTCGCCGTAGGTGGCGATCGCTGACAGCGTGACGCTTCCGTGCTCGTCCTCGATCGTGTGCGGGGTCTCGACCCCGCGTGCGCCGTGGGCCACGGCGTGCTCGTAGGCGGCCGTGGCATCGGGCACCGACAGCGCGATCTTGTGCACGCCGTCGCCGTGATGGCGGTGGTGGTCGCCGATCTCGTCCTGTCCGGAGAGTGAGCCGGTGAGCACGAGACGGATACGCCCCTGCTCGAGCACGTGCGAGACGCGGTCGCGGCGGCCGGTCTCCAGCCCCGAGTACGCCGTCTCGGAGAAGCCGAAGGCGCGCGTGAAGAAGAAGGCGGCCTGCTTGGCGTTGCCCACGAACAGCTCGAGGTGGTCGATGCCGTGCACCGGCATCCGGTCCGTTTCCGTGGCAGCAGCGGGCTGCGGCGAGAGCGCCTGAGTAGCCAATCCGTCTCCTTGATCGGTGTTTCACGTAATGTTTCTATGGTCGGGACGCCGTTACAACACCGATCTGTTGCACGAGAGGACGTTCTCAGCGCTGGATGGACGAGGTAGACCAAACAATCGTTTCGCTGCTGCGCGAGAACGCGCGCAGGTCGTTCAAGGACATCGGCTCCCACGTGCACCTCTCGGCGCCGGCGGTGAAGCGGCGCGTGGATCGCCTGGAGGCCGACGGCGTGATCCGCGGGTACACCGCGGTGATCGACCCGCCGGCGTTCGGGTGGCATGCCGAGGCCTTCGTCGACCTCTACTGCACCGGGCGCATGCCCGGTGATGCGATCCGGCGCGCGGTGGAGGGCGAGCCCGGCGTGGTCTCCGCTCACACGGTGGCGGGGGAGGCCAGCGCAATGTTGCACGTTCGAGCGCGCGACACCAAGGACCTCGAGCTGGCTCTGGAGCGCATCCGGTCCACCGATGGAGTCGACCGCACGGTCACCGAGGTGGTGCTCTCCACGCTGGTGCAGCGGTGAGGCGGCCCTTCCCAGACGGCCCGCCCCCCTCGATCCGCGACTTCTTCGCCTTCGAGGAGCATGTGCGAAACGCGCGCGCCAACCGTGGCCTGGAGGTCCCGGAGGCGTGGTACGAACTGCCTGTCTTCTACTTCTCCAACCCAGCGGCCGTGTACCGCGACGGGGATGTCGTGCCCAGGCCCGCGGACACCAAGATGCTCGACTACGAGCTGGAGCTGGCAGCCGTGATAGGCGACGACGGCGGCATCGAGGGGTTCACGGTCATGAACGACTGGTCGGCGCGCGACCTGCAGATGAAGGAGATGTCGGTGGGGCTCGGCCCCGCCAAGGGCAAGGACTTCGCCACATCCCTCGGCCCCGAACTGGTCTCGCCCGACGAACTGCCTGCCGACCTGGACATGCGCGCCCTGTGCCGGGTGAACGGCGAGGTGCGCACCGACTCGCGCACGGGGGGGATGCAGTTCGGCTGGAACCAGATCCTGGCTGCCGCCGCGCGAAACACGCCGGGCCTGCGGGCCGGCGAGGTGGTCGGCTCGGGCACGGTGGGGAGCGGGTGCATCCTGGAGCACGGAGACGGGCGCTGGCTGGACGAGGGCGACGAGGTGGAACTGGAGATCGAGGGGCTTGGAGTGCTGCGCAACCGGGTGGGCCCCCCGGCCTGAGTCAGTTCGCGAGGCGCTCCCAGAAGCGCACCCACTCGCGCATCTGGCCGATCCCGGCCTTCAGCGCAGCGCGCGGACCGGGGGTGCCCTTGCCCTCGCTCTGCTCGTACATCCATTCGTACTGGGCCAGCTTTTTGCTCGAAGCCTTCAGCTGCGCCTCGGCCAGGGCCGCCGGGTCGGCGCCGAAGAAGAGCTTGAGCAACGCCTGGTTACGGATCTCGGCCAGCGCCTCGGTGGGCTCGGCACGCCAGTCGGCCAGGGCCGTGGCCCCCTGCTTCGTGAGCCGGTAGTGCTTGCGTCGCCGCCCGCCATCCTCGCGCTCGACGCTCAGCAGCCCGGCCTCGGCCAGCCGCTCGGGCTCGGTGTAGAACTGGGCGTGCTGCATGCTCCAGAAGTTGCCGACCGAGTGGGTGGCCGCCTGCTTGAGGTCGTACGGCGTGGCCTCGCCGGACAGCTCCACGAGCCCGAGCACGATGTAGGAGGAGGGGGTGAGGTTGGGATCTTGCATTAGTCTAAACTAGACGGTACAGTCTGGATGTATGGAGGACGTTACTCGCTGGCTCGCAGTACTGGCTCGCTGCTTGCCCTGGCAGCGGGCCTTGCCCCGGCATGACAATCGATGAAAGAGGACGAGAGATGACTGACACCCCAGAAGTGCGGGCCTCCGACGCCGACCGCGAGGCTGTCGTGAACCGCCTGTCCGGGCATGGGGCAGCCGGGCGGCTGGACGCCGAAGAGCTGGAGCAGCGCACGGCCGCGGCGCTGGGGGCGCGAACGGTCGGGGAGCTCGCGGTGCTCGAGTCCGATCTCCCGGCCACGCAGGCGCCGCGACCCGCCCGCTCGGCTCATGGCGCCCGGATTCCGCCGCTCGGCCGCTTTCGCGTCTACCTCCCAGTCATAGCCTTGCTCGTGGTCATATGGGCAGTGACAGGGGCGGACTACTTCTGGCCGATCTGGCCTGCGCTCGGGTGGGGCGTGGCGCTCTTGGGCCCGGGGTCGTGCTCTCGCTCCCGCCGAACGAGGACCTCAGCCCCCATAGCCTGACGCGAAGATCGTCAGGTTTCGGGGAGTCGGCGCCGCGGCGGTAGTGTGCGCCGCCGGATGCCGTCGAAGCTCTTCGCTCCCGACGTACTCGCCGGCCAGGTGGCGCTGGTGTCGGGCGGCGGTTCGGGGCTGGGGCGCGCGACTGCGGTCGAGCTGGCTGCCTGCGGGGCGCACGTGGTGGTGTGCGGGCGACGTCTGGAGCCGCTCGAGGAGACGGTCGCGCTGGCCGAGGAGGGCCGCTGCACGGCAATCACCTGCGACATCCGCGAGGAGGAGTGGGTCGAGGTCCTCGTGGACGACGTGCTCGAGCGCCACGGCAGGATCGACCTGCTGGTGAACAACGCCGGCGGGCAGTTCCTGACCCCGGCCGAGGACATCACCCCAAAGGGGTTCCGCACGGTGATCCGCCTGAACGTGGAGGGCACGTGGCTGATGAGCCACACGGTGGCCACGAAGGCGATGATCCCCAGCGGCAACGGGGGCAAGATCGTGAACGTGACCCTCTCGCCCCACCATGGGCTGCCGGGGATGGCCCACTCCTCGGCCGCGCGAGCCGCGGTGGAGAACCTGACGCGGGTGCTGTCGATCGAGTGGGCCCGCTTCGGAATCACGCTCACGGCGCTGGCCGCGGGCCACTTCGCCACCGAGACGCTGCGCACCAAGTATCCGCAGGCGGTGGTCGATGGAGTGGCCGGCACGGTGCCCCTCGGCCGCCTCGGGACCGAGGAGGAGTTCGCCTGGCTCGTCGCCTTCGTGGCCTCGCCGGGCGGCGACTACATGTCGGGCTCGGTCGTGACCGTGGACGGCGCGCGCGACAACTGGTTCGGCTCGTGGCCGCCCGGGGGCTTGGAGGAGGGCGGCAAGCCGCTCGCGGAGGAGCGCAGGCCCAAAGAGTGAGGCCCGGCACCGCGTTAGCGGTACCGGGCCTCGGATGCTGCGAAGAGAAGCGCCTCGGCCATCCGTGGCCG
>Ga0136624_1000492_pt1 | contig 15336 bp, 16 predicted proteins | sample AntDrymUQ4692206_2_FD_104802 | JGI IMG/M metagenome (GOLD analysis project Ga0136624, IMG submission 104802) | Polar desert sand microbial communities from Dry Valleys, Antarctica - metaG UQ469 (22.06) | ecosystem: Environmental > Terrestrial > Soil > Desert | place: Antarctica: Dry Valley... | reverse complement strand
GGTCCTGGATCTTCGGGTCACCGTGCGGGGCAAGAGCGCGCACGGATCCAGGCCCTGGCTGGGTAAGAACGCGGTGCTTCTGGCTTACGAGCACTACAAGCGCGTACTCGAGTTGCCGTTCGCCAAGGAGAGGAGCGACCTCTTCCCGTACCCGAGCATCAACATGGCCCGGATCGTCGGCGGCGACGTCATAAACCGCGTCCCGGACCGCTGCACCTACGACCTCGACATCCGCTACCTGCCCGAGCAAGACCCCAAGGAGATCACACGCCAGATCCGCTCTATAGAACTCCCCGCGGAGGCGAGGGTACTCTTCACGCACGAGCCGACCTACGTCTCCAGAAATAGCCCGTTCGTCAAGACCCTCCGCGAGGTCGCCGCACGGCACTTTCACGGCAACCCGGACGGCGTCGGGCGTCACGGCGCCTCCGACATCGTCTTCTTCCAACGCGCCGGCGTACCCGGCGTCGAGTTCGGGCCCGTGGGCGGCGGGCACCACGGCCCACGCGAGTTCGTTGTCGCCGATTCTCTGGAAACCTACCGGCAGATGCTTGTGCAGTTCGTGCAGATACTCGCCGCCAACGGCGCGGGCGACGGAAAGGCCTGTTGAACGCAACTTGCTACTGATAAGGCATGTTTTGCGGACACGGCGGCTCACTCGTAGTCCGCTCACCTATCAGGGAGCCCGGGAGCAAAGAAGTTTCACCGCTTTTGAGCTCAGATCACGGAGCATGCGGAGGGCCGGGGCGCTGCGTACCGACTCTCTGTTGTCGGCGCCTGCCCCTTACCTGTTCGTTTCGGACCCGGCCTCCTGAAAGGGTTCGGCCTCCCCCCGAGGTTGGGCGCCACCGGCGCTGCTCGGTTCGGCCTCGGCTTCGGCTTGCTCCTGGGGTATCGCGCCGCCGGCTATGGCGACCATGCCGTTCTCTATGGAGGATATCTCTCCCCCCGCGCTCGCCCAGACACCGATCGAGAAGCCCTCGTCGACGGGCTCTCCTATCTTCTGCTCGTACTCCACTTCGTCGCCCTCGGAGACGAGCGGCGTGGCCGGCTTCAATAAACCGCCGCCCAGGGGCAGATGCACGCCCGAGATCTTGCCGACCAAAGAGACGATGCCTTCTTCGGGGGGATCGGTCTTTATGCCGGCGTACTCTTTGCCTTGCCTGCCCTTGGGGAGTAATAAGAGGGCGTTCGTCATCCGCCGCACGTAGGCGTCGTCACCCGTCCCCAGCTCCTCGATAGCCAAATCGTGCAGGTACGGCCCGCCGTCTATAACGGAGAGGCGGCTAGAGTTCTCGACGTCTAGCCCCGCTATCCCCAGGACCTCGCTCACCGAGGCCCCTATCGGCGCCTCGTAGACCTTTATGTCCATCTCCTCACCGTAGAGGGAGAAGAACTTGGTGGTGAGGGGCTTGCCCAAAAAGAGCGCGTTGTAGACGTTGAGCAAGGTCTCCGAGTTGTTGACGACGATGCCGACGTCCAGCGGCATCCCCGGGCGCCTGGAGCCGTCGGGCATATCCACGAACCGGGGCACCCTGGTATCGGTGGCGTGCTTGATGAGGGTCTTCTCCTCGCCCAGGGCGTACGTGTTCGGCACGTAGCGCATATCGTAGACGCCGTCGTCGGCGTGCTCGGCGTAGTCGGCGAACCACTCCCGGTCCTTCTCGTGCACGCCCAAGGATATCTGCTCGAATCCGAAGATCGCCTTCATGGCCTCGAAAAGCTGGAGTAACTCCTCGAGGTACTCTTTGTGTACCAGCTTGTCCCCCCAATAGCCGGGCTCGCTCTCGGTCGCGTTGACGATCAGGTGCGGCTGGGGGGCCTTGTACTTGAAGTACGTCGGGAACCCGCCGCCCCCCGCGCCGACTATGCCGGCCTGGCGCATGATCTCCACGGCCTCCTCCATGCTCAAGGCCTTTACTTCTTCGAGGCTGCGTTGCTTCATCTCGGCCATGATCCATTGCCCCCTAAAGAGTTATCCGGCTAATTGATCCCGAAGCCCGGCGCAATCCCCGAGTAGTCGAACTCAGCGGCCTTGGTGGTGTAGTGCTGCATGTCCTCGGGGACCTCGTCGTCGGGGTAGATGGCCTCCACCGGACACTCGGGCATGCACATGGCACAGTCGATGCACTCCTCGGGGTTGATCAGGTAGTGGTCCCCCTCGTCGTAAATGCAGTCCACCGGGCACACCCCCACGCAAGCGGTGTTCTTAGTGCCGATACACGCTTCGGTTATAACGTAGGTCACTACCGTTCCTCCTCTTCTGAGCGCTACTACTTTCCGCTGGTACCAGCCTCTATAGTGATGCTCCTTCCTAAAGGTTCCCGAAGGTTATAGTCTAACCGATCAGAACTTTCCGAAGGCTAGTCTAGCCAATCAGAAAACGTTGTCAACAAGACGAGCTGACCTTCATCGAGAAGCTCGGATAGTGGTAAAAGTAGGGAATGACTACTCTTAACGGCAAGGCCGGCGACGGGGGCGGCTAAACGCTCTTTGCTACTGTTAGTAGCTTCTTGAAAGTTGCGTGTAACGCGGGTATATTTCCGTGTGGTTACTTCTGAAGAAAGGCCCAGAATTTGGCGCTAGCCCTGTTGCAAGGAACGCAGGAGATTAGTTACGGCACGCTCTACGTGTACGTCGCCTTGTTCATACTGCTGATCGTAGGTTTCGTGGCGACGACTCTGGCTTTGGCGCGGCTCATAGCGCCCAGTAGCAGGAGCTCGCGGGAGCAGGGCAACATCTACGAGACCGGCGAGGTGACGGTCACTGACCCGTGGCGCCCGTTTCCGGTTCGGTACTACGTCTTCGCGCTCCTTTTCCTGATCTTTGACGTCGAGGCGGCGTTCCTTTTCCCGTGGGCCGTGATTTATAGGAGCCTCGGCCTGTACGGCTTCGTGGAGATGGTGATTTTCGTACTCATATTGGCCGTGGGACTCGCCTACGCCTGGAAGAAGGGGGCACTCGAATGGGTGTGATGCAGAAGTTCAACGAGCCGAACATCATAACGACGAGCACCGACAAACTCTTTAACTGGGCCAGGAAGAACTCTTTGTGGCCCCTGCAGTTCGGTCTGGCGTGTTGCGCGATCGAGATGATGTCCACCGGCATGGCCCACAACGACCTCGACCGCTTCGGAGCCGGTTTCTTCCCCGCCTCGCCCCGGCAGTCGGACGTCATGATCGTCTCCGGCACCGTCACCACCAAGATGGCCGAGCGGATGACGCGCCTCTACGAGCAGATGCCAGAGCCCAAGTGGGTCATCGCGATGGGCGCCTGCGCCATCTCGGGCGGGCCGTTCCTGGACGGCTACTCCGTCCTCATGGGGGCGGACAGGGTCATCCCCGTAGACGTCTACGTGCCGGGCTGTCCGCCGCGGCCGGAGGCCCTTATCTTCGGGGTCATGACGCTCCAGAAGAAGGTCGAGCGGGACCAGCAGGTCGGCTACGAAAAGCCGCGACCCGCGCTCGTCACCGAGGACGGCGAGTTCCTCGAGTACCTCCCCGAGCGGGAGTACGGGGGGATCAGCGAGGGCAAGGCGCCGCGCTTCGAGAACATAAGGCCTTTGAAGCGCACCTACGTCTTCGAGCGCGAGGGCATGCCGGTCGCCGCTCAAACCGACGTCGGATGGGTCCCGGAGAAGAAGCACGCCGAGCAAGGCGGCGGACAAGAGGAGCCGGCGAGCCCGAAGGGAAGCAAGGACTACTCCGCCAAAAAGCCCGAATCGAAAGACGAGAGTTAGAAGATGGGCGTAACGCTGCCCCAAAGCGACCCTCAAGGTAGGCCGGAGCACTACCTTGAGGGTTTTCGCAACCGGCACGGGCTGGAGGAGTCGGGGGTAGAGGGCAACGTCGTAACCCTCGTGGTCAATCCCAACATCGTGCCGGCGGTTTTGGCGACGGCGCGGGAGTGTCTCCAGATCATGCACCTCTCGTACATCACGGTCGTGGACCGGGTGGGGTCTTTCGAGCTTACGTACGAGTTGCTGGACTTGCGCGGCGTGAGCGTGCGGGTCAAGACCGCGATCGAGGGCGAGGAGCCGGTAATAGACACGGTAACGGGGATCTACCCCACCGCCAACTGGCACGAGCGGGAGGCCTACGACATGTTCGGGGTGGCCTTCAAGGGGCACCCGGACATGAGGCGGGTGTACATGTGGCAGGACCACTTCGACCACCACCCGCTCTTGAAGAGCTTCGAGATCAGCACCAAGCGTACCTTCGAGGGGTTGAGGTGAGAGATGCTTGAACAAGAACGTGTTGCGGAGAGCGCGGCTTTAAGCGGCCGGGCGACCGAGCGGCTGACGAACCCGTACCTCCGGAACGAGTTCGGCCTCGAGACGATAGACCTGAACGTGGGCCCCCAGCACCCGGCGATGCACGGCCTCCTGCGCCTCATCCTGGAGCTCGACGGGGAGACGGTCGTGCGCTGCGATACCGTCATGGGTTATCTGCACCGCTGCCAGGAGAAGATCGCCGAGAACCGGATGTACCCGGCCGTTATCCCTCTGACCGACCGGCTCGACTACTTCGCCAACATGCACATGGAGCACGGCTACTGCCTGGCCGTCGAGGACATGCTCGATGTCGAGATACCGCCGCGCGCGGACGCGATCCGCGTCCTGATGTGCGAGCTCATGCGCCTGGCGAGCCACCTTCCCTCCACGGGCTTTCTCATGCTGGAGCTCGGGGCGTTCACGCCGATCCTGTACGCTTTCCGGGAGCGGGAGCGGATACAGAACATCTTCGAGGCGGTCACGGGCGCCAGGATGATGTTCCACTACCTCCGCATCGGCGGGGTGAAGGCGGACCTGCCGGCGGATATACCCGAGAGGATCTGGGAGTACGTCGAGAGCCTGGAGGCGAACCTCCAGAGGGACTTCGTGGACCTCATCGAGGGGAACGAGATCTTCGTCGCCCGCACCCGCGGCGTCGGGAGGATGAGCCAGGAGAAGGCCGTGGAGATAGGCGTGACGGGACCTGCTTTGCGCTGCACCGGCGTGGATTTCGACATCCGGCGCGACTACCCTTACAGCTGGTACCCGAACGTCGAGTTCGACGTCATCACCGACACCGGGGGCGACGTCGAAGCCGGGTACCGGGTGAGGATCGGGGAGATCAAGCAGAGCATAAGGATCGTCAAGCAGGTGTTGGAGAAGCTGCCCGAAGGCGAGGTCATGGGGGACGTGAGCCGCAGGATACGTCCGCCCGAGGGCGAGGGCTTCGGTAGGGTCGAGAGCCCGCGCGGCGAATTCGCGGTGCATGTGGTCTCCGACGGGTCGGACGTGCCCTACCGAGTACACTACCGCGACCCGAGCTTCGTCAACATGCAGCTTCTGCAGGAGATCTTGCCCGGCCACTACCTGCCGGACGTCATCGCGATCATGGGCCTCATAGATCCGGTCTCCGGAGGGTGGGACAAGTAGTGGGTACGGTGATCGAGTACTTAAATCAGGAGCCCTGGCGGTTCCTGGTCTCCTTCGCGGCGGTACTGTTCTTGACCCTGAACCTGGCGGCTATCCTCACGATGTCCGAGCGGAAGGTGGCGGCGTACATCCAGGGACGCTACGGCCCTAACCGGGTAGGTCCAAGGGGTCTGTTGCAGCCGTTGGCGGACGTATTCAAGCTGTTCACCAAGGAGAACCTGTCGCCGAGTCGGGCGGATCGTTGGGTCTTCCTCGCGGCGCCCATCGCCATGTTCATCCCGGCGGCGGCCATCTGGTTGGTGGTGCCGTTCGCGCCCGGGGCGGTCGTCGCGGACCTGAACATCGCGCTGCTGTTCTTCATCTCGATAACGTCCATCGGGGCCTTGGGGGTGATCATGGCGGGCTACGGAAGCCGCTCGAACTTCGCGCTCTTAGGCGCTCTCAGGGGCGCGGGCCAGCTGATCTCTTACGAGGTGCCGCTGATCTTGAGCATGCTCGGGGTCGCGGTACTCGCCGGGAGTTTGTCTTTAGTAGATATCGTGGCCGCGCAAGACGGCGGGTTCTGGAACTGGTACTTCTTGCCGCAGTTCCCGATGCTCATCGCGTTCTACGTCGCGGGGATCGCGGAGATAAAGCGGATTCCTTTCGACCTACCGGAGGGGGAGAGCGAGATCGTCGGCGGGTTCATGGTCGAGTACTCCGGGATGACCTGGGCGCTGATCCAGGCCTCCGAGTTTGCCTTGATGGGCCTGATATCGGCGATCGGCGCGACGCTGTTTTTCGGGGGCTGGCAGCCGCCGTTCGAGTTCCTCGACTTCGGGAACTTCAACTGGATCTGGTTCGGCCTCAAGGCGGCGCTCATCATGTTTTCCTTTCTGTGGATACGCTGGACCCTGCCGCGCCTGCGCATGGACCAGCTGATGGACTTCGGCTGGAAGATTCTGGTCCCGCTCACCATTTTCTGGCTGTTCATTACCGCCGGCGCAGTGCTGGCGTTCCCATCGGTTTTCGGATAGAGGAGGGCTCGTAGTATGCCTCAGCTAGGACAGGGAGTTTTGAAGGGGATGGGGATCACCCTCAAGCACCTCTTCGAGAAGAAGATCACACGCCAGTACCCCGAGTACAAGCGAGAGCTCCCGGAGCGTAGCCGCGGACTGCTGACGGTGGACATGGACCGGTGTATTGCGTGCCTGCAGTGCATGAGGATATGCCCGGACCACTGCATCTCCATCGAGCAGGAGAAGCGCGACGCGGACGGCTCTGGCAAGGCCAAGCCCTACGCGGTCGGCTTCGTGATCGACGACTCGCGCTGCATGTACTGCTCCCTTTGCGTCGAGGTCTGCCCGGTCAACTGCATCTACCACACCGAGGAGTTCGAAGCTCAGGCTTACAACAGGTTGGAGCTTGCCCGCCAATTCGGCGAGCGGCCCGTCGACCCCACGGTGGACCCCAAGCCCGCCGTCAAAAAGAAGAAAAAGCCCGCCAAAAATGCCCCCAAGACCGAAGATCAGCGTGCCGCAACCGTACAGCGTGCCGTAACCGAAAAGGATGAAGCGACTTGATCGTCGCGTTCGCCTTTCTCGCTTCGATGACCCTCCTTTCGGCGCTCGGGGTGGTCTTGAGCCGCAGCGTCGTTCACTCGGCCCTGTTCATGTCGGCCTCTTTCCTGGGGGTCGCCGGCTTCTTCGTGATGCTCAACGCCCCGGCCTTAGCGGCGTTTCAGGTTTTGATCTACGTCGGGGCGGTCACGGTCCTGGTATTGTTCGGGATCATGTTCACCCAAAGGCCCCAAGTCCAGAGCTTCAGGACGATTATCAACAGGCAGATCTGGCCGGGCTTCTTCGTCGCCATCGGGGTCGGGACGTTTCTGGCGTACGTCGTGAGCATACAGGACTGGTCCGGCACGGAACCGGGGAACGGGCCGCAAGGACCGGGGCCTCTGGGCGAGATACTACTCGGGGTCAACGGGGCGCCGGAGATATTTCAGTTGCTCTTCGAGGTGATCTCGGTGCTGCTTTTGGTGGCGATAATCGCGGCCATCGTGATCAGCCGCCGCAAGAGCGCCGAAGGAGGGACCGACAGGGGAGTGGAGGAGTAGTGCAGCAGTTCCTGGATACGCTGAGCGCGACCGTGCCGCTGGAGGGGTATCTGGTGGTTGGCGCGATCACGTTCGCCATCGGGGCGTGGGGAGCGCTTATCCGCCGCAACGCCGTGGTGGTGTTCATGTGCATCGAGCTAATGATCAACGCCGTCAACCTCTCGCTCGTGGCGTTCGCGGATTATCTGCCTAACGCAGGCGGAGCTGGGGTGGGATACGCGGTGCTGGTGATCGCCGTTGCCGCCGGGGAGGTCGCGGTGGGGCTCGCTATCGTGCTGGCAGTGTTCCGCACGCGCAGGACGGTGAACGTGGACGAAGTGAACCTCATGAAGGGGTAGGCTTGTAGATGAACCAGACCGTGGGACAGCAACTGATCATCGCGGCCATCCCGGTCCTCCCGGCGCTGGTCTTCCTGGTCCTGGCGCTTTTCGGACGCTATATCAGTGAGGGCGCCCAGTTCGTCGCCATCTTTGGGGTGGCGACGTCGCTGGTCTTTTCGTGCTTCGCGTTGTTCTTCGTTGCTCGCGACGGGCGGCCGATAGACTTCGCGGTCAACTGGATAGACTTCGGCGCGGGCGGCTCTTTCCAGATGGGGATCTACATCGACGGCCTGGCGGCGGTTATGCTCGTCGTGGTCTGCTTCGTGAGCCTCATGATCCAACTCTACTCCGGGGCGTTTATGCAGGACGACAAACGCTTCGCCTGGTACTATGCGGTCCTGAACCTCTTTACCGCCTCGATGCTCGGCCTCGTCGTGGCGCCGAACTTCATCGAGCTGTACGTGTTCTGGGAGCTCGTCGGTCTGTGTTCGTATCTCCTGATCGGGCACTGGTTCGAGAAGCCTGAGGCGGCTAGAGCAGCCCAGAAGGCGTTTATCGTGACGCGCGTCGGGGACGCCGCGCTGTTTGTCGGGATTATCATGTTCTGGCGGGCGACAGGCACGACTTCTTACGAGGGCATCGCGCAGGCGGCCCAGGCCGGGTTTGTCGGCGGCTCGTTGTTTACGGCGGCGGTGGTGCTGGTCTTCGTCGGGGCCATCGGCAAGAGCGCCCAGTTCCCGCTGCACGTCTGGCTTCCGGACGCGATGGAGGGCCCGACGCCGGTGTCCGCCCTGATCCACGCGGCGACGATGGTCGCGGCGGGCGTGTACCTGGTGGCGCGGACCTACGACATCTTCGTGCAGAGTCCGACCGCGATGCTCGTGGTCGCGTACATCGGCGGGTTCACGGCGCTCATGGCGGCGACGATGGCGCTGACCAAGAAGGACATGAAGCGGGTCATCGCCTACTCGACGGTCTCGCAGCTCGGGTACATGATGCTCGCTTTGGGGATCGGGGCTTACACGGCGGGGATCTTCCACCTCTACAACCACGCCTTCTTCAAGGCGCTTCTGTTTCTCGGAGCCGGCAGCATCATCTACGCGATGAACAGCTACAACATCTTCGACATGGGCGGGCTGCGGCGCAGGATGCCGGTGACTTTCTGGACGATGGTGATCGCGGGGGTCTCTCTCGCGGGGATCTTCCCGCTCTCGGGCTTCTGGTCGAAGGACGCCATCGTAGCCTCGGCGTTCGCGGATCACTACTACGTGTTGTTCGCGATGGCCCTGCTGACCGTGTTCCTGACGACTTTCTACATTTTCCGCGCGATCTTCGTTGCGTTCATGGGTGAGCCCAGGAGCGAGGCGGCCCGTGAGGCGATCGAGTCGCCGGGGATCATGACGGGCCCGATGGTGATTCTGGCCTTCTTCGCGGTGATCAGCGGCCTCGTCGGTACCCCGCTCAGGGACTTCTTCGCCGAGATCGTCGTGCCGAGCGAGTTCGCCACCGAGGCGCTCGCCGTGGAACCGCACGAGTTCAACGTCACGTTGGCGGTGGTCTCGGTGGTCGTGGGGCTCGCCGGTATCGCGCTGGCCTACGCGCTCTACGTGCCCAAGCCGGAGCGGGCGACGGCGCTCGCCCGCAGGTTCTCGCCCATTTACACCTTCCTGGACAATGGCTGGTACTTCGACGCGCTCTACGACCGGATCTTCGTGCGGCCCGCGATGGCTATCGGTATCTTTGTTCGCCAGTTCGACCGGAGCGCCCTGGGTAGCTTCGTCACGGGCATCGGTCGGGGCGCTGTTGGTCTTGGGGAGAAGCTCAGGCCGCTGCAGGGCGGCGGGGCGCAGAATTATGCGCTGTTCATATTGGTCAGCGTTCTCCTCCTCGGGGTGATCGTGGGGGCCCAGTACGCCTTCTTGACGGTCGCCCTGATCGCGGTGATAGCGCTGGCCGCCGTGGCTCTGGGGGCGCGACTGTGATCACCACCATAACCATCTTTTTGCCGCTGATAGGCGTCCTCCTCATGCTCCTTATGAGGAACGCCGACGAGAGGACTACCCGCTACACTGCTCTCGGGGTCGCGGCGGCGCCGCTCCTGCTCGTCCTCTACGTCTACTTCGCGCACGGCGACGACCTGGGGAACGCCCTGCTGACGCAGAGCTTCGACTGGGTCTCTTCCCTGGGCATAGGATACCGGGTCGGGCTCGACGGGCTCGGGTTCGGGATGTTCTTCCTCTCGGCCTTTCTTACGCTCATCGCCGTGGTCGCTTCGTGGGACGTGCGGGAGAATCTGAGGCAGTACTACGCGATACTCTTCGTCGCGGAGCTCGGGATGCTCGGGGTGTTCGCGGCGCAGGATCTCATCTTGTTCTACGTGTTCTTCGAGATCACGCTGATCCCGATGTACCTGCTCGTGGGAATCTGGGGTGACGAGAACCGGCGCCCGGCGGCGATAAAGTTCTTTATCTACACGTTTTTCGGGAGCACGGTGATGCTCGCGGGCTTTCTGGCGTTGGGGATTCTCTCGGGGCCGAGCTTCTCAATCGAGGAACTGAACGGGGGCAGCGGGCTCTCGCGGGCGGCGCAGATAGCCATCGCCGCGCCGATACTCTTCGGGCTCCTCATAAAAGTACCGGCGGTGCCGTTCCACAGCTGGCTTTTGGACGTGTACATCTCCAGCCCGATCTCGACGAACGTGATGCTCTCGGGCATCCTGCCGAAGCTCGGGACGTACGGCCTGATCAAGATAGCCATCCCGCTCCTGCCCCAGGGCGCGGAGCCGTTCCTGCCCTACATAGCGGCCTTCGGGGTGATAAACATCATCTACGGCTCGTTCGTTGCGTTCATGCAGCCGGACCTCAAGGCGCTCGTCGCCTACTCCTCGATCGGCACCCTGGGCTTTATCCTGCTCGGGATAGCCTCCGGGAACGCGGTCGGGATCAACGGCGCGGTGATGCAGCAGGTCACCCACGGCCTCTACTCGGCGCTCCTCTTTATCCTCGTCGGGATCATCGCGAGCCGCGCCGGGACGCGCCGCATCGGCGAGCTCGGCGGTCTGGCCGACCGTATGCCGTGGGCCGGCGGGCTTCTGGCCCTGGGGGCTCTCGCGGCGATGGGTGTGCCGGGGCTCGGGGTCTTCGTGTCGGAGTTCATGACCATCATGGGCGGCTACACGGCCTTCCCGGTGCAGGGGGTGCTGGCGGCTTCGGGCATCGTACTCGGGGCTATGTACCTCCTGAACATGCTGCGGCGCGTAATTTTTGGTCCGATAGAGCGACCGGCCCTGGCGGAGGCCACTGACGCGGGGCCGGTGGAGATGGCGGCTATAGTTCCGCTCGCCGCCCTGCTCGTGATTCTGGGCATCTTTCCGAGCCTGCTCACAAACGTTCAGCGTCCGGCCGTGGACCTCGTTCTGGCCGCGATAGGAGGTAGCTAGCAGTGGTTACGGCGCAGACCTTCGTCGGGCTCCTGCCCGAGCTCGTGGCGTTCCTGTTCTCGATGCTGGTGCTCATGTTCGGGGTCTTCAATCCTCGCGCCGTCGGGCTGACGACGGGTCTGGCCGCCTTCGGCGCTCTGGCGACCTTTGGGGTCACAATCGTGCTCCTCGCCGTGAGGTTCGAGGGGAGCTTCTTCGGCGACGGGTACGTCGTCGACGACTTCGCGTTGTATTTCAAGCTGATCGTGGCTCTGTCCGCGTTCTTTACGGTTTTGGCCGCGGCCCGCTGGGCGGGTAGAACCGGCGACGCGCCAGAGTATCTGACCCTGATCCTCTCGGTCGGCGTGGGCGCGATGCTCCTTGTCTCGATGCGCGACCTCTTCGGCGTCTTCGTCGCGATAGAGCTCGCGACGATACCTTCGTACGCTCTGGTGGCTTTCGACCGATCGCGCCGCGAGAGCGCGGAGGGCGGAATGAAGTACCTGCTGACCGGTATGATCGCCACTTCGATCCTGCTCTACGGGATCGTCCTGATCTACGGGGCCGCCGGCTCGGCGGACTTCGCCCAGATATCGGTCGCCTTTACCGGGGATCTTGGCTCCTCGCCGGTCGCCTTGCTCGGCCTCGTCCTGCTCGTCTCGGGCTTCGCGTTCAAGGTTTCGGCGGCGCCGTTCCACTTCTGGACCCCGGACGCCTACCAGGGCGCACCCACGAGCGCGGCGGCATTCCTCTCCGTGGCCCCGAAGGCGGCGATCTTTGCCGTTCTTTTGCGCATCTTCCTCGAAGGTATGCCCGAGGCCGCGCCTTCGTGGACGGCCGTGATGGCGGTCCTCGCCATCGTGACGATGTTCGTCGGCAACCTCTTCGCCTTGAGGCAGCTCAACGTGCGCAGGATGCTGGCTTACAGCTCGGTGGCGCACTCAGGGTACATCCTCGCGGCGTTCGCGGCCCTGCAGGGGGCGGGAGTGGAGAGGGCGGTGCAGGCCGTCCTGATCTACTCGGCCGCCTACGCGGTTATGAACCTCGGCGCCTTCTTCGTGATAGACCTCGTCGGCGAGGATGCAAAGAGCTACAACGGTCTCTTCAGGACGAGACCCGGTGTCGCACTGTCCATGGCTATCTTCATGGCCTCGCTGGTCGGCATCCCGCCGTTGAGCGGGTTCTGGGGCAAGCTGTGGGTGATCCTGGCCGGAGTGGAGTCCGGGTCGATCCTGGTCTACGTGACCGTCGGCGTGCTCGTCGTGAACAGCGTTCTCTCGGTGCCGTACTACTTCGGCATCTTGCGCAACATGGCCTTCGAAGAGCCGGTGACGGGTGTCGAGGAGCCGAAGGGCGCGGGGGCCCTCAAGTTCTCCGTCTACACCCTGGCCCTCCTCACGGCCCTCTTCGCCTTCTTCGTCGGCCCGCTCGCGGCGCTGGCGGGCGCCTCGGGGTTGCTGTAAGAGGCCCCGGCCCCACGTGCATCCTCTATTCGTGAAAGCGTCTATTAAGAGAAGTATTAAGAATTTTGTACTGCCCCCAAAACTCTAGCCGGGGGCCGAAACATAGTGTAATCTTTCCGCTGCTATGAGGGCGGTCGTTTTGGTGGGGGGACAGGGAAGCCGGCTGCGGCCTATAACGTACGACGTTCCCAAGGCGATGGTGCCCTTGAGGAACCAGCCGTTCATGGGCTACACGATAGACTTCTTGAGGGCTGCGGGGCTCGAGGGGGCGGTGCTCTCTCTGGGATACCTGCCGGATCCCATACAGGAGCATTTCGACCAGAAGGATCTGGACGGCTTCTCGATAGACTACGCGGTTGAGGATGTCGCGCTGGGTACGGCGGGTGGGATCAAGAACGCCGAGCGGTACCTCGACGGTGGTCCTGTCGTCGTCGTGAACGGGGACATCCTTTCGGGGATGGACCTGCGAGTGGCGATAGAGAAGCACAGAGAGTCGGACGCCCTGGCGACGATCGTGCTGACGAGCGTCGAGGATCCGACGGACTACGGTCTCGTCGAGGTGGACTACGAGATGTTGGTGCACCGCTTCCTCGAGAAGCCCGCCGCCGACGAGGTGACGACGAACCTGGTCAACGCTGGCATCTACGTGCTCGAACCGGAGGTTCTGGCCATGATCCCCTCGGGCCGGGAGGTCTCTATTGAGCGTGAGATCTTCCCTTACCTCCAGGCCGAACGGCGCCTGCGGGCCTACGTCTCGAGCTCTTACTGGAGGGACATAGGCACGCCGAGGAGCTACCTCGCCGCCTCCCACGACGTCCTCTCCGGCGCCGTCGGCGCCCGCGAAGACTTCGACTATCTACACGTCGATACCTCCGCAGTGTTGGGCAAAGGCGTGAAAGTTTTGCCGCCGGTCTCGGTAGCCGCCGACTGCGTATTGAAGCACCGGGCCACCGTGGGAGGCCGCTCCTCCCTCGGACGGGGCTGCATAATCGGGGAAGGAGCGGTGGTCGAGGGGAGCATCCTCTTCGACGGGGTTGAGGTCGAGGCGGACGCGGTGGTGCGTGGTTCGATCATCGGCCCGGACGCCCGCGTCGGCCAAGAAGCCATCGTCCGCGGCCTCTCGGTACTCGGCGCTCGCTGCGTGGTCGGCGAGGGTAACGTCCTCGACCAGGGTATCCGCATAAACCCGGGCGTCGTCCTGCCGCCTGGGAGCATGAGTTTTTGATTGGTAGTTGTTAGTTTTCAGTTTTCAGTTCTTAGTTTTCAGTTGAGGATGGCGTTCAGGGGTGCAGGACTTCCGGAAGCTGAAGGTGTGGCGGAAGAGTCACGAGTTGACCCTGGAAGTCTACGGTGCGACCGCGACGTTTCCTAAGGAGGAGCTGTATGGGCTTACGGGTCAGATACGTCGTGCTGCCTCTTCTGTTCCAGCGAATATAGCCGAAGCCTGCGGCAGAGGCGGCAACGCCGAATTTGCCAGGTTCATTCACATAGCCATGGGCTCCGCCAGCGAACTCGAATACCATCTTCTACTAGCCCATGACCTGAAGCTGCTGCACGGCGGCGAGTACGAACGCCTCGCCGAAGAGATAGTCGAAGTGAAGCGCATGCTCACAGCCTTCGCCCAGCGGCTTCGAGCAACGAATAGCCAAGAACTGAAAACTAAAAACTGATGACTAATAATTACCTTGATGTTCTCTCCAACCTTTTCTATCCGCAGCGGTGCGTGGGTTGCAAGCGGCGGGCGAGCGACGTTCTGTGCAGGGGGTGCTTCGAGGCTCTGCCCTTCGTGGGGCAGCCCTTCTGCGGCAGGTGCGGGGCGCCCACGGCGTTCGAAGTCTACGGGTGCGGTGAGTGTTCGACCCGGGACTTCGGGTTCGAGGATGCGCGGGCGCCCCTGCGGTACGAGGGGGTGGGGGAAGAGCTCGTGCACACCCTCAAGTACGGAGGGTATCTCCCCGTCGTGGAGAAGGTGATGGCGCCGCTCATGGCCGGCGTACTCTCGGGCTATCCTGGCGGCGACAGGTTCGACGCGGTCGTGCCGGTACCGCTGCACCGTTCGCGGCTCGCGAAGCGGGGCTTCAACCAGGCGGAGCTCATGGCCCGGGAGGTCGCGCGGAGGATAAACGTGCCCGTTTTGGATAAACTGAAGGTCGTGCGCAGGACCAGGGACCAGGTCGAACTCTCCGCCGGCGCGCGCCGGACAAACGTCGCGGGCGCCTTCGCATCGCGTGGACCCATGGCCGGCAGGATCCTCCTCGTCGACGACGTCTTCACGACGGGCGCCACACTGAGCGAGTGTGCCGGGATCCTAAGAAAAGCGGGGGCGGGTGAGATCCACGCCCTCACCCTGTGCAGGACATGTTGAGTAGTTGTCAGATTGAGTAGTAGTCAGTTGTTAGTAGTCAGTTGTCAGTAGGCAGTGGATAGCGCAACGGCGGTTCGGTCAAAGAAGCGACGCGGAAAGACGAGTAGGTTCACGGGTTCGGTAGTGCACCAGAACCAAAAACTGAAAACTGATAACTAAAAACTAACAACGGCCGACCGAAGGGAGGCCAAGTGCACATAGCGATCAAGGGGCGGAACATCTCGGTTACGGAGGCGCTGGAGCGGTACGC
>Ga0136624_1000490_pt1 | contig 15376 bp, 14 predicted proteins | sample AntDrymUQ4692206_2_FD_104802 | JGI IMG/M metagenome (GOLD analysis project Ga0136624, IMG submission 104802) | Polar desert sand microbial communities from Dry Valleys, Antarctica - metaG UQ469 (22.06) | ecosystem: Environmental > Terrestrial > Soil > Desert | place: Antarctica: Dry Valley... | reverse complement strand
GCTCACGGGCTTCGAGGGCGAGCTTGTCTGGGACACCTCGCGGCCGGACGGTCAGCCCAAGCGCTTCTTGGACGTGTCGCGGGCACGCGAGCTCATGGGCTTCGAGGCGCGCGTCCCGCTCGAGGACGGCCTGGCGCGGACGATCGCCTCTTTTCGCGAGCAGACGGCCGACGTGGCGTGAGGTGTCTGCCCCCAAAGCACTGATCACGGGGATCGCGGGGCAGGACGGCTCGTACCTCGCCGAGCTCCTGCTCGAGCACGGCTACGAGGTCTCCGGGATCGTCCGCGGCTCGCCGCAGGCGCACTACGAGAACCTCGCCGCGATCCGCGACGACATCACCCTGCTGCAGGGCGACCTGCTCGACCAGATGACGCTGCTGGACGCGATGGGCCGCGCCGAGCCCGACGAGCTCTACAACCTCGCGGCGACATCGTTCGTCCCGGCATCCTGGCGCCAGCCGGTGATGACGGCGCAGTTCACGGCGACCGGGGTCACGTTCATGCTCGAGGCGGTCCGGATCGTCAATCCCGAGCTACGCATCTACCAGGCATCGACCTCGGAGATCTTCGGCGCGACGACCGAGTCGCCGCAGACCGAGGAGACGCCGTTTCGCCCGCACAACCCCTACGGCGTCGCCAAGCTGTACGGCCACCTGATGGTGTCCTCGTACCGCGAGCGCTATGGCATGCACGCCTCCAGCGGGATCCTCTACAACCACGAGTCGCCGCGGCGGCCCGCGGAGTTCGTCACGCGCAAGGTCACGCGCACGGCCGCCGCGATCAAGCTCGGGCTGGCCAATGAACTGCGCGTCGGCAACCTCGACGCGACGCGCGACTGGAGCTACGCCGGAGACGTCGTCGCGGCGATGCGGCTCATGCTGCAGCAGCCCGCGGGCGACGACTACGTCGTCTGCAGCGGCATCTCGCGGACGGTCCGCGAGCTCGTGCAGGCGGCCTTCGCGGCCGCGGAGATCGACGACTTCGAGCGCTACGTCGTGGTCGATCCCGAGTTCGTGCGGCCTCCCGACCCGGTCGCGCTCGTGGGCGACCCGAGCAAGGCTCGGCGTCAGCTCGGCTGGGAGGCGCGCACGTCGTTCGATCAGATGATCGCGATGATGGTAGAGGCGGACATGCGCGTGCTCGCCGCGTCGGCGGCTCAGCCCAAGTCGCCCCGATAGCATCGGGCGCATGCTCGCCGAGGTCATCGAACAGAACGGGACGACGTACGCCGAGATCATCTGGGCGGACGTCGAAGCCAGCCACACCACCTTCTTCTCGCCCGCCGAATCGTCCTTTCAGTTCGGGCTGCTCGCCCACGAGGCGGGCTACGTCGAGGATCCGCACTACCACAAGGCCGTCACCCGCACGATCGAGGATCTGCAGCAGATGTTCGTCGTCCAGCGCGGCGTCGTGGACGTCATGCTCTACACCGACGACGGCGCGCTCTTTCGCACCGTGCGCCTGCGCGCCGGCGACGCGATCGTCCTCATCCACGGCGTGCACGCGATCGAGGTCATCGAGGACTTCCAGGCGCTGAGCGTCAAGCAGGGGCCGTTCCTGGGCGACGAGGAGGACAAGATCTCGGTGACGCCGCGGTGATCGCGGTCTTCGAGCCGTTCATCGGCGAGGAGGAGGAACAAGCGGTCGTGGCCGCGATTCGGCGGGGGGAGATCTCGGGCTCGTTCGGGACCGCGCTGCCCGAGTTCGAGGAGCGCTTCGCGGCGTTCGTAGGCACCCGCCACGCCGTCGCCTGCACGAGCGGCACGACCGCGCTGCACCTGGCGGTCGCGGCCGCTGACATCGGCCCGGGCGACGAGGTGCTCGTCTCGGCCTCGACGAACATCGCCACGGCGCTGGCCGCCTTTCACCACGGCGCGGTCGCCGTGCCGGTGGACTCCGAGGACGTCACGGGCAACCTCGACCTCGACCTGCTCGAGTCGCTCATCAGCGAGCGCACGAAGGCGATCATCCCGGTCCACCTCTTCGGTCATCCGGTCGACATGGACCGCCTCGGCGAGATCGCCGATCGCCACGGCCTGACGGTCATCGAGGACTGCGCCGAGTCACACGGGGCGACGGTGCGCGGCCGGATGACGGGCTCCTTCGGCGCGATGGGCTGCTTCAGCTTCTATGCCAACAAGATCATCACCACCGGCGAGGGCGGGATGATCACCACCGACGACGACGCCCTGGCCGCGCGGTTGCGGTCGCTGCGCAACCTGGCGTTCGGCAAGCCGCGCTTCCTGCACCAGGAGGCGGGCTACAACTTCCGCATGACCGGCTACCAGGCCGCGATGGGCCTCGCTCAGCTGGACCGCATCGACGTCATCATCGAGCGCAAGCGCGCGCTCGCCCACGCCTACGACGCGCTGCTCGCCGACATCCCCGGCATCCGCACGCCGGCGCAGCTCGACTGGGCGCACAACGTGTACTGGATGTACACGATCGTCGTGGAAGATGCCTTCGGCATGACGCGCGACGCGCTGATGGCGCACCTGCGCGAGCACGACATCGAGTCGCGGACCTTCTTCTGCCCGATGAACCAGCAGCCGTTCCTGCGCGAGCAGCAGGGCTTTCGCGACGTGCCGTGCCCGGTCGCCGATCGCCTCTGGGAGACGGGCATGTACCTGCCTTCGGCGATCCAGCTCGACGAAGCGACGCTCGCGGTCGTGGTGGACACGATCCGCCAGGCCCGTGTCTGACACGCTGAACTCGTACTTGGGCCTGCACGCCGCCAGGTACGACCTGATCCACGCGGCCAAGCCCTACGCCGCCGAGGCGGCGTTCGTCGCGCGACAGGCCGGCCACGGCGGCGGCCGGCTGCTCGACGTCGCCTGTGGCACCGGGCGCCACGCGCGGGAGTTCGCGCGCCTGGGCTTCGACGTGACCGGCATCGACTACAACGAGGAGCTGCTCGCCGTCGGCCGCGCGCGCACCGACGGGATCGCGTTCGCGCGGGGCGACATGCGCGCGCTGGCGACGCCCGACGAGCCCTATGACGTCGTCACGTGCCTGTTTGACTCGATCGGCTACCCGCTGACCGACGAGGGCATCGTGTCCGCGCTGCGGTCGCTCGCCGGTCAGCTCGCGCCGGACGGCACGCTCGTCTTCGAGTTCCTGCACACGCCCGCCATGCTGGCGGGCGCGGCCTCCACCCGCGTGCGCCGCTGGCCCACGCCGGACGGCGGTGAGCTGCTGCGGACCTCCGAGACGGTGCTCGACCCCGTCGCCGGCACGATGACCGTCAGCTACGAGCTGATCGAGTTCGGCGCCGACGGCGCGAGCGTCGCACGCGGTGGCGAGCGCCAGAGCAACCGCTTCTTCACGCTCGCCGAGATGGGGCTGCTGCTGCGGGTCGCCGGCGTGCGACTGGACCGCTTCGTGCCCGCCTACGAGGACGGCGAGGTGAGCGGCGAAACCTGGCATGTGATCGCGGTGGCGCGCGCGGGGGCGCCGTGAGGGTCGCCGTCGTCCTGCCCGAACTCGATCCCCGGTCGGGCGGCGGCTTCACGTTTCAGCAGGCGCTGCTCGACGAGCTGCGCAAGGTGGCCCCGCGCTCGCCGCACGACTTCCTCTTCTACGTGCCCGGCGCGTCGCGCGGGCCGGACCTGCGTCCCCTGCGGCTGACCCGCCGGTCGGTAGCCGCTCGCGCGGCGGTGCGCGTCACGCGCACCATCCAGGATCGCCTGCTCGTGATCCCGCGCGTCGTGCGTCCACGGACGGCGTTCGAGCGCTCGCTGGATCGCGAGCGCGTTTCGATGGTGTGGTTCGCCACGCCCTACGCGGAGGACTGCGACCGGCCGTTCATCTTCACGGTCTGGGACGTCGAGTACCTCGATCTGCCCTGGTATCCGGAGGTCACGCGCGGCGGCGAGTGGGAGCGCCGCGACGCGCACTACCGCCGCTATATCCCGCAGGCGACGCGTGTGATCGTGCCCAACGCCGCCGGCGCCGAGCAGGTGCGCCGGCACTTCGGCCTGCGGCCCGAGCGCCTGCTGGAGCTGGGACATCCGACGCCGGGGTTCGCGCTGAACGCCGGCGACGGCGATGGCGACGCGTCGGTGCAGGCGCGCCACGGGGTGACGACGCCCTATCTGCTGTATCCGGCGCAGCTGTGGCCGCACAAGGACCACCGCACCGCGCTGCGCGCGCTCACGCTGCTGCCCGAGCATCGGCTCGTGCTCGTCGGCTCGGACAAGGGCGCCGCCGGGCACGTGCGCGCTGACGCGGCGCGCCTCGGCGTCGCCGACCGGATGGCGCTGCTCGGCTTCGTCGAGCTCGACGAGCTCGTCGCCCTGTATCGCGGCGCCGACGCGCTCGTCTACCCGAGCCTGTTCGGTCCCGAGAACCTGCCCCCGCTGGAGGCGATGGCGCTGGGCTGTCCGGTCGTGGCGGCCGATGTCCCGGGCGCCGCCGAGCAGCTCGGCGACGCCGCGCTGCGGTTTGCGCCGCACGACCACGAGGCGCTGTCCGGCGCCGTGCGCTCGCTGGCCGACGCAAAGCTGCGCGCGCGGCTCGTGCGCGCCGGCCACGCCCGCGCCGGGGAGCTCTCGGCGGAGGCCTACGTTCGCGGCGTCCTGGACTTCCTCGACGCCTTCGACCAGATTCGACCCCACTGGGAGGACGCATGATCAAGCGCGAAGCGCTGCGCGACACGCTGGCGTCGCTGCGCGGGCCGCGCGCCGTCGAGGAGGTGTCCCGCCTGCAGGCGCAACTCGGTGGCCTGGAGGCGCGCGCGGTCGCCGCGCTGGGGCCCGACGAGCTGCGGCGCGCGCAGTTCAGCGTGTACTCGCAGTTCGGCGAGGACGGCATCCTGCAGTTCCTCGTCCAGCGCGTGCCGATCGAGCGCGAGATCTTCGTCGAGTTCGGCGTCGAGGACTACAGCGAGTCCAACACGCGCTTCTTGCTCGTGCACGACAACTGGCGCGGGCTCATCCTCGACGGTGGCGAGACGCACGTCGAGTTCCTGCGGCGAACGGGCCTGGGCTGGCGCCACCACATCGACGCGGTCAGTGCCTTCGTGGACCGCGACAACATCAACGGCCTCATCGGCTCCGCCGGCATCGAGGGCGACATCGGCGTGCTGTCGGTCGACATCGACGGCAACGACCTGTGGGTGCTGGAGGCGATCGATGTCGTCTCGCCGCGGATCCTCGTCGTCGAGTACAACAGCACCTTCGGGCCGGAGGCGGCCGTGACCGTGCCCTACGACCCGCGCTTTGAGCGCGGGCGGGCGCACTACGCGCATCTGTACTGGGGCGCGTCGCTGGCCGCGCTGGACCGCGTCGCGGCGCGCAAGGGGTACCGGCTTGTCGGTGGCAACAGCGCGGGCAACAACGCGTTCTGGGTGCGCGACGACGTCGCCGGCGACATCCCGGCCGTGACGGTCGCCGACGCCTACGCGCCCAGCCGCTTTCGCGAGTCGCGCGCGCGGGACGGGTCGCTGAGCTTCGTCGGCGATCACCGCGAGCGGCTGGCGCTCATGCGCGACATGCGGTTGTGGGATCTCGACACCGAAGCGGACGTCACGGTGGGCGAGCGCTTTGGCGTCTAGCGGCGCCCTCGCGAACCTGCGCGCCACGGCGGTCCGGCGCGTGGGCGCGGTCATCGGGATGCCGGGCTACGCGGCCGTGCGGAGCATCGGCCGCGCAATCGGGCTGGACCTCGTGCTGCGCAACTTCTACAGCCCCGTTCCCGATGTCGCCGCCCTGTCGGCCGCCGACTACGACCGCGTCAGCCCGATGCACGGCGTCGACCTGCGCATCGACGCGGCGGCGGCGTTGCTCACCGCGGACCTCGCGCCGTTCATCGCGGAGGCCGCGATCCCCGGCGCGGGCGAGCTGCGCAGCCCCGACGCCGAGGTCCTGCACGCGATCGTGCGCTGGTGCAAGCCCGCGCGCGTCGTGGAGATCGGCTCGGGCGGCTCGACGGAGATCCTCGACGCCGCCTGCGCGCGCAACGTCGCCGACGGCGACCCCGTCGAGTACCGGGTGTTCGACCCGTACGCGAGCGACCGTGTCCAGGCGGGCGAGCTCGACCATGCGCGCGTCGAAGCGCTCACCGCCCAGGAGGTCCCCGAGGACGCCTTCACCGCGCTGCAAGCGGGGGACATCCTGTTCATCGACTCGACGCACACGGTCAAGCTCGGCGGCGACGTCAACCGCCTGTTCCTCGACATCCTGCCGCTGCTGGCGCCGGGTGTCGTCATCCACGTCCACGACATCTTCCTGCCGCGCGAGTACCCGCGCACCTGGGTCGAGCGGGAGGGGAAGTTCTGGGCCGAGCAGTACCTCCTGCAGGCGTTCCTGGCCTGCAACGCGGACTTCGAGGTCGTCCTTCCGCTCAACGCGGTGCTGCACGACGGCGGCACGGAGGCGACTTCGTTGCTGCGCGGCCTCGATCCGGACGCCACGCCTGGCTCGTTCTGGTTTCGCCGCCGGCCTTAGTACTCCCCGCCACAAGTTCAGCGGCTTCTGCCGGCGCCCGATCCGTACCTGGCGGCCGCCGGCGCCCGCCCCCGTGCCACCAGCACGAAGACGGGTCACCATCGACCGCCAGATCACGGCCGGGCATCCGGCAGACCTCCACGGAACTTCCGGCGGGAAGTACTTAGCGAGCGGTCGTCGCGGGCAGCCGCTGGGCGAGCGCGTCGACGAGCTGCGCGATACGCCGCTCGTAGCTGTGCTCGGCCAGCGTGCGCGCCTGGCCGGCGGCGGCGATCGCCGCGCGCCCCGGCTCATCGGCGAGCAGCCGCGTGACGCGGTCGGCCATCTCGTCGAGCGAGCTGTAGGTGACGAGCTCGCGGCCGGGCTCGAACAGCTCGTGCAGGTTCGGCGCCGCCTCGGTGCACAGCAGCGCGCCGGTGCCGGTGGCCTCGAACAGGCGCATGTTGTTGGCAAAGCCCTCGGCGAGGTCGATGTGGCGGTTGATGCACACCTTCGCCGAGGCGAGCACGCGGTACATGTCCAGCCCCCAGGCTTCGCCGTGGTGGCGCTCGCGCAGGATCGAGTCCCGCGCCAGCGACGACGCCGCGTAGCCCCAGATCTGCAGCGGCAGTCGCTCGGCGACGCGCTCGAGCAGCGCGGTGCCCGCCGGATGCAGCCGCGGATCGACGCCCCCGACGAAGACGACGTCGTGCGTGCGGTCAGGCGGCGCCCCGAGCTCGTCGAGCACGCGTCGGTCGAAGGCGAGCGGGAGGTACACGCCGGCGACGCCGAGCGCCTCGAAGCGCTCCACGAAATGCGGAAATGACGTGAAGACGATGTCGTAGCCGCGCAGGATCGCGTCGGCGGGCGCCGCGGAGGCGATCTGTCCGGCGACGAGGAGGCCCGCCGCGCGCTGCTCGTCGAGCTGCCGGCGCGAGAGGCTCCACATCTCCTGCACGTAGACGACGTCGGGCGCGAAGCCGTCCAGCTGCGCGGCGACGATGCGCTGACCGGCGGCGCGGCGGGCGGCCGCGCCCGCACGACCCGCCAGGCGTCGGAGGGGCAGGACGCGCATGCCGTTCTCGCGCGCCCACGCCTCCTGCAGCTGCCAGACGTTGGTGAAGATCTCGACGGCCTCGTGACCCTGCGACCGCAGCGCGGTCGAGTAGGCGTCCGACGTTCCCATCCGCCGTGCCATCAGCGCGCTCAGCTGCTCGGCGTAGGACGCATCCTCCAGCCCCGGGCGCTGCGCGTAGTGCGAGGCGACGAACGCCGGGTAGTAGGCGTCGGCGACGGCGACCCGCATCAGTCGCGCGGCTCCAGGACCCACGCCGGCAGGTCGCCCACGTCGACGGGCCGCGCGCGATGCGTCGCCGACCAGAGCGATTCGAAGGCGCCGTGCGTACGCAGCAGCCCCGCCCGCGTGCGTCCACGCGACCCGCGCAGCGCCAGGACCTGCAGCGCGAGCCCGCGCGGACCGACGAGCCCGGCCGCGACCCAGAGGATCCGCTGCCCGCGCAGGCGCGCGAAGACCGTGCGCCAGTCGGCGTTGCGCAGCTCGGTGTCGATGCGATGCATGAGGTGCAGCTCAGCGTCCAGCGGCGGGTCGGCGAGCAGGTCGTGGCGGCGCACGCCGACGTCGGGCAGCAGCTCGCGCAGGCGCTCGACGTTCTCCGGCGCGTACTCGGTGACGGTCAGGTCGACCTCGGGACGCGCCTCGCGGAGCAGCAGTTCGAGCCGGGGGACCCCGACGCCGTAGGACGCCATCGACGTGATGCCCTGCCGCTCGAGCCAGCGGCTGATCGCGGCGGCCCGCGCCACGAGCGCGGCGTCCCCGTGCGCGGCCTCAGCGAGCGCGTCGCCCGTGGCCGGTAGCGCGAAGGGTCCGGACGTGCGGGTGCGCAGTGCGTCCCACGCCTCCGGACTGCCGAGGTCATCGCCGACGAGCGACGCGTCGTCGCCGAAGTCGTAGCGGTGGCATAGCGTGATGGCGGGCCGACGCAGGCGCTCGCGCAAGGGCCGGGCGGCGGACACGGCGTGCACGCTAGCAACGGATGTCAGCCGCGCGGGCGGACGGACCATCTAGGCTCAAGCGCCGGATGGAGCCCGTCGCCGAGATGACGACACTGCGGCCGCTGCCCAGCGAAGCCGGTTCGTGTCCGCGCGGGCACGGAGCGCTGCGGGTGGGGCGCTTGCGCATCGTCGGATGGCGCTCGCTGCTGGAGGGTGACTGCCCGGAGTGCGGTCACACCTACCTGCAGGACCTGCCCGCCGGGCACGGCCTGGTCTACCCCGCGACGCTGGACCGCCAGACCGGCGAGGTCTTCGATCCCGCGGCGGTCGCGTGGTTCTCGGGGACGCTGCGCGGCTACTGGGAGCAACCGGACATCGCGCCCGTGCGGTTGCGCGTGGAGCGCGCGACAGCGGTCGACGACGCCGTGCTGATCAACTGCCTGGACATGGTCTACGGCCATGCGCTGCTCAAGCTGCTCAACGCGTCGCGCCATCGCGGCGATGGCTGCATCGTCCTCGTCCCCGCGGCGCTCGAGGCGCTCGTGCCCGCGTGGGTCGCCGAGGTATGGGTCGCCGAGCTCGGCTTCGGCCGGCTGCGACGGTCGCTGCCCGATCTCGAACGCGCCGTCGACCGTGAGCTCGCGCGCTTCTCGCGCTGCCGGCTGAGCCCGGCGTTCCCGCATCCGCACCCGTCCACCTACGACCTCGAGGACTATGTCGGCGCTGTTGGCGGGCCGGCGGCATCGGACGGTCCGAGCGTCGTCCTCGTCCTGCGCGACGACCGGACGTGGGGGAGCTCCAAGCGCGCCCAGACGCGTAACGTCGAGCGCTTGACCAACCTGCTGCTCGAGCGCCATCCGACGGTCGCGATCAGCGCGATCGGCGTGGCCGCGCCTGAGGGCCTGCCCGCGCCAATCCAGGATCTGCGCACGGCCCGGCCAGGCGCGGAGGACGAGCGTCGCTGGCTGGCGACGCTCGCCCGCGCCGATCTGGCCGTGGGCGTGCACGGCTCCAACCTCCTGCTGCCCTCCGCCATGGCGGGCGCGACGATCGAGCTGCTGCCACGGGAGCGCTACGGCAACCTGCTGCAGGCGACGCTCATCCGCGAGTCCGATCCCCTCACGGCGCTGGCCAACCATCGCGTGATGTACGGCGACAAGTCGCTGAGCGACATCTGTGGGCGCCGGGTCGGGGAGGTCGCCACGACGATCCTCGCCGAGCGCGACCGCTTCGACGCGCTCATGCTCGGTCCCTTGAGCGGACGCGCGAGCGACGGGGTCGCGACGCTTCCCGCCGTCGCCGACGATCCCGACCTCGCGCCCGCGCTGCTCGCGCGCTACGCCCCGGCGGTGCGTGCGCTGGCCGAGCGCGCGCGTCGTGCACCCGGTGTCATCCACACGATCGCGGCGGGCAAGCGGGCGCGGCTGCGTGCCGGCCGGATGACCGTGCCGGTCGTCCTCACCGACTGGCGCGGCCTGCGCTTTGAGCTCGTCGACCACGGCGAGGTGGCCTCGTTTCTGCGGTACGGCGGCCATTTCGAGCGCGCGGAGATGGAGCTGCTGACCGGCTGGCTGCGTCCAGGCGACGTCGCGCTCGACGTCGGCGCCAACATCGGCCACTTCGCGGCCGGCTTCGCGCGCGCCGTGGGACCCGACGGAGAGGTCCATGCCTTCGAGCCGTTTGATGGCAACTTCGAGCGGCTGCGGCGGACGGCCACGCTCAACGCGCTCGATCGGCTCACCGCGCACCAGCTGATCGTGGCCGACCGAGCCGGGACGGGCGAGCTCACCGACTACGGGGCCGGCTACGGCTCATGGGCGAGCACGGTGCCGCGAACCATCGAGCTCGGGACCGGCGTGCTGGCGCCCGTGGCGCACCACACCGTGGTGTCGACATCGCTCGACGCGTTCTGCGCCGAGCGCGGGCTGGATCGCATCGCCGCAGTCAAGATCGACGTCGAGGGCGGGGAGATGGCGGTGCTGGAGGGCGCGCGAGGCCTGCTCGAGGCGGGCGCGATCGAGGTGCTGCTCGTCGAGGTCTCCGACAACACGCTGCCCGAAGGCGTCACGTCGGCGCAGCTCGTCGACCGGCTCGAGCAGACCGGCCTGCAGCCGTGTGTCCTGCGCGGGGGCGCGCTCGTCCCGTTTCGCCCGACGGGGCACGTTGGGTTCGCCAACGTGGTGGCCGCGACACCCGCCGCGCTCGCTCGCCTCAGCGCATGAGCGCACCGCCACCGGCGCCGGACGTCGCCCCGCGGTCGTTGGTCTCCAACTCCTCGGTCCTGCTCGCGGCGCGCGTCTATGGCGTACTGGCCGGCGGCGTGCTGGCGATCGTCACGGTGCGCGTGCTGAGCGTCGAGGAGTACGGGCGCTACGCGACGGCGATGGCGATCATCGTCGTCGTCGGGGTCGTCGCCGAACTCGGGATCTCCGCGCTCGCCACGCGCCAGATCACGCTCGACGAGGAGCACACCGATCGGATCCTGGGCGTCGCCCTGAGCGCCGAGATCGTCACGGCAACCGTCGGGGCAGCCCTGCTCGTCCCGCTCGGGCTCGCGCTCGGGTACCCGGGCGCGGTGATCGGCCTGCTCGCGCTCGGCGCGCTGCTGGTCCTGGCGCAGGGCGCGCTCGCCGCGCTGGGCGGAGCGTTCCAGGCGCGCCGGGTTTTCGAGCTCTTCGCGCTGTGCACGGCCGTGCAGGCGACGGTGATGGTCGGCGGTGGGCTGGCGGCGCTCGCAGCGGGGCTCGGGGCGGCGGGCCTGGTGGCCACCGCGGGCCTGGGCTACGTCGCGGCGGCGATCGCCGCGCTCGTCCTGCTGCGTCGCCGTCTGCGCGTGTGGCCCGACTTCGCGGGGGCCCGTCGCCAGATCTTCGCGTTCCTGCGCGAGGCGGCGCCGATCGCGATCGTGGCGAGCATCGCCGTGATCTACGGTCGCGTCGCCCTGCTGATGCTGTCGCAGCTCGGTGACGAGCGCGACGTGGCCCTCTACAACCTGCCGTTGACGATCGTCGAGCTGACGTTTCTCGTTCCCGCCGCGATCGCGACGTCCTTCTATCCGCTGCTGACACGGCAGCTCACCGACGATCGCGACGACGCCGCGAGCAGCATGGATCTTCTGCTGCGGCTCTTCCTGCTGGGCAGCGTTCCCATCGCGCTCGTGCTCGCGCTCGGCGGCAGCGACCTCATCACGCTCGTCTTCGGCGACCGCTATGCCGATTCGGGCGACGTCATGGCGATCCTCGCGGCGACGATCGTGGCCAACTTCTTCAACTACCTGGCGTGGTACGCGCTGCTGGCGGGCCAGCGCGAGCGCCGGCGCGTGCCGGCCGTCATGGCCGGCCTCGCGCTCAACGTGGCGCTGGGCGTGGTGTTGATCCCCGACCACGGCGCGCGCGGGGCCGCGATCGCGCTGATCGTCTCGGACGCGTTCATGGTCGGCTGGCTGCTGTGGGTGGTGCACCGGCAGGTCGTCGCGCTGCGGGCGGGAGCGGTCGTACTGCGGGCCGTGCCCGCCGCGGTCGCGGCCACCGCCGTAGCGCTGCTGCCACTCCCCGGCGGCGGCCTGCTCAAAGGGCTGGCCGCGAGCGCAGCGTGGATCAGCGTCCTGCTGGCCACGCGCTACATCCGCGGGGAGGAGTGGGACCCGCTGCTCGCACCGCTTCGCGCGCTACGTCAGTCGCGGACGAAGCGGTAAAGACCGCACGCCCAGCGCGAGCCGGCGAGGGCCGCCGGCTCGATGTCCTCGGCGAACGTCCCGTCGTCGCGCACGCCCGCGAAGCGCTCCAGCCGCACGCCCTCGAACATCTCCGGGACCTCCCGCGGATCGTGGATGCGGTGGGCGTTGAACTCTGTCCGCGGCGCCCCGACGGGCAGGCCGACGAGGAGGCTGCCAGCGGGCGCCAGCACGCGCACCATCTCGCGCGCCGCCCGCCGGGTTCCGCTGGGGTCCAGCGGGTCGCCGTAGCGGCCGAGGCCGATGTGCTCGGCCACGTGCAGGCACGACAGCGACGCCAGCGAGCTGTCCTCGAAGGGAAGGTCGAGGATCGATCCAGCGACGCTGCTCAGTCCCGAGAGATCGATCTCGAGCGGTCGCAGATCCACGAACGTGACGGGCACGAACGCGCCGAGGCCGATGACGAACGAGATCCGCGATCCGACATCCACGTGGTGCTCGGGCGCCAGCTCGGCGATCTGCCGTGCCGCCCAGCCGTCCTGGAAGGTGTAATGCGGCTCAAACGGCGTCGCGCTGGACCGATCGAGCAGCTGCGGGAAGTCGTCGAGTCGCGAGAGCTTGGGCGCGCCCGGGAGCCGCTGATAGGCGCGGCGATCGCGCAGGTAGCGCGGATAGGCGCGCAACGCGGTGTTCGCCGCCAGCGGCGAGAACACGGGCTCGACGTACCGGTAGACGGTGTTCAGCGCGCGCCGCGCCGTGGCGATGGGTCCTGGCACGAGGCGCGCGATGCTACCCGCTGGGCTACTAGTCTTCGCCCCTGATCATGGCGCTCGTGGACAAGACCAAGGGGGCGCTGATGGCGCTTGCGGGCCGCGCCGCCAACAGCCATCCGGCCGTTCGGCGGGCCGTCGACCGGCGTCTGCACAGCCCCGGGCATAGCGCCCGCAAGCGCTTCTACGCGCAGTTCGTCGGCACCGGCGATGTCGTCTTCGATGTCGGCGCCAACATGGGCAACCGCACCGACGTCTTTCAGGAGCTGGGCGCGACGGTCGTCGCGGTCGAGCCCCAGCAGGCCTGCCAGCGGGTGCTGGCGCGGCGCTACGGCGATCATCCGCGCGTCCACATCGTCAACGGGGGATTGGGTCCTGAGGCCGGCGAGCGCACGCTCTACGTCGGCTCGGAGCACACGCTCACGACGATGTCCTCGGACTGGATCGACGCGACACGGCGCAGCGGTCGCTTCGCGTCGTACTCCTGGGAGGAGCAGACCGTCGTCCCGATCACGACGCTCGACCAGCTCATCGCCGAGCACGGGACACCGCGCTTTTGCAAGATCGACGTCGAGGGCTTCGAGGTCGAGGTGCTCGAGGGCCTCAGCCGTCCGTTGCACGTCGTGTCGCTGGAGTTCGCGGCCGAGTTCTTGGATCGCACGCGCGCCGCGCTCGCGCTCCTCACGGCGCTCGGCCCGTGCCGGTTCAACCTGTCGTCCGGCGAGACCTACGCGCTGGACCTGCCCGAGTGGATCGACGGCCCGACGATCGAGGCCGAGATGGCAGGGCTGGGCGACCTCGCCTTCGGCGACGTGTACGTCCGCTTTGACTGAGCCGGCCGGCGACGTCACCGTCGTCATCGCCTGCTTCAACTACGGGCGGTTCCTGCAAGAGGCGGTCGACAGCGCGCTCTCCCAGGCGGGCGCTCCGCACGTCGTCGTGGTCGACGACGGCTCGACGGATCCCGCCACCCACGCGGCGCTCAACGCGCTGCCCGATCACGTCGAGGTCGTGCGCCAGTCAAACGCCGGGGTCAGCGCGGCGCGCAACACCGGGATCGGGCGCGCGCGGACGGCGCTTGTGGTCGTGCTCGACGCCGACGACCGCCTCGCTCCCGGCGCGATCGCGGTCCTCCGCGACGCACTGCAACGCCACCCCTCGGCCGGCTTTGCCTACGGCCACCAGCGCTTCTTCGGCGACTGGGCCGGCGAGATGCGCTTTCCCCCGTACGACCCGCTGCGGCTGCTCGACCGCCATCTGATCGGCCCGACGGCGCTCGTGCGCCGCGAGCTGCTGGCCGACACGGGCGGCTACGACGAGAACTTCCCGCTCTACGAGGACTGGGAGCTGTGGATCGCGGCGCTCGGTCATGGCTGGCATGGGGTGCTCGTCGACGCGATCACGCACGAGTATCGCCGCCACGGGCCTTCGAAGCTCGCGCGTGACCGCCGTCGCTACCGCGAGCTGCGCCGCCAGCTGCGCACGAAGCACGCCGGGCTGTACTCCCAGCGCCGCGCCCTGCGCCGGCAGAGCAGCCTCGGGCCCGCCGGTCGCCTGATCTATCGCTGGTTCTGGGGACCGCGTCCCGTCCCGGCCGTCGTCGAGCAGACTGCGTACGCGCTGCTCTGGGGCCGGGGTCAGTCGTCCGGATAGGGCCGCGGCCAGTCGGTCAGGCGCGGCAGCAGGGTGCGCTTGGTGGTGTCGATCGCGGTCATGACATGGCGATCGGCCAGCCGGCGAGCCCACGCCGCGCGGATCACGCGATGCTCGCCCTGCGCGAGCCACGGGTCGCGAGCGGTCTTCGAATCGGGGTGGTAGCGGTACAGGATCAGCGGCTCGCGCAGCACCTCGACGCGCCGGCGATGCAGGAGGCGAAGGTAGAAGTCGTAGTCGGCGGCGTCGGCGAAGCTCTCGTTGAGCTGTGGCACCCGCTCGAGCAGCGAACGGCGAAAGAAGATCGTCTCGGTGGGGACGTAGTCGCCGACGTAGAGATAGCGCCGCCAGCTCCACGGGCCCGGGATGTAGCGGCGCCGGAAGCGGCCGTGCTCGTCGATGAAGTCGATACCGCCGAAGACCGCGTCGACCTCGGGTCGGGCGGCGAGCAGATCCAGCGCCCGCTGGACCGCGTCGGGCAGGTAGGCGTTGTCGCCGTTGATCCAGTTCAGGACGTCGCCCGTGGCGCATGCCAGGCCCTTGTTGACGGCGTGGGTCTGGCCGCGGTCGGGCTCTGAGCGCCACGCCACCCGCGGATCCGTACGCTTCTTGAGCAGCTGCACCGTCCCGTCGCGCGAGCCACCGTCCATGACGATGTGCTCGACGTCGTGGCGCAGCGCCGCCACGCTGTCGAGCAGCTGGGGCAGATAGTCGGCGCTGTTGAAGATCGGGGTGATGACCGACAGCCGGGGCACGGCGCGGGATGCTAGGGCAGGACTACGCTGCACGGCGATGTCCGTCACCGAAGCCATCATGCGCTCGCCGGCGGCGCGCAAGCTCGC
>Ga0136624_1000488_pt1 | contig 15387 bp, 20 predicted proteins | sample AntDrymUQ4692206_2_FD_104802 | JGI IMG/M metagenome (GOLD analysis project Ga0136624, IMG submission 104802) | Polar desert sand microbial communities from Dry Valleys, Antarctica - metaG UQ469 (22.06) | ecosystem: Environmental > Terrestrial > Soil > Desert | place: Antarctica: Dry Valley... | reverse complement strand
TTCTCGCTCTGCTCGAACAGCCGGGTCCTCCCGCTCACGCTCAGCCTCCTTTTCGGGTCTCCGGTCGTTTGAGTGGATCGCGCGCGACGTGAACTCCGCGTAGGTGCAGGGTCTTTGCCTGTCGGTTATCGCCTATTGCCCCTAAAGGCGACACCCCACCCGAGGCTCGAGCCCGCGGCACCTTGCGCGCCACAAGCCGCTCATCGGTAACGCCGCGAGGCGATCCCGGAACGGCACCTCGACTTCCCGCCAGTCGCCCGGCCCAGCGGCAGGACCCGACAGATCCACCACGCGGGCATCGGCAGAACCACCACTCGGTGTATGGTCGTCAACCCTTGGACGAGGCGAGATTCAGCGTGACCAGCGAGCTGGACGGACCGGTGATCGAGGAACGGCCGACGCGCGGCGCCGGGCGACGGCGCGCCATTCCTGCGCGTGAGCTAAACGCGCTCGGCGGAGCGTTGCTCTTCGTGACGTTCAGCCTCGTCGCGATCTACGTCGTGGCGCAAGTGGCCGAGGTCGACGACGGTGCCGTGCTTGCGGCGCTGCTGGTCGTCCCGGCGTTGATCTACCTGCTGCTCTCGGGCCGGGTGAGCGAGCTGAAGGGCCCGGCCGGCCTCGAGGTCAGGCTGTCTGAGGTCGCCAAGCAGACGATCCCCGGGCCGGGCAAGGAACGGAGCGCTGGCACCCTCGCATACGAGGCGGTACGGGCCGTTGAGAAAGGGCGCAAAGAGAGCTTCTCCAGCCGGGTCAGCGACATCACTGCTGAGGAGCCGGTGGTGCTGACCCTGACACTCGGCTCGGGGCCGATCGATGGCGCCGCTGCGGCTGACTACGTGACAGGGCTGACCCAGTTTCCGCGCTTCAGGTTCGTCGCGGTCCTTGACTCTCACGGAAAGCTGATCTCGTACATGGAGGAACGCGCCTTCCGGCACATCATCGAAGCGAACGTGACCGACGCCCACGAGCTGCTGAACAACATCCATCTGAAGAACGTGGGCGCCGTTCGAGAGTTCCCCGGCATGATCGTCCCGACGGTGACGCCGGGGACCAGCATCGCGGACGCCCTGCGCAAGATGCAGCGGCTTCGCCTGAACGCGCTGCTCGTCACCCAGGACGGCCGAGTCACAGGGGTCGTCGAGCGCGAGCGCCTCGCGAACGCGCTGCTGCTCTCGCTCGTTGACAACGCCTCAGGCTGAGCCGCCCGATGCTCCCGTACGGTCGGCGTGCATCCGCGAAATCCGGTCCGGGAAAGGCCGATGCCGGTGGCAGGTCGACCTCACTCGCCGACTGCGACTGCAACGCGCCCCACTCGTCAGGGCAGGAGGCTCCCTCACCACCACCCGTACCCAGGATGTAACACGGGAAGAAGCGCCGACGCGAGGCTTGGCGGGAGTGACGGCCTGCGCTCAGCTCCCTTTGCGAATCGCCCCAACGCGGCTTGCGGCCGACTTGCCCGCCTGCTTGACCGCTCCGCCGAGCGACTTCGCCCCCGAGACAGCTGCGTTCCCGGCGCTCTTCGTCGAGCGCTTGGCGTCGGCACCGCTCTTCTCCGCTGCGTTTCGCTGCCTCGTGGCTGCCGCCTTCTTCGCCGCCGCCTGTCGATCGGCCTTAGTCCGCTGCGCCATGTCGTTGCTCCTTCGGTCGGGCGTAACGCAATGATCTTCTCATGCCCTCGCCAAGCCGCAGGGAAGCGTTGTCACCGAGGGCGTTCGCTTATCTGTCCGGGTCCCGATCGCTGACCGAGTCGGCGTACTCCTTGGTCGGCGGCCTAAGCCCGTTCGTTCGTCCACGCGGCGCTGATGGCCTGTCCCATGACTCGGCTCGCGCGAGTGCGCGGCCCATTTCGGCTAGCGCGCCGCGGCGGTCGTCCAACGCAATCTCGAGGTCTTTCATCGTGAGTCGCCGCCGGTCGGGCCGCCGACGAGCTCGACGGTCGGCTCGATCAGGATCTCCGCGTTGACGGTGTTGGCGATGAAGCAGCCCTCATGGGCCCGGTCGACCAGCCGGCGCACCCGGTCACGGTCGCCGGCGGCAATGAGGATCCGGGGGCGCAGGCCTCGGATGCGAGGCACCCAGTTTACCCTGCCCGATGCGATGATGCCGTAGCATCAACCGCGTGCGCACGACCCTGAACCTCGACGACGACCTCGTCGCCGCCGCGCGCGAGTTGGCCGCCGCCGAGCGCCGCTCGCTCGGGTCGGTGGTCTCCGAGTTGGCGCGGCGCGGACTGACGCCGGCGCGCGTCGAGGCCGGCGGCGACCTGCCGGTGATCCGCGTGCCGGCCGGCACGCCCGCGATCACTCCGCAGATGGTGCGGCGCGCCCTCGACGAGGAGTGAGCTCGCGCGTGGCGCTGCTCGACGTCAACGCGTTGGTCGCGCTCGCCTGGGACTCGCACGTCCACCACGGAGCCGTGCGCGCGTGGTTCGCCGCCAAGAGCGTGGACGGATGGGCAACCTGCCCGGTGACCGAGAGCGGTTTCGTGCGCGTGTCCTCCAATCCCAAGGTGCTCTCGTGCTTCATCGCCGTCGAAGATGCCCGTGGCGTCCTTTCGGCGCTCCGCGACGTTGGCGATCACCGCTTCCTGGTCAACGACGTCTCCCTCGCCGACTCCGACATTCCGCCGATCGTTGCCCACCGGCAGGTGACCGACGCTCAGCTTCTGACGCTCGCGCGGCGTCACGGCACCCGCTTGGTGACATTCGACGCCGGCGTCGCCGCGCTGGCCGAAGGACGCGACGTGGAGCTGCTCAGCGCCTGAGCCGGTCAGGTGCTTGCGCGGTCGCGGCGCGGTGACAGGCGCCGCTTAGTCGAGGTAGCGGCTAGACGACTATCCGTATAAACGGCTAGGCTTGAGTCCGTGCTCTTCGCAACTCCTCCCGCCACCAAAGCACTTTCGCGCCAGCTCGCCGGACTCGACGAGCTGCGCAAGCGCCTCGGCGACCAGGCCGGCGTCGCCGGCCCGTGGCTCGGCGGCCTGCGCCGGCGATGGCGCGCGTCGTCGGCGGAGAGCTCGATCGAGATCGAGGGCTTCCGCGTCCCCGAGGACGAGAGGCTCGCGGTCGCCGGTGGCGACAAGGCGCCGGATCCCGACGACGACGACCGCATGGCGCTGTCGTGTTACGCCCGCGCGATGGACCACGTCGGCGTCATGTCCGACGACCCGGTCTTCCGGTGGGTCGACCGCGTGATCCTCGACCTGCACTTCGACGCGTGCCACTTCCAGAAGGACAAGGCACCGGGCCAGTACCGGCGCAGCGGCATCGAGGTGACCGGCCCGCGGGGCGGGCCGCCCGCGTACGTCGGACCGCCCCATGAGGGGGTGCCGGAGCTCATGGGCGAGGTCGTCGAATGGCTCGATGGCGGCGACCTCGACGCCCACGTCGCCGTCCGCGCCGCGATGGCGCACCTCCACGTCGTCTCCGTACACCCCTTCCGCGACGGCAACGGTCGAGTCGCGCGCATCGCACAGTCGCTCGTGCTCGCCCGCGAGGGCCTGCTCGCCCCAGAGCTCGGCTCGATTGAGGAGTACCTGAGCCGCAACACCGAGGTGTACTTCGCGACGCTCCAGCGAGTCCAGGGCGGCAGCTACCGGCCCGAGCGCGACGCAGCCCCGTGGGTGCGGTTCTGCGTCCAGGCCCACGTCGAGCAGGCTCGCCGCCGGCTCGAGCAGATAGCCGAGGCCGGGGCCCGTTGGTCGGTCCTCGAAGCGCTCGTCGAGCGACGCAACTGGCCCGACCGGCTCGTCATCGCCCTCGAGCAGAGCCTCTTTCAGGGCGTCGAACGCGCCTCGTACGCGGCAGAGGCCGACGTGTCGGCGCCGACGGCGAGCAACGACTTCAGGAGGCTCCTCGACACGGGTCTCGTCGTCCAGCGGGGCAGGGGCCGCACGACGCGCTACGTCGCGAGCGCGGGCCTGCGCAGCGCCGTCGAGAGCGCTTAGTCGCGGGGGGTAACGCGTACGCCCCGTGACGGTACCGTCTACGCCCGCAGCCGATACCCGCGCGAGAACAGCCGCAGGTTGAGCGCGAACAGTGCGAACGTGGCCGCCGACAGGAAGAGCAGCGACAACGCGACGTTCGCCTCGGAGTAGCCGAGGAAGCCGTAGCGCACGAGCGCGATCATGTAGTAGACGGGGTTGAAGTGCGTGATGGTCTGGAAGGGCTCGGGCAGCAGCGCCGCCGAGTAGAAGACACCGCCCAGGAAGATCAGCGGCTGCAGGACGAAGGTCTGCGCGAAGGAGACGTCGTCGAACTGCTCCGCGCGCACCCCGACGAGCACCCCGAGCTGGGCGAAGAAGATGCCGACGAGGAGGAGCGCGGGCACCAGGACCAGCACGTGCTCGACCGGAACGCCAACGAGCACCGAGGCGGCGCCGAAGGTCAGCGCCGCGACGATCATCCCGCGGAAGAAGCCCCCCAGGGAGAAGGCCAGCAACAGCTCCAAAGGCGAGGCCGGCGAGGAGAGCTGGTCGTCGATCGCGCGCTGGAACTTCTGCTGGAGGATCGACGAGGAGTTGTTGGCGAAGGCGTTGATCGCCCAGGCCATCATGATCAGCCCGGGGATGATGAAGACGACGTAGTCGATCCCGTGCAGCTGGTCGATCCGCGAGCCGAGCGCGGCGCCGAAGACCGAGATGTAGAGGAACGTCTCGAGCAGGGGCGCACCGAGCGTCTGGCGCTTGATCTTCATGAAGCGATTCACCTCCCGCCGCACGAGCGAGGTGAAGCGAATCTGCGCTGCGGTCAGCGAGAGGCGCGCACCCCGATCGGCGATCGTGCGAGCACCAAACGAGGGTCTCAAGGAGCGATCTCCGCGACCTTCGCGCGCGAGAGCTCGTTGCGCCCGACCAGCTCGAGGTAGGCGTCCTCGAGGCTCGCGACGCCGTACTCGGCGGCCAGCTCCTGGCTCGTGCCCCGGGCAACGATCCGCCCGTCGCTGATGAAGGCGATCCGCTCGCACAGCCGCTCGGCCTCTTCGAGGTAGTGCGTGGTGAGCAGGATCGTCGTGCCCTCGCCGTTGATTCGCTGCACGTAGCGCCACAGCTCGAGGCGCAGCTCCACGTCCACGCCGGCCGTCGGCTCGTCGAGGATCAGCAGCCGCGGACGATGCATCAGCGCCCGCGCGAGGACGAGCCGGCGCTTCATCCCGCCCGAGAGGGTCTGCGTGCGGTCGTCCTTCTTCGCGCTGAGCGAGAAGGCTTCGAGCAGCTCCTTCGTGCGCTCCTTGCGCTCGCGCTTGGGCATCCCGAAGTAGCCGCCGTGGTAGTCGAGCGTCTCCTCGGCGGTCAAGAACCAGTCGAGGTTCAGCTCCTGGGGCGCGAGCCCCACCGACAGGCGCGCCTGCTCGTAGTGCTCGATCGCGTCGTGGCCGAACACCCGGATCTGGCCCGACGTCGGCTGTGCGAGGCCCGTCGTACAGTGGATGAGCGTCGACTTGCCGGCGCCATTGGGCCCGAGCAGGCCGAAGAACTCGCCCTCGGCGATGTCGAGCGACACCCCGCGCAGCGCCTCGGTCCCGGTCGGGTAGCGCTTGACGAGGTCGGTGATCCGAAGGGCCATCCGTTCCATGATGCACGTTAAAGGCCACTTGAAGTCAACGCCCGACCGAGCCATAGCTGCCCCTCAAGCCGCCACGAGTCGCTGTCGATATGGGACCGATGCCCTCCGAGGTGCTGGCGACGATCCTGCGGTGCGAGCAGCTAGCCGGTCTACCAGCCGATCGTGGACCTCTACAACGGCAGCACCGTGGGCTATGAGGCGCTGCCCCGCGGCCCTGCGGGCCCGACCGAGCGACCGGCCAGCTCTTCGCCGTCGCCCGCGCGAGCGGGCGCCTCTCAGAGCTCGATCGCGCGTGCCGTCGCGCGTCGGTGCGCAAGGCGCACGCGGCCGGGCTGCGATCCCCCTCGACGCTCTTCATCAACGTCGAGGCGGAGGCGATCGGCTCCGGCGCGCCGGGGGAGCGCGACCTGGAGCGGGTCCCCTCCGACCTGCGCGTCGTGGTCGCCACGTTCCAGGAGCGCCGTCACTTCACCGCCCCGACGCGCGAGCGCTACGAGCGGCTCGCCGAGTCGGTGGCGTTCGTCGGCGCCATCGGTGGCGCCATGGGCGAAGAGCCGGGCCGGGGCGTGCGCGGGGCCGAGCTTCGCGCCGAGGACCCGCTGACCGACGAGTGGGTCATCGTGGTGCTCGGTCCGCACTTCGGGGCGGCCTTCACCGCACGCGACCTCGGCGACCGCGGCGTGCCCGACATGGAGCGGCGCTTTGACTTCACGCTGACCCACGACCGCGAGCTGGTGGTGACCTACGCACGATCGCTCATGTCGAGGATCGCGCCCCTGCAGCGTTCGGTGGCCGAGCCGCGTAGCGCCGCTGCCTCATCCGGCATTACAATGGCCGCTTGATCGACGGGGCCACCACCACCTCGGACCGGCCCGCGGCCACCGTGCCGTGGCGCGAGGCGCTGGCCCCCTACGCGCGGCCGCATATCGGTCGCAGCCTGCTCGACCTCGCCACCTCCGTGGTGCCCTACGCCGTCCTGTTCTACGCCATGTACCTGGCGCTCGACGTCTCCTACTGGCTCGTACTGGCGCTGGCCGTCCCGGCCTCGGGCTTCCTGCTGCGCACCTACATCCTCTTCCACGACTGCACCCACGGCTCGCTGCTTTCCTCGAAGCGGGCGAACGCGTGGATGGGCACGGCGCTCGGCCTGGTCGTCTACTCGAACTTCCTCGCCTGGCGCCACAGCCATGCCGTGCACCACGGCAGCGCGGGTGATCTCGACCGGCGCGGCACCGGCGACGTGCCGACCTGGACGGTGGCCGAGTACCAGGCGAAGTCGCGCGGCATGCGGGTGGCCTACTGGCTCTTCCGCCACCCGCTGGTGATGTTCAGCGTCGGGCCGCTCTGGGCGCTGGTGGTCCAGCCGCGCCTCGTGTCGCGCTCGGCGCGTCCGCGCATCAAGCGCAGCGTTCACCTGACGAACGTCGCGCTCGTCATCCTGGTCGGCCTGCTCTGCTGGGCGATGGGCTGGCAGGAGTACCTCGCGGTGCAGGTGCCGGTGGTGATCCTCGCCGGCGCGGCCGGGGTCTTCCTATTCTACGTGCAGCACCAGTTCGAGGACGTCTACTGGGAGGAGTCCGAGAACTGGAGCTACGCCGACGCTGCGCTGCGCGGCAGCTCGTACTTCAAGCTCCCGAGGGTGCTGCAGTTCTTCACGGGCAACATCGGCCTCCACCACGTGCACCATCTGAGCGCGCGCATCCCCAACTACAACCTCCAGCGCGCGCATGACGAGAACCCGATCTTCCACTCGGTGCCTACCTTGTCCCTGTGGGACGGCATCAAGTGCGTGCGCTTGAAGCTCATCGACGAGCGCTCGGGGCGCCTCGTGACGTTCGCCGAGGCGCGACGAACCATCTCTTGACGCGACGGCCGCGCCTCGCGGCCGCGGTTGCCTCGGCGTCGGCGCTCGCGGTCCTCCTCGCGCTGCTGCACGCGTGGCGCGACCTCGACTACTGGAACTACAGCGAGGGCGTCTACGCACTCACCTCGCGGCTCCTCCTGGCCGGGGACGACCTGTACGGCGACGTCGTCGTGGCGCAGCCTCCGCTCATGTTCCTCGTGGGCGGCGCGGCGCTCGCGCTCGAGGACTCCATCTTGTGGCTGCGCCTCGCCGTCGGAGGGCTGCAGGCCCTGACCGCCGCGCTCGCGGCCTACGCGGTCTGGCGCCTGACCGGCAAGGGGCTGGCGGCCGCGGCCGCGGCGGCGCTGGCGATGCTCACGCCGTGGGCCGTGCACGAGCACGGGCTGTTGACCCCTGAGCTGGTGGGCGCTCCGCTGCTGGTCGGAGGGGCGCTCCTCGCCGCGCGCACGGGTCTCGCGCCGGCGGCCGGGCTGGTGCTCTCGCTCGCCGTCTTCGCGAAGCTCCCCTTCGCGCTCCCGGCGCTGCTGGTGGCTGTCGCGGCGGCCGACCGGCGGCGCTGCCTTTGCTGGCTCGCCGGCGCCATGCTCGCGCAGGGCGCGGTGTGGACGGCGATCTTCGGGCCGGCGATGTGGGAGGCCGTCGTGGTCGCCCAGCAGGGCACCGGCCTGCGCACGCTCAAGCAGGTGGCGGAGTACGGCAGCCAGGCGCTGTGGAACCTCCTCGGGCTGCTGCTGCCCGCCATCGCGGCGGTCTTCGTCCTGCACCGGCGAGCGTCGGACGCCGACCTGCTTCGCACCTGCGCAGCGCTGGCCGCGGGGCTGCTCCTGACCCTGCCGACGATGGCCAAGAACGGCACCGGGATCAACGTCGTGGCCCCGATCGAGGCGGCGCTCGTGATCCTCGCTGTGACCGGCGCCACCTGGGCCGTCACCGACGAGGGCCGACGGCGAGCGCTGCAGGGCGCCACGGCGGTCGGCTTCGTGCTGCTCCTCGCCCAGACGGCGTCACTGTTCCTCGCTCCCGAGAACCCCCGCCCGTTCCTGCGCCCCGACGCCTCCGCGGGCCTCGGACCGACGCTCCAGACGCCGGAGGTCGAGGCCGAGGTGCGCCGCGCCCGAGCGTGCCCATCCGGGGTGCCCTACTCCGGCGAGCCCTACCTGGCGTTCGTGGCCGAGCGGCCCATTCCCGCCAACCAGCCGGACGGCTTCCTCACGGCGGAGTCCTCGTCGCTCCGTGACGTGCTGACCGAGATCCGGGCCGACCAGCCGCGCTGCCCCTGACCGGCTCAGTCGAGGAGCGCAGCCCGATCGTTGCGCGAGGAGCGCAACCCGATCGTCGATCGGGCGAGCACCGAAGCGAGGTTCACAATCGGGCGAGCACCGCAGGCACGCTCACGGTCAGCCGGCGGTCTCGGCCAGCAGCGGCGCGTGGTCAGAGGGCTTGGGGCCCTTGCGAAAGCCGCGGTCGATGCCGCAGGAGACAAGGCTGCCGGCGAGCGCCGCGCCGAGCAGCGCGTAGTCGATCCGCAGGCCCATCTTGCGGTGGAAGTGGCCCTGGCGGTAGTCCCACCAGGTGAAGCCCGGCTCGTCGCGGTGAAGCTCGCGGTAGCCGTCGCGCAGCCCGGCGGCCAGGATGGCCTCGAGGCGCCCGCGCTCCGCGGGGGTCACGTGGGTCGAGCCCTCGAACGCCGCGGGGTCGTATACGTCCGCGTCGGCGCGCGTCACGTTCAGGTCTCCCATCAGCACGTCGAGCTGCGGCGCTCGCGCGGCGAGCGCGTCGAGGAAGTGCAGCTTTGACTCGAACTGCGGGGTGCCGAGCGCCCGGCCGTTCGGGACGTAGGCGCTGGCCACGCGCAGCCCGGCGACCGTAGCCTCCACGTACCGCGCCTCGTCGGCGTCTCGCTCCCCGGGCAGCCCGTGGGTAACGGCCGCAATGGGCGTCGCGGTCGGCGCCGCGATGGCGACCCCGGCCCAGCGCCCGGCGGAGTGCTCAACCGTCGCGTACCCCGCCGCGGCCAGCTCCGTGTGCGGGAAGGCGGCCGCCTCGCACTTCGTCTCCTGCAGGCAGAGCACGTCCGGCCGGTGGACCTCGAGCAGCTCGATCACCCGCGGCAGCCGGGCCTTGAGCGAGTTGACGTTCCAGGTGACGAGCTTCATGCGTGTGGAAGTATCGGAGACGTGGAGCCGACGCCCGCCGAGATCCGCGTCCTCGGCTGCCTGATCGAGAAGCAGCGCACGACCCCGGACGCCTATCCGCTGAGCCTGAACGGCCTGCGGCTGGCCTGCAACCAGTCCACCAACCGCGACCCGGTCATGGATCTGGATGACGCCGAGCTTCGCGAGGCGCTCGAGCGCCTTCACCGCCGCGGCTGGACGCGGCTGGCCAGCGGGGCCGGGAGCCGAGCAGCCAAGCACCGCCATCTGCTGGATCGCGAGCTGTCGCTGGCGGCGCCCGAGCTCTCCGTGCTTGCCGTGCTCATGCTGCGGGGCCCTCAGACCTCCTCCGAGCTGCACGCGCGCAGCGAGCGACTGCACCGGTTCGCCTCGGCGGCCGAGGTCGAGCGGGCCCTCTGCCGGCTCGCCGATCGCGAGCTGGCCGAGTTGACGCCCCGGCAGGCGGGGCAGCGGGGACAGCGCTGGCGCCAGCTCCTCGGCGATGAGGCATCGGAAGCTCGGGGAGCCCCGCCGCCAGAGGGTCCGCCGGATGCCCATCCCGAGTCGCTGGAGCAGCGGGTGGCGGCCCTTGAGCGGGAGGTGGCGGCGCTGCGCGAAGCGCTGGGCTCTTAGCCCTCGGCCTTGGCCTTGAGGCCCTCCGCCGCTCCGCCGAGCAGGAAGTCGCGCACCTTGGCCTCGGCGGGGCCGCGCAGAAGCAAGCCGAGCATGCGGCCCGGGTCGGCGCTGAGCCCGTATGTGGCGCGGGTGCGGCCCCCGCCCAGGTCCTCGAGCACCCAGGAGCCCTCGAGCGACTTGGTGTCGCCCTTCTCCTGCACCCAGCGGATCTCCGTGGGCTCGTCATAGGAGAAGCGCAGGAGCGCCTTGACGTTCTTGACCTTTGCGTCCGACTCGGTCTCCACGAGCGCCGCGCGCTTGTCCGAGTCGCGCTCCAGGACCTCCACGTCGCGCAGCGAGCCCTGCCAGCCGGGGGCGTTCTCGATGTCCGCGGCGATCTCGTAGCAGCGCTCGATTGGCGCCTCGATCTCCACGCTTCGCTCTCCCTCGATCATGCCCATGGCGGCAGAGTAGTACGCGCTCGACCGGGCGCGGCGGCTCGGCACCGATGACGCAGCCTAGGCGTGGGCCTGCTCGTACTTCTCGAACGAGACCTCCCACTTCTCGAACGCGCGGGTATTCCGGTCGAACGCGGCTTCGTTGCGGTCGAACGCGGCGCTGTTGCGGTCGAACGCGGCCTTGTTGCTCTCCATCAGGGCGTTGCCGCGCTCCACATGGGCGTCGATGCTGTCGAGCGAGCGAGCGATGCGGGCGAGGACATCCTCGTCGGCCATGCGCCACATTCTGTCACGGTCCGGGTTACGCCTCACGCCTCTACGTGACGGGCGAGCGACGGGAAAGCGCCGGTCCGGGCTCAACCCTCGGGCAGCGGGCGGGGCGGGCGCATCCGCGGGACGATCTCGACGGCGACGATCGCCGCCAGGATCAACCCGGCCCCCATCCACGAGGCCGCCGAGAGGCGGTCGTCGGCCAGCACCCAGCCGAAGAGGCCGGCGAAGGCCGGCTCGCTCGCCAGGATCAGCGCCGTGCGGGCCGGGGAGGCGTGCTGCTGGGCGTAGGTCTGGACGAAGAAGCCAAGCGCGCTGGCCACGAGGGATGTCACCAGCAGTGCAGACCACACGGTGGCTCCCTGCGGCGCCTCGAGATCGCCGGCCAGCGCGGCGATTGCCAGGCAGGCGGCCCCGCAGACGGCCAGCTGCAACACGACCAGTGCGCCGACGTCGTGCTCGGCCACACCGCGGGCGGTCACCAGGATGTGCGCCGCAAAGGCCACCGCGCAGAGCAGGACGAGGCCGTCGCCGCGCAGGTTCAGCTCGCCGCCGGAGCCCGCCAGCAGGTAGAGCCCGAACGCGGAAACCGCCGCGGCCACCCACGCCACCGCGGGCAGGTGCTCGCGCAGGAAGATCGCTCCCAGGAGCGGGGTGAGCACCACGAAGAGCCCGGTGATGAAGCCGGCGTTGGAGGCGCTCGTCTCCTCCAGGCCCAGCGTCTGGAGGATGTAGCCGGCGGTCAGGAAGAGGCCCATCAGCGCGCCCGCCCGCCAGCCGCGGGCGCTCAGCGTGCGCAGGCGGCGGCGGAAGACGAGCGCGACGATCAGCGCTGCGGGGACGAAGCGGTAGCCGAGGAAGGCCATCGTGGGCAGCAGCTCGATCGCGTCCTGGACCATCACGAACGTCAAGCCCCACACGGCCGCGATGCCCACCAGCGCCGCCTCCGCGCCGAGGCGACGAGGGCGGTCGGCGTCGGTCATCCCCGCGTGACCGCGGGCCGATGCTCGCGCGCCCACGGGCACATTCGCCGCAGCGGGCACTCGCCGCAGCGCGGGCTCCGCGCCGAGCAGGTGCGCCGCCCATGGCGGATGAGCGCGGTGTGCGCCTCGTAAGGGTCACTGCCCTGCGCGAGGCGCAGCATCTCGTCGTGGGCCTCGTCGAGCGGCGCGCCCGGGCGGAACAGGCCGAGCCGCAGACCCACCCGGTGGACGTGCGTGTCGACCGGGACGTCCGGGAGCGCGTAGGAGAACAGCAGCACGCAGGCCGCGGTCTTGCGCCCGACGCCCAGGAGCGTGCACAGCTCGGCGCGCGCGGCGGCGAGCGGCTCGTGCTCGAGACGGGACAGGTCGTCGTCGCCGATCGCGCGCAGGATCGCCTGGATGCGCGGCGCCTTCGTCACGGCGAGGCCGCCGGGCCGGATGGCCTCCTCCACCTCCTCGAGCGGCGCCCCGCGCACGTCGTGCCACGAGGCGAAGCGCTCCCGCAGGCGCTCGTAGGCGACGTCGCGGTTGCGGTCGTTCGTGTTCTGGGAGAGGACGGTGAGCACGAGCTCGTCGATTGGCGCCCGGTGGGGCTCGGTCACCGGGCGGCCGTACTCGGCACGCAGGCGCTCGAGGATCGTGCGCAGGCGGCGCGGGGGCGGGGCCTTCCACTCCTCTCGCCTCGCGCCCGCCATCGGTTGCCGAGGGTAGAGCGGCTGCGAACATGCCCGCCGATGGCCCATGAGGTACGAGAGCAGCGCGGGAGCGTCGACGGGCTCGCGACGCGCTGGTTCGAGGCCGGGGGCGGCGCCCCGGTGCTCTACGTCCACGGCGCTCCCAACACCGGGGCTCTGTGGAGGCCTTTCCTCGAGCTCACCGGCGGCTTCGCACCCGACCTGCCGGGCTTCGGCGCGTCGGCCAAGCCCAGCACCTTCGACTACTCGATCCCCGGCTACGAGACCTGGCTGCGCACGTTCGCCGGACAGCGCGGGCTCGCGCGCTTCTCCCTGGTGGTCCACGACTGGGGCGCCGCCGCGCTCGCGCTGGCACAGTCCGAGCCGCAGCGGATCGAGCGGCTCGTGGTGATAGATGCGGTGCCGCTGCTGCCGGGCTACGAATGGCACGTGCTCGCGCGCCAGTGGCGCCGCCCTGTGCTCGGCGAGCTGGCCATGGGCTTCACCACAAAGCTGGTGGCCCGACGGCTGCTGCGGCGCGGCGGCCAAGCGTTCCCGGCCCCGGATCTCGAGGAGCTGTGGGCGCACTTCGACCACGGCACGCAGCGAGCGATCCTCAAGCTCTACCGCTCGGCCCCGCCCGTGGTCCTCGCCCGCGCCGGCGAGGGCCTGGACCGGATCATGTGTCCGGCGCTCGTGCTGTGGGGGGCCGAGGACCCCTACATCCCCAGCGACTTCGCACAGCGCTACGCGGAGGCGGTGGGCGGCGAGACCGAGGTCCGGACCGTGCCGGGCGCCGGGCACTGGCCGTGGTTCGACGAGCCGTCGCTGGTGGACGAAGTGGCGGCGTTCCTCACCCCCTAGCCAGGGTTGCCGCCCTCGGCGTCGTCCCGTCCAAAGCCTCAGTCGGGGCCAGGGAGAGCTGTTTTACTCGGTGAACCGCATATCGCCCAGCACGAACCGAAGGGGGGTGGACCCACCGAGGTCCGTGGTCCAGACGAAGATCAGCGTCGTTGCTCCATACAGCGGGATGCGCTCGTCTTTCAGCACTGTCGTACCGGAGAACTCCCTATCGTACAGCTCCTCGCCGGGGAATTCGTCCTTGTAGATCTCGAGCCTTGCCTGGGCGATGAACCTGGTGCCTCTCTGGAATCCGAGCGTGCCGCTTAGGTGGGTCGCACCTTCCCGGGGTTGGTACTCCACCACGGTGGGGTCATTCTTGGACTTGGTGAACAGCCTGACCACGACCGACGAACCGTAACGCTCCTCTCGCCCGATCTCGGCCGGGCCCATGTCGATGATGCGGAAGTTGTCCCCCTTCGCTTTCTCCTCGCCCTCGCGCTCCGAGAGGTAGTCGTCACTCGCCGCCGGCTCCTCAACTGGCGGAGCGGCCTCGGTGTCGGAGTTGTCCGTCGGCTCGTCCGGCTCCGGAGCAACGGCCTCGGCCGTGTAGGTCTCGGTCTCCACCACGGTCCTGAGGCGCTCGACCTCCTTGCCCCCGATGGCGATCCCAACGGCGAGCCCGGCCAGGGCCACGAAGACGGCTCCGATCAACGCCGGCTTGAAGTTCACAGGCTCCTCCCGAGGATGTACGCGCCCGTCCATACGGGCGCGTAGATGATGACGTGCGCCACGATCGCCACGCGCGCGCGTCCCCTGCCGCGGCGGCGAGCCCCCGGGGGCGCGGTTTGGTCAGCGCCGGTGATCGCGGGCCGCCGAACGCGTCCGCTGTCCATTTGCTCGACGACCCAGCGCGACAGCGCGCCCGCCGACGCGGCCCGCCGCGCGGGCTCCTTCTCCATCGCCCTCGCCACAAGCGTGTCGAGCGCCGCCGGAAGGCCAGCCACGGCCTGGCTCGGGAGCGGCGGCGGCGCGTTGATGTGCGCCAGGAGGGTGGCGGCGTCGGTCTCGCGCCGAAAAGGGACGTCGCCCGTCAACGTGCGGTAGACCATGCAGCCGAAGGCGTAGACGTCGACGCGGCTCGTGAGCTCTCGTCCCTCGATCTGCTCGGGCGCCATGTAGTCGACGGTGCCGACCAGCTGGCCGGTCGCCGTGTTGCGGGGAGCGCCCTCAAGCCGCTTGGCCAGCCCGAAGTCGGCAAGCCAGGCGTGCAGCCCGGCCGGCCGCTGCTCGAGGATCACGTTCGCCGGCTTCACGTCTCTGTGGATCACGCCGGCGGCGTGCGCCGCGTCGAGCGCCTCGCCGACCTGGGCGAGGATCTCCACCGCCTCGACGGGCGCCAGCCGCCCCTCCGCGCGCAGCCTGGTCTCGAGATCGACCCCGTGCACGAGGCGCATCGCGATGAAGAGCCTCGCATCGGGCAGTTGCCCGGTTTCGTACACGGGAAGCACCGCGGGGTGGTCGAGCGAGGCCGCGACCCGCGCCTCCTGGGCGAACCGGGTCCGAAACGACGCGCTGCTCGAAAGCTCCGGCGATATCACCTTCAGCGCCACCCGTCGCTCGAGCGACAGTTGTTCGGCCTCGTAAACGGCGCCCATCCCTCCGCGCCCGAGCAGCCTCGTGAAGCGGTAGCCGCCAAGCTCTGTCCCTGGCTCGATGCCGCCGGGCGGCGTCTCCTCAGGCATTCGCCGTCGAGTCCGTCGACCCTGACTTGGCGCCCTGCGTCGACAGCAGCCCCCCCAGCGCTCCCAGCACCGCGCCGCCGAGCAGGAAGATGCCAAACAGGCTGCCCCCCTCCGGACTGCCGAGCAGCTTGACCTGCATGGCGCTCAGCAGGGCAAGGGCGACGGCCCACACGGGCCCGACGAGCGCCCCCCAGGCAGCGGCCAACTCGGGCTTCCGGGCCC
>Ga0136624_1000483_pt1 | contig 15413 bp, 15 predicted proteins | sample AntDrymUQ4692206_2_FD_104802 | JGI IMG/M metagenome (GOLD analysis project Ga0136624, IMG submission 104802) | Polar desert sand microbial communities from Dry Valleys, Antarctica - metaG UQ469 (22.06) | ecosystem: Environmental > Terrestrial > Soil > Desert | place: Antarctica: Dry Valley... | reverse complement strand
CCGGCGTGGCCTTTCGCTTCGCCGAGCCGAGTTGGGCGGGGTGGCCGCTGGCCGCGTGAGGAGTGACAGCTGCTCGCGCTGTTCGGTCTCAGCCTGGGCTGAGCTGCCATCGAAGCGGCACCCACGGTGCGGCGGCGAGCATCGCGTCGCCGCCGGATGAGGCGCCGAATCGCCGTGCCTCGCAGCCGACGATCACCCGCTCGGCGGTGAAGGGCCAGGGGTGAACGACGAAGCGCGCGGTGGCGCCGCCGGACGGCACCGCGTGGTCGTCCCTCACCACGCCGGGCGGCGCCGCCGCCGCGCCGGCGGGCGTCACCCGGACCGTCGCCGGCCCGTCCGCGCCCGGCACGTCCTCGAGCGTCGCACCACGGTCGTGGCAGAGCGCCAGCGAGAGGCCGTCGAGGGTGATCAGGAGGCGGCGGTTGCGATCGAGCTCCGCGGGATCCAGGCCCGCTGCCAGCTCCCCCTGAAGCGCACGCTGGCCGTCCACGAACTCGCGGATCATCGTGGCGACGTCCGGGGCGTAGGCGTCCGGGTCGACCCAGCGCTCGTACAGCGACGTGCCGTGCAGCGAGACGAGCAGGGCCGCGTACCGGCTCTGCGCGAGCAGGCGACGGGCGGCATCGCGCCAGATCGCCACGTGCGCGGGCCGTGGGTACTCGGCGAAGCTCAGCGGGCGGCCATCCGGTCCGCGCAGCGGTTCCAGGTCGGCGTCCGCCCAGCCGACGTCGTGCTGCTCGGCGGCGAGGCAGACCGGCTCGCGCGGCGACGGCGCCGGAAAGCGCTCGTTGCCCCACGCCCGCGCGAGCTGACCGGACACCCAGGCGTGCGCGGGCTGGCCGATGATGAGGTCGTCTGAGCGGACGAGCATCGAGCGCAGGCTAGTGCCCCCGCCTCGGACCACTCGATTCTTCGATCGTGTCACGTTCCCAGCGCCTCGGCTTCCTCGCCGTGGCGGTCGTCATCGCCGCCGACCGCCGAGCCCCAGCCGCCGCTGATCGGCACAGGCAAGGTGACCAAGCTGCGCTTCGAGCAGGGCGAGACGATCCGCTTCCGTGTCCGCTCGGACGTTCCCGAGGAGATCCACGTCCACGGCTACGACGTCACGCAGGCGATCGCGCCGGGCGAGACCACCGACGTCTCCTTCCCGGCGGAGATCACCGGCATCTTCGAGATCGAACTGCACAACAGCGGGGAGCAGATCGCCCAGCTGCGCGTCGACCCCCGATAGCGCCCGGCACCGGCCCCCGGGGGCGGCGATCGTGTCCGGCACGCTAGAGGCCGGTCGCACAATGTTGTTACAAAGTCTGCTTCGTCGCTAGACTCCGCGCCACGTCACTCGGTGCCGGCCGCCTGTACGGCACGTGACCGCCCCGGGCGCCGCGGACGCGCGCCCGACGGATAGGGTGGCCCACCCTTCCATGTCCGAGTCCACGCACAACGCCTTGAGCACCGCCGACCCCCTCGCTCCGGTCCGGTACCTGGACGTGGTGCTCGTGGTGCTCGCCGCGCCGTTCGTGATCCTGCTCGACCTGCCCGTGCTGGGCTACGCCGTCGGCGCGGGCGCCTGGATCGTGCAGCGCGTGATCGAGGCAGCGCTCGACCATGCGGGCCGCCGCTCGGACGCCAAGCGCGAGATCGGCCTCAAGTTCGCCAGCATGATCGCCCGCACGTGGATCGTGGGTATCGCCATCCTCGTGGTCGGGACCGCCGGCGAGCGCGAGGACGGGTTCACCGCCGCAGTGCTCTGCCTCGCCGCCTACACCGTCCACCTGGCCACCGCCCTGGTCCTCCGCCCGCTGGAGAGGAACGCCGACCGCACATGAGCACCCCGAAGAAGATCCTGCTCGGCATCGGGGGGGCGTACCTCGGATCGCTGCTTCTGGCCGTCGTCGTGTTCGGAGTCGCGCGGCGCGACAACGACGAGTTCGCGCCGCAGAACGAGTTCCGTCTCGAGAGCTGGATCGGACTTCCGGGGCCGTTCGACATCACCAAGGCCGTCATGTACCTGGTCATCGCGGCCGGCCTGACCGCGTTCACGATGATCTGGGTCGCCAAGCGCATGCAGGCCAAGCCCAACCGCGTCCAGACGCTCGTCGAGCTGCTCTACACGCTGATGCGCGACAACATCACGCGCGGCAACATGGACGACGCGATGGCGCGCAAGTGGTTCCCGTTCATCGGCACGCTCTTCCTCTTCATCTGGTTCTCCAACCTGATCGGGTACATCCCGCTGCCGACGAACACGGAGCATCCGATCGACGTCCTCGGGGTCGAGATCCCGGCGTTCGCGATCTACGCGGCGACGGCGAACATCTCGATCCCGCTGGTGCTCGCGCTGATGGTGTTCGTCGCCTACAACCTCGAGGGCATCCGCGCCAAGGGCGTCGGCGGCTACCTGAAGAGCCTCGTTCCGGCGGGCATCGACAGCCCGTTCATGAAGGGGTTCGTGTTCGTCCTCGAGTTCCTGTCGAACTTCATGCGGCTGCTGTCGCTCTCCGTGCGTCTGTTCGCCAACCTCCTCGCCGGCCATCTCATCATCCTGTTCATGTCGGGCGGGCTTGCCGTGCTGCTCGGCATCGAGTGGCTCGGCGTCTTCACGCTCCCGTTCGGCGTCGCCCTCTTCGCCTTCGAGGTCGGCCTGGTCGCCACGCTGCAGGCGTTCATCTTCGCCACGCTCAGTGCCATCTACCTCGGCGGCGCGGTCGCCGAGCACCACTAGCTCCAAAGGAGACCCCTCAAGTGCTCGCAACCTTCCTCACCTTCATCTTCGCCGCCGCCGAGGACGGCGCGGACGCGGGCAGGGCGATCGCGCTCGGCGTGGGCGGCGGTCTCGGCGCCGTGGGCGCCGGCGTGGGCATCGGCATCATCTTCGGCAAGGTGATCGAGTCCGTGACGCGCCAGCCCGAGATGCGCGACGAGATCACCGGCATCCAGTGGCTCGGCTTCGCCCTCACCGAGGCGTGCTTCTTCTACGGCCTGGTCGCGGGCCTCATCGCGTTCTTCCTCTAGGGCGACGATGCTCGAGACCCTGACCAACGGCCTCGTCCTCGCCGCCACGGAAGGGGCGGCCGAGGAGGAGGGCGGCTCCTTCCTCGTCACGCCTGACATCGGGCTGATGATCTGGACGCTGCTCGTCTTCGCCCTCACCATGATCCTGCTGCGCAAGCTCGCCTTCCCGCGGATCGCCGAGGCGCTCGACCGGCGCCAGAAGGCGATCGAGGAGTCGATCGACGCCGCCGATCGCACGCGCGTGGAGGCGGACCAGCTGCTCGCGGAGTACCGCGAGCGCCTCACGGCCGCCCGCCAGCAGGCCGACGACATCGTGGCCCGCGCCCGCAAGGCCGGCGAGCAGCAGGAAGCCGACCTGGTGACCCACGGCCGGCAGCGTCGTGAGGAGATCGTCGAGCAGGCCCGCAAGGACATCGAGACCGAGACCCGCCGCGCGATCCAGGAGATCCGCGCCGAGGTGGCCGACATGACGATCCTCGCGACGGAGAAGGTCACCCGCAAGACGCTCACCTCCGCGGATCAGCGCCGGCTGGTCGAGGAGGCCGTCGCCGAGCTCGACTTCGCCGCGCTGTCGCGGGAGCAGCGCTAACGCGATGGAGGAGATCGCCGTCGTCTACTCCCGCTCGCTGTTCGAGGCCGCGCTCGACGCGGACAAGCTCGACGAGATCCGCGAGCAGCTCGGCCAGTTCGCCGACGCGCTCGACGGCGCCCACGAGCTGCAGGTGTTCTTCTTCTCGCCCTACTTCTCCACCCAGGAGAAGAAGGACGGGCTGAACCGGGCGGTCAAGGGAGCCGAGCCGATCTTCCTCAACTTCCTCGAGCTGCTGGTGGAGAACCACCGCATGCCGGCCGTGTTCCGCGTGCGTCGCGGCTATGACCGGCTATGGGAGGGCCACAACCGGCTGCTGCCGGTCGAGGTGACCTCGGCGGTCGAGCTCGACGAGGAGACCGTCCGCGGGATCGGCGACCGGATCGCCGAGCAGACCGGCCGGAAGGTCGAGCTGTCCTCCACCGTGGAGCCCGACATCATCGGCGGCATCGTCGTCCGCGTCGGCAACCAGGTGCTGGACGCCTCCATCCGCAGCCGGTTGGACTCCCTCCGCAAGCAGGTCGTCCGGACCTAGCCGCCGGCGCCACTTTCCTTACTTCTTCAAGGAGACAACGAAAGCCACCATGCAGATCAAGCCAGACGAGATCACGTCCATCCTCAAGAGCCGCATCGAGGGCCTCGACGCGGGCCAGGCGGACCTCACCGAGGTCGGCACGGTCCTGTCGGTGGCCGATGGCATCGCGCGCATCCACGGCCTCGAGAACTGCATGTCGTTCGAGATGCTCGAGCTCCCGCACGACGTCACGGGGCTCGCGCTCAACCTGGAGTCCGACAACGTCGGCGCCGTGCTGTTCGGCCCGTGGGGCCACGTCAAGGAGGGCGACACGGTCAAGCGGACCAATCGCCTGCTCGAGATTCCCGTCGGCGACTCCCTGCTCGGCCGCATCATCGACCCGCTCGGGCGCCCCCTCGACGGCAAGGGCGACATCAACCTGGAGGAGACGAGGCCCGCCGAGGTCAAGGCCCCCGGCGTCGTCCAGCGCCAGCCGGTGAAGGAGCCGCTGCAGACCGGGATCAAGGCGATCGACGCGATGATCCCGATCGGCCGCGGCCAGCGCGAGCTGATCATCGGCGACCGCCAGACCGGCAAGTCGGCGATCGCGATCGACACGATCATCAACAACAAGGACTCGGACGTCGTCTCGATCTACGTCGCCATCGGCCAGCGCATGGCCACCGTGGTCGGCGTCGCGCAACTGCTCGAGGACGCCGGGGCGATGGAGAACACGATCATCGTCGCCGCCGCCGCCGACGAGGCCGCCCCGATCAAGTTCCTCGCCCCCTATGCGGGCGCGACGATCGGCGAGTACTTCCTCTACAAGGGCGGCCACGCGCTGACGATCTACGACGACCTGACCAAGCACGCCTACGCCTACCGCCAGATGTCGCTGCTGCTGCGCCGCCCGCCGGGGCGCGAGGCCTACCCGGGCGACGTGTTCTACCTGCACTCGCGCCTGCTGGAGCGCGCCTGCAAGCTGTCCGACGACCTGGGGGGCGGCTCGATGACGTCGCTGCCGATCATCGAGACGCAGGCCGGCGACGTGTCGGCGTACATCCCGACGAACGTGATCTCGATCACCGACGGGCAGATCTTCCTGGAGCCCAAGCTCTTCTACTCGGGCGTGCGCCCGGCGATCAACGTCGGCATCTCCGTGTCGCGGGTCGGAGGCAACGCCCAGATCGCGCCGATGAAGAAAGTCGCCGGCCGCATGAAGGGCGAGCTGTCGCAGTTCCGCGACCTGGAGGCGTTCGCCTCCTTCGGCTCGGATCTCGACGAGGACACGCAGCGCACCCTGGCGCGCGGCAACCGCCTGGTCGCGACGCTCAACCAGGGCGAGCGCCAGCCGATCCCCGTGGCCGAGCAGGTGGCGATCATCTTCGCGGCCACCAACGGCTACGTCGATCGCGTCTCCACCGAGCGCGTGCCGGAGTTCCACAACCAGCTCGTCGGGCGCCTGCGCGCGGAGGCGAACGACCTGCTCGAGGCGATGGCCGGCGGCGACTGGTCCGACGAGACCCAGACTCGCCTGAAGGACCTCGTCGCCGAGTTCGCCGACGACTTCGGCTACGACCTCGACGAGGAGGGCACGCCGGTCGACGAGAAGGACGACGTCGACGACCGCAGCCGCGGCCGCTCCGACGAGGACGCCGACGACGGCTCCGACGACGACGCGACCGAACGGCAAGGCGAAGCCGCTCGCGGGCGGAGCGAGGAGCCGGCGGCGACCGCCGCCGGGTGATCCATGGCCCAGAAGGAGCTCAAGAGCCGCGTCGCGTCGGTCAAGAACGTGCAGAAGATCACGCGGGCGATGGAGATGATCTCCGCCGCCCGCCTGCGCCGGGCCGAGCAGCGCATCACCTCGTTGCGGCCGTACGCCTCGGCGGTCCGGCGCATGACGCGCCAGGCGGCCGAGGCGGCGGAGAACCTGCCCAACCTGCCGATCCTCAGCGAGCGCGAGGACGTCGCCAAGGTCGGCATCTTCCTGGTCACGAGCGATCGCGGGCTGGCGGGCGCCTTCAACGGTCAGATCATCCGCGCGGGCGTGCGGGCGGCGGCGGAGCTCGAGCGCGACGGCAAGGAAGTCGTCTTCTCGGCCTCGGGGCGCCGCGGCGTCGGCTCCCTGAACTTCCGCAAGCGGACACCAGCCGGCGCCTATGTCGGCTTCACCGACCGGCCCGCGTACGCGAACGCGCGCGACATCGCCTCCGACCTGATTGCGGCCTACGTGGACGGCGAAGTCGATCGCGTCGAGATCTTCTACAACCACTACATCTCCCCGCTCCAGCAGCGCGTCACGCGGGAGACCCTGCTTCCGCTCCAGCAGGCGTCGATCCTCGAAGAGGGCGAGGAGGAGGAGGCCGGGGAGGAAGGCGCCACGAATGGAGACGGTCACCACCGCGCGCTCGTCGAGTACGAGCCCGAGCCGGAGGAGATCCTCCAGCGCCTCGTGCCCGTCTACGTCGAGATCTCGATCTTCCGCGCGCTGCTCGAGTCCACGGCGTCCGAGCACGGCGCGCGCATGACGGCCATGCGCAACGCGTCGGAGAACGCGGGCGAGCTGATCGACACGTACACCCTGCAGATGAACCGCCAGCGCCAGGCGGACATCACGCAGGAGATCATGGAAGTCGTGGCCGGCGCCGAGTCGCTCACGTGACGTCGGCCGGAGATCCTCGCTTGCGAATCGACGGGCGAAAAGGAGATGCAGATGGAAGCCAGCACCGCTGAGCGGCCCGCCGAGACGACGGGGGCGAACGGCCGGATAGAGGAGATCCAGGGCGTGGTCATCGAGGCCGCGTTCCCGGAGACGCTCCCCGAGATCAACAACGCCATCACGATCGAGCGCACCGACGGCGGCACGCTCGTGTGCGAGGTGCAGCAGCACCTCGGCGACGACCGCGTGCGGGCGGTCGCCATGGACGTCACCGACGGCCTGGCCCGCGGCATGGAGGTCGTCGACACCGGCGGCCCGATCACCGTGCCGGTGGGCTCGATGACGCTCGGGCGCATCTTCAACGTGCTCGGCGACGCGATCGACGAGGGCGAGGAGGTGCAGGTCGAGGAGCGCTGGCCGATCCATCGCTCGGCCCCGACGGTCGAGGACCTCACGCCGACCACGGAGATGTTCGAGACCGGCATCAAGGTCATCGACCTCCTTGCGCCCTACGCCAAGGGCGGCAAGGTGGGCCTGTTCGGCGGCGCCGGCGTGGGCAAGACCGTGATCATCCAGGAGCTGATCCACAACCTGGCCAAGGAGCACGGCGGCCTGTCGGCGTTCTGCGGCGTGGGCGAGCGCTCCCGGGAGGGCAACGACCTCTGGCTCGAGATGAAGGAATCGGGCGTCATCGACAAGACGATGCTCGTCTTCGGCCAGATGAACGAGCCGCCCGGCGCGCGGATGCGCGTCGCGTTGGCCGGCCTCACGATGGCGGAGTACTTCCGCGACGTCGAGGGCCAGGACGTGCTGCTGTTCATCGACAACATCTTCCGCTTCGTGCAGGCCGGCTCGGAGGTCTCCGCGCTCCTCGGCCGGATGCCGTCACAGGTCGGCTACCAGCCGACGCTCGAGTCCGAGATGGGCCAGCTGCAGGAGCGGATCACGTCCACCCGCAAGGGCTCTGTCACCTCGATCCAGGCCATCTACGTCCCGGCCGACGACCTCACCGACCCGGCGCCGGCCTCGGTGTTCGCCCACCTCAACGCCACGACGACGCTGTCCCGGGCGATCTCCGAGAAGGGCATCTACCCGGCGGTCGATCCGCTCGACTCGACGTCGACGATCCTCAAGCCCGAGATCCTCGGCGAGGAGCACTTCAACGTCGCCAACGAGGTCAAGTCGGTGCTGCAGCGCTACCGGGAGCTGCAGGACATCATCGCCATCCTCGGCATCGACGAGCTCTCCGACGAGGACCGCCAGCTCGTGCAGCGCGCCCGCAAGATCGAGCGCTTCCTGTCCCAGCCCTTCAACGTCGCCGAGCAGTTCACCGGCACGCCGGGCCAGTACGTCCCGGTCGCCGAGACGGTGCGCTCGTTCCGCGAGGTGCTCGACGGCAAGCACGACGACCTCAACGAGTCCGCGTTCTTCCTCAAGGGCTCGATCGACGACGTCGTCGATGGCGCGAAGGCGAAGAAGAGCTAGCCATGGCGCGCACCCCATTCACGGTAGAAGTCCTCACGCCCGAGGGTGAGGCGTTCAACGACGAGGTCGAGATGCTGTCCACGCGCACCACGGTGGGCAGCATCGGCGTGCTGGCCAACCACCAGCCGCTGCTCACGATGCTCGACCCCACGGAGCTGCGGCTGTACAAGTCGGAGTCCGAGATCGTGCGCTTCGCGCAGGGCGAGGGCTTCCTGCAGACCTCGGGCACCCGCGCGCTGGTGCTCGTCGACGAGGTGTTCCCGATCGACGAGCTCGACGCCGGAACGATCTCCGACCGATTGCGCGAAGCCGAGCAGCGTCTGGAGAAGGCGGAGGAGGACTCCGAGGAGGCCCGCCAGGCGGCGCGCGACAAGCGCCGCTACGAGGCGTTCGCCAAGCTCGCCGAGAGCCGCTGACCCGCCCGCCGAACCTAAGGGTGCCAGGCACTCTTCAGGTTCGCTCGCGGCTACCCTCCCCCCGGTGGACGAGCGCACCCTCGCTGAGCGGCTGATCACCTACGACACCTCCAAGCCCGACGGGATGCGCGCGTGCGCCGGGTTCATCAAGGGCTGGCTGGAGGCGCGCGAGATCGACGTCCACGACAGCGTCTTCGGCGAGTTGCCCGTGCTCACCGCGAGCGTCGGACCGACCAGCGCGCCGACGCTCGTCTTCCACGGCCACCTCGACGTGGTGCCCGGGTGGTCCGAGCAGTTCTCCCCCCGCGTGGAGGGTGACCGGCTCTACGGCCGCGGCGCCTACGACATGAAGGGCGGCCTCGCCGCGATGATGTGCGCGCTGCGCGACCTGGCCGACCAGGACGCCGTGCGCGTGCGCTTCGTGTGCGTCCCGGACGAGGAGTCCGAGGACATCGACACGCGCTCGACCGACGAGATCGTGCGCGGCGGCTTCGGCGGCGACTTCGCGATCACCGGGGAGCCGACCGACCTGCACGTCGGCGTGCAGGCCAAGGGCGTGCTGGCGTTCCGGCTGCACGTGCACGGGCGCTCCGCCCACGGCTCGACGCCGTGGCTGGGCGACAACGCGGTGTTGAAGGCGATCGACGTGTTCCGGCGAATCGAGTCTCTGCCGTTCTCGCGCGAGTCCTCCGAGCTGTTCGACCGCCCGTCGGTCAACCTCGGGCGCATCCACGGCGGCGACGCGCTCAACAAGGTCCCCGATCTCTGCACGATGGTGGTCGACATCCGCTACCTCCCCAACCAGGACCCCGGTGACATCCTCGAGCAGATCCGCTCCATCCCCGACATCGAGGTGGTGCGCACGTTCACGCGCGTGCCGGCGTATGTCCCGCGCTCGAATCCGTATGTCGTGGCGCTCGTGTCCGCCGTCGGCCGCCTGACCAGCGGGGAGTCGATGAGCGTCGGTCGCGACGGCGCCTCGGACGCGGTCTCCTTCCTGCAGGCCGGCATCCCGGCGGTCGAGTTCGGCCCCGCCGGCGCCGGCCATCACGGGCCCGAGGAGTGGGTGTCGATCTCCTCGCTCGCGCGCTATCGCCAGGCCCTGTGCGATTTCGTCGTCGGGCTGCCCGCCGCGCTGGCCGGGCCCGAGACCGGCCTGCGCGCCGTCGACGGAGGACTCGCGTGAGCACCGAGCCGCCGGCCGGCATGGACGAGACTCCGCCTCGCGTCGGGCGCGGACTGCTCTGGCGCGGCCTGCTGGCCGGCATCCTGATCACGCTGTTGACGGCGGGCGCCGTCTCGGCCGCCGTGCTCCTGCAGGTGGACGACCTGATCAACATCATCGAGCGCGAAGGCCGCGCGCCGATCGAGATCCCCGAGATCGATCGCGCGGACGCCGGCAAGGCGCAGACCCTGATGATCCTCGGCTCCGACCGGCGCTTCGGGGACAAGGAGGCCGGGCTCAAGCCGCGCTCGGACACGATCATCCTCGTCCGCCTGGACCCGGACAAGAGCGTGATCGTGATGACGTCGATCCCGCGCGACCTGCTCGTCGACATCCCGGACATCGGCTCGCAGGTCAAGATCAACAGCGCGTACGAGCGATTCGGCGAGCGGGGAACGGTCCGCGCCGTCAAGAAGCTGATGTCGACCGACGACCGTCCCTTCCCGATCCACCACGTCATCACCGTCGACTTCGGCGGCTTCCGGCGCGCGATCGACTACCTCGGATGCGTGTACGCGGACATCGACCGCGACTACTTCAACGACCAGGGTGGTCCCGGCGGCTACGCGGTGATCGACATCGACCCGGGCTACCAGAAGGTGTGCGGCCGCGACGCGCTCGCCTACGTGCGCTACCGGCACACGGACAACGACCTCGTCCGCGCCGCGCGCCAGCAGGACTTCCTGCGCCAGGCGCGCAACCAGGAAGGCGTCCGCAAGCTCCGCAGCCCGACACCCCGCAACCTGCGCGAGCTGGCGAAGATCTTCGCCCGGTACTTCGACTCGGACAAGCGACTGCACGAGAAGAAGGAGCTGTTCAAGTTCGCCAAGACGGTTCTCTACACGGCGCAGAACCCGGTGCGCGAGGTGCGCTTCCGCGTCTCGGCGGCGCCGGACAACGTCAACCTCGTCGCGTCCTCGGAGCAGCTCGAGCGCACGGTCGACGAGTTCCTCGAGGCGAAGGGCTCGGCCGCCCCGCGCGAGGCGGCGGCGCCGACCAAGGAGGAGATCGAAGCGTCCAGGCAGCGCGAGAAGTCCAAGGCCAACAAGCGATCGTCGATCAAGGGACTCGAGGAGGCGCGCGCGGAGGGGGAGGACCAGGCGATCGTCGCGGGGCGCAAGATCGACTTCCCGCTCTTCTTTCCGACGCTGCGCACCCGCGCGGCCGCCTATCAGGGTCAGGAGCCGCGCACGTACAAGATCCGCGACGAGCTCGGCAAGCGCCACGACGCGTACCGCCTGGTGCTCGCCAAGGGCGTGGTAGGCGAGTACTACGGCATCCAGGGCACCACCTGGCGCCATCCCCCGATCCTGGACGATCCGCACGACACCGTCCTGCGCGAGGGCCGCAAGCTGATGGTCTTCCGCGACGGCAAGCGGGTTCGGCTGGTCGCCTGGCGCAACCGCAAGGCGGTGTACTGGGTGTCGAACACGCTCACCCAGTCGCTCTCGCGTGACCAGATGATCGGCATCGCGTCGTCGCTGCGCCGGTTCGGCGGTTAGTACCCTCCTCAGCCTCGATGAGCACCGGAGCCAACAGAGAGCCGATCGGCGTCATCGGCACCGGCTACGTCGGCCTGGTGACCGCGGCGGGCTTCGCCTCGCTCGGGTCGGACGTCTATTGCGTCGACATCGACGCGGAGAAGATCCGCGGCCTGGAGGAGGGGCGGGTCCCGATCTGGGAGCCGGGACTCCCGGAGCTGGTGGCCGAGCACCGCGACCGCCTGCACTTCTCGACCGAGCTCGGGCCGGCGCTCGAGCACGCGCGGGCGCTCTTCGTGGCCGTCGGCACGCCGCCGACGTACTCCGGCGACGCCGATCTCTCCGCGGTGCACTCCGTGGTGGATGCGATGCCCGCCTCGAAGCGCCACGCGCTCGTGATGAAGTCGACCGTGCCCGTCGGCACCGGCGAGAGCGTCGAGCGTGCCTTCGCCCAGCAGGGCAAGGGCTTCCGCTACGTCTCCTGCCCCGAGTTCCTCAAGGAGGGCTCGGCCGTGCACGACTTCCTCAACCCCGATCGCGTCGTGATCGGCGACAAGGGGGACTGGGCGGGGGACGCGGTCGCGGAGCTCTACGCGCCGCTCGGCGCGCCCATCGTTCGCACCGACGTGAAGTCCGCCGAGATGGTCAAGCTCGCCTCCAACGCGTTCCTGGCGACGAAGATCTCGTTCATCAACGAGATCGCGAACGTGTGCGAGGAGACCGGCGCGGACGTCGTCGAGGTCGCGAACGGGATGGGCCTGGACGACCGCATCGGCCCGAAGTTCCTGCATGCCGGGATCGGCTTCGGCGGCTCATGCTTCCTGCCCGGCGAGACGGTGCTCGCACGGTTGCGCGGCCAGGCACGCCTCGTGCGCTTCGACGAGCTGTGGACGCTGAAGGATGGCGGCGAGCGGGAGGCAGTCTCCGGCGACGACCTCGAGGTGCTCTCGTGGGTGCCCGGGGAGGCCGAGCCGGAGTACCTTCCGGTGTCGGTCCTCACCCGGCGGCACTACGACGGCGACGTGATCGAGGTGCGCACCAAGACCGGCCGTCGCGTGCGGACGACCGTCGACCATCCGTTCATCGTCGGTGACGGGCAGGGCGACGAGATCCTCACGCTCAAGGCGGCCGGCGACCTCGACGCGACGGACTGGCTGCCGCTGGCGCTCGGCGGCCCGTCGGGCTTCGCGCCGGCACTGGCGCCGGTGACCGGCGTGCTGGATGAGCGCGCAGTGGATGGCGAGCGGGTGCTCGTCCGTCCCGAGCCGCGGGAGATCGACGCGCTGCGCACCATCGAGCACCCGCGCGGAGTCGCGCGCCTGCACGACGTCAAGCGGTCGGGCACCCTGCGGCTCACCGAGGCTTGCGCGGCGGGCATGGACCTGCGCGGAGCGACGGTCGGAACGGTCGGCAACGGGACCTGGAACCCGCTGAACCTCGCGATCGACGAGCACTTCTGGCGCGTCGTGGGGTTGTACCTCGCGGAGGGCCGCACGAGCACGAACCGCGGCGCTGATCGCCTGATCTGGACTTTTCACCCCGAGCGTGAGGACCACTTGGTCGACGACGTGGTCAGCTATTGGCAGAGGCAGGGGGTGAAGGTCCGCGTATTCAGAACACCGACGTCGAAGCGCATTGACGTTTCGTCGCGCATCGTCGCCGCGTGGTGGTCGCGGCTTCTCGGGCTGGGTCGCACGAGCTACACGCAGCGCATCCCCGACCTCGCCTGGGAGCAGACGGTCGAGCGCAAGCGCGCGCTCCTCTCCGGCCTCTGGGAGGGCGACGGGTCGTGGTCGCTCGTACAGGGCGGGCCGAGCGTGATCCTCGAGTGGGGCACGATCAGCGACGAGCTCGCCGAGGGGGTCGCGCGTCTGCTCGGGGACGTCGGTCTGGTCTGCTCGTGGCGCCGCGGGCGGACGGCGAAGTCGACGAAGGAGACCCACTGGCTGCGGGTCAGCGGCGCCGACCAGGTCGAGCGCGCGATGTTCCTCGTCCCAGAGCGTGACCGGCCGGGTGTTGCGGCGGCGCTCGCGCGGCAGTCCAAGCGCATCGCACCCACGGGCTTCCGTCGCTTCGACAGGGGCGCGCCGTGGCTTCGGGTCGTCGACGTGCGGCGCGAGCACTTCGCGGGGCCGGTCTATTCGCTGGAAGTCCCCGGCTCGCACACGGTGGTCGCGAGTAACGGAGTGATCACGCACCAGTGTTTTCCCAAGGATGTCAACGCCCTCAAGCAGCTCGCCGGCAACTCGGGCTACCACTTCCAGCTGCTGAACTCGGTGATCGAGGTCAACGAGCTGCAGAAGCGGCGCGTGATCGCCAAGCTCGAGAAGCATCTCGGCTCGCTCGTCGGAAAGGAGATCGCCCTGCTCGGGCTGGCCTTCAAGGCCAACACCGACGACATGCGCGAGGCGTCCTCGCTGGTCCTCTCGTCACGTCTGCAGGGCGCGGGCGCGCGGGTGCGGGCGTATGACCCGGTGGCCGAGGACGAGGCGCGCAAGCTCATCCAGGGCGTGGAGTTCGCCTCGTCGGCCGCCGAGGCCGTCGCCGGTGCCGACGCCTTCGTGCTCGTGACGGAGTGGCCGGAGTTCCGCGAGCTCGATCTCGAGGCGGTCGCGAGATCGATGCGCGGACCGCTGCTCGTGGACGGGCGCAACTTCCTCGATCCCAGGGCGGCCCGGGCGGCCGGGCTGATCTACGAGGCGATCGGCCGGCCCCCCCGCGTCACGAAGAGCCGGTGACGGGGCGCCGATGCAGGCCCTGATCCTCGCCGGCGGCGAAGGCACGCGCCTGCGTCCGCTCACGTCCACGGTCCCCAAGCCCGTCGTCCCGCTCGTCGACCGGCCGTTCATCGCGTTCATGCTCGACTGGCTCCGCGGCCACGACGTCGACGACGTCATCATGTCCTGCGGATTCCTCGCCTCGGGCGTGCGCAACGTGCTCGGAGACGGGAGCGCGTACGGGGTCCGCCTGCGCTACGTGGAGGAGCCGCGGCCGCTCGGCACCGCCGGCGCGCTGAAGTTCGCCGAGTCGCTCCTGGACGAGCGCTTCCTGATGCTCAACGGCGACGTCCTCACCGACCTGGACTTGAGCGCTCAGATCGCGCTGCACGAGCAGCGTGGGGCGCGGGCGACGCTCGCGCTCACGCCGGTCGAGGACCCGTCCGCGTATGGCCTCGTGCGGACGCTCGACGACGGCGAGGTGACCGGCTTCGTCGAGAAGCCGGCGCCCGACCAGATCGACACGAACAACATCTCCGCCGGGATCTACGTGCTCGAGCGATCGGTGCTGGAGCTGCTCGAGCCCGAGCAGCCGGCGTCGATCGAGCGCGACGTCTTCCCGCGCCTGGTCGGCGAGGGCCTGTACGCCTACGTCGGCGCGGGCTACTGGCTCGACATCGGGACGCCCGAGCGCTACCTCGAGGGCACGTTCGACATCCTCGAGGGCACGGTGGCGACCGGAGTGACCGCGCGCATGGGCGACAACTTCCTGTGCGTGGAGGCGGGCACGGAGCACGAGGGCCGGGTGATCCCGTCGGCCCTCGTCGAACGCGACTGCCGCATCGCGGCCGGCGCGCGCATCGGCGGGCGCGTCGTCCTGGAGTCCGGCGTCTCGATCGGGGAGAACACGACGATCGAGCGAGCGGTCGTGCTGCGGGGCAGCACGGTCGGCGCCAACTGCACGCTGCGCGGCTGCATCGTGGCCGCCGGGGTGCAGATCGGCGACGACACCCACGTAGAAGGGCTCGCGGTGCTGGGCGAGGGCGTCACCATCGGCGCCGGCAACGTGGTCACCAACGGCGCCCGCGTGTTTCCCGGCGTCACGATCCCCGATGGAGGACTCCTCTTCTGAGATGGACGCGCTCGATGCCGCCGCCTGCCGGGCGGTCGACTCCACCGGCCAGTTCGCCGAGACGGCCGATCTCGCGGAGCACCTGCGCGACGCGCTGTGGCGCGTGGACTCGGCCGCCATCGCGCCGGTCGACGCGCACGGCGGGCTGATCGTCGCCGGGATGGGCGGCTCCTCGGTCGG